>Ga0306905_100017_pt1 | contig 110135 bp, 96 predicted proteins | sample AntCluMetagen397_FD_190422 | JGI IMG/M metagenome (GOLD analysis project Ga0306905, IMG submission 190422) | Saline lake microbial communities from Club Lake, Antarctica - Metagenome TFF #397 (v2) (version 2) | ecosystem: Environmental > Aquatic > Non-marine Saline and Alkaline > Saline | place... | reverse complement strand
TCGTCGGCCAGACGATACGTGAGGTCAACAGTGCGATCCCGGATGGCTGTATCATCGCTGTCATCGGCCGGGGTGAGGAAACACACGTTCCCTCCGCTGACGAGGAACTCGACTACGGCGATCACGTTACCTTCCTCGGGCGACACGAGGCCGTCGAAGGGGCAGTCCGACGGTTCCATCCACACGACTGACTGCCCGGAATGCCTCCCACCCGGCGTGGACCGGAAGTTGAAACACTTAACACCGACGCCACACTGGACTCCTGTAAAGCGACCTTTTGAGGTTTTATCCCATGTCTGATCAAGCCCACTCGTTACGTACACCCATCGTCGCCGTCCTCGGCCACGTCGACCACGGCAAAACCAGTTTGCTCGACAAGATCCGCGGCTCGGCGGTCAGCGACGGCGAAGCCGGGGCGATCACCCAACACATCGGTGCGACGGCGGTCCCCCTCGATACGATCTCCGAGATGGCGGGCAGCCTCGTCATGCCCTCGGACTTCGATCTCCCCGGACTGCTGTTCATCGATACCCCCGGCCACCACTCGTTTTCGACCCTCCGGGCCCGTGGCGGCGCGCTCGCCGACATCGCCATCCTCGTCGTCGACGTCAACGACGGCTTCCAGCCCCAGACCGAGGAGGCAATCGATATCCTCCAGCGCACCGGGACACCGTTTGTTGTCGCGGCCAACAAGGCCGACACCACGCCGGGGTGGAACCCGGTCGAGGATTCGCCGATCAAACCCAGCTACGACGGCCAAAGCGACGCCGCACGGAGTCGGCTCGACGAGAACCTCTACGAGCTGATCGGCCAGCTCTCGGATCGGGATTTCTCGGCGGACTTCTACTGGCGGGTCCAGAACTTCCGGAACAACATCGGCGTCGTCCCCTGCTCGGCGCTCACCGGCGAGGGTGTCCCCGACATCCTCGCGGTGCTGATGGGGCTATCCCAGCGGTTTATGAAAGCCGAGATGGAGATCGACGTCGAGGGCCCCGGCGAGGGGACCGTCCTGGAGGTCAAAGACCAACAGGGGTTCGGCGCGACTCTCGATGTGGTCGTCTACGACGGGATCATCCGCGAGGGGGATACGATCGTCGTCGGCGCGAGCAACGAGCCGATCGTCACCGAAGTCCGGGCCTTGCTCCAGCCGCGGCCGAACGCCGAGATCCGGGTCGAAAAACAGTTCGAACAGGTCGACAGCGTCGGTGCCGCGGCGGGTGTCAAGATCGCCGCGCCGGATCTCGACACAGCGATCGCTGGCGCACCCGTGCGAGTAGTCCGCGACCGCCCGGAAGAAGACGTCATCGAGGAAGTGAAGGCGGAACTCGCCGAGATCGAGGTTGACACCGAGGAGGAGGGTGTCGTCGTCAAGGCCGACACCCTCGGGAGTCTGGAGGCGATGGCCAACGCCCTCCAGGAGGCCGAGATTCCGATCCTCCGCGCCGAGGTCGGCGACATCGCCCCCCGTGACGTGGCGGTCGCAGGCACGGCACGGGAGGCCGAGAACAAAGCCATCCTGGGATTCAACGTCGACGTACTGCCGAACGCCGAACGCGAGCTCGAACAGGCCGAGGTGCGGCTGTTCAGCGACGACGTGATCTACCAGCTGGTCGAGGAGTACGACGAGTACGTCGAGGAGATGAAACGCAGCCAGCAGGAAACGATTCTCGACAAGATCATCCGCCCGGCGCGGTTCCAGATCCTCCAGGACCACACCTTCCGGCAGTCCGACCCCGCCGTGGTCGGCGTCGAGATCATGTCCGGGACGGTCAAAAACAACACCAACGTCGCCAAATTCGAGAACAACGAGCCGGATCGCGTCGGCCAGCTCTCGGGCATCCAGCTACAAGGTGAGGACGTCTCGGAGGCCCGTGCCGGCCAGCGTGTGAGTATCGCCATCGACGGGCCGACCGTCGGCAGGCAGATCGAGGAGGGCGACGAGCTGTGGGTCGACCTGCCCGAGAAACACGCCAAGATCCTCGAACAGGAGCTCTCCGACGAGATTCCGGCCGACGAGCTGGAGGCGCTGTCGGGCTATCTCAAAAAGCGTCGGAAACGCGACCCATTCTGGGGTAAATAACGGCGTGCTGCGGTGGCGACCGTGAGGCGGTCCGACGTCGAGACCTGTTTTTAAATCACTAAGAGAGGAAATCTCCTCGAGTACGCTACGATCCGTCGACTTGCTTCTATTGTCGGCTCTGTGGTCGACTTGCTTTTTATATTGGTTCCGTGGCCGACGAGGAGGGCGGAAATGTCAGTCCTAATATAAATAGATACAACATTGAAACTGATGGCAAAAATATTTATGATTAATCATGTGGTATATCTATTCATATGGTAAAGGATAGAAAAAAGATCAAGCAGACATCTACCGGGCCAGTATCCAGACGTCGGTTCGCGCAGATAGCCGGAACGGCTGGCGTGGCCTCGATAGCGGGCTGTTATGGCGGCAGTGGAACCGAGGGCATCGAAATTCTGGGGAACCAGAACCTCGCCCAAACCATGGACATACAGGCGTTTTACGACGCTGGTGTCTCCGAGGATATCGATATCGAGATCACTGCCGGTCCGGAGGATACCGACTCGCGGGCCGAGGAGTTCGTGACGCTGCTCGATGCCCAACAGGAGAACCCGGACATCATGGTGATGGACAACGGGTGGACGATCCCGTTTATCGTTCGGGAGAGCATCGTCAATCTCGAAGCCGAGATGGACAGCGGGTTCATCGACCAGGTCAAATCCGAGAGCTTCGAGATGCTCGTCGAGACGGGGAGCCATCCCGACACCGGCGAGCTGTGGGCGATCCCCTTCTTTCCGGACTTTCCGACGATGCAGTACCGGAAGGACCTGTTTCGGGACGCTGGCTACTCCGATAGCGAGTTCGACCGGTGGTCGACCGACCCACCCTCGTGGAGCGAGTGGAGCGCCAGCGTCGCGGAGGTCCACAACAACGCCGACGTCGACTACGGCTACGTCTGGCAGGCCGACAGCTATCCCGGCCTCTCGTGTTGTACATTCAACGAACTCATGTCGAGCTACGGCGGGGCCTACTTCGGCGGGCTCGATACCCTCTTCGGCCCGGTCGGCGAGCGTCCGGTCACCGTGGAAGAAGCGCCGGTCATCGAGGCGCTCAACGTCGCCCGAGATATGGTCACTGGCAGCAGCGCGGCCACCCAGGATATCACGCAGTGTTCGCCCAACGTGGTGTTCGGCTGGACCGAACAGGAGACCGACGGCGCGTTCGTCGGCGACGTGAATGCAGTGGCGATGCGCAACTGGACCTACACGATTCCGCTGGCCGAAGACCAGTTCGAAGCCGGACAGGAGTTGGGTGTAATGCCGATGCCGTACGGTGTCCAGGAGAGCGAGGCCGCCTACGAAGGCCTCGGTGGCACGGCCGCGGCACTGGGCGGCTGGCTGGTGGCGGCGAACCCCAACACCGCCGATCTGGAGTCGACCCTGGAGGTCCTCCAGGCGTTCCACTCGGCGGAAGTCCAGGAAGCACAGCTGAACGGCCCCGGCTTCCTCCCCCACCAGCCGGACCTCGTCGAGAGTCTCGCTGGCGAGCATCCAGCCTTCGGCGACTACTCCGAGACGCTGCGAATCGCCGGCGACAACACCGTCGCCCGACCGGTGACGCCGGTCTGGTCACAGCAGTCCCAGGAAGCCTACCAGGACATCAACGATGCCCTCCAAGGCAGAAAGCAACCAGCCGAGGCAATGAGCGATTTGGAAGGCTCGTTCATCGACTTGGAGAACATCTCGTGAGCACTCGATCCACAACCATGCACCAACCAACTCCCAGAGGAACGGACCATGGCAACTGAACAGCGACAACAGCAGCAGGGCTGGAATCCAGTCTCACGCGTCCTCAACTGGATGGAGCAGTTAAGCGAGGAGGCCTACGCCTATCTCCTCTTGGCACCGGCGTTTCTGGTGTTATTCACAATCGCCCTCTGGCCGCTGTGGCGAACGTTCAGAGTCTCGCTGTTCGCGGACAACCTGTTCGGCGCGGCCAAAACCGGCGGGTTCGTCGGCCTCCAGAACTACGTCGACGTCCTCACGAACCAAAATCCACTGCTGTCACGACCGCTGATCGACTTCACCGGCGGAACGCCGTTTTTCCGTCAGGCACTGCTGGTCACGCTCGCGTTCGCCATCATCAGCGTCGTCTTCGAGACCTTGATCGGCTTCGGACAGGCCTACATCATGTCCAAAGAGTACCGCGGTCGACGCTGGGTTCGCGTTGCGATCATCCTGCCATGGGCGATCCCAATCGTGATTCAGGGAATGTTGTTCTTCCTGCTGTTCAACCCCTCAGTTGGGTTCCTTTCCGATCCACTGCAGGCGATCGGCCTGTTCGGCTCGAACCCACTGACCAGCAGCACGAACGCGTTCGTGATCGTCACGGTTGCCGACATCTGGAAGACATCAGCGTTCATGGCGTTGCTGATTCTCGCGGGAATGCAGAGTATCGATAAAAGCCTCTACGATGTCGCGGAGGTCGCTGGCGCATCGCCGTGGCAGCGGTTCCGCCACATCACCCTCCCGCTGATCTTCCCGGCGCTGATGGTCGCCATGCTATTCCGAACCATCGACGCCATGCGTATCTACGGGATCATCGAAGCCTCGGGGGCTGGCTGTGGCATGGTTCCGTCGCTGTCGTGCCTGGTCGTCGACACGATGTTCGGCGTCACGCAGGCCTACGCCTCGGCGGCGACGATCGCGTTCATCACGGCGACGATTATTGCCCTGGTGATCGGCGGCTACCTCGTCGTACTCAAACTGAGTCCAGAAGGGAGTTACCAATGAGTCAACCAACAGGAACCGAACGTTCGGACGACGAAACGCGTGGTCCGCTCAGCAACTGGGTCGACAGCGCGATCAAGAACCCGAAAAAGGTCTACCGTGCGATGTTCTTCGTGGTGGTGATCTTCTTCCTGATTACGACGCTGTTCCCGCTCTACTGGCTGACGATGATCGCGCTCTCCGACAGTAGCCGCGTCAGCGAGGGCGTCGGCCTCTTGCCGACTGGGTTCGATCCCAGCTCGTTCGTCGAAATCTTCCAGCAGATCCCGCTGCATCTCTACCTGTTCAACAGCTTCGTGTTCGCAACGCTGACGACGATCTTCGTCCTGATCGTCGCCAGCCTCGCGGGCTACGCCTTCGGTCGGCTCGAATTCAGAGGCAAGCGCACGCTGCTGTTGACGGTGCTGATAATCAGCTTCTTCCCACCGGCGGCGTTCTTTATTCCGCTGTTCCAGCTGTTCACCCAACAGATCGCCTTCTTGGGACTGACGCCACCGGAACTGTACAGCACGCCCGGCGGTGTCGTCGTTCCCTTGAGTGCGATCTTCATGCCGCTGGCGATCTTCATTCTGACGACGTTTTACAGTCAGATCCCCGATGGGCTCGAAGACGCCGCCCGCATCGAGGGGACGACTCGGCTCGGCGCACTCTTTCGGGTCATCATCCCCCTCTCCGCGCCGGGTGTGGCGACCGCTGGGATTCTAACCTTTATTGCGGTCTACAACGAGTTTTTCTTCTCGTTTTTGATGACCGGCACGGCGGCCCAGGACTGGGCGCCGATCGTCGACGGCATCATCTCCTACCAGTCGCAGTTCCAGGTCCGGTATGACCTGATGGCGGCGGCCAGTATCGTCGCGGTCGTTCCCGTGGCGATCCTGGTCGTCGTTGCACAGGAAAAGATCGTCAGCGGACTCACCTCCGGAGCACTGAAAGAATAATGGCAACCATAACACTCGACCACATCAGAAAAGAATACGGCAGCGATGTAGCGGTAGAAGACATGAACCTCGACATCAGGGACGGCGAGTTCGTCACGCTCGTCGGCCCCTCGGGCTGTGGGAAGTCGACCACGATCGAGATGATCGCGGGGTTGACCAAACCCACAAGCGGCACCGTCGCAATCGGCGACCGTAACGTGACCGACCTCCCGCCGAAGGACCGGGGAATCGCGATGGTGTTCCAGAACATCGCGCTGTTCCCACACAAGGACGTCTACGACAACATCTCCTTCGGCCTGCAGTTGCGGAACTTCGACAAGGAAGAGATGGATCGGCGCGTCGAGGACGCCGCCGACACCGTCCAACTCTCCGGGATGTTAGACCGGATGCCCAGCGAGATGTCGGGCGGCCAGCGCCAGCGCGTCGCCATTGCGCGGGCCATCGTCCGGGAGCCCGATGTGTTCCTGATGGACGAACCGTTGGCGAATCTCGACGCCGAGCTGCGGGTCCACATGCGGGCCCAGCTTCAGCGCATCCACAACAAACTGGATACGACCATCGTCTACGTCACCCACGATCAGGCCCAGGCGATGACGATGTCGGATCGGATCGCGGTCCTCAACGACGGGAACCTCCAGCAGATCGATCCACCGCTAGTCTGTTACAACGAGCCGGACAACCGCTTTGTGGCTGGCTTCATCGGTTCGCCTGCGATGAACTTCATGACTGGCGAGATAACCCCCGACGGCTTCGAGTCGGATGCGGGCTACGCCGATGTCGAGTTCGATCCGGCGGCCATCGGGGTATCAGTCGGCAAAGACGTGACACTCGGCGTCCGGCCGGAACACGTGATTCCGGTCGACAACGCTGTTGGAGATGTGACCGCAACAGTCGAGACCTACACCGACGTCATCGAGCCAATGGGCGACGAGATATTCGTCTATCTCGTCACCAGCAAGGGCGCAACGGTCGACATGGAAGACCCCAGCGCCAGCGGTCAGATCCTGATGAGTGCCGAGCCGGACGCCCAGGTGGAGGAAAACCAGGAGCTGTCGGTGGTCTTCGACAAAGCGAATCTGCATCTGTTCGACGCCGAGACCAAGGCGGCACTCGCCCACGGGCTCTCCGAGCCGGTTCGGGTCGACACCGGCGTTGACACCAGTACGGACACCGAGGTGAGTGGTGACGACGACTGAGGTGTGTGCCACCGACGGGACTGTCGGCAGAGCGGAACGCGGATCCGACCCGCTTGCGTGGAGTCCGCAGAGCCCAGCCCAGCATAGTATATACGTAATCTGACTGCAATATATGTCGAATGGGTGAATCAGTATATGACTACGCAACCGGGATTCCGTACTGCGTTCGGAGGTAGACAGCTGACCTGGTTCGACCTCCTGCTGGCGATGATTTCCCTCGTACTGTTGGCAGGAGCTATGATCGCACACCTGTTGCCGGTCCCGCAGTTCGTCGGGATCGCGGTGGGTGCTGGGCTCACCGGGAACCTCGTTGGCTACGGTATCTACGCGGTCACGCGACTCCAGACGCCCACCGAGTCGGAGTCGACACTCGAGGCGAGACCGAACCGCATCGACTAACCTCCCTGTTTCACCCCCTGTTTGGAAGCTTGTGGTCGACCTACTACACCAACAGCCGACAGTAGCGACGCCGATCACGTGCCGACAGACAGCTGGCCCTGAACGGTGACAGCTATCGGATCATGTATAAGAATATAAGTATGATGGACTGTACATTATATCTAATTAGGTGGCTCGGTGGATGGCACAGACCCAACACACGGTCGACGAGACGAGACCGGAACTGAACTGCTCGCAGTTCGATCTCCTACTAGTAGCGATCCCACTGGCGCTGTTGGCTGGCGTCGGGAGCGTCGTCTTCTTCCCGATCCCACAGTTCGTCGGCGTCACGCTCGGTGCGGCTATTGCTGCGTGCCTCGTGGGGTACAGCATCTACGCCATCGCACAGTCGGCGTGCATGAGCGCCGAAAAAACCGCAGGTAGCCACCACACTACAGCTGAGTAAAAACAGTCTCGTCGAGCCTGTTAGATCGTGTTATCGGCCGGTCGGCGTGATCCCGTCGCCGACAGCGTCCATCACCTGCATCACGGCACTGGCCGCCAGTCCCTGGGCGACTTCCTGTTGGGTATCCGGATCGAGTCCGCTTTCGAGTTCGTCGGGGTCCGGCGAGTAGCCCGCCGTGACCGGATGGCCCGCTGGTGGGTCGACGGCCACCGTCGCAGTCGCTCCACTGCCGTAGGTCAGCTCGGAGCCGACCTGATACCCTTCGGGGAGATACGACTGGGTTTCGTCGACGATACCAGCAACCGCGACTCGGAGGGCGTCCTTCTGTCCAACCGAGAGCTCCTCGGCGCTCGTCGACTGTCCCCCACCAACCGGCGGTCCCCCTGTTCCGGTGTAGTTTCCGTTCATATGAATTGTAGCTACAGTTGGGGAGACGGTCGTAAAAAGGCGTCGCCGCATCAAACAGCCGTGTGAGCGACCACAACGGTACTACAGGATCGGCTCGCTCTCACCGTAGGCTGCCAACACGACTGCTGCTGTGTACTTCCCCGCGACCGGTTCGACAGTCGACAGATGGACGCCTCGGTCGGTGATCGTCCACTCCCGAAGCTCACAGCCAGCCTCAAGCCCACGCCGGATTTCGGCCTCGACCGCTTCGGGATCGCCCCCCGAAGCCTCGTAGAACAGTCCTGGACCGGGGCCGGTCGCCCAGCCGATGCCAGTCGTAATCGGCTCGTCGTTCTGTTCGGGCCCGGCGACGGTCTTGCCCTGGACGACCGTCAGCCGGTTGCCCGCCGGGCCGAGATCCGGTGCCTCGTCGACGACTTCGAGGCGGCCGTCGGCCGGGATCACCGACGAGACCGTGATCAGATTGTAGTTGTGGAGGTTCGCGTCGGCAAGCGCGGCGTCGTAGGCCGACATCTCGGTCGGCGCGACACCGACCCCGCCCGCGACGTGAATGGTAGTCATTACAGAAAACGAGCGGCGACGGCGGTAATCGGTTACGAATTACGATCGGAAAACGGTGCGACGAGTTAGTACTGGTAACGAACGACGCCGTGTTCGGTCTCGCCGCGGTCGAGCTTCTCGCGGGCGTGGTCGATGTCCTCGCGGGTGACCGTCGTCCGGTCGTTGCGGATCGCGAACATCCCGGCCTCGGTGACGAGGCTCTCGATGTCGGCCCCGCTGTAGTCGTCGAGTTCTTCGGCGAGTTCGGCGAAATCGATGTCGGGGTCGACGTTGATCTCGCGGCTGTGGATCTCCAGGATCTTCTCGCGACCCTCGGGGCCGGGTTTCGGCACCTCGATGAGCCGGTCGAACCGGCCGGGCCGGAGGATGGCCTCGTCGAGCATATCGAAGCGGTTGGTCGCCGCCATGATGCGGATCTCGCCGCGGTCGTCGAAGCCGTCCATCTCCGAGAGGAGCTGCATCATCGTCCGCTGGACTTCGGCGTCGCCGGAGGTTTTCGAGTCAGTCCGCCGGGAGGCAATGGCGTCGATCTCGTCGATGAAGACGACGGCGGGCTCCTCTTCGGCGGCGAGCTGGAACAGGTCACGGACCAGCCGCGCGCCTTCGCCGATGAACTTCTGAACGAGCTCGGAGCCGGTCATCTTGATGAACGTCGCGTCGCTCTCGTTCGCCACCGCTTTCGCTAGCATGGTCTTGCCGGTCCCCGGCGGTCCGTGGAGCAGCACGCCTGATGGCGGCTCGATGCCGACTGCGTCGAACTGGGCGGGGTTGTCGATCGGGTCTTCGACGGCCTCTCGGACCTCCCGGACCTGCTCGTCGATGCCGCCGATATCCTCGTAGCGAACGTCGGGTGACTCCGTCACTTCCATCGCCTGAGCCCGGGAGTCGGTTTCGTCGTCCAACACCATCTGGACGCCGAACGATTCGTTGATCGCAACCCGGTCGCCGTTTTCCATCTCCTCGTAGAGCTGTGGGGAGACCTCTGTCAGGACCTCTTGGTTGTTGCCGTGCTGTTTGATGATAACGCTCTCGTCGTCAGTCAGCTCCTCGACGCTGGCGATGTAGAGAGCCGAGGTTTTGAGCGCCTCGTTGCGCTCTTTAAGCTGGGAGACTTCCTCTTGGAGCTCGCTTCGACGGTCGGTGGCCTCGGTGAGCCGACCGTCGAGTTCCTCGTTGACCTCGACGAGCCGGACGAAGTGTTTGCGGATCGCATCGAGCCGCTCGGCTGTCGACATATCGGGATCCAGGTCCAGCCGTGGACGGTCGGGAAGCGACGGGCTACGTGACATTTGTTGTCTGTGGTTAGTGCCGGGCATAAATGGGCCTTTGGGTCTCGGGGAATGTTCGAGTCGCCCATCGATCGGCATGAGACACTGAGACCAGCCGTCCAGCAATCGACCAGCGTCAGTAGAGAGTGACTACCGCAGGTCGTCGACGCGATCTAGGTAGTCGCTGTACACCGATAGTGCCGACTCGATCGGCTCGGGCGAGGCCATATCGATACCCGCGATGTCGAGAGCCTCAATTGGATAGACGCTCCCGCCGGATCGGAGCATCTCTCGATAGGCTGCAGCCCCGTCACCGCCAGCCTCGCCATCGTTGAGAATCCCCTCGACGATGGCGACTGCCGCCGAAATTCCGGTCGCATACTGGTAGACGTAGAAGTTGTAGTAGAAGTGCGGAATCCGCTGCCACTCTCGGCTGATGTGGTCGTCGACCGCGGCTGGCTCGTAGTACGCCCCTTTGAGATCGCCATACAGTTCGTCGAAGACATCCGGCGTCAGTGGCTCGTCGTTTTCGGCACGCTCGTGGATCGACTGTTCGAACTCCGCGAACATCGTCTGGCGGAACAGTGTCGAGCGGAACCGTTCGAGGTACTCATCCAGGACGTGCAGGCGGAGTTCGTCATCGTCGACGGTCTCCAGGAGGTAGTGCGTAAGCAACGTTTCGTTGACCGTCGAGGCGACCTCGGCGACGAAGATCTCGTAGCCCGCATCGTGCCACGGCTGGGCCTCTTGGGCTAACTCCGAGTGCATCGAGTGGCCCAACTCGTGGGCGAGGGTAAACATCGAGGCGATGTCGTCCTGATAGTTCATGAGGATGAACGGCTGGGTGTCGTAGGTACCCGAGGAGAAGGCTCCCGAGCGCTTGCCGCGGTTCTCGTAGACGTCGACCCACCGACTGTCGAGACCGTCGGCCATTCGCTCCTGGTAGGCGTCGCCTAACGGTTCGGCGGCCTCGATGATCCACTCTTTGGCCTGTTCGTACTCGATGTCCGGGCCCTCCTCACCGGTCAGCGACATATACAGATCCCATGGCTGGAGGTCGTCGACGCCGAGGGCATCCCCTTTGAGTTCGGCGTGGCGATGAAGCAGCGGGAGGTTGTCTCTGACGGTGTCGACGAGGGTGTCGTAAACCTCGACCGGGACGTTTGGGCCATCGAGGGCGGCCTCGCGGGCGGTCTCGTAGTTGCGGGCACGGGCGACTTTGACATCCTTCCGGACCTGTTTTTTCAGGGAGGTGCCGACAGCGTTGCGGACGTCCTCCCATTCGTCATAAAAGGCCTCGTGGATCTGCTGGCGGAACGCCCGGTTTTCGTGTTTCTGGAGTTTGGTGAAGTTCCCTTGGCTGATCTCGATTTCTTCGCCGTCGGGATCTTCGACCGTCGGGAACGTCATATCGGCGTTGGCCAGCATCGAGTAGATATCGCTCGGCGAGCTTGTGACCTCGCCCAGTTCGGCAAGGAGTTCCTCGACCTCCGCCGATCGGGTGTGGGGTTTCGCCCGCAGCACGTCGTCGAAAAACTGGTCGTAGTCGGCCAGTTTCGGCTCAGCGTCGACGAACTCTTCGATGTCGGCTTCGGTCAGTTCCTGGAGCTCCGGCTCGATATACGAGACCGCACTCGATGCCTCCGAAGACAGCGCCTGGGCCTTCCCCGAGAGCGCCTGATACTCCTGATTCCGCGTGTCCTCGCTGGCCCGAAGGTTGGCATACACCCCGAGTTGAGAGACCTCGCGCATGATCTCTTCGCGGAGTTCCAGCAGTTCCAGGAGGGTTTCGGGACTTTCTGTGACCCGACCCTCGTAGGCGGTGAGTTCCTCGATTCGCCCGGAAATCGTCTCGAAATGGTCCTGCCACGCCTCGTCGGACTCGAAGATGCTTTCGAGCGCCCACTTGTGTTCCTCCGCCAGCTCCGACCGTTCGGGAACCGTACTCATGGCAGACTGAAAGCCGAGTGTGGGTGTAAATCTTGTTACTGGTCGCTCCGAATCGCCTCGCCGATCCCCCTCGATACCCGCCCACGGGCCAGTGCCTCGACGGCGCGTTCGCCGAAGGCGACCGCCCCGCTGTCGACGGCGTCCGGATCGCGCTCGAAGTCGACATCCAGATATCGAACCCCCGAGAGCAACAGTGGCTCCGGTGGTGCAGGCGGCGGCCGAGGGTCGACCGGTTCCGAATCCAGAAGCTCGTCGACCCACTCGATCGATCGCTCGCCGCTGCCGACGATCCGAACCACCGACACCAGCCGTCGAACGAGTTCGCGGGCGAACCCCCCGGCGGCGACCTCGATCACCAGCCACTCACCGTCGCGGTCGATGTGACCCGATAGCCCGCGCCGAGTCCCGTGATCGTCGGGCGTCAGGTTATGAAAATCGTGGAACCCACAGAGCGAATCGAGGGCGGCGGCGGCCCGCTCGTCGTCGACCGGTGGCCGACCATCGAGGCTTCGATCCGCCTGCTGGGGGGCATATACGTAATAGGTGTATACTCGGCGGACCGCGTGGTGAGTGGCATGGAATTCGGGGCCGACATCCGCACTGGCCCACGCTCGGATCGTCCCAGGGAGTTCGCTGTTGAACGCCCGCGGTGTCAGCCAGTCGGGACACTCGAAGGCGACCGTCTGGGCGACCGCTGACACCCCGGCGTCGGTCCGGCCCGCCGCCGCATACCCCTCTGGCCGGTGGGCGTCGGTCGACAGTACCGACAGCGACTGGAGCGCCGCGAACAACGTCCCCTCGACGGTCGGCACGTCGGGCTGACGCTGAAAGCCATAAAACGGGCGGCCATCGTAGGCGAGACGGAACGCACGCATTGGCAGATTCTCCGGTCCCGCTGTTTAAATACCTCGTGAGCCGCAGCCGAAAGCATGGGTGTCGACGGCAACCTGCAGGATACACGTGGTCAGTGTTCGGCAACTACTGCCTTACGACGAGTTGGCGTACTGTGTATACCATGTCCCCCGACAGCAGCCCCCCGCCGACAACGGACCCCCATGATCTTGGCGACGGGGACGACCGTCCGAACGTCGTTCTCGTCGTCATGGACACCGCGCGGGCGAAAGAAACTGTCCCCGCGGCGTCCCGAATCACTCCCACACTCGCATCGTTGGCCGACTCCGGAACCGAGTTCACCCGTGCCTACACCAGTTCACCGTGGACGCTCCCCTCCCACGTCTCGCTGTTTACCGGACTATACACCGCCGCTCACGGGGCCCACGGCGGCCACACCTATCTCAATGCCGACCACGAGACGCTACCGGAGGCCTTCCAGTCGGCAGGCTACGAGACGGTTGGGGTCTCGAACAACTGCTGGATCACCGGGGAGTTCGGGTTTGATCGTGGGTTCGACCGGTTTCGGAAGGGCTGGCAGTATATCCAAAGCGACGTCGACACTGGTGCGGTCGTCCGTGCCAGCGGCGTTAGTGAGCGACTAACGTCGTTCAAAGACCAGTTGCTCGCGGGGAATCCGGCGATCACGCTGGCAAACGTTGCCTACGAACGGTATCTCTGCGGCGACAACGGGGCTGCCCGGACGACTGACTGGGTCGACAAGTGGCTCACCGACCGGCAACACGGGCACACCGACCAGCCGTTTTTCTTGTTCTGTAACTACATCGAGCCGCATATCGAGTACGATCCACCCCGAGAGTACGCCGAGCAGTTCCTCTCGCCGGCAGCGGTCGACGAGGCAATCCAACTCCGCCAGGATCCGCGGGCCTTCGATGTCGGTGAGTATGACCTTACCGAGCGGGAGTGTGAGCTACTCCGTGGGCTCTATCGGGGCGAACTCGCCTACGTCGACGCCCAGCTCGGTCGGCTCCGCGATTCGCTTCGGGCAGCTGGCGAGTGGGAGAATACGGTTTTTGTAGTGCTCGGTGACCACGGCGAAAACATCGGCGAGTACGGCTTTTTCGGCCACCAGTACAACCTCCACGAGACGGTCGTTCACGTCCCGCTTGTGATCACCGGCGGTCCGTTTCAGGACGGCGGCCAACGCAATAGGTACGTCCAGCTGCTCGATCTCGTCCCGACGCTCCTGGAGACAACCGGTATCTCGGCCCCCGAGTTGGCGATGCAGGCACAGGGCCAGTCGTTCCACCCTCGATCGGCGACTACTCCCCGAGACGCAGTCTTTGCCGAACATATCCAGCCCCAGCCCTCGGTCGACTCGCTGGAAGCCAGATTTGGCGAGCTTTCCGAGCGGGTTCGTGGCTTCGATCGGTCGCTCCGGTCGGTGCGAACCGAGGGGGCAACGTATATTCGAGGGTCAGATGGCTCACAGTGGCTCTATCTGGCCGCCGATGGCGACGAACACCACAACCGGGGCGACCAGCGACCCGCACTCGCGGCCCAACTCGACACCCGGCTCGACGACTGGCTGGGCACCGTCGAGCGGGATAACACCACCGAGACCGCAGTCGAGATGAGCGCGTCGACTGAACAGCGGCTCGCCGATCTGGGCTATCTCTGAGCACCGTCCACGATCTGTGAGTACGGGTGGTTAGAGAGTGTCTACGAAGTGTTATACGACACCTACTGGACGGGGTGTTCGCACATCCAAACAGGTACAGAGACTATTCTATCGGTTATACAGAGGATAGCTAAAGGACCGAACGGTGTAGCCAGCGGTGGGATTGTCACTCTCGACGCGCCATCGATTAACCACAATCCTGTCGACGCGTACCGAGTGACACCACGAACAACTACCAATGTCACAACTACATCCACGAGTCTGGGACCGCAGTCGGGTCGGTCTCGCCGTCCTCCTGTGTCTCAGCCTCATCGGCAGCATCGTTGCCCCTGCAACCGTTGCAGCGCAGGACGCAAGCAGTGCGATGAACGTAACTGAGGAAGCCTACACCGAACCAGCACCCGAGCCCGGCGATGAGTACTTCGAGGCAGCAGCCGAAGACGGGAGTTGGGTGAGCTACGTCAACCCCCGCGACGAGTATCGCGATCCGTATCTCGGCGACGGCTCCGGAAAGATCTGCACCGTCCTGCTCAACGAAGCGGGCGAGCCGATCGTCGGCGAGACGGTTCCGAACACGACGGTCAGGGTTCCGACCGGTGAAACGCTGGAGTGGCACAGCAGTGCCGATCCGATGACCGTCGAGTACCCCCTCACCGAGCACTACGACCGACCACTCGACGCCGATCAGTTCGGTACCAGCGACGACGTAGCCCAAGGTGACGGCTACATGGATAGCCATTGTATCGAGTTCCACGGCCCGGCCATCGGCGACGAGATCGAGTACGGCGAGGCGACGGTCGACGGCGAGTACGCCGACGAGATCGATGTCGTCGGCTATATCCAGCGGGACGGTTACGCGTGGGAGACGGATATTGACCCCGTCGACGCCGCAACATCCTACGAGGAGGCAGGCGGCGGCTGGACCTACCGCGAATCGGAATCGCACGGACAGGTTGTTGTCGTATTGCAGTTCGCGTCGGCCAATCAACCGGAAACCGAGACTGCAGCAGCCACCGACACCAACGCGAATGGAACGGACGGAACCGATAGCTCTGCGACGGCTGACGAGGCTCCTGGATTCGGACTGGTTGGCAGCCTCGTGGCGATACTTTCGCTGGTCGCCGCCCTCCTTGGTCGACAGCAGTAGCCGTTGGCGCTGCTTCGACTGCCGTGGCTTTTTATGACGAGTATGACCGAGCCCAACGAATCATTGCTCGACGGTAGTCGACACCAATAGCGCGGACAGACGCGTGTAGCCAGCACTCCGTGTTTACCATAGACGCCGTCGCTACTACTCGGGACGTGAGTCCGTCTGGTCGGTGCTCGAAACGCGCCAACAATGTTTACGTCCGCACGTAGACAACCCATCAGGATCACGGCCCGACGCCCTGAGACAACCGTCTGGATTGGGAGTTCTGTTTCCGGTTACACGAACGTCTCACCCGCGCCCGCTGTGACCTCCAGCTACTGCAGGGAACTGACCACCAATCCACGATCCAAGAGCGACAAAAAACAGTCGTCGACCGCTCGTGTCGGCGTTATTCCCTTCGACGGTGGGGCGGGAAATTCCCCGTGATCGCTATTCGAAGACGAGCAGCCGATTGTGTGATCGGCTAGGAGGGGTCACCTGTTATCGGTCGAAGGTCTGTCCATCGATCTCGACTGTCTCTACCGCGGAGTTCTCATCGAAGATCGCATCCGCCTGCTCGCTCGGACTCCCACTTTCACCGTTTACTGAAGCGGGTTGGCCGAAAATCAGGATATCCGTGTCGCTCCCAGTCCCGTTATCGTTATCGACCGGCTCGAAGTCCTCGATTTCGAGCTCAAGGGTGTCAGCATCACTGAATCCAGGACCAGTAATAAACAGTGACTCGCCACCATCCGGCTTGACTGCCGAAGACTCTTTGATTCGGACCGTGGCATCTTCGACAAGCAGGCCAATCGCTCGATCAGCATGGACATTGCTGATTGTGAGATCGCCGATGAACGCATCCGGCTGACCAGCGTTTTCGATTCCGATTGCAGGTTCTCCAGGAGTGCCTGTGAAGCCGGGTGAGCGGACATCGAGGTCCTTTAGGACAGTCCCGGAAACCCCATCCCCGAGTTCCACAACGTCTTGATTGTTGTTTAGATCGATTCCTTCTTCGAAGTCGATCCCGGAGATACGGACGTTGTCCGCGTCAATCAAGATTGCCGGTTCGGAATCCTGGAACTGAGGCGTGGGCTGATTCTGCACGACTGGATCATCCACACCCACGAGATGAATCGATTCGGTCACACGAACGTTCTCTTCGAACGTCTCCGGTCCGCAGACAACGATCGTATCGCCCTCGTCCGCGTCGTCGACGGCCGCCTGAATCGTCTCGTAGCTCTCGCCTTGGTCGACGTTGACAACCGGTCCGGAGAGATCGGGTTTGCGTTCGGCTTTGCCGACGACGATCCCGTGGTGGTAAAGCGTGACTGACGCGTGACCGTACGGGGCGTGGACCCAGAAACTCGCTAAGCTAACGCCATCGCCGGGAACCGTGATTGTCCCGGTCTCGCCGGTCTCGGCAACGTAGTAGGAGAGCATCCGGTCGTATTCTGCATTGTCACTCACGGTGAACTGCACTCGTTCGTCGACCAGATCGAGTGCAGAGGAGTAGACTGTGACATCATCAGCACACTCTCGCTGGGTGTTGCTCGCCTTCACGTCGATCTGATCGTCGTCGTAGAAGAGTCGAACTGTCGCCTGGCCCTCCGAGCCGGTTGCCTCCACATCGAAGTAGGTCGTGCTCTGTGGTTCGACAGTCACCTCGCCGTCCTGGTCGGTGTTGTAGACATCGTACTCGACGGTCACCGACTTTTTGTTGTCGTTGTCGACGCGGAACCGTGCAGTGTTCCGCTTCGCGTCGAAACAGATCGCCACGAGCCCGATGTCATCGACATCGATATCGCCCTTCTTGTCGTACTCTGGGCGGTGTTTTTCGTCGCAGTTGGGGTTCTCGATCCGCTTGTCACCGATATCTACCGAGATGATCTCGTTGTCGGTGTCGACGCCGTGATCGTAGAACTGGTGAATGTTGAACACCCAGACGCGTTTGCCGTCGTCATCGTCGGGTTTGTGTCCCTTCGGCGGCTCAACGTCGTCCTCACAGATCCACTCGGGGAGTTCGTCCTTCTTTTTGTCGGGCTCGTCGTCTTCGTGGTCGCCCTTCTTTTTGTCGGGCTCGTCGTCTTCGTGGTCGCCCTTCTTTTTGCGGTCTTTCTTTTTGTCCGTCTCGTCGTCCTCGTGATCGTCCTCGTCGTCGTTCTTTTTATCGTGGTCGTCCTTCTCGTCGTAGTCGTCGGGGAGCTGCTCCCAGATCGGGTACGGGAGCAGGTGCTCGTCGGTGATCGTCCGTTCGATGTTCTCGAATCGGTTGGTCTCGTCGTTGTACACCCGAATTCGGATCGGGATCTCGTCGTGATCGTCTTCGAGGTGAACAGCCACCGCGTGGCAGCCTTTGAAGTAGACGTCTTTGACCGCGTCGACTTTCTTTTCGCTTGCACTGACCGTGCTCGCGGTCAGACCGGTACTACCGATGATCGCACCAGTCGCTGCGATACCTCGAAGGCTCGCTCGTCTCGTAATATGTGTTTCGTCGGACATAGGTCATCTCACTGGCCATCGTCGGACCAGAGAGTGACTGATACTCCATGATGTTGGGATATTGTAATCAATCAGCTACGAATCCGAAGACAGTCGCTACTAGAGACGTATTGGCTCGCTACTAGTCTCTCCAAGTAGCCTCGACGATGCCGTCGAGCAAACCGCGGAGACAGGAACTGCCTACGGTATCGGTAGGCTCTCTCTCATTTAAACCGCAGTCAGGCGAGTGTATTGGGGACCCATCCTCGGAGCGAATCGTCGGTCCGATCCATCCACTCCGTCAGTCGCTGACCCATCTCCGTGCGGATATCGACATACTGTGGATGGTCGACGAGGTTCTGGAGTTCGTGTGGATCGGCTTCGAGATCGTAGAGCTCGTTGCGGTCGGGCCCATTGTAAACGAACTTGTACCGGTCGGTACGGACCATCCGCTGGCTGTAGAGGCCGAACTCGTCGCCGTGGTACTGGGCGTAGACGGACTCGGGCCAGTCATCAGGCGTTTCGCCGCGGAGTAGGGGCTGTATACTCCGGGCGTGGAGCCCATCGGGAACGTCAGCGTTGGCCCACTCCAGGAACGTCGGCATGAGATCCTGGAGGCGAACGAACGAATCCGACTGGCTTCCGGCCTCGACGACGCCCGGCCATCGGACGACCAGCGGTATCCGGTAGGTCTCCTCGTACATCATCGGCCCCTTGTTGAACAGGCGATGTGAACCGGTGAGGTCGCCGTGGTCAGCGGTGTGAACGACTGCGGTTTCCTCTGCCAGCCCCAGCTCGTCGAGCGCATCGAGAACCCGCCCGATCTGATCGTCGATCAGCGTCATGAAGCCGAAATATTTTGCGACTGCTTCGGCCCACGTCTCCCAGTCGAATCCCTCTACGCCTCGATACTGCAGATACTGTTCGTGAACCTGCGGCTTGCCGTCGAACGTCTCGGCGTAGTTCCCCCACGGCTCGATCTCGCTCGGGTCGTACATCGAGGCGTAGGGTTCGGGAACGACATAGGGGTGGTGTGGCCCGAGGAAGTCGGTCCGGTGGAAACACGGTTGGCGGTCGCCGTCGACCCAGCGTTCGAGGGCGTTGATCGTCCGCTCGGCCAGAAAGTAGGGACGGGAGGCCTCGACCGGCACGGGGTCGGTCCCGGCGACGAGGATGCCGTCGTCGGCCGCCTCATTGTAGAGTCGATCCTCGACATCGGTTTCGGGCACCCTGATATCCCGAGACTCCCGATAGTGCTCGAAGGCGACTTCGAAGTTGTCGTGGTGGTAGTCGCTCCCGCCGAAGTAGCGAAAGCCGAAATCGCCGGGCGTGTGGTTGTGGCTGACGTGCCATTTGCCGAGGTAGGTGTTGGTGTAGCCGCTGTCAGCTAGCAGTTCGCCCAGCGTCGGCAACCCCTCGGGGAGATCGGTCCGGATCGCATCCGCCTCGTGGCTGTTGTTAAGCAGGCCATGAGCGTGGGGGTAGCGGCCGGTTAACAATGAGGCCCGAGCACTCGTACAGATGCTGGTCGGCGTGTAGGCCGACGAGAACCACATCCCTTGCTGGCGGAGGCGGTCGATATTCGGTGTCTCGACCGGCAGCCCGTCGGGGGCAACAAGGTCGGCACGCTCTTGATCGGTCAAAAGCAGGAGGACGTTCGGTCGGCTAGCGGACATACCACCGAGTTCGGCATCAGAGGACAAAGGTGAGGTGTCCGTTTCGGTGATCTATCGACTGGTCTGGATATGAAAATAGAACGCAAAAACAACGACTGTAACCGAACGTCAGTGTCGGTTACTCGTCGTCTTTGTCTTCGCCCGCATCTTCGAAGTCGGCGTCGACGTACTCGTCGCCCTCACCGGCTGCGCCCTCGGCACCGGGGCCGAAGCCGCCCTCAGGACCTGCCCCGCCTGCGCCACCGGGACCTGCCTGGGCCTGCTGGGCCTGCTCTTGGTACATCTGCTTGCCGATCTCCTGGAGCTGTTCGGTGAGTGACTCGGTCACGTCCTGGAGCTCTTCGGTGTCGGCGTCCTCGTCTTCGAGCACGTCTTCGACGTCGTCCATCGCGTCCCGAATGTCGGCTTCGAGATCCTCGTCGACCTGCTCTTCGTTTTCTTCGAGCAGCGACTCGGCGCGTTGGACGGCTCCCTCGGCGTCGTTCCGGGCCTCGATGCGCTCGCGGCGCTCCTGGTCCTCTTCGGCGTGCTGCTCGGCTTCTTCCTGCATCTGCTCGACTTCGTCGTCGGAGAGGCCAGCGCCGCCCTCGATGGTGATCGACTCGGCGTTGCCCGAGCCCTGATCCTCCGCCGAGACGTTGACGATGCCGTCGGCGTCGATCGAGAACTCGACTTCGATCTGCGGGGTGCCGGCGGGGGCTGGTGGGATCCCGCTCAGCATGAACTCGCCGAGCATCTCGTTCTCGGTGGCGATTTCACGCTCGCCTTGGAAAACCCGGACCTGCACCGAGGTCTGGTTCGCAGCAGCGGTCGTGAAGACCTTCGCGGCCTCGGTCGGGATCGTCGTGTTCTTGTCGATCAGTCGCTCGAAGAGACCGCCTTTGACCTCGATCCCGAGGCTGAGCGGCGTCACGTCGAGCAGCACGATATCGTCGACGTCGCCCGCGAGGACGCCGCCCTGAATTGCCGCGCCGAGGGCGACCGCCTCGTCGGGGTTGACGTTCTTTTTCGGCTCCTGGCCGATGATCTCCTCGACCTTTTCGGCGACCTGCGGCATCCGGGTCGAGCCACCGACGAGAATGACCTCGTCGATGTCGCTGTCGGAGATCCCGGCGTCCTCGATGGCCTGCTCTGTCGGGCCGACCGTACGGTCGATCAGATCCGAGGTGAGACTCTCGAAGGTCGCCCGGGTGATCGAGGTTTCGAGGTGGACCGGGCCCGAATCCGTAGCCGTAATGAACGGCAGATTGATCTTGGCCTCTTTGCGGGAGGAAAGTTCGATCTTAGCCTCCTCGGCGGCCTCCTTGAGTCGCTGGAGGGCCTGGCGGTCCTCTCGGAGATCGATCCCGTGGTCGTTTTCGAACTCCTCGGCGAGATGGTCGATGATCGCCTCGTCCCAGTCGTCGCCACCGAGGTCGTTGTCCCCGTTGGTCGCGACCACGTCGTAGACGCCGTCGCCGAGCTCCAGGACGCTCACGTCGAAGGTGCCGCCACCGAGGTCGTACACCAGAACGGTCTGGTCGGATTCGTCGTCGAGCCCGTAGGCCATCGACGCGGCGGTCGGCTCGTTGACGATGCGTTCGACCTCGAAACCGGCGATCTGTCCGGCGTTCTTGGTCGCCTGTCGCTGTTTGTCGTTGAAGTAGGCCGGAACCGTGATGACGGCCTTCTCGACATCGTGGCCGAGATACTCCTCAGCGTCACGTTTGATCTTCTGGAGGATCATCGCCGAGATCTGCTCGGGGGTATACGAATCGCCCTCGATGTCGACCTCGTAGTCCTCCTCGCCCATGTGACGCTTGATCGACTGGATCGTGTTATCCGGGTTCTGTACCGCCTGGTTTTTGGCTGGCTTGCCGACCAGCCGTTCGTCGTCATCGGAGAACGCAACGACCGAGGGCGTCGTCCGGTTCCCCTCGGAGTTGACGATGATCTCCGGCTCTCCACCTTCCATTACCGCGAACGCGCTGTTCGTGGTACCAAGGTCAATACCGAGAATCTTCTCGCTGGCCATGTTGGCCCCAATTACCGGCTTGGATCGGTTAAAGGTTACTAGATACTGCGACACACGCCCAGTGCCCGACGCACCGCTGTCTTGCGATTATCGAGAACAGAAATCGATCTGCCCGACAGGTTTAGTATGACCGCAATGCAACCGCCGCGTGCTCAGTCGTCACTGCTGACTGTCACTTGCGCGGCTTGGAGGACTTTCCCCGCCATCTCATAGCCGTCCTGATAGACATCGGCGACTGTGCCGTTGGGCTGGTCGCTGTCGACCTGCATCATCACCTCGTGGCGCTGGGGATCGACCGCCTCGCCCGGTTCCGGCGAGATGATCTCGACGTTTTCCTCCTGGAGGATGGCGTCCAACTCGTCGAGGGTCGACTGGATACCGGGTCGGATGTCAGCGTCGGCGTCCTGATCAAGCGCCCGGACGAGGTTCCCGCGGATCTTGGTAAAGCGGGAGACCAGATCCTCGGCCGCGCGGGCCTGCATTTCTTCCTGTTTGTTCTGCATCCGCTTTTTGTAGTTCTGGAAGTCCGCCCGCGAGTGCTGGAGCTTCTCGGTGAGCTCGTCGATTTCTTCGTCTTTCTCGTCGAGTTCGGCTTCCAACTCCTCGATCCGGGCTTCGAGCTCCTGGACCGATGGGTCGGCTTGGTCGGCCCCATCGGCCTCCGCCTCGAACGTCTCTGTGCCAGCAGTCTCGGCCACGTTGGGCTCCGAGTCCTCGTCGGCGTCGGTCGGTTCGGCAGCCGATTCGTCGACCGCTGCTGGGTCGTCGCTCATGTTGCAGCCCAGTCGCTTCGGCGGTTTAAGCATTCAGAAACTGCCCCGACCGGCTACTGATACATTCGTAGCGGCTGGGCGCGGCTGCTGTCCTCGGTGGCCTGCTGCATCCGCTGGATGAGCTGTTGGCGGGCCTGCTCGATCTCCTCGGCGCGGGTCGAGAGGTCTTCGGTCGGCACCGAGATCCCGGCGATCGGCTCGATCCCATTCTCGATGACGACTTGGGAGGCGATCGGATCCGGCAGCTGTGGGTTCGACTCGACGACGAGCCCGACCGCCGTGTTGTCGTGTTCGGTGGCGTGGGCCAACAGCGCGCCGGTCGGCCCCGAAATCAGTCCCATCTCAGCGGGCTGGTCGACCCCGGCGTCGGTGAGCCGGTCACCGGCAGCGTCGTCGGTTGCGACACCGTACAGCGACGGTGCCTCTTCGGTCTGTCGCGGGAGTCCGGAGACGTATACCGGCAGGATCTCGCTTTCGGCGAACCACCCCGAGACACAGTTGCCGAACTCGGTGGCCGCGTCGGGACTGATCGGCACATCACTCTGGAGAGCCAACAGATCCCGCTCGGCGTCAGCGTAGAGCCGAACCGGTGTCACCAGCTCCCGGCTGTCTTCCTGATAGGTCGCCACTGGTGGAAGCGTGTCACAGTAGACGTTGGCGTAGTGATCCATCTCGAAGGACGCGATGAGATGGTCGACGGCCATCTTCCCGACCAGCCCGACGCCGGGGAAGCCTTCGATGAGGACCGGGCGATCCAGCGATACCTCCTCGTCGAGAATGTCAATCTGTGTCATACTGGACTTACGTCGCCCCGGCACCTAATCGTTGGTGCTGAATGAGTCTCGCTCGGCCCGCAGCCACTCCGAAACGGACTAACGGCGGCACTCGAAAGGAGACGCATGAATCCGTTAGAGCGGTATGCCTCGCTCGTCGAGGACCGCGAGGCCTTTTTTGATGCCTGTGAGCGGCCCCTACCGTCAGTCGTTCGCGTAAACACGATCAGGTCGACGCCCGACCGCGCGCGACAGGCGCTTGACGAGGAGGGGGTCGGCTACGAGGAGGCCGACTGGAACCCCCAGCTGCTGCGGCTCGACGAGCGCGGACCGGGCACGTCGTGGCCCTACTTCCACGGCTGGCTCCACGGCCAAGAGGAGGTCTCGGCGCTCCCCGCGATCGCGCTCGATCCCCAGCCCGGCGAGAAAGTCTGGGATAGCTGTGCCGCGCCGGGGAGCAAGACCACCCAGCTGTCGGCGATGATGGACGACTGCGGTGTCGTGGTCGGCAACGACAACAACCTCGGCCGCCTGTCGGCGCTCCGGCACAACGCCGAGAGGCTCGGCGTGACGAACCTCGTGGTCACCAAGCAGGATGGCAGAAACTTTTCGCTGAAACCGTTCGGCTTCGACGAGTTCGACCGCGCCATCGTCGACGCACCATGTTCCTGTGAAGGAACCATCAGAAAGAACCCCGACACCCTCGACCAGTGGACGCTCGACCACGTCCACAGCGTGGCAGCCATCCAGAAGGGGATTCTCTCGCGGGCGATTCAGGCCACCAAACCCGGCGGCACGGTCGTCTACTCGACCTGCACCTTCGCGCCGGAGGAAAACGAGGCCGTCGTCGACCACGCCCTCGAAACCGAGGACTGCGAGGTCGTTGAGTTCGACAACCCCCTCGAATCGCGGCCTGGCGTCGCTGAGTGGGAGGGCGACGAATACGACCCGAGCGTCGAGAAGACTCATCGGATCTACCCACATCTCAACGATACAGGCGGATTTTACTGTGCGAAACTGGAGGTGACCGCATGAGCGACCCCGAGACTGGCGACACCGGCGAAAACAGCGAGGGCGACAACGAGGGGGACCTCCAGGACAACGTCGGCCAGCGGTTCGGCCGACTGCCCGCCACAGCTGACGACCGCGAAGTGAAAGGGCGGGCCTCCCGCGAGGAGGTGGTCGACTTCTTCGCCGAGCGGTTCGGGATCGAAGCCAGCGTCTTCGAGGGATTCACGTTTTGGGAGAAAGGCAAGGGGAAGATCTGGATCTTTGCCGACGAGATGCCGAGCCCGATTCGGATCGAGGGGCTTGGGATGACTGTACTCCGAACGCGGCAGGAACACTGGAAGCCGACCCACAGCGCTGTCGAGCGGTTCGGTCGCCACGCCACAAAGAACGTGGTCGACCTCACCCCCGAACAGGCTGCCACTTTCGCCCGCGGCGAGGATCAGGACTTCCCCGAGTGGGACGGCGACTGGGGGTATCTGATCGCCGCCCACGAGCTGGCGGGCGAGCGCGAACCGATCGGTGTGGGGTTATATGTCTACGACGAGCTCCGGTCGACGGTGCCGAAAGGCAACCAAGAGGCGCTGTCGGTACTGTAGCTCAGCCAGTCGGCTCGGATCGACCCATCGCCCATGCACGGATTTCGTCGCCGTACTGGTGCATCAGGATCGTGACCGCAATGCCGAGCGGCGACCAGCGGTAGGCCAGCAGGGCGACCCCGATCAACAGCGCGCCGACACTCCTATTGCCCTGGATGAGTGCCCGAACGCCGTTGTACAATACTGTCACGACGCTAAACAGACGCGACCACTTCGAACCAAGCAATCGTTTGAGGACCATAGCTAACGGAGAGCCCGAACCAGCAAAAAGCTCGTGGCGAGACGTGCTGTCTCGGCGGCCGGTCGACCGGCTACCGTTTTGTAAGTACGCCGCCGGTCAGTCCCTCCCACTCGACGCGGTAGCCGACCGCTGCCAGCACCGCGCTGGCATCGGTGGGGCCGTGCTCGGCGATGACTGCTTCGGCGTCGGCAAATGACATCCCCACCGAGAGTTCGGCCTTAATGGTCGACAACACGCTAGGACGAACCAACCACCGGCCGACGCGCCGGTGGTCGGGAAACGTCCGGTCTTCGATCACGTCGACCGAGACACTGTAGTCGGCCGCGAGCGTCTCCAGTTCGATCACGTCGGCCTCGGGCTGGAGTTCATCTGGAACTCCGGCGGCGGCCGCCTCGACGAGGTCGGTTTCGTACTCCCGCAGCACGTCGACCACGTCCTTCACACGCACTGATCCCGTGTACGGAATCGCCCGGTGATCGGTCGCCTCGATCGCCTCGCCGACGCCCAGCGACTCGTCGACCGCGACAATGAGGTCGACGTCCTCGACAGTCTCCAACTGGCCGAGTTTCTTGTCGACGTATTCGGGCGTCCAGAAGCCCATCACTTCGAAGTACACCCGGAACTCTCCATAGCGGTAGTCGAAGGCAAAATCCGGGATCATCACGCTGGTGCCCGTCTCCAGGAGATCGGGCTCACGACGCAACTCCCAGTCGAGATCGAGGCTGGAAAACCGGGCCGCGAAGTCGGCCTCGATGCCGCTGTCGTAGCTCGGCTCGGCGACCGGCTCGACACCAGGCACCACCACGTCGTTGTCGGTCACCACGAGTTCGCGTTCGGTGCCGCGGTCGTCGATGGCCGCCCGAAGTTCCCACTCGGTGCTCGCCGCGACCGACCGCAGCAGTCGGGCGAAGGCAGTGCCGTACCGGCGCGTGCGGCGAAACAGCCGATCGGGGCCGGTGACGACGACCGTCCGCTCGTCGGGGCCAGCGGCCTGCTCCTCGCGGTTGATCTCGTACATCAGGCCGAGCCGTTTGATCGCCGAGATGAGTTTGCGGGGCTCGTCGCTCGTCACCGCGACCTCGGTGGCGTCGAACAGTGCAGTTTGGGCCAACGAGAGGTTGTACTGCTCGATCAAGTCGTCGGGGTCCCACCGAGAGTCGAAGGCCGTCAGTCGCTGATTGCAGTCACGATCGGCATACAACGATTCCTCGACCGCAGCGGTGCCGACCGCCAGCTCGTCGGCAGCATTTATAAAAGCCTGCTCGCGCTCCTCGGTGGTAGCGACGCCGACGGCCTCGGCGGCCTCGAAGACTCGCCGCCGCGTTCGTTCGGGTGGGAGTGGTGTGACCGTCTCGAAGGTGGCCTCGCGGTCGAGGAGGGCTGCAAGGCCGCGGACGAGCTTGAAATCGGACTCTTCGCGTTCGATGGCTTCGACTGCCTCGTCGACCGCCCGGTGCGGCTGATCGACGTGGTCTGAATAAACATCAATCAGCCGAGCGGCGAGTGGCCGACGCTCATGACCGATGAATTCCGGGCGGTAGCTGCCGCCGCGACGCGAGACGCGAAGGAGGTCCTTCGTCAGCACGGCTGTTCGTTAGCCGCCGACTATTTATAAACACCCCGAGAAACGATCCGTCTCGAAACGGGTCAGCGTCGACGTTCTGCCACTCGCTCCTCAGCGGTTTCGGCACTGACGAGTTCGTAGAGTATTGCCCGGCCACCGTCGTCTTTCGGCCGCAGGATTCGCCCAAGTCGTTGGGTGAACTCCCGTTCCGAGCCGCTGCCCGAGAGGACCACGGCGACGTTGGCGTCGGGGACGTCGACGCCCTCGTCCAGGACGTTCGCGGCGACGATCCGGCTGTAGGTCCCCTCGCGGAACCGTTCGAGGGTCTCGCGTCGTTCGCTGGCTCCCGTCTCGTTGGTGATCGCGGGCAGCAGGAACCGCTCGGAGAGCCGATAGACGAGTTCTGTGTGAGCGGTGAAGACGATGATTCTGTCATCCTGGTGGCGGTCCAGGATCCGCGCCAACTGGTGGCGCTTGTTTGCCGCGTTCATCATCAGCTCGCGGGCGCGCTGTTTGGCCAGCAGGGCCTCCCGAGCTGCGGGATCGTTGCCCGAGCGCTTGACCAACTGGAGGTAGTCGCTACCGCTGGAAAAGGAGATGTTCGCTTGGCGAACGTAGTCGACAAAGGTTCCTTGTGCCTCGTCGTACTCGGCGCGCTCGTCGGGAGTGAGTTCGACTTCAATCCGACGGATCTCGTAGGGCGCGAGGTGGTCGCCCGCCAGGTCGTCGACCGCGAGCTGGGAGACCCGCGGCCCCACGAGGTCGCGGATCGCCTCGTGGGCCTCGTCAGGGCGTTCGAAAGTCGCCGTCAGTCCGAGACGGTCCGGCGCAGCCATGAGGCGGGCGATGTCCTGGTAGCCTTCAGCACCGAGGTGGTGGACCTCGTCGAAGACGACCAGCCCAAATCGGTCGCCGAGTTCGTCGGCCCGCAAGTAGGCCGAGTCATACGTTGAGACTGTCACGTCCTCGACCCGTTGCTCGCCGCCGCCGAGGCGGCCGATCGGGACCTCGAACTCGGTTTCGAGTTCGCGCTGCCACTGTTCGAGGAGGTCGATCGTCGGGACGACGACGAGGGTTGGCCGCTTGGTGTCGGCGATCGCAGCCAGCGCGATGACGGTTTTGCCCGCGCCGGTCGGGAGTTCGAGCACGCCGCGACGGTTGCTGTCGATCCACGCATCGAGAGCCTCGCGCTGGTAGTCGCGGAGTTCGTAGGAGGTTGCGAGGGCCAGCGGTTCGGGGGTGAGCACAGCATCTGCTACGTCGGCGTCGAGTTCGCGGAGCACGTCGCGGATCGGGGCGTAGAACTGGGCAGGTGCGCGGGCTGTGTCGCTCCGCGGGTCGGCTTCGACCCCCGGCAGCCCGCCGAGCGGCGGATCGCTCTCGCGGTCGCTTTCGATCCGGAGCGTGCCGTCCTCGAAGACGAGCCGGACTGTCACTGTCGAGAGTCGACCGGCGGGCGATAAATGCCCACCGGCTCAGGCGTTGAGTTCCTCGCCGACCAACTCGGTGGCCTGTCGGATCGCTCGCACGGAACTCAGATAGCCCGCGCCGACGCTGGCTTTCAGGGCCTTCGCTGGCTTGCCGGTCACGACCTTCGGACCGACCTGTGCGACCGCGCCATCGCCGACCGAGACGATCCACCCGGGCACGTCGAACCTGAACTGCGACAGCCGCGGCTCGAACCCATCGCCGTCCGATAGCTCCCAGCCGACGAGTGTCGTGATGTTTTCTGCGGCCACGCGAGCCGACCGGGTTGCCGCCGACGCGCTGGCGGGGACTGCCTCGCCATCGGCGTCGACGATCCGCGTGGCATCGCCCAAGGCGAACGTCGAGTCGGTGAGCCGGAGGTCCGATCGCACGATCGGCCGGTCGCCAGCCATTGCCGCCGAACCGCCAATGCCGCCAGTCCAGACGAACAGATCGTAGTCGATAGCATCCGTCTCGCCGGTCGGTTCGTGGCGGGTTTCGATGGTCGACTCGGTGGCTTCGACGACTGCCGTTTCGGTGCGGATCTCGATACCGCGGCTCGATAGCTCTGCCTCGACGGCTTCCTGGAACGCCGCGGGAAATGCGGGCGCAACCGACCCTAGTTGTTCGAGTACGACGATCTCGATGCGGTCAGCCGCCCCTTCCTCCTCGGCGAGCGTCGCCAACTCCCCGGCGACCTGCACCCCCGAGAGGCCAGCGCCACCGACGACGAACCGGGCGTCGTCGCCCGAATCGATCGCGTCGAGTGCCTGCTTTCGAACCTGCTCGGCGTCGCTGATCGATTTGAGCGGCACTCCGTGGTCTTCGATCCCCGGCAGGTCATAAAAGGCGGTTTCGGCCCCCAGACAGAGCCCGGCGTAGTCGTAGTCGAGCGTCTCCCCGGAGTCGAGGGCGACGCGGTTGGTGTCGGTGTCGACGTCCTCGACACGCGCGGTAATGATCTCGGCACGGTCGAACAGCGACTCCAGTGGGACTTCGATGGCGTCTGTGATCGAGGGGCGTCTGATGACGCGGTGGACTTCGTGTTGGACCAGATGCGTCTCGCTGGAGTCGACGAGCGTAAGTGTCGCGTCGGCGGGCAACGAGGCTTCGAGCTTGCGAATAAGTGTTACACCTGCGTACCCGGCTCCGAGAACAACGACGTGCATACGCTCGTTTGGGTCGCCAGCCGAATGAATATGCCGCCGGGTGGATGTGTTAGTCGGCTCCGCCGAACACGAGTTCGATGTCGTCACCGGCAGCGAGTCCGAACGCCTCGTCACCGCGACCCTGATTCACGTCACACTCGACATAGCCGTGACTGCCGATGGTGAGCAGTCGATCGCCAGCGTCGACACGGTCGAAAGTGTCGACGACTGGGGCCACCACGTCGTTGACGACCGCCCGTTCGACACCCGAAAGCTCCGCGCTCGGAACATTGGTGATGACATTACCGAAATCGTCGACGACCAGTACTTCGCCGCGGATCGTCTCGCCGTCGCGGGTCGGCGTCGGAAATTGAAGGTCGACACAGGAGTCGAGATCGATGGGCGACAGCATATCGAGATCGTCGAGTCGGTCGACTCCCTGCTCGTGGATCTCGGCAGCTGCGGGTGCAAACACGTCCCGGCCGTGGAACGTCGTCGAGGCCGGATCGTCGACGGTGATCTCGTAGGCTTCGGTGAGTGGGTTGCCGCCGTTCTGGTCGGCGAGTCGGCGGACCACTGGCCGAAGCAGCCCGTTGTCCGGGCCAACGAGCGCATGGTCGCCGACGCGGATCGCGATGGCGCGGCGACCGGTGCCGACACCGGGGTCGACGACGGCGAGATGGACGGCTGGCGGGAAGTAGGGGATCGTCTCCCGGAGCCAGAAGGCGGCGGCTCGCGGCTCCTGTCGGGGGAGGTCGTGGGCGATGTCAACCAGCTGAGCGTCGGTCCGCGAGAGGATTACCCCCTTCATTGCCGCCGGGTAGGGAGTCCCAAAGTCGGAAGCCAGCGTAATCATCGACCGGTGTGGGTCGCGCCGTCGGAGCTGGTGACCTGTTGGATGCGCTGGACGCCGTCACACTCGTTTATGACCTCGGCGGCGGGGTCGGGGACCAATGACTCCCAGTCGGCTCCGTCGATCATCCGTTCTCTCAGTTCGGTGCCCTCCAACACTTCGCGGTGGAACATCGGTGACTGCCGGACCTCGACGCCGGCCTCCTCGAACAGTCGAATGACGAGCGGGTTGTTGGAGAAGGCGACATCGAACGACGGGGACATACTCTGGACGTGGCTGACCCACACCGAGTTCCGTTCGAGATCCTCGATGGGGACCACGTAGGTCGGCATATCGAACTCCGCGACCGACTTCGTGATCATCATCACGCGTTCGCCCGCAGTGAAGGGATTCCGCCGGGAGTGAGAGTCTCCCGCACTCCCGACGCCGAGCACGAGTTCGTCGACTTGGTCGGCGATCGCTTCGACCATGTGGTGGTGGCCGTCGTGGTAGGGCTGAAACCGACCGATATAGAACCCTCGCATACCATGGGCTACCACGCCGCTATTTATAAAGTCGGCGAGTCATGACGGATCAACGGATCAACCGATAGCGGCCCGCTGTACAGTGATTATAGTGTAGTGGCAGTGTTGGTGAATGGGAGAAAGTATATCAAGCGCCAGTTCGTCTTTTCTGACAGCGAAAAAGTTCTATGAGCAACCCTACGGACACTGACGACGGCCCCCCCGATTCAGGGGTGAACGACGAGACACCGTCCGACACCGACGAGCAGTCCGTCGAAGACGAGCACGTCGTCGAAAACGGGCAGCGTACCGACGATGGCTCCGACGACGGGCAGCCGAGCCGCAATGGCTCGGCCGACCGAGAGCCAGCGCTATCGGAGCCGGTGGTGACCGACGACGACCTCTTCGAGTCGACCGAGACCGGCGATCCGCGGTCCCGCGGAAACACGCCCTCGGAGACCGGTGGCGACGAACCGCCGACGATCGACGAACTCGGCAGCGATGTCGAGGTCGACGCTCCGATCGCCGACGATGTCGACGAGGACGACCTCCTCGGCGGCCTGCTGATCGACTCCACCGAGGACGTGTCGATCCCCGAGCGGCTCGTGGATCAGGTCATCGGCCAGGAACACGCCCGCGACGTGATCATCAAGGCGGCCAAACAGCGCCGCCACGTCATGATGATCGGCTCGCCCGGGACCGGCAAATCGATGCTGGCTAAGGCGATGACCGAACTCCTCCCCAAAGAGGAGCTCCAGGACGTTCTCGTTTACCACAACCCCGACGACGGCAACAAGCCGAAGGTTCGGACCGTCCCGGCAGGCAAAGGCGAACAGATCGTCGACGCCCACAAGGAGGAGGCCCGCAAGCGCAACCAGATGCGGACCTTCCTGATGTGGATCATCATCGCCGTGGTGCTGGGCTATGCGCTCATCATCGCCGGCCAGATCCTCCTGGGCATTCTCGCAGCAGGGATCATCTACCTCGCGTTCCGCTACGCCTCGCGTGGCAGCGACGCGATGGTTCCCAATCTCTTGGTCAACAACGCCGACACCACCACTGCGCCGTTCCGCGACGCGACCGGTGGCCACGCTGGCGCACTGCTCGGCGACGTCCGGCACGACCCCTTCCAGTCCGGTGGGATGGAGACGCCGAGCCACGACCGCGTCGAGCCGGGTGCGATCCACAAAGCGAACAAAGGTGTGCTGTTCATCGACGAGATCAACACCCTCGATATCCGCTCCCAGCAGCACCTGATGACGGCGATCCAGGAGGGCGAGTTCTCGATCACGGGCCAGTCCGAGCGGTCCTCGGGTGCGATGGTCCAGACCGAGCCCGTCCCGACGGACTTCATCATGATCGCCGCCGGGAACCTCGATGCGATGGAGAACATGCACCCCGCGCTCCGCTCGCGGATCAAGGGGTACGGTTACGAGGTCTACATGGAGGACACCATCGAGGACAATCCCGAAATGCGCCGGAAATACGTCCGGTTTGTGGCCCAGGAGGTCGCCAACGACGGTCGACTGCCCCAGTTCGAGGACGAAGCCATCGAGGAGATCATCCTCGAAGCCCGCCGTCGGGCAGGGCGGAAAGGCCACCTCACGCTCAAGTTCCGTGATCTCGGCGGCTTGGTGCGTGTTGCAGGCGATATCGCACGCGCCGAAGAGGCAGAGTACACGACCCGAGACCACGTCCTGCAGGCCAAAGAGCGCTCGCGGTCGATCGAACAGCAGTTGGCAGACGAGTTCATCGAGCGCCGGAAGGATTACGAACTGCAGGTCTCGGACGGCTACCAGGTCGGTCGGGTCAACGGCCTCGCCGTCATGGGCGAGGACTCCGGGATCATGCTGCCCGTGATGGCCGAGGTGACGCCCACGCAGGCTGGTGGGCAGGTCATCGCCACCGGCCAGCTCAAGGAGATGGCCGAGGAGTCCGTCCAGAACGTCTCGGCGATCATCAAGAAGTTCTCGGATCAGAACCTCTCGGAGAAGGACGTTCACATCCAGTTCGTCCAGACCGGTCAGTCGGGCGTCGACGGCGATTCGGCGTCGATCACGGTTGCGACCGCCGTCATCTCGGCGCTGGAAGATGTCGGTGTCAGCCAGAACCTGGCGATGACCGGCTCGCTGTCGGTTCGCGGTGACGTGCTGCCGGTCGGTGGGGTGACCCACAAGATCGAGGCCGCCGCCAAGGCAGGCTGTAAGACAGTCATCATTCCGAAGGCGAACGAACAGGACGTGATGATCGAAGACGAGTACGAGGAGATGATCGAGATCATCCCCGTCAGCCACATCAGCGAAGTCCTCGAAGTCGCCCTCGAAGGCGAAGGCGACAAGGATTCGCTGATTGCCCGGCTCAAATCCATCACCGGCTCGGCGCTCCAGGAGGGGAACGTCGCCGGTCCATCCAGTCCGAGCCCACAGTAACGCAGTGTCCACATGGCGCAGTGGACGACTTTTGTCGGATTCGTCGGTGTGATTCTCGGTTTGCTGCTCGCGTTGACACACGCCTCCAAAGCGATTTTCGAGGATGCCTCGGGTTCGTCGACCGACTCGGCCGGAAGGACCCCGTCGTCCGAACCAGCCGATCAGCCGACTGGAATAAGAGACCAGCCAGCCGAGAACGCAGACCAGCCGACCCTCTCGGGCAACGGCGCTCCGCTGCCGACCGACAGTTCGACTCGGACGGTCGACGGATTGGCCGTCGAAGACGAGGAAGGATATAAATCAACGCCAGCCACAGGACCGGAGCTGTCGACGCCCGCCCTGCTCGCGAACGTCACCGTCTCGCAGGGGCTGTTCGCAGTGTTGTTGGTCACGCTGGCGTGGTACACCGAGATTCCGGCGTGGGCGTTCGGTCTCGCCCCGGAGTCGTTCGCCCTCAGCGGGGTGGCCACCGGCATTGCCGTCGGCAGTATTTTGTATATCCTCAATGAGGCGGCGGCCACGGTCTGTCGACAGTGGGGGTTCGAAACCCCGACCGGCCTCCGGGAGGCACTGGCACCCGAGACGGCCGCCGGGTGGGCTGTCCTCCTGGTGATCGTGTTGCCGATCATTGCGGGCTTCGAGGAGCTGCTGTTTCGGGGGGCGCTGATCGGCGTTATCTACGCGGGGTTCGAGGTCCCGCTGTGGCTGCTGGCGGTCGGCTCATCAGTGACGTTTGCCCTCGGCCACGGCGCACAGGGTCGGCTGGGAATCGTCGTCACCGGACTGCTCGGGCTCGGGCTGGCGGCCGTCTTCGTTCGCACCGGCAGTTTGGTGGTCGTGATCGTCGCCCACTACGTCATCAATGTCCTGGAGTTCGTCGTTCACGAAGGGATCGAGCCGACGTGATTCTCTCACAGATAGTACTTTGAGAGATACTTTCAAGAGGGGCGGTTTCCTTGTCGGCTGCATGGATACCGAGGGGCTCTTCGCCGTCGACCCCGACGACATCCCGCTGTTGGTGGCGACCGGGATGATCACCGTCGGCTGTCTCCTGGTTATAACTGGCCTCGGATCGGGCCATCCGTTGGTTCCGGTGTTGGTCGTCGGCGGGACCATTGCCTTCGTCGCTCTGACGCTGTTTCGGATTCCCGAACGAAACCTCACCGTCGGGACGGCCGCTATCAGTATGATCCTCGGAAGCACGTTGGTCAGCATCGAGTTCCGGCTCGCTTTCGAGTTCGACGGCCCGATCGGGGCGGCCTTCTTCCTGTTCGGCGCGATCGGACTCTCGCGGTATCTCGACGACTAACTGTCGTTTTCGAGCCGCCGGAGCGCCGCGGCTATCTGCGGGGGCGTCGCACCCTGTCCGTCACGAACACGATGATCGGGGATGAAGATCGGAAGCGGATTTGCTCGGAGGGCATCCCGGACCGTTGCGATATCGTCGTCGTCCGCAGGGTCGAGCCCGGCGATCCGGGCGAGCCGCGAGACCGTGACCGTCGAGCCCGGCGGCACGGAGTCGAGGGCTTCGAGCACTGCGCGCTGGTCGGTCGGCACTGTCAGTCCGAGCTCGGCATCGTCGACCGCAGACGGGTCGCCACCGAGATACTGTTCGATGGCATCCAGCAGCTCGTGGTCGGCCTCGGCGTCGGCCGGTACGTCATCCGGAAACGAGACGTCGATCGCCCGGCCGCTCGCAATGCCCAGTTGCACCACGCAGTCGAGCGAATCGAACTGCCGTGCGAAGATTCCTGCAGGAGTCATTATACACCCGCTCACGCCTTGGGTGCCTTCAAGGGTTCCGTCTCGTGGCGGAAGTGTTATGTACACATACGTACATTAGTGTACATAGATGAACCATACTGCGGATGAGTTGGCTCCAGCAGTCCAGGAGATCCTGGCGTCGGCCGCCGAGCGGCCGGGCGGCGAGAGCCGAGTGTCGGTCGAAGCCCGCTCGCTGCCGGCGGCGTTCGTGGCGGCCGAATCGCGGGGACGCGTGCCGATCATCGCGGAGGTCAAACCCACGAGTCCGACCACGGAGGGCACGAACACGGCTGATCCGGTCGACCTTGCCGAGGCGATGGTCGAGGGCGGGGCTGCTGCGCTCTCCGTGCTCACCGAACCCGACTACTTCGGCGGCTCCGTGGCGAACCTCGAACGGATTCGGGCGGCGGTCGACGTCCCCGTGCTACGGAAAGATTTCCTCCTGCGTGAGGAACAACTCGACGCCGTCGAAAGCGACTTGGTGCTGCTGATCGCCCGGTTCCTCGGCGAGGATCTCGAACCGATGATTCGGGCCGCCGAGGACCGCGGTTTCCAGCCGCTGGTCGAAGTCCACACCGAAGCCGAACTGACGGCGGCGGTCGAGGCGGGCGCGGAGATCATCGGCATCAACAACCGGGATCTGGGCCAACTGGAGGTCGACCTCGCCACCTTCGAGGAACTAGCCCCGCAGGCACCCGACGACGTGACGCTGATCGCGGAGAGTGGCGTGTCGACGGTCGGGGATGTTCAGCGAATGTACGAGGCAGGGGCCGATGGACTGCTGATCGGAACTGCCATCATGGACGGCGATCCAACGACGAACACACAGCGGTTTACAGGAGTTACCAATGAGCACTGACGGCAAATTCGGCGACTACGGTGGACAGTACGTACCCGAGGCATTGATGCCCGCGATCGAGGAGTTAGACGACGCCTACCAGCGGTACGTGTTGGATAACGAAGACGGGTTCATGGACGAGTTCCGTCAGCGACTGGCGGATTTCGGCGGTCGACCCACGCCGCTCCAGCGGGCCGACCGGCTCTCGGAGCGCTATGACCTCGCGGTCTACCTCAAGCGCGAGGATCTGCTCCACGGCGGGGCACACAAACTCAACAACGCGCTCGGACAGGTCCTGCTGGCGAAGTATATGGGCAAAGAGCGGATCATCGCCGAGACCGGTGCGGGCCAACACGGCACTGCGACCGCCATGGCGGCGGCGCACCTCGATATGCCCTGTACCATTTATATGGGCGAACGGGACATCAACCGCCAGCGACCCAACGTGTTCCGCATGAAGCTCAACGGCTCGGACGTGAAGCCGGTGACGGCAGGTCGTGGTACGCTGAAAGAGGCAATTTCGGAGACGATGCGCGACTGGGCGGCGACCGTCGAGTCGACCCACTACGTCATCGGCAGCGTCGTCGGCCCCCATCCGTTCCCGGCGATGGTTCGGGATTTCCAGGCCGTCATTTCCGAGGAGGCCCGCGAGCAGGCCCACGAGAAACTCGGTGGCTTGCCTGATTCGGTCATCGCGTGTGCGGGCGGCGGCTCGAACACCATGGGCACCTTTGCGAACTTCGTCGACGACGAGTCGGTCGACCTCTATGCAGTCGAGGCTGGCGGCTCCTCGCTGGCAGTCGACGAGGAGACCGGCGTCGCACCGAACTCCGCGTCCCTGTCGACGGGCGACGAAGGGGTTTTGCATGGCGCGCGAACGAAGCTTCTCCAGGATTCGGTCGGCCAGATCATGGAGTCCCACAGCATCTCTTCGGGGCTCGATTACGCCGGTGTCGGGCCGGAGCTGGCCTACTTGGTCGACGAGGACCGCGTAACGCCGGTGGCAGTCGACGACGATGCCGCCCTCGAAGGGTTCCATCGGCTCTCCCAGACGGAGGGGATCATCCCCGCCTTAGAGACGGCCCACGCCTTCGGCTATCTCGAAGAACATCACGCGGAGCTGTCGGGAAGCGTGGTCGTCAACGTCTCGGGTCGCGGCGACAAGGACCTCCAGTCGGCAATCGAGGAGACCGACGCCCGCGACGTGCCGAATGCGCCGGATATGTCGATGTTCTCGGAGGGGATCTAGATGGCCGAAAACGAAGCCATCGCCGAGGCGTTCGCCGACGGCCCCGCGTTCATCCCGTATCTCGCAGTCGGCGACCCCAACTACGAGGCCTCGAAGGCCTACGTCGAGGCACTCGCCCGCGGCGGCGCGGACATCATCGAACTCGGCCTCCCTTTTTCGGAGCCGATCGCCGAGGGGTCGACGATTCAAAACGCGATCGTCCGCGCCCTAGAGGGTGGGATGACCCCCGACCGATTTTTCGAGTTCGTCGACGAGTTGGATGTCGACGTGCCACTCGTCTGTATGACATATTATAACCTGATTTACCAATACGGACGCTCCCGAGGGGGCGAGCCCGGTCCCGAAGCGTTCGTCGAGCGCGCCGCCGAAGTCGGTATCTCCGGCTTCGTGGTGCCGGATCTCCCCGCAGAGGAGGCCGACCCGCTCCGTGAGGCCTGCGACGAACACGGGCTCGATCTCGTCTTCATCGTTGCGCCGACGACAGCGGGCGACCGGCTCGAACGGATGATGGAGCGTGTCTCGGGGTACGTCTACGTCCAGGCACGGCTCGGCACCACGGGGGCGAAAACCGACGTGTCGAATCAGACGAGCCAAAGCCTCGAACGACTCGCCGAGTGGGACGTTCCCAAAGCAGTGGGCTTCGGGATCTCCTCAGGCGACCAGGCGGCCCGTATCGTCGCCAACGGGGCCGACGGGATTATTGTCGGCAGCGCCTTGGTCGACATCGTCGCGGCGGGAGCCGAGTCGGATCGGCCAGTCGACGAGACGGCCGAGAAACTGGCGGCGAAAGCCCGTGAACTCGCCGATGGCACCCAAGAGGGCGCGGCGCGTCGAGACGCCGAGGCCGCCGACGTCGACACCGCCTGAAGGGCCGGTGTCGGTACCGGAGTCGCAAGCTACATAGCCCACTACTGACAGAGAGTGACACAACAACTATGTCCGCAGGACTCAGCGCACGACTCGAACGCATCTCCACAGACGGTCGCTACCTGATCGTCCCGATGGATCACGGGATCACACTCGGGGCTGTCGACGGACTCAAAGACCTCGAAGGGACGGTCGACGGGATCACCAGCGGCGGTGCCGACGCTGTTCTTACCCAGAAAGGCGTCGCCGGTCGCGTTCACCCGCACAAAAACGGCAGCGGCTACATCGTCCACGCCAACGGGTCGACGACCATCGGTCCGGACGAAAACGACAAGCGCGTGACCTGCTCCGTGGAGGAGGCCATCCGCGCGGGTGCCGATGCCGTCTCGTTCCACATCAACGTCGGCTCGAACTACGAGCCGAAGCAGATCGAGGATCTCGCGGAGCTGACCGGCGAAGCCGACCGCTACGGGCTCCCCGTCCTCGCGATGGCCTACGCCCGCGGCCCGGGGATTCAGGGCGACGAGCCGGAGTATCTCGGCCACGCCGTCCGGCTTGCCGAGGAACTCGGTGCCGATGTCGTCAAAACGGGCTACAGCGGCAACGCTGAGAGCTTCCAGCACGTCTGTGAGTCGACGAGCCTCCCGATCGTGATCGCCGGCGGGAGCCGCGGGACGGACGCCGAAACCGTCGAGATGGTCCGCGGCGCGATGGATGCCGGTGCGGCGGGCGTCTCGATGGGCCGGTCGATCTTCCAGCATGAAGACCCCGAGGCGATCACGCGTGCGGTATCGGCAGTCATTCACGACGATATGGACGCCGAAGACGCACTCGCGGCCGCCGGACTGACCGTTGAGGCCTGAGCGGCGCGGACGGTTTTGTACTGCTGTAGTTCGTCTCCCGTGACGCGGATTGTGGTTCCGTCACGTTCAAGCCGCCCCGCTTTGACCAACAACTAATGACGCGAACGGTTTGGCTGAAGGCCGACGACACGGTCGGCGAGTGGGAGACACGTAAAAAGCGAATCACGACCGCGATCGAAGCGGGCGTCGATTGGGTACTGGTCGACGAAGCGGATGTCGGCCGGGTCCGAGAACTCGGTGACATCAACATCGCCGCCTTTCGGTCGGATGCCGACATGGTCGACGAAGCCGAGACCGAGACGGCAGTCGCCGACGCCTACTTCGTCGGCAAAGACGGCGAAGGCGACGGGACGGTCGATCTGCCCTCCGATTTCTCCGGCTCTGCGGATCTGACGACCCTCCGACACAGTGACAACCGGGCACAGGGTGCCTACGTCCGGATCTTCGATCAGGAGTACGAAGCCTTCGCCGAGGCCGCAGCCCACGACGCCGACTATACGATCGTCATCGGCGAGGACTGGACGATTATCCCGCTGGAAAACCTGATTGCACGGATCGGCGAGGAGACTGACCTGCTGGCGGGCGTGACGACCGCCGACGAGGCCCAGACCGCCTTCGAGACGCTCGAACTCGGCGCGGATGGGGTCCTCCTGGACTCCGACAACCCAGACGAGATCCGCGAGACTGTCGAGGTCCGGGACGCCGCCGAGCGCGAGACGCTGGATCTCAACTACGGCGAGGTCCTGGAGGTCGAACGCACCGGGATGGCCGACCGGGTCTGTATCGACACGGGGAGCCTGATGGATCACGACGAGGGGATGTTGATCGGCTCGATGTCCCGTGGACTCTTTTTCGTCCACGCCGAGACCGCCAAGTCGCCCTATGTCGCCTCTCGGCCGTTCCGGGTCAACGCCGGTGCCGTCCACGCCTACGTCCGAACGCCCGACGGCGGCACGAAGTATCTCGCTGAACTGAAAAGCGGCGACGAGGTCCAGGTCGTCGACACCGAGGGCAACACCCGCGAGGCGATCGTCGGCCGCGTGAAGATCGAGAAACGACCCATGTTCCGGGTCGAGTTGGATGTCGACGGCGACCGGATCGAGACGCTGCTGCAGAACGCCGAGACGATCAAGGTCGCCACAAGCGAGGGCCGAAAGGCCGTCACCGATCTCGAAGCCGGCGACGAGATGCTCCTCTACTACGAGGACGTCGCCCGACACTTCGGCGAGGCCGTCGAAGAAAGTATCATCGAAAAGTAATCGGGTACGTACCACTCAGTAGGATTTCACTGTTCTTTATACTACATGGGCACACAGAGTGGTATATCATGATCGGGGTATCCGACACCCAGCCGACGAACGACAAGTATCCTGCGGCTGGCCCCTGTGTACTCGGCCCCGTAGGCGACGGGACAGTCCGGCGACGCGCCGCGTCCCTCGCCCACGCCCTCGCCACGAGCCGCAATCTCGACCTGCTGGTCAGCAGCGAGCTGTCGTCGACCAATGCCGAGCTGCTCCCCGAGAGCCACCGTGAAAGCCACTGTTCGTCGACAACCGGCATCGAAACCGGGGAGACGCTCGATCCGGTCGTCAGTCGGCACAACCCCTCGGCGCTCGTCGTCAAACGGAATACAGGAGGACGTCTGTTCGGCGGACTGTTTTCGGACCGTGCCGAACGACTCTCGACGACGACCGACGTACTGACCGTCGACGGTCGGGGTGACACCGACCGAATCGCCTCGGTGTTAGTCCCGATCGCCGGCGGCGATCACAGCCAGTTGGCCGTCGAGACCGGCCTCGCAGTCGCCCGTGCGAACGATGCGGCCGTCGACCTGTTTCACGTGATTGAAGACGACAGTGAGGCCGCACGTGATCGGGGCCAAACGCTCCTTGACTCGGTTATGGCGGCCATCTCCGACGCCGAGGCCGACCGCGTCGACACGTGGCTCTACGAAGCTCCTGACGCGCCCGAGGCGATCACCGAACAGTCGAGATACTACGATCTCACCGTCATGGGCGCGCCAACTGACGGCCCGCTCGAACGCTTTGTCTTCGGATCGACCTCGAAACAGGTCCAACGCGAGGCCGACTCGCCAGTGATCGTTGCTCACGCAAAAAACGTGGAGTAACGTCCGTTTTGACGAACTCGCAGACAGTACCCGCTAACTACTAGTCACTTCTCTTGATGTGGCCGCTGGTCGACCGGCGAGACACCCGCGTTAGTCGTCGCCGACGCCGTCGGCCAGTCGGTCAGCAACTCCGGTGTAGCCGGTCGGCGTCAGCGCGAGTAGTTCCTCGCGGACCGACTCGTCGACTTCTAGGGACTCGAAGAGCTCGTAGAAGTCCTGGATCGTTACCTGTTTGCCGCGGGTGAGCTCCTTGACGCGCTCGTAGGCGTCGGTGTCGCCCTCCCGCCGGAGGATCGTCTGGACCGCCTCGCCGATGATCTCGGGGGTGGCTTCGAGCTCCTCGGTCATGACCTGTTCGTTGGGAACAATTTTGTCCAGCCCGGCGGCGGCCTTCTTGTACCCAATGAGACAGTGGCCGAAGGCCGCGCCGATGTTACGTTTGACTGTCGAATCCGAGAGGTCCCGCTGGAGCCGCGAGGTGGTAACATAGTCGCCGAGGAAGGTGAGATCCGAGTTGGCCTTCGAGAGGTTGCCCTCGCTGTTTTCGAAGTCGATCGGGTTGACCTTGTGGGGCATCGTCGACGAGCCGGTCTCGCCCTCGACGGTCTGCTGGCCGAGGTAGCGATCCGAGATGTAGAGCCACATATCCCGATCCATATCGATCAGGACGTTGTTGACGCTGCGGAGGGCGTCGAAGACGGCTGCGAGATCGTCGCAGGGGTTGACCTGCGTGGCGAGTTCGGTATGGTCGAGGCCGAGGTCGGCGACGAATGAACGGGAGAAGGTTTGCCAGTCGACGTCCGGGTAGGCGGCGTGGTGGGCCGCATACGTGCCGGAGGCACCAGCGAGTTTACCCGAGAGATCGTCGGCTGCGGCCTGCAGGCGGCCGACAGCTTTGCCGAGTCGCGAGGCGTAGACGGCCATCTCCTTGCCGAACGTAGTGGGGGTGGCGGGCTGGCCGTGAGTCCGGGCCAGCATCGAGAGATCGCCGTGTTCATGGGCGAGGTCGACCAGTTCGTCGCGGAGAGCCTGCAGTTCGGGGACGAGGACGGTTTCGACGGCTGGTTTGACCAGCAATCGGTGGGCGAGGTTGTTGACGTCCTCGCTGGTGAGGCCGAAATGAATCCACGGGTAGAGTCGCTCGGCGTCGCCGACGGCCTCGGCGTCGTCGAGCTTGATGCGGAGGAAGTATTCGACCGCCTTCACGTCGTGGTTAGTCGCCGAATACCCATGTGATCCGTCGACTTCGAGTTCCTTGATCAGCCGGGCGTCGTCGGCATCGAAGTTGTCGTAGGTCTCTCTGAGGGCGGTCGACTCGGCCTCGGAGAGCTCGATCGGGACCGCATCGAGTTCCGCCAGTGCCAGCAGATAGTCGGCCTCGACCTGGACACGGGCCTGCATGAGTCCGGACTCGCTGGCGTACGGTGACAGTGGGGCCGTCCGTCTGGCGTATCGGCCGTCGAGCGGCGAAACCGCCGCCAGCGGGTCGGATCGCGGGAGTTCAGTCATACCGAAATCTGGTGGTGGTACTCGCAAAAGAATGTCGATACAAACCACCACTCCCGTGTATAAGATTCCGGTCGGGAGCCACGTTCGATGGGGTATCTATCCGTGAATGTGTACACCGACCGCGGTCGACCGCAACTGTTTTTCGGTCGCCATGGGTGGCTCACATATGGTCAAAATCGCTGGCTTAGCGAGCAATCGCGGCCGAAATCTGCTGCATATCGCCGACCGGATGCCGGGCGGTGCGGAGCTGTCGATCGTCCTGACGAACGAAGACGGGGCCCCTGTCCTCGAAGGAGCTTCCGAGCGTGGTATCCCCACCGAGGTCGTCACCCGCGAGGAGGGCGAATCGCGTGCATCCCACGAGGAGCGTATTCTCGACACCCTGGAGGGCTACGATTTCGACATCGTCTGTCTCGATGGCTATATGCGCGTGCTGACCGACGGGTTCGTCGACAACGCCCCGACGACGCTCAACATCCACCCCTCCTTGCTCCCGGCGTTCCCCGGCATGGACGCCCACGAGCAGGTGCTTGATTCCGGCGTTCGGATGACCGGCTGTACGGTCCACGTCGTCACCGAGGAGGTCGACGCCGGACCGATCGTCACCCAAGAGGCCGTCCCAGTCTACGAGGACGACGACACCGACGACCTCAAAGACCGCGTGCTCTACGAGGCCGAGTTCACGGCGTATCCGCGAGCAGTCCGGTGGTTCGCCGAGGACCGCGTGAGCGTCGACCACGAGGCCGAAACCGTCGAAATCGAGGGCGACACCGGCGGAGATTTCCCGCAGCGTCGACTCGTCTCGGACGACCTCGACAGCACGCTCCGCTACGGCGAAAACCCTCATCAGGAGGCCGGAGTGTACGCCGATGCCACCTGCGAGGAGGCGAGCGTCGTGGCCGCACCGCAGCTCAACGAGGGCGCGAAGGCGCTGTCGTACAACAACTACAACGACGCCGACGGCGCGCTCAATCTGATCAAGGAGTTCGACGAGCCCGCCGCCGCGGTGATCAAACACACCAATCCCGCGGGCTGTGCGACCGCCGACTCGGTCGCCGAGGCCTATGATAAGGCCCTGCGGACCGATGCCAAAAGCGCCTTCGGCGGGATCGTCGCACTCAACCGCGAGTGTGACGCCGACACCGCAGAGCAGGTCGTCGACTCCTTCAAGGAAGTTGTCGTTGCCCCGGGGTACACCGATGCCGCCCTCGACGTGCTGACCGACAAAAAGAACCTCCGCGTGCTCGATGTCGGCGAACTCGGCGAGGTTAGCGAGCGCCTAACCGAAAAACCGCTTGTCGGAGGACGGCTCGTCCAGGAGCGCGATCTGGCCTCGCCGTCGATCGACGACTTCGAGGTCGTCACCGAACGCGAGCCGACCGACGAAGAGTTAGAGACGATGAAATTCGCGTGGCAGACGCTCAAACACGTCAAATCCAACGGGATCATCTTCGCGTCGGGCACCGAAACAGTTGGCCTCGGCGTGGGACAGGTCTCGCGTGTCGACGCCGTCGAACTCGCGGCCAAAAAGGCCGAACGCGATGCTGACGGCAAAACCGCAGAAGGTGCCGTGATGGGATCGGACGCCTTCTTCCCGTTCCCGGATGGGATCGAGGCTGCGGCCGAGGCCGGTATCGAGGCGGTAATTCAGCCCGGCGGCTCGGTCAACGACGAGGACGTGATCGAGGCGGCCGACGAACACGGGATGGCGATGGTGTTTACCGGGATGCGGTGTTTCCGGCATGATTGAACGAAGTGAATGAATGCCGGAAAGCAGCGTGTGAGCGGAGCGAACACGCACGCCTTCCGACACGATTGAGCGAAGCGAAAGCGTGGCAGAAATCAGCGAACGAGCGCCAGTGAGTTCGCGCGATTTTAGATGCGACTGAACGGAGTGAAGAGTGTCTAAAGCCAGTGCGTGGGCCCACATATTTTAATTACCGAGCGGAAGCAGCGATGAGTAGTCGACTTCTATTTATAAATAGCCGAAACGGCCAGCCGTAGGCGAGTCCAGTAGTCGGCGTCTACTTATAAACAACCGACAGGAAGCCGCCGAGCCTGTTCAGTCGTCGCCCGTTTTCGGGCCAGTTTTTGACGTACTTCCGGAGAGGTACCGCTCCTGGACAGTCTCGAAGTCCGCATCGTCTTCGGTCAGGTCTTCCCAGGCGGTCAACCCACGCCCCTCGGGGGTGCCCGGAATCGTGAGATCCAACAGGAAGCCGATAACCCCGCCGACCGCGATGCCGGTTGTCCCAACAACGAACACGGTCTGAGCGACGAGTTCGGTCCCGAGGACGACACCCGCCACAGGCACCTCGGCGAGCAGTGCTTGGATGGCCGCCGCCCCCGAATCACCGGCCAGATTCGAGACGTACGAGGGAATCGACAGGCCGCTGAGCAGGGTAATGCCGATAATGAACACGTTGCGGTTCTCGTTGAGGTCGACGTACTGGAGCTGTGAGAGCCCGACGCCGATGATCTGGGCGAACATCACGAGGAAGAGTCCACCGACGATCGGGCTGGGTATCGTTGTCACGAGCCCGCCGACGAAGCCGAGATAGCCCGCAATGAGCATGACGACCGCGCCGACCTGGACGACATAGCGGGAGGCAACACCCGTAATCCCGATCGCGCCGATGTTCTCGGAGTAGGAGGTCGAGCCGTTGCCGGTGCCCATGAGCCCGGCGAAGACGTTGCCGATGCCTTCCATGCCGAGGCCGTGGTTGATCCGTTGGGCGCTGGGAGCTTTCTCGCCGGAGATGCGGGCGACGGCGTAGTAGTCGCCGAAGCTCTCAATCATCGAGGCGACGACGCCCGCGAAGATCCCGACGATGAACGCCGGGGTGAACTGTGGCATACCCCACTGCAATGGGACGATCGGCTGAAGCAGGCTCGTCTCAGTCGCTTGACTGAGGTCGACGAACGCACTCGAATCCGCGGGGATTGCTCCGGTGACCGAAAGCACCGCCGCGATGAGCCACGCGCTGGCCAACCCGAGCAGGACCGGATACAGTTTGAACAGCCGACTGGTCTCGCTGAGATACTGCGAGAAGCCGATGATCAATACGAGCGTGAGTCCGAAGAGCCAGATGCTCTGTGAGCTGGGGTCAGTTATCTGTGGCACGTCGAACAGGGCCAGGCCGATGAGTGCGATTATCGGTGCAATGACGACGGGGCTCAAAAACCGTTTGAGGTAGCCGAACAGCCCCAGATAGCCGATGAGGATCTGCAGCGCGCCCGCGACGATCATCGCACCCTGGAGTTCGACGATCATCGTCTCCCAGCCGCCGCCGGCGGAGGAGACGACGCCGACGATGGCCAGCGCAGGCGCGAGGATCGCGAAACTGGCACCCTGAACCAGCGGATAGCGGTTGCCGATCGTCGTCTGTGCGAGCGTCGCGATCCCGGAGACGACAAAGAAGGTGCCGACAAGCCGCGCAGTCGCGTCGGAAGGCATCCCCATCGCGCCCGCCAACACGAGCGGCACCGCGATGTTCGACCCGATCATCGTCAGATAATGCTGGAGCCCCAGCGCTATCGACTGACCCGTTGGTGGTTTCTCCTCGATTCCGTACTCGACCATCTGCCCGTCCGTCGACTGGTGGTCCGGTTGATTGTTCACGGTAAGTTACCCATAGGGTCCCAGTAGTGTGACGACTGACCGACGCACCACTGAGACACTGTCTTGCTATCCGTTCTCGGAGTAGAGTACTTTTATTAATCGCTTTACGATCCGGCAGTAGGACTCCAGAAATGTGACGTTAGCAAGAAAGACGGATCGGAGCGTGCGGCACGGGCGGTCGGCTGGCAGCGGTTGGCGTCGGCCCTACGCACCGGGCACACCGAACGCGCCGATTCCGAGGCCGAGGACGGTGTTGACGATGAACAGGATGAGCAGTGCGGAGAGCCATGCCCCGGCACCGATGATCGCGGCCTTCCTCCAGCCGCCGGGATACCGCCAGTTGATGACGCCGACCCAGACGACCAGCGCGATCACGGGCCCGATGAGCGGAATCCACGACGTGAGCGCCCAGCCAACCGCGCCGAGAAATGCCGTCACGACCGCGTGGCTGTAATCGTCGACATCAATAAGTACACGCGCACTGAGATAGATGGCCAGACCGCCGATTAGGAGGGCGATAACAAAGGCAAAAATCGAACCAAGAAATGGAATTGGCATACACACTGAACAGTCGCGAGCGGTGTATAGTTGGTGATGGGTGTCGGTGAGACGTATCGTCTCTCGGGGTTGTCCCCGCACGTTCAGCACGCATATGTAGGTATAAGATTAATACTTCAGAAGTTGAATTTGGGTGTAGATGACGACACTCGCGAAAGTACTGCTCCCAAGCCGTCGGTGGTCTCCGTCGGCGTCTGCGGGGCAGCATCGAACCGAGACCGGCGACCGAACCGATGGTTGATGATCCGACAGCAGTCGGAGCCTCGCAACTCACCGACGTGACACTGTTGTTGGTCGACGACGACGAGCAGTGGGCTCGTGTCACGGGCCGACTGCTTGAATCGGCCCACGAGGCGTTCGATGTCGACCTCGCAGACAGCCTCTCGGCGGGCCGAAGCCGGTTCGAGGCGACCGACCCCGACTGTGTGATCTGTGATTACCAGCTCGGCGATGGTACCGGGCTCGACCTCCTGGAAACCGTCCGCGAGACCGATGCCGACCGGCCGTTCGTGCTGGTCACCGGCAAGGGAGACGAGGCAGTTGCCAGCGAGGCCATCGGCCGCGGTGTAACCGACTACATTCCCAAGAACCACGACGACACCGACGCGACGCTGCTGGCGAATCGGGTCACGAACGCCGTCGTCTCCGCCCGTGCCCGCCGCCAGCTCGATCGCGAACGCCGCGGGAAGGCTGCCGCCCTCGAACTGCTCACGTCGACGACAAATATGAGCGACCTGTCGGCGGAGTTCTGTCGAGTACTCGTCGAGGATCACGGCTACGCTGGGGCGTGGATCGGTGCCGTCGAGGACGGCGAGATCGTCCCGCAGGCCGTCGAGGGCTGTGGGGCGTATCTCGACGAGATCACCGACTCCGGCGTCGTGACAACCGACGATCCGGTGGTGATGGCGGCCAATCGTGAGGAGTCAGTCGCTCTCTCGCCGACCAGTGTCGGCGGCGGAGCCAGCGAAACGGGTTCCGAACAGCAGGCCCCACTCGGCGGTGGCTGGCAGCAGCTTGCCCGGGACCACGGCTTCGTGACCGCAGTAGGGGTCCCGATCCGGCGAGAAGGGGTCCGGATCGGTGTGCTCGGTGTCTATCGGTCGGCACAACAGTCTCCGCTCGATGAACGACAGTGGACGCTCCTCGAAGAGTACGCCCGTATCCTCGGCTATGCACACCGAACAGCTGAGTTGAAGCGGTCGCTGTTGGCCGACGAGTCGGTTCACCTCGATATCGAGATCACGGACACGACGGCCCCGATTGCCGAACTCACCGACCAGTTGGCTACCGGAGTCTCGGCGGAGGTTCCGTCGACGATCGAGCAGAACGACGGGACGACACTGTATCTGACGCGACTGTCGGGAACCAATCGAGAGGCCGTCCAGGAGGCCACGGAGGCCTGCAAGTCAGTCGATCTTGGCGACATCACCAGCGACAAGGATGGGGTTCGGTGTGACCTATACAGCACTGTCAGAACGCCCGAAGACGTGTTGGCAGCCAACGGTGCCGGGATCGAACGGACGGTCGGGATCGACGGCACAACCACGATTTCGGTGTCGCTGTCGGACCGAAGTTCCGTTGGCGACGTTACTGAGGCGCTCAGAACGGCCTACGACGACGTGACGGTCAGTCGGGTCTGGAGCCATCAGGATCGACAGCCCCGGACCAAGAGCGAAGCGCCGCTGGAATCGCTGACCGAACGGCAGCGGAGCGTCCTGCGCCACGCCTACTTTGACGGCTACTTCGAGCAACCCCGCGGCGTTAGTGCGACGGAGCTCGCAACGAAGTTCGACCGCTCGCGGACGACGATGACACAACATATGCGAACCGCCCAACGGAAACTGTTCGGCCAGCTGTTCGACCAGTGATCGACCCCGGCAACGCTCGGTCGAGAGCTGAAACGGGCGCACAAGGCAGCGAGGTCGGTTCGACGGTGTCAGTTTCATATGTAGGTATTCTATTTATACTGGTATAGGAACAGGATATGAATGGGAGTGTGGGTTGGGTACCAGCTGGGAGACTGGTATGCTACCTCCGGGGGAACCACGCAGCGTTCTGCAGACGGCCCCCACAAACGGCCCTCCACTGAGCCCCCGCACACTGCCCCCTCCTCGGCGATTTCTCTCGATCCGAGCCGATCAGCCACCGCACTGCTGTGGCCGACACATCATTGGCTCGTCTCGACCTCGAAGCGGGCCCCGCCGGTGTCGCTGTCGACCACGTCGATCGTCCACCCGTGGGCTTCGATGATCGTGCGGACGATGGCGAGACCGAAGCCGGAGCCCGAGCCGGTTCCCATCCCGTACTCGAACAGTTCGTCCCGCTGCTCCGGACGGATACCAGGGCCGTCATCTTCGATATAAAACCCATCAGGGAGTGATCCGACTCGGACGGTGGTCGCCGTGGAGTGGCGGTCACTCTCAGTGTCACCGCTCACAGTGGCGATGACGGCGTGTGTCACCGTGTTTTGAAACAGGTTCTCGAAGGCGCGCTGGAGGCGCTCGGGGTCGGCACTGAGCGTGCAGGTCGACTCGACCCGGAGATCGAGTGGGCCCGTATCCACGACGTTCCACGCGGCTTCGGCGACTGTTTGGAGGTCACACGCAGCCGACTCGTCGACGTCCGTACTCTCGCGGGCTAACCGTGGGAGATGATCTGCAAACTCCCGCAGTCGTTGGTGTGTGGCTTCGAGATCCCGCAGTGACTGCTCGACTCGTGAGTCAGTCTCGCCGAGATCTGCCCGCAAGAGTCCAGTGAGCTTTTCGGCCGTCGACAACGGTGTCTGGAGGTCGTGGGAGACGATCTGTGCCAACCGTTCGAGCTGTTCGTTTTTCTGTTTCAGTTGCCGGGTCAGTCGGGTCAGTCTCTGTTCGCGCTCTTTGCGCTCGGAGATGTCCCGGACGTTGACGACCACGCCCTCCAGGAGCGGATCGTCGAGATGGTTGTGTCCGCGGGCCTCCATCCAGCGGTAGCTGCCATCGCTCGTCTCTGCACGGTACTCGATGTCGATCTCTAGCTCCGGGTTCGCGAGCGCGTCGACGAAGACATCGTGGATTCGTTCCCTGTCTTCGGGATGCATATGCTCGAAGGCATCGGTCCCGATCATTTCGTCGGGCTCGTATTCGAGTACGTCTTCGACCCCCGGCGTGATGTCGATAATCGTCCCCGACCCGTCGACGACGATCACGTAGTCGGTCGACAGTTCGAACATCCGCGAGTAGCGTTCCTTCGTCTCCGCGAGGGCGCGTTCGGCCTCCTTGCGGTCCGTAATATCGGTTTTGATGCCGAGCAACCCGTCGGCGTTCCCCTCGTCGTCGTACTCGGCGATCCCGCGGCTCTGTATCCAGCGCTGGTCACCGTCCGGCAGTTCGATACTGAACTCCGATTTGAACTGGTGGCCGTCCGCTATCGCCTCGTCGACTGCCTGCTCGAAGGCCGCGAGGTCGTCGGCCGAGAGTCGGGCTTTGACCGCCTCGTAGGTGCCGGGGAACTCGCCGGAATCGAGGCCGAACAGCTGCTCGCAGGCCTCGTCCCAGACGATCTCGTCGGTCGAGAGATCCCACTCCCAGACGCCGGTATCGGTTCCCTCTAACGCGAGTTCGAGCCGCGTGGTGAGCGCTTCGAGTTCACGCTCGCGTTCCTTCCGATCAGAGATGTCCCACACGTTGGCCAACACGCCATCGATCAGTGGGTCCTCAAGGTGGTTGCTGCCACGGCCTTCGAGCCAGTGATACTCGCCATCTGCACCCCGGACACGGAACTCGACGTCCAGTTGGCGGTCCGGATTCGCAACCACCTCCGCAAACGCCTCGACGGCTCGCTGTTTGTCCTCGGGGTGGACGTAGCTAAACACCTTCCGACCGATTATCGCCTCGGGTTCGTACCCCAGTATCTGTTCGACTCCCTGTGTAACGTCGAGGACGGTCTTGGATTCGTCGACGATTGTCACGTAGTCCGACGACTGCTGGAAGATGCGCCGGTAGCGCTCCTTGGTCGTCTCTAAGGCCTGTTCGGCGGCCTCTCGCTCGGTGACCTCCCGGAGACTGATCACTGTCCCTGTCGCCCCGCGGCCGTATTCGAGCGTCGACGAGTGGGGATCGAAGAACCGTGTTTGTCCGTCAGTCCAGAGTTCGATGGTGGCGGTCTCGGTGTCTTCGAGGGCGGTCGACAGCGCCGAGTTGCGATCACGGAGTTCCTCGCCGGTCATCCCGACCGAGACATCGAGTATTTTGGTCGCCCGCTTGTTGACATCCGCGACGACGGAATCGGCATCCAACACGAGGACACCGTCGGGGATGGTGGCCAGTGTTTGTTCCAACGGGGCCGGTGACTGCTGGAGGAACTGATGGCGGGTAATCGTGGCCGCAAACAACAGCCCTGAAAGCGTCCACCCGATCGGAGTGGGATCAATATACGGTGGGACAACGCCGAGCACTTTTATAGCCCCGAGGCTGGAGACGATCAGCATCGACAGTAGAATGACTGCGGCCTGTCGCTTGCGGGCGCGCTGTGTCGACCGTAGCAGCTCGCCGAAAACCATTCCGGCAGCCATCACGGTCAGCGTATACCCCATGCCGATCGTCACAAGTGGCCGAATCGACCCCTCGTTTGCGGGAATGAGAATCTCGTCGGCGAGGTGTGGCTCGGCCATCGTATACACGAGGTTCTCGGGATTGAACCACGCAGCCACGAACAACAGGATCGGTGGCACGAACAGCCCGAACACCACCCGCGGCGGTTGCGTTTTAAATGTGAACTCATAGGAGAATATGAAATAGCAGATGCTCGCTGTCGGGATGATCAACACGAGCACGTTCGTCACGACAAACCGGAATTGGGGCGTCTCGACGAGCGCAAGCAGTCCGAACGATACCGACCAGACCATCCCACACACCATTGCTCGCTGAAACCACAGGACGGCTGGCTGATCCCGATCGTTTCGCAGCCAATACACCGCGAGCAGCGGTGGAATCCCACCGGCCATCATGATCAGTCCGGCAGTCGACGGTGTGGGAACACCGAACATGAGATGAGAACAAAACAACTGGTTAGCAAATAAGTCTTTATTTACATCATATTTCAGTGACTATAACGGTCACAGCCGGCAGCCAATCACTACAGCGGATCATCGCCAGCAGACACAAACCGTCGACCGGCACTCAAAAATCAGGATCGGAGTGCGGGGAGCCGTTTACAGGAAGTCTTCGATCGAGTCGGCGACCTCTTCGGGGGTATCGCCGACCGGCACACCTGCGTCGTTGAGCGCGCTGATCTTCGATTCTGCGGTGCCGGTGCCGGATCCGGAAACGATGGCTCCGGCGTGGCCCATGCGCTTTCCTGGAGGTGCGGTCCGCCCGGCGATGAAGCCTGCCACGGGCGTGTCCATGTTCTCGGTGATGTACTTTGCTGCTTGCTCTTCGTCCTCGCCGCCGATCTCGCCACACATCACGACCGCGTCGGTGTTAGTGTCGGCCTCGAAGGCTTCCAGCGCGTCGACGAACGACGTACCGATGATCGGGTCGCCACCGATGCCAATCGCGGTGGTCTGGCCGATACCGCGCTCGGTCAGATTGGAGACCACCTGGTAGGTCAGGGTTCCCGACCGCGAAACGAGACCGACGTTCCCGGACTCGAAGATGTTGCCGGGCAGAATGCCGAGTTTGGCCTCGCCGGGGGTGATGATGCCCGGACAGTTCGGGCCGAGCAGTTTGGTGTCGACCTCGCCGAGTCGCTTGTTCACTTTGGCCATGTCCTGCGTCGGGACGCCCTCAGTGATCGCAACGACGAGATCGAGATCGGTGTCGAGGGCCTCGAAGATCGCATCGCCCGCAAAGGCTGGCGGGACGAAGACGACCGAGGCGTTAGCGTCCTCGGCTTCGACCGCTTGGTCGACGGTGTCGTAGACGGGGACACCTTCGACCTCCTGGCCACCCTTGCCGGGCACCGCGCCCGCGACGACATTAGTACCATAATCCAGCATCTGCTGGGTGTGGAACTTCCCCTCGCCGCCGGTGATTCCCTGCACGACTACACGCGTGTCATCATCTACGAAAATGCTCATTGTGCCACCTCTTCGGCGTTTGTAACCGCACGCTGGACTGCCTCAGCAAGCGTCGCTTCGACCTGGACGAGGTCGGTGTTCAGAATCTCCATCCCCTCCTCGGCGTTGGTCCCGGCGAGCCGGACGACCACGGGTTTGGGGATCTCGTCGAACTGTTCTAAGGCTTCGTTGATCCCTTTCGCGACTTCGTCACCGCGGGTAATCCCGCCGAAGATGTTGAAGACGACGCTGTCGACGTTCTCGTCGGAGAACACCATATCCAGCGCGTTAGCCACGCGTTCGGCCTTCGCGCCGCCGCCGATATCGAGGAAGTTCGCTGGCGTGCCGCCGTAGTAGTCGACCAAATCGAGGGTGGTCATCACGAGGCCTGCACCGTTGCCGATAATGCCCGTGTTACCCGAGAGTCGGACGTAGTCGAAGCCGTACTCTCCGGCTTTGCGTTCGAGATCGTTCTGGTAGGCGTCTTCTTCCATCTCGGCGAGGTCGGGGTGGCGGAACAGCGCGTCCTCGTCGATGTTCATGACCGCGTCGGCGGCAATCACGTCGTCGTCGGCCGTGATCATCACCGGGTTGACCTCGATGTCGCTGGCGTCGTTGTCCTCGTAGAGGTCGTAGAGTTTCGAGAGGATCGACGTCACATCCCGGGCGTACTCCGCTGGAACACCAGCATCGTACACGACCTTTCGGGCCTGATACGGGTGGAGCCCGAAGGCGGGGTCGATGTGTTCCTGGGCGATGGCGTCGGGATCTTCCTCGGCGACGGCCTCGATGTCGACGCCGCCCTTGGTCGAGACCATCGCGACGGGCTTGCCTTCGCCGCGGTCCATCGTCACGCCGACGTAGTACTCGTCGACGAAGTCGACGCCCTGCTCGACCAGCACTTGGTCGACGGTGTACCCCTTGAGGTCCATCCCAAGGATGGATTCGGCAGCCTCCCGGGCTTCGTCTTCGTTGGTTGCGATCTTGATCCCGCCGGCCTTCCCGCGGCCGCCGACGTGGACCTGTGCCTTGACCGCTGCCGGATAGCCGATCTCTGCGACGGCGTCGAGCACGCCCTCGACACTGTCAGCAAGTTGAGATTCAGGTACCGGAATCCCTGCGTCCGCAAAGATCCCCTTTGCCTGATACTCGTGAAGTTTCATACGTCCATATGGCGGCGTGACAGATGCTTAAATCCCGTTCATTTGCCGCAGTCGACAGGTGAGAGAGTCGGCTCAGCGTGACTCTCAGCGTGGGCTGAACTGTGCCTTTGAGGCGTCGGCCCGAAGGGACCCTATGGCATCGCAGATTCTGGTCCCACTCGACGGCTCGCCGCTCGGAAACAACGCCCTCACCGTCGCCCTCGAAGAGAATCCCGACGCAGAGATCCACGTCCTGCACGTCGTCGACCCGAGCGAACCGGGGTACAGCTACGCGTCGCTGGGCGTCGACGCCTACGACAGCCCCCAGCACGGCAGCGAGGCGTGGTACGACCGCGCCGACGAGTACGCCGAAGAACTGTTCGAGACCGCCCGCGAACAGGCCGCCGACCACGACGTCGACCTTACGACCGAAACACGGGTCGGGCGGCCCGACCGCGAGATCATCCGCTACGGCGAGAGCAACGACATCGACCACGTCATCCTCGGGAGCCACGGCCGCGACCGGGAGTCCCAGACGTTAGTCGGTGGCGTCGCCGAGGCGGTCGTCTTCCGGTCGCCCGTGCGCGTGACGCTCGTGAAGTAGTCAGTCGACGCTCGACCGCTCACGGAGGACGCCGCCGAGACCGACGACGAGGCCAGCGAGCCCGGTGTAGGAGCCGACAGTGTAGGCAGGCTCGTGACCCGGACAGGCGACGAGCGTGCTCTGCATCACGAGTCCGTCGACGACGGCCGACACCAGCGCCACGCCCAGCCCGACCCCGAACAGCAGAATGGCGACGCGCTTGAGTTTCATAGTCTCGGATTTATACCCACTACTAACTATTTTTGGGTTCGGTCGAGGGTACAGCCCTCAGTCGTCGAGATCGGCGTACCACCGGACGAGCCCGCATTCGGGACAGATGTAGCCGAAGACATCGACGGTCTCTTTCGCACCGAGCGAGCCGAGGATTCCTTCACGGGGTTCGTCGGTGCGGAGGCGTACTTTTTCGCGGTCGAGGGCCGTCATGGGCGTGGCTCGTTCGAGGCTCACGCCGCAGTCGGGACACCGGGGGTCCATGGTGGTCAGTTGGTGGGTATGCGTGTAATTCTGTGGGCGGGAATCGACCGGAGTGAAAAGAAAGGACTATGTAAATCGGTAGCCCGAGTTGTAGGTGGAGTCCCGTGGTGTAGTGGCCAATCATATGGGCCTTTGGAGCCTATGACGGCGGTTCGAATCCGCCCGGGACTATTTTGCGGCGAACAACGTTCGTGAGTCCCAACTGTCGCTCTGTGGATTCGAACCAGTGAGCGAGTCGTGCGAGCGACCGCAGTTCGAATCCGCCACCCGGCTCGAACGAATGGCGTATTTTAATACGGTCTTTGTCTGTAGCTACACGTACCACGCGCTCGGCTCCAGGAGACCCACGCAGTCGAACACGCCTCCAGGACCGAGACGCCACCCACGCAGCCGGGCGAACGAGGAGACACAATCCATGACAGACGACCATTATCAGGTCACCCTCGGCTCGACGTCCAGAGTACGGGCCGATCTGCACGACGTGACCGATCTCGACGCCGTCGATTGGGCGTTCGAAGGCTGGGATACCCACGAGTACACCCACGGCCTCCACCCGTATCCGGCGCGGATGGCTCCCCAAATCGTCCGGGCACTGCTCGGCTACTACGAAAATCAGGGCGTCATCGCGCCCGGTGACCTCGTCTATGATCCGTTTTCGGGCTCCGGAACGACCAGCGTCGAGGCACGGCTCGCGGGCTACAACACGAAAGCCAACGACATCAACCCGCTTGCGAAACTGCTCACACTCGCCAAGGCGCGACCGCTGCCGCTCGACCAACTGACTGCCTTCCAGGATGACCTGATGGACGGGCTTGCCGTCGAACTCCGCGAGGTTCGCGAGCGGTACGATGCCGGGGATTCGTTCCCCGATATCGACGATCCCGAGGTTCGAGACGGCTGGTATCCCCAGCCACAGCTCTGGGAGTTGTGTGTCATCCGCGACCGGATCGACGATCTTGAAGCCGACTTGGAGACTGGCCACGCTGCGGATATCGCTCGGTTCGCCCGGGTCGCCCTCTCGAAGACGACCCGCACGACGAGCTACCAGCGGAACGGCGAGTTCAAACGCTACCGGCTGGCCGAGGCCGACCGCGAGAGCCACGATCCGAACGTCTACGTCGGTTTCGAGAGCGAACTCACAGCGAACGTCGAGATGATGCGGGAGTACTCTGCGGCAGTCGATCACGACCGCTCGTCGGCGGTCTATCTGGCCGACTCCAGGACTGCCGCAGACATCGAGACGAACAGCGTCGATATCGTCATCACCTCGCCGCCGTACGGCGACCACACCACGACAGTTGCCTACGGGCAGTTCTCGAAAGATCCCGCGATCGTCGCCTGGAGGCGCTCCTACGACGAGATGCAGCGCGTCGACAAGATCGGCCTCGGCGGGTCGACGCGGACACTCGAAGCGCTCGAAACGCTCGAACAGTGGTCGCCGGCGCTTGCGGCCACGATGGAGACACTCCGCGACAAAGAGGGGCGAGCCGACGATGCGCTCGAATTTTTCACCGACTACTATGCCGTGATGGAACAGGTCGCCCGCGTTCTCAAACCCGGGAACCCTGTCGCGTGGGTCGTCGCCAACCGCACGATGTCGCGGGTCAACATTCCGACCCACCTCATTACGAAGGAACTCTGTGAACACCTCGGATTCGAACACCAGCAGTTGATCGCCAGAGAGATTCCGAGCAAAACTCTCCCGTGGGAGAATGCGCCCGAAAACACGCCCGGCGTCACGGGCGACCTCATGGCGAACGAGAACATCGTCGTGATGACCGCACCCGAGGAGTAGTCCCGGACTAGTCGCCGTCGAAGACCTCGGTAACCTTGTCGCGCGGGATCCAGTGGACGCCGGGATCGTCCTCGATTTTGACCCAACTGTGGTAGATCTCGACGGTGACGTCGTTGTACTCTCCCATCTGCGTCTGGACGGCCGCGACCTCGATCCGCGTCACGAAATCCGTATCACTCATCATCAGTCACCACCGTCCGGTTTCTATTCAAGATACCTTACTGTTGTGCCGGTCGACACGGCCGGCCGATGCGAACGCGCTTTTATCCCAGCAACTGAATATTCCGAACTAATAAACGAATCAGTCGACCACGCCCGAGACTGCGATCACGGCGGCCGCGAGCCACATTTATAAGCATCTCACGGGCGGGGTCGATCCGGACCTCGACACAGCGGTCGAGGCGTGGTGCGAACAGCAGGGGCTCGACAGCGAGACGGTCGCGGCGTTGGCCGCGCGGTTCGATGACTTGCGGGCGGCCGCCCGCGAGAACACGGAGCAGTCGACCGAGGCGGCAATCACGGCGATCGACGAGTTGTTGATGCGGGTTCGGTAGCGAAGAGTTAGGTCGACAGTTCGAAGGTCCAGGAGCCGAACGAGAGAACTTCGATGTAGCCGACACCGCCGACCTCCTGGGAGAGGCTTTCGTCGGCCTCACCGTTCACACTGAATACAGTCAGCGACTCGCTTCCCTCACGATCGGTGACAAAGACCCTGTGGAGTCCCTCTCCGGTCACTGAAAAGTTGAATTCGGTGTCGGCCTGCTCGCCGAAATTGATCGGCCCGATCACGTCGTACTGCTCGCCCTCCCGTTCGATCGGCAGCGAGGTGCCGACGCCGTCCTCGTAGACCGGCAGGTCGTAGACGGTCGCGGTCCATTCGGCATCCGCTTCGACCACCCGAAACACGTAGGAGCCCGCCGCAACCGGCAGCAGTGAGCGGCCGTCGTACGGTCCGACAGCAGTTACAACCGAGGAGACCACCGACTCGTCGACCTCGGTCCCGGCGGTTTCGTTGGCCGCCGAGACGGCCGATTCGTTGCCGGAGGGCGCTTCGGAGCTGTTCGTTTCGCCCGTTGAGTCGTTGGCAGCCTGTGTCTCGGTGTCGTCCGTCGCGTCCGGATCGGCGAGGACGACAGTGAAGTTGTCCGCGCCCATGTGTTCGACATCGACGAGCGTCGGGCCGTCAAGTGAGATCTCGAAGCGATCGCTGGTCTCGACCCCGTCGCCGGAGAGTTCGACCGTCTCGCTGTCGGGATAGGGAGGATACTCGCTGCCGTCGGCGGCCGACGCACAGCCGGCAACCGATCCAACAACACCCGTCGCCGCAAGCCCGAGATACGTTCGTCGCTGCATACTCCGAGCAGAGTATATCACTGCCTAAGTCTGTTGCCCCGATTCTCAGCGCTGAAATTCCCCTCCGACCCACGGGCGCTACGGCTCTGCCATCCGTTCGACGTAGTCGACCGCTGCCGCGGGTGTCTCGACGGCTTCGATCCACGGCAGGTCGTGGGTTCGGAGCCCCGCCACAGGCCGGTCGTAGACGCCCGCGAAGCCGAGTTCCGAGAGCGTCCCGCCACTGCCCGTGATGGCGATCACCGCCGCGCCGTTGAGCGGCACCAGGACGTTCCGGGCGTGGCCCATCCCGGTCGCGATCGGCGTCGACACGTACTCGTTGGCCGCCGAGCGGTCGTCGACCGGCAGGATGCCGATCGTCTCGCCGCCCGCCTCGCGTGCGCCGCGACAGACTGCCTCCATTACGCCAGCCATGCCACCGCAGACGACCGTATGGCCCCGCTCGGCCAGCAGCCGTCCCACCGCCTCCGCGTCGGCCTCGGTCCCCGTATCGAGCGCCGAGCCGCTGCCGATCACGCTGATTCGCATACCAACGGGTCGACTGGCCGACAGCATAGGCGTGTCGACCGCTGATTGGTTTCACACAGTGAGAATCCGACGGCCATTCATAACCCGGAGCCCCGATAGATCAGATATGGCAACAGTAGTGGTAAGTGATGATGCGATGATTCGCACCGAGACGCTCCAGTCGGTCCTCGGCGACGAGGCGACGGTCGTCTCGGCTGCGATGGACGACGTCGAGGACACCGTCGCGGCCGCCAGCGAGGCCAGCGGGCTGGTCGTCGACGTCAATACGCCGGTCCCGAGGGTCGTCTTCGAGGAGTGCGACCGGCTCCAGATCGTCGCCCGCGCCGGTGTCGGCGTCGATCAGATCGATTTCGAGGCGGCGGTCGAACACGACGTCACGGTGACGAACGTCCCGGACTACTGTACCGAGGAGGTCTCGACACACGCGGTGTCGCTACTGATGGCCGGTGTGCGACGACTCACCACCTACGATCGGTCGATCGAAGCCGGCGGCTGGGACTGGACCGACGGCCAGCCGATCCACCGGCTGACCGAGTCGACGGTCGGCTTCCTGTCGTTCGGCGGGCTGGCCAAACGCACCGCCGAGAAGCTCTCGGGATTCGGTTGCCGACTCGTCGCGGCCGACCCGTACGTCGAACAGGAGGCGATGGACGAGTACGGCGTCGAGAAGGTGGCCTTCGACGCCCTCTTCGAAGAGGCCGACCACATCTCGATCCACGCCCCGCTCACCGACGAGACGCACCACCTGTTCGATCGTGAGGCCTTCGAGCGCATGAGCGACACCGCCGTCCTCGTCAACGTCGGCCGCGGGCCGATCGTCGATGAGGCGGCGCTGCTGTGGGCGCTCGAAAACGACGAGATCGCCGCCGCCGGACTCGACGTCCTGGAGGACGAACCACCCGAGAACTCGCCGCTAGCCGAGCGCGACGACGTGATTCTCACGCCCCACGCGGCGTTCTACTCGGAGGAGTCGGTGACCGAACTCAACGAACAGATCGCCCGTGGCATTCTGGCGGTCTTCGCGGGCGAGCAGCCCGACAACTACGTCGACCCCGAGGCCGACTGGCTGTAATCCCGTCGCAACGCTGGTGAGAAACGTTTAGGAACAGTCGGGTCGCACCTTCGGCCATGACAGTAAGCGACTGGGGCGACTGGCTCCCCAACGCCGTCGAGGAGGCTGACCCTGAAACCGTCTCGTTGTGGTATCTGGGCTGTAACGGCTTCGTCATCAAAGGCAGCGAGGGGACGACACTCTGGATCGATCCCTACGTCGGCCTCGGCGACCCGCCGCGGACGATCCGCATGGTCCCGGTGCCGTTCGATCCCGCAGATGTCAGCGAGGAGGCCGTCGACGCCGTCCTGGCGACCCACGAACACACCGACCACACCCACGGCCCGAGTCAGGGTCCACTGCTCGAACGTGGGGCGGACTTTTATGCCCCGGACGACAGCCTCGCAGTGGCGTTCGACGACGACCAGTGGCTCGAAAACTACGACATCGGCGAGGATCAGTTCACCGAAGTTACCGAAGGCGATACCATCGAAATCGGTGAGTTCGAAGTCGACGTCGTCGAAACTGAGGATTCTGATTCGACCCATCCGGTCGGCTACATGATCCAACACGAGTCGGGGACCATATTCCACGCAGGCGACAGCAAACCCGCCGACAACTTCGCTGATCTCGGCGAACAGTACGACATCGATCTCGGTATCCTGGCGTTCGGCGCGATCGGCAACATTCCCGACAAGGAGACCCGCGAACCGGTCCGGACGAAGTGGTATGCGACCGAAAACGAGACGGTCAAATCGGCTTCGGACCTACAGCTCGACCGCTTGCTGCCGACCCACTGGGATATGTGGAAGGGAATGACCGCCGACCCGACCGCCCTCCATCACCACGCGCAGTCCTACGAGTACCCACAGCGGTTGGAGATCGTCGAAATCGGCGACTGCGTCGACCTGTAGCCGGTCGACGATCCGAGATGTGTGGTCAGTCGGCCACCGGGAGGTCGACGACGAACACCGCGCCCCGCGGGTCGTTGTCTTCGACAGCGACCGCCCCGCCGTAGCGGTCGACCAGCGTGTCGACGAGGTAGAGGCCGATTCCCGTCCCGCTGCTGTCGAGACCCTGCTCGCCGCGACCGAAGATCTGTTTCTTGTGGGCATCAGAGACGCCGGGGCCGTTGTCGGCGATGCGGATGGTGACGGTGTCATCGTCGACAGTAGCGTCGATACCGATCTCGGGGGCCTCCGTGTCGTTGTGCTGGACGGCGTTCTTGAGGAGGTTCCGGAACACCGCCTCCAGGAGGTCGTCGGCCAGTACGTGGACCCGTGGAAGCTCACCCGTCACGCTGACAACCGTCGTCGACTCCGCCGACAACAGCCGGTCGATCTGTCCCTCGAGCGTCCGGGCCAGCGGTACCGGTCGGCGGTTGGCATCGGCCTGCAGCATCGTCTCGGCGAGGTCCCGAGCGGTCGTCGTGAGTTCGACGGCGTTGTCGGCACTCCGGGCGATAATGTCGAGAGACGACTGGGCCTCGGCGTCGAGGGTGCCGTCGAGCATGGCCGCGTACGCCGCAATCAACTGGAGATCGTTGCGGATGTCGTGGCGGACCACCTGGTTGAGGATATCGAGGTTGTCCCGCTGGGACTCCAGTTGCCGTTCGTAGGTCTTGAGGTCGGTAATGTCGCGGGCGTAGGCGAGCACGGCAGGTTCGCTACTGTTGGCGGTCTCGTAGGGGATCTTGACCGTGCTGAAGATCCGGGTCTCGCCGTTGGCGGTCGACAACGACTCCTCGGGAATGAGTTCCGGCTCACCGGAGTCGATCACCGCGAGATCGGCCTCGCGGAAGTCCTCGGACTGGTTCGCATCCGGCAGCAGTTCGGATTCGTGCCGGCCCTCGACGGTCGTGGGAGTCCCGCCGTACGTGGCGGCGATCGCCCTGTTTGCCAACAGATACACCCCGTCGCGGTTCTTGACGAAGATCGGGTCCGGGATCAGGTCGATGATCTGTCGGAACTCCGTTCGGGCCTGTTTCAGTTCCGTTTCGTAGCGTTTCCGGTCGGAGATGTCCTGGAAGATACCCAGCACGCCGACGATCTCACCGTCGTCGACCTGTGGGTCGGCGACCGTCCTGACCCACCGGGTTCGGCCCTCTGCGGTGACGATCCGCAACTCGAGGTCGTAGGGAGTGGCCTCGGTCACCAGCCGGTCGAACGCCTGCCGGAGCGTCGGTTCGTCGTCGGGGTGGTAGAACTCCATCGCCTCGTCCACCATCACCTCGTGGTCGACTGGGAGGTCGTGAACCCGGTAGACCTCGTTGCTCCAGTGGAGCGTGTCCGCAACGAGGTCGACCTCCCACCAGCCGATGGCGGCGTTTTCCTGGGTCTGTTCGATGAGGTCACGGCTTCGTCTGAGTTCCTGCTCACGTTCTGTTCGCTCGGTGATGTCGGTGACGACCCCGACCAGCCGCCGGGCCCCGTTCTCGCCGGCGACCAGTTCGGCGCGGGTTTCGCCCCACAGCAGTCTGTCGTCGGCGGTCCGAATCCGGTACTCCGTCTGGAGCGTCTCACCGGTGGTGACTGTGTGTTCGATGGCCGCTTCGAGTGTCGGCAGATCGTCGGGGTGGACGTACTCGGCGAACGCCTCGTAGGTTCGTTCAAACGTGCCGGGTTCGATGTCGAACAACCGTTCCATCGACGTGGTCCACACCACCTCGTCGGTCTCCAAGTCCCACTCCCAAACGCCGGTGTTGGTCCCTTCAAGCGCGACGTTGAGCCGCTGTGTCGTCGCTTCGAGTTCCTGTTGATACTGCTTCCGTTCGGTGATGTCCGTGGTGATCCCAGCAACCCGTCTCACAGTGCCGTCGGCGTCGGTCACGATGTCGATTTGGGCCTCGATCCATCGCAGCCCCCGCTCGGGGTGCTGGATGCGGCACTGCTGGCTCAGCGTCCCGTTGACTGTCCCGCTCCGGAAGTCCTCGACCGCCACCAACAGGGCTGGCCTGTCGTCGGGATGGACGTGCCGGAGCCACGACTCGGGGTCGGCGTAGGCCGCTTCGGGCGTAATGCCGTAGATCCGCTCGACGGCATCGTTGACGTACAGCGTCTCAGAGTAGTCCGCCGACACGAGGAAGAAGGCATCCTGGACGTTGTCGGCGAACTGCTCGAACCGCTCCCTGAGGCGGGTGAGTTCGGTTTCCCGGCGTTGCTCGTCGGTGATGTCGACGGCCCGTTCGGAACCTCTCTTCCCGCCCGTTGTCCCGAGTTTGCGGGCAACGACAATCAGTCTCGACTCCCCGTCGACCGTGGTGTGTGTCGGGTGAAGTTCCTCGTGTAGTACGTCGTCGTCGTTCGTCCGGACCTCCCATTCGACTGTCCCGTCGTCCTCAGCAGCCCGGTACAGCCGATCGACGAGCGTGCGGTCGTCGGTCGACGACTGAGCGGCGAGTACGTCGAGCGTCGAACCGACACACTCACCGTGGCCGTATCGTTCGCGCGCCGCGTGGTTCGCATCCAGAATCCGACCGGCAGTATCCGAAATCAAAACCGCATCGCTGAGCGTATCAAAAACCGACTGCAGCGCGTCGACCCCCAGCTCAGGCAGAGAGATCGACCCCAAACCGTCTCTATCCATCAGTATAATATATGATTGTGCAGATATATTACTGTATCGCCATTACGAACCGAAATGTATAATAATAAAACAGAATTAATATAAAATCTACTATAAAATTGCTATTAATTCGTCGTGTGTTGTGTGAACGGAGGCCTATTCCTGCCGCTACAGACCGTAGCAGAGACGAGCGACATTCACCCCGACCGGCGATTTCTCCAGCAGGAATTAAAATAAACATACAAATATAACAGGTATAAATGAGTGAAAAAACTATTATATTCTGTTTCAAGAAACATTTCGTAACGAGATGTTAGAATAAGAAAACGAGCCGTCAATTTAAATACATTGGTACAGTATGCCACAGTGCAGACCAATACGAATCGCAGACACCCATCCTCCAGAACGGAGGGGGAGACACAATGACAACAGACTACCAACTTCCCACGTGGTTTTGGGACCCGGAGACGACCGACGAAGACCGGCATATCTGGATGACACAGGACCGCTGTCGACGCCAAGCGATGCGGCAGGATACGCCGTGGGCGCGGGCGGTCCGCAAGCAGATCAAGCGCGAAAAACGCCGCCAAAAGGCCCGGTCGGGGACCGTCGACGTCACGGATTACTGTTGAGTCGGCAGTCCGAGGCTCTTTTTTGTCCGCCGACGCCGTAGCGGCAGCACTCACTCTTGTCAGTCGATGAGCGGTTGGCTATCAAACACGAAAACCAGCCCGTACATTTTAAGACGCTGGTGTGAAACACCCTTTTATGAGCCAGGGGTCAGACAGTAACGAGCCTGTGACAGTTTCGAAAGACGGGATCACCGTCGAGAAAACTGTCACTGCCGAGGAGTTCCCCGTCCCAGCGGTCGTTTTTCTGCTTGCCTCGAACAAGCCAGAGTCAACCCACGTTCGGTTGACCGACGAGATCCCCGAGTCGTTCCCGATGGAACGGGTGGGGTTCCACCCGGAGTTCGAGAGCGACCAGTGGACGGCGTACAAGGACCACCGCGTCGAGTTCGAGCGTGATCTCGATCCGGGCGAGGAAGTCAAAACCGTCTACGGGATTCGTACCGACGATACGGGTGATCTCTCGTCGTTCCTCATCGAGCCGACGCTCAAGGAGCTCTCGGCGAAAGAACAGGAGGAGGCCGCCGATATCGAAGGCGTGCTGGGCCCCGACAACAGCCAGCTCGTCCGGGACGTGCTGTCGGGTAATCGCAGCTCGCTGCCCGGCGTCGACGGTGAGGACGGCCCACAGGATCCGCTCAGCGACGATGGGGCCGATCCACTCGCGGATGCAACTCCGGGCTCGGTTTCCGACGGTGAACTCGGTGACGTAGGAGCCGCCGACGAGGAACCGGCGGAGCCAACCGGTCTCGATGCAGCGGCCGACGACTCGGAGCCGTCTGCCGACCAACAAGCCGACGAACCGATCCCGGAGGCCGAAACCGAGGAGCCGACAGTCGACGAGAATGCGCCGTTCGCCGATGATGACGACGACACCGCATCGGTCGAGCAAGCCGACGACACATCGGTCGATCAGGCTGACGACACATCGGTCGATCAGGCCGATGATACCCCATCAGTCGGCGATTCCGGCGAGGCGGTCGCTATCGAAGACGACGGCGACGTGAGCGCCAGCGAGAGCACCCCGTCGACCGATGGCGAATCGGCCGATCCAGACGCACTGGACGCGGACTCGACTGACGATGCCCCAGTAGAGATCGATCCGGACGACAACGAGTCGGCGACAGTCGACGACGCGGAACCGGATGCTGACAGCGACCCCACAGCCATCGACACGGATGACAGCGAACCACAAGCCGACACAGAACACGACGATTCACACGTGACAGCCGACCCCCAAGCCGTCGACGACGACCTCCAGCCAGCGATCACAGCCACCCCCGCGGTCGACGGCGAGGCCGACGACTCCTCGTCGGTCGTCGCCGTCCAGGGTGGCATCGCCGCCGTCCTCGCGGCGGAGCTCAGAAACGACAACGTCTCCGAGGAAGATCGGGCCCTCCTCGAAAAGGAACTCGGCTCCGGCGTCCCCCGAAGCGTCGACGTCCGGCTCAACCGGGTCCAGTCACAGGTCGAGGATCTCGCGGCCTACACCGACGCCCTCGAAGAGTTCATCAACGAAAACGGGACGGCCACCGAGATCTTCGGCGACCTCCGGTCGGACGTCGAGGAGCTCTCGACGGAGATCGACGAGATCTCGGTCGAACTCGATTCGGCGGGCTCCGAGCGGGCCGATCTCAGTGCGGACTTGACGAGCCTGCGGACCGGCGTCAACAGTGTCGAACGCGACGTCGAGGCACTCGATGACCGCGTTGAGTCGGCAGAGGGCTCGGTCGAGGACCTCGGCGAGCGCGTTGAGGAGGCTGAAGCGACCGCCGACGGGGCCGAAACAGAGGTTGACAAACTCGACACCTCGGTCTCCAAACTCTCGCGTGATGTCGAGAGCGCGACCGACACCGCTGAGAGCGCCACAGCCGACGCCGAAAGCGCCGTCGAGACCGCCGAAAGCGCCGAGTCGGCTGCCGCAGAGGCGACCGACGCGGTCGAGGATCTCGATACGGATCTCGACCACGCCTTCGACGAGATCGGCGAGATCGGCGAGACGGTCGACGCGCTGGACGCCGACCTCTCGGATATCGACGGGGATCTCGGCGAGGTGAACGAGGAGCTGGTCGATATCAACGACGACCTCGACAGCCTCGACGATACCATCCGATCGACCAAGCGGCGGCTGCAGTCCGATATCAGTGATCTGCGGGACGATCTCGATGCGCTCGACGACCTCGATTCGAAAGCCGACGCCGGAGAGGTCGCGTCGGTCCGCGACCGTGTCGACGAGTTGGAGGCCGAGATCGATGCCCTCGAACAGTTCCGTAACCAGCTCAGCAGCGCCTTCGGCGGCGTCGGCGGTGGCGGCGGTGATGGCGTCGGTGGCGGCGACGGCGACAACTGAGCGGCAGCGACAATCGAGTGGCAGCGGCAACCGAACGACAGTGGATGGCAGTGACTGACGTACGGCGGGCGAAGCGGAATCTGTTTACGAGGTGGTTCCGACACTCCGACAATGAGCCGAACGGTTCCGGTGGCGGTTCCCAGAAAGGGTCGACCGCTCGAAGCGGTGCTCGAACGACTCGCCTCCGTTGCGGATTGTGAGGCACTCGCCGACTCGGTGAGTTCGACACTTCGCTACGAGAAAGCAATCACGAAAGGCACCACTGACCCGGACCATGGCCCCTACGAACGGCTCGCCGACTACAGCGATCCAACCGACCCCTTTGCTCCCGAATACACGCTGCTGCGTGACAGCCGCGATGGCTTTCCCCGGCGGGTGGTCTTCGATAGCGCGACGGTCGACCTCGGTGACACCAAGCTCCAACTCATCGGCCGCGAGGAGCCGTTCCGCGCGCTGCGGACCCACGAGTTCGCCCTCGGCTTCGACAGCGCCGATCTGGTTCTCGAAGAGGTCGTCGAACTCCAGGCGGCGGGGTTGGGCTCGCTGGCCGAAATCAACCAACGCATCAACCCGAAAGACACCGATGTTCGCGTCGTCACCGGGCTTGGTGATACGGTCTACCACACGCTGATGGCGACCGCGGAGCTGCTCAACGGCGAGGACCTCGACCGCTCGTTCGTCGACGCCCACGAGGGGCCGCTCTGTATCTCGCCGCGGTATGAACGACTCGTCGAGGCGGTGCTCGGCACCGACACCATCGAGGGCGTCGACTTCGTTTACCCCGACGAAGAGCGTGAGGAAGAAGCCGCCATCGCCGACAGCGGGCTCGGCGTCTACCTCACGATGACCGGCTCGACGGCTCGCGACTACGGCCTCGTGCTCGGCGAGCACCTGTTCCCCAGTGAGACGGTGCTGATGGAGAACGCCTCGGAGGGCGACGCAACCGTCGACAATATAAAAGCGCTCCTGAGCGAGGCCGTCGAGGAGACCGAACTCAGCGTCGCTTAAAAAGGCTTACCGCTCGGCGAGCTCGGTGTACGGTTGCCACGCAGGCTCGACTGCTGGTGCGACGATCCGCATTGGTAGCCCACGGTCGTCGACCGGCGGCTCGGCAGGCACCGACGCCAGCGGCTGCTGACCGGCGGCACACAACACCAGCGCGTCGACGATGTCGTCTCGGGCAACCTGATTGAAGTAGTACTCCTCACAGGCGTCTTTATAAATCGACTCCCAGTTCTCGGTCCACTCGTCCAGGACACCGAACCGAGCGGCGCGACCGATTGCGCCCGATTTTGGATGTGCAATCGGATACCCTCGATTCAACCGTGCGAAACAGAGCTCCGGGTGGCTCTCGTAGACGTCGGCTGGTGGCGATTCCTCCCGCAGATACCGGTCCATCGCGGCGATCTTGTCGGTGATGTTCCAGGCCTGCTGTGAGATCCCGGCGTCGAGGTGCTCCCGCTGAATCTCGTTCGCCCGGTCGTAGCTGGCTGCCTCGCCCGCCTGCTGACGGTACTCAACGACAGCCCGACAGGGGGCCGGAAACACCGAAACGCCGCGCGAACCGAGCCGTTGGCGGGCAAGCCGGTCGCACTCACGGGCAGTCGACGACTCGAACCCGATCGGAATGTCGACGAGCAGGCGGTCGGCCTCGCTGTGATCCGCAAACAGGCCTCTGAGACCTTTATAAAGGGCGTGCTGTAATCCGTCCCCATCACTGCCGTCGGCCCACACCGCAAACCAGCCGCCAACACAGCCGTCGACGCCGACGACGCGGCCGGTCGGCTCGGGAGTCAGCCGTGAGTCGTCAGCCAGCTGTGGGTGGTCAGGCATCCTGTTCGCTCCAGGAGCCGCCCGCAATCGAATCCAGTGGCATTGGTGTTACGTGGTTACAGTGAAGTCCGCGAACTGATATATCGGTTCGGACCCTAGATGGGACAATGAGCGATGAAACCCCCGTCACCGCCGAGCAGCCCGAGAGTGCGATCAGCGTGACGGGCACCGACCACATCTCGATCATCGGCAGCAACGAGGAAGATACGGTCGCGTTCTACCGCGATATCCTCGGGATGCCACTAGTGTTGCGCCAGCCGAACCTCGACGATCCCTCGATGACCCACCTGTTTTTCGATACGGGCGACGGTCGGATGGTGACCTTCTTCGTCTCCGGCCAGCCCTCAGACCGCGGCGGCCAGCGGCCCGGTATTGGAGCCGTCCACCATCTCGCCTTCTCGGTCGACCCCGACCGGTTCGACGAGACCAAAGCCGCCCTCGACGAGGAGGGTATCCGCTACAACGAATTCAATCGCGGGGCGTTCCACTCGCTGTACACCACCGACCACAACGGGCTCGTCATCGAGTTGGCCACCGACAAGTACGACATCCCCGACGACCGCCGCGGGGAGGCGCTGGCGACCGCCCAGCGTATTCGAGTCGCGGCGGGGGCCTCCTACGTCGAGGACGACCACCTTGCGGCCGCACTGGACGAACTCGGAATCGACGCTGATCCGGTCGACCTCTCGGAGGCCGACTCCGGCGTCGGTGGAATTTAAATGCCGAGCCGCGACGGCCCGCCGGATGCGTTCGGCTCCGCGTATCGGCTGCTGTCTACGGCGGTCGCCCCGCGGCCGATCGGCTGGATCAGCAGCCAGAGCGAGGCAGGTATCGACAACCTCGCGCCGTACAGTTTTTTCAACGTGGTCGCGGTCGACCCGCCGGTCGTCATGTTCGCGCCAGTTGGCAGCAGCGATTTGAAAGATACGCCGCGGAACGTTCAGGAGACCAAGGAGTTCGTCGTCAACGTCGTGACCAGCGACCTGGTCGACCAAATGAACGCCACGAGCGCGACACTTGGACCGGGCGAAAGCGAGTTCGACCACGTCGGCATCGAACGGGCCGAATCGGTCGCCATCGATCCACCACGCGTGGCCGCCGCAAAAGCAGCCTTCGAGTGTGAACTGTACGACTGGATCGGGGTCGGCGGCAGCGTCCTCATCCTCGGCGAGGTTGTCCATGCCCACGTCGACGAGAGTGTGGTGACCGACGGGGCGATCGACATCGAGAACCTCGATACGGTGGGTCGGCTGTCGGGGAGTCAGTACGCCTCAACCGCAGAGCGGTTCGGCATCGATCGCCCGTCCTGATCTCTATTTAAATAGTCACTGTGTACCGTCAGTTCGGCCACCAGCCCTAATTAAGTAGTCGCCGCCTAACTGGCGGCAGTCTGGCTATCACCTGCTGTATTTTCGGCCGTGCGTTTTTGTACTCACAGGCGACAGGTCCGGTATGATACGGGTCTCGGGTTTGCGGAAGACGTACGGTGATTTTGCGGCCGTCGTCGACAGCTCCTTCGAGGTCGAAACGGGGGAGATATTCGGCGTCGTCGGGCCGAACGGGGCCGGAAAGACCACGACGCTCAAGATGCTCGCCGGGCTGATCGAACCGACCGCTGGCACCGCCGAGGTCGCGGGGTTCGACGCCGAGGATCCCGCGATGCGCCATCGGCTCGGCTTCCTACCCGAGGAGTCGCCCTTATATGAGGATATGACGCCCACCTCCTATCTCACCTTCTTCGCCGATCTCTACGACGTGCCGCGGGGCGTCGCGAAATCGCGGATCGCCGAGACGCTCGACCGTCTGGATCTAGAGTACCGCGACCGCCGGATCGGCGACATGTCGAAGGGAATGAAACGCAAGGTCGCTATCGCCCGCTCGCTGATCAACGATCCCGACGTCCTGATCTACGATGAACCCGCGAGCGGGCTCGATCCGCTGACGACGAACTCCGTCCTGGAGTTCACCCGCGAACTCCGAGACGACGACAAAACGGTGATCTTCAGCGCCCACAACCTCTACCACGTCGAATCGGTCTGCGACCGGATCATCATCATGAACGAGGGGCGGATCATCGCCCGCGGGACCGTCGAGGAGATCCGCGACGAGTACGGCGAGACGACCTACCACGTCTTTAGCGACATCGACCTTCCCGAAACCGAGCCCACAAGCGACGATCGACACCGGGCGGTCGTCGACTCGATGGGCGAAGTCGAGACCCTCCAGGACGCCGCCGCGGACGCCGGTGGGAGCGTGGTCGACATCCGAACCCACGAGCCGAGCCTCGAAGAGTTGTTCCTGGATCTCACGGGCCGACAGATGGCCGGGCCACGAACCGCGGCGGCGACCAAGCCAGTCGGTGACAAAGGTGTCGACACAGCGGCCGACACCGCGGGCGAGCCGGAGGAGTCTCCGTGAGTCTCAGGACTCGCCTCCGCCGCATCTGGCGGATCGCCCGCTGGGAAGTGAGTCTCGGCTCGACTAGCCTCGACCGCCAAACGCTGCTGGCCGGAGTGGCGCTGCTGCTGTTGGCCGGTGGGATCGCTGGCGCGGGACTGGCCCTCGGCGTCGACGGCCTCTCGCCGACCCAGGACATCTACCGCGTCGGCATCGACGACGACAGCCCCTACTACAACGTGGTTGCGGACCACGCGGCACTCTCCCCGCAGGAGCCCGACCGGGAGAAACTCGAAACCGGCGAGCTGGATCTGATCGTCGCCCCAGCGGGCAACAGCGGGACCGTCTCGCTCACAGTCGGCGGCGACGACGGTGAGGGGGTGGTCGAGGCTGGCGCGCTGGGCCAGTCGACGGTGTCGGTTGCCCACGCACCGACCGAAAAGGGGACGGCGGCACTGACCTCCTTCCGGGCGGCCGTCCAGGGCTACAACGACCGGCTGATGGCACTCGAACCGAACCGGACCGCCGCCTATCCGGTGTCGGTCCGCCTCCAGTACCGGCCACAGTCGTCGCCCACAGGAGCCCGTGGCGGTGGAAGTAGTGAAACCGACGCCGGGAGCGACGATGGCACCGACACGGAGGGCGGTGATGGAGCAGCTGACGACGGGAGCGACGGATCGAACGGTGGGAGTGATAACGACCAGTCGACCGACGACGACACGAACGACGGGTCGACGGGCGATGCGAATCTCGATGTCGACGACGAGCGTGACGATCCCGATGTCGACAACGATGACGATTCGTTGCTCGATGGGCTGCTCAGCGGGGGGAACTCGCAGGGATCGCCCGCCGAAATCAGCCCGCCGTTCCCGTTCAGTTCGCTCGTGTTGGCGTTCGTCTTCCTCGTGCCGATGAACTTCATCATCCAGGCCTACGGCGGGACGATCCTCAACGAGCGCATCAACCGTCGGGGTGAGCTGCTGTTGGTCGCGCCGATCCAGCGGCTCGATATCGTCGCGGGCAAGACACTCCCCTACTTGCTTGCGGCCGTCGTCGCTATCACAGGGATCAGCCTCGGCGTTGGTGGCGGGCTGCTGTCGGTGGCGGCCGTGCTCCCGATCGCCCTGGCGTTCCTCGCGTCGACGTTCGTCGGCGCGATGTTCGCCCGCTCGTTTAAGGAACTCACGTTCGTCACCGTCACCGTCTCGGTGTTTTTGACGACCTACGTGTTCGTCCCGGCGATCTTCACGAACGTGACGCCGATCGCGCTCATCTCGCCGCTGACGCTCGTGGTGATGGAGCTACAGGGCGAGGCCGTCGGCCTCGGCGGCTACGTCTTTGCGACCGCGCCCTTCTTCCTCGGCTCGACGATCCTCTTCCTGCTGGGAGTCGGCGTCTACCGCGAGGAGGATATGTTCACCCAGAAGCCGGTGCCGCTGAAGTTCCTGGATGCGATCGACGCGCGGCTCCGCGGCCCGAAATCGGTTGCCGTCGCCTCCGCGCTGACGATCCCGTTCGTCTTCATCGGCGAACTGTTAGCGATTGCGGCGTTGTACGTCATGCCGATCGAGATCACTGTGCCGCTGATCCTCGTGACGATCGCGGCCATCGAGGAGGTCGCCAAGAGCATCCACATCTACGCGGGCATCGAGAGCGACCGGTTCGACCGGTCGATCAAAACTGCGCTACTGCTGGGCGGCCTCTCGGGGCTCGGCTTCTTCGTCGGCGAGAAGTTCACCGCCATCGCCCAGATCGTCGGGCTCCCCGAACTCGTGTTGGGACAGGCGACGCTCACCCCCGCAGGGGTGACACCGGCGACGACGCTGGCGTTGTTCCTCGGGCCGCTCGTGTTGCACACGGTGACGGCGGCCATCTCCGCGCTGGGTGCCCGGAAGGACTTCCGGTGGTATCTGGTGGCCATGCTGGCGGCGACGCTGGTGCATGCCGCCTACAACTTCGCGGTGGTGAGCGCCTATGTCTGAGCAAGGCGTCGTCGAACGGCTGCGGGCTCGACTCCGAAGCCAGCGGCTCACGATCGCCAAACGCGAGCTGCAGGTGTTGAGCCGCGAGAAGACGATCGTCCTCGCGTTGGTGATCCAGTTGTTCGTCGCCGGCTTTTCGGGGTTCCTCGTCGTCGGGCTGGTATCGCTCTACGACCCCGGCAGCGTCGAGGGGTACGGCATCGACGCGGCCGTGACCGGCGAGGCCTCCGACGAGATGCTGGCGGCGATGGACGACAGCGACACGCTCACCGGCACCGAGTACGACTCTCGGGCGGCGGCCTTCGAAGCCTTCGACGAGGGGCGCGCACAGGCGGTGTTCGACACGGCGCTCCGTGAAGACCGGATCACGGTAACGCTGACCGCGCCGGAGGGGTCGATCGAGACGACGCTGGTGGTCGCCGAGAGCCAGGAGGCCTTGCGCGCGCTCGAACGCCAACAGCGAACCGAGCGCGCGGCCTCCCTGGAAGTCATCCCATTAGACCTCCCGCCGGACCGCGGTGGCAACCCCTACTTCGACTTCACCTACACCGTTTTGCTGCCGCTGCTGGTGTTCCTGCCGGTGTTCATCAGCGGCTCGATCGCCGTCGACTCCATTACGGAGGAAGTCGACCGCGGCACCCTCGAACTGCTGCGGGTGGCTCCGGTCTCGCTGACGCAGATCGTCGATGGCAAAGCCCTCGCCATGATCATCCTCGCGCCGCTGCAGGCAATGACGTGGCTGGCGCTGCTCTCGCTGAACGGTGTGTCGGTCGCCAACGGCGCGTGGCTGTTCCTGCTGGCCACCGCCGCCACGGTGGTCGTGGTCGCATTCGCAATCGGCATCTCGCTGGTCGCGTCGGATCGGCGGTCGGCCCAACTGCTGTTTTCGGTTGGGGTGCTGCTGTTGTTCGCGGCGGCCTCGTTCCTCCCCGGCAGCCCCGCGAACACCGCTGCGTTGCTGGCAATCGATAGTGCAACGGCGTCGACGTATGCGGCGGTCGTGGGCTATCTAGTCGCGGCGGTCGGTGCGGCTGCCGTGGTTCGGTGGCTGACGGGGCAGGTCGACCCAAACGAATTATAAAAATTGGAAGATGGGCCATAATTTAGGGGACCTCCCGATCTGATCGAGACACCGCCGACCGGAGTCAGTGACTGGCGAGCGGCTAAGCAGAGCCGACAAGCGGCATACGAACGTCGAAACAAGTTGCACGGCGAACCCCTATTCGAGTAAATACATGCTCATTTATAATTCTGATTTAAATTTTATATTATAGCTATAATTCAGTTAATTACATATATCAAACCACCGTGGTATTTGATGTCATGAGTATCGTTCCGTTCGTAGACAATTTTTCGAGTATACTTACACCGACGACTGCCGGACTCGTTATGATCGCGAGTGCGTTCCCGCCTGCCCTCACCATTTATTGGCTTCGGGACGAACGACACAGACCAGCCGTTGTTTGGTTCCAGTACGCGATGTTGAGCGGAATCCTTTGGTCGCTTTCGTTCGGTCTGATGAGTTTGATTCCAACGCCACCAGTACGTCTTATTGCAACGAACTTTCATATCGTTGCTGTACCGCTCGGTGCGATCTTTACGTTCATGTACTGTTATGAGTTCACATTCAAGAAGCCGGTTCCAAAAGGCACGTATGTGTTGTTTATTCCGGTTTTGGTCATGTTTGTTCTGTCTTGGTTCAACCCATACGATTTGATTTATACGATCGATAATCCGTATCAATCGACCGAAATACTGGTTCCGGCTAATCCCGGCTCGATTAGGCCAGTAGTGACTGCCCTCATGGGGTTCCCCCTCGTTATGATGAGTGGGGGAATGGTCGTTGGAGAACTGATGCGTAGTTCGGACCCCACGAGGAAAATCCAGTCATCTATTATTTTGTTTTTGATAGCGATTACTGCTGCCCTCGGGATGACCAAGGTGCTTGATCTGGTGCCTGCGTATTTCGATCCAACGCCGATCGGGTGGACAGTGGCCGGGCTCCTGTTCGCCGTCTCGATCAAGCGGTATCAGTTCCTCCAGGTCTCTCCTGCCGCCGAACAGCAGATCATGGACGAACTTACACATCTGATTTACGTGTTAGATCCCACAAACACCGTTGCAGGCACAAACGAAATCGCTACCGCCGCGCTTGATATCGAACGTGGAATGACAATCGAGGAGTTAGAGCGGCGTAATCCCGAACTCGAACACGCGGCTGGTGACGACGGATCGGACGAAATCACGATATCCGTCGACGGTGATACCCGTGTGTTTACCCACAGTACAGCAGTTCTCGAGTACGGGCATGGAGCCACGGGCGAAGTAAATCTACTCCGAGATGTGACAGAACTCATTGCGAAAGAAGACGAGCTACGAAAACAGAACGAGCGACTCGGTGATTTTGCTAACGAAGTCAGTCATGATCTCCGCAATCCGCTCAATGTGGCCGTTGGACACACGCAACTCGCGAAAACTAGTCAAGGCGTCACCGAACACATCACGCAGATTGAACAGTCGCTTGAACGAATGGATGATCTCATCCAGTCAATTCTCGCGCGGGCCCATAGTGGACGTCATCCCGACCGGGAGCTGCTCTCCATCGAAACAGTCGCGGAGACTGCATGGGGGAATATACAAACACCAGCGGCATCCCTAGATATCGATACCGATCGAGAACTGTATGCGGACTCCGGACAGCTACTCCAACTGTTCGAGAACCTCTTCCGGAACAGCCAAGAGCACAGCAACGGCCCTGTACAGATCAGGATCGGACCGACCGCTTCTGGATTCTTTGTTGCCGACGATGGTCCTGGAATCCCACAGGATCGGCGAGAAACCGTCTTCCAACAGGGGGTAACATACGCAGACGACGGAACGGGGTACGGGTTATCGATCGTTTCGAACGTGGTCTCCGCCCACGAATGGTCAATAGACGCATGTGAAAGCGAGTCCGGGGGTGCACGGTTCGATATTTCGGGTCTCGACTCCCAACAGGACAACTGAGCGCCGAGTCCGATACCGGAACTAGTCAGAGTAAGCAACTGATCCCCACGGGGTGGACGACCAGCGCAGTTAGGTAAGCACGGCCGTATTGCCACGCGTCTCGACCAACTCGGCGTCGACTTTCTCAGCCAGTTCGTCAGCCAGCTCTTCGGTGTCATCCGTGCCGCGAGCCGCCCGCAGGAATTTGACCTTGACGAGTTTGCGGTCCTTGAGTTGGCCGCGAAGCTCCTCGGTCACCGCATCGATCCCGCTCTTGCCGACCCAGACGGTCACGTCGAGGTCGTGGGCCTCCTTCCGGAGTTCGTGATCTACCATATGCCCAGTAGAGACGGTCGACCCGTTTCAACCGTTCGACTGGGAGCCGCCGGGGCTGTCGCTCCAGTTGCCGCCACCCGATCAAGCAGTACCTATTTGATCGTGTGTGAGAAGATCGAACCAATGAGTGACGATCCGTTCTTTTGTGAGGACTGTGACATGGACCTCGGCCACGACGAGATCGAGACCGTCTCGCAGGTCCCGCAGGTCGACGTCGAAACGTTTGAGATCTCCGGCCAGCCAGCCGACGTTCACAAATGTGCCGGTTGCGGGCTCGTGATCGGGCTCACGCTCCAGTAACGGGAAGGTCGCTACCGCTCGATCTCGTCTTTCGACGGCGGCGGACTGACGTATTTGAAGAAGCCGAACAGGCCGATCGCGAGCAGGACGTAGTAGACGGCTTGTGGCCACGCTGCGGGCGCGTAGGACCACGCCAGCGAGATTGTCAGGAAGATCAGCCCCGACATGACGACGTCTTCGATGACGTTCGTCTCGTATTTCCGCAGCCGATCGAGCAGCGAATCCGGTCGGCTCACCGACCCACCCCAGCGCGTCGACCAATCGGCTGCAGTTGGTGTCTCATTACCACACTGTTGTCCTGAACAATTTATAAAGGGCTAGTGACTCCCGACGACCGCTTCGATCTCCTCGTCGGTCGACTGTGGCTCGCCCCGGTAGAGGACGACCAACAGCCCGGCCAACAGGAGTTCCAGGAGCTTCGAGAGCATATCGAGCGGGCTGGCGAGCAGATGCTCGGCGACCAGACTGACGGTCGACTGGTCGTGGGTAATCGGCGCGGGGGCCCACGGCCAAAAGAAGCCGCCATGGCCCGAGTAGGCGTGCCAGACCACGTAGCCGACGAGATAGGTGAGCATCAGGCCGATTCCGGCGAGATAAATCGGCTCCGGATCGCGGCCATCCAGGATCTGGGCGATCCCGAAGAGGATGGCGACTCCCGAAATAATAAACAGCGCTGGGCGAGGATCGGGTACCATCCCGGCCTGAAACTGTGTGAAGAGCCGTGGAAACGCCCAGTAAAGGTGGATCGCAGCCACCGCAACCGCAAGCAAGCCTGCGGCATACCGGACTCCAGTCCGTGACATAACCGCAATAGGAAGTCGACGCTACTGAGCGTTACGAAGCCGGGTGGCCTCCATGACCCCACACGCGGTTCGACGGGCGAGCCACTAACGGCTCGCCCATCGAATGTAACAAAAGCTATCCTGTCGGCCGAGAGCAGGTAGAGTATGACAGGGTTTTCCTCGCGCGTCGAGCGCATCTCGATCAGTGGTATCCGCGAAGTGTTCGAAGCCGCCGGTGACGACGCCATCAACCTCGGGTTGGGCCAGCCGGACTTTCCGACGCCGGACCACGCCCGCCAGGCCGCCGTCGACGCCATCCAGTCGGGGGAGGCCGACGGCTACACCGGCAACAAGGGGATCGAACCGCTCCGCGAAGCCATCGCCGCCAAACACGAGCGCGACCAAGGAATCGACATCGACCCCGCCGACGTGATCGCCACCTCCGGGGCCAGCGAGGCGCTGCATCTCGCCCTCGAAGCCCACGTCGACCCCGGCCAGGAGGTCATCATACCCGATCCGGGATTCGTCTCCTACGACGCACTGACCAAACTCGCCGACGGCGAACCGGTCCCAGTTGGCCTCCGCGAGGACCTCACCCCCGATCCCGCCGCTATCGAGGACGCCATCACCGACGACACCGCTGCCTTCATCGTCAACTCGCCCGCCAATCCGACCGGCGCAGTCGCCAGCGAAGATGATATCCAGGAGTTCGCCCGCATCGCCGACGAACACGACGTGCTGTGTGTCTCCGACGAGGTCTACGAGTACACCGTCTTCGACGGCACCCACCACTCGCCCATCGAGTACGCCGACGGCGACAACGTGGTCGTGGTCAACTCCAGTTCCAAACTGTACTCGATGACGGGCTGGCGGCTCGGCTGGGTCACCGGCGCAAGCGAGCGCGTCGACCGAATGCTCCGGGTCCACCAGTACGTCCAGGCCTGTGCGAGTGCGCCCGCCCAGTACGCCGCCGAGGCCGCCCTCACCGGGCCACAAGGGATCGTCGACGAAATGACCGACTCCTTCGAACGCCGCCGGGACATCCTCCTGGATGGCCTGGCCGACCACGACATCGACTGTGCGACCCCCCGTGGGGCGTTTTATGCGATGCCGGAGGTGCCCGAGGGGTTCGTCGAGGAATGTATCGATCGCGGTGTGATCGTCGTTCCGGGCGACGCGTTCGGTGCGGGCGGCGAGGGGATGGCCCGGATCTCGTATGCAACCGACGAGGCAACGCTGCGTGAGGCCATCGAAATCATGGGCGAGGCCGCCGCAGCAGTGCGCTAATACGGCCGTCGAAGCGACTGGCCGACTGGCCGGAGAGTCGGCCAGTCGGGACGGTGCTAAGGGGTTTTGCTGTGCGGACCGCTGTCCGTATCATGGATGATCGACTGCTCGTGCTCAACCGGGACGACGACTGTGTGTCGGTCGTCGACCCCGAAACCGGTGACACGGTCACGGATATCGAGACGGATTTCGACCCGATAACGATCGAAACCTCGCCGGACGGGGTCAAAAGCTACGTGACCTGCGCGCAGGGCAACGCGCTGAACGTCATCGACAACGAGACGTTCTCGGTCACCGGCCGGATCGAACACGACCTGTTGGACCACCCCAGCGGACTCGCCGTCCGGACGCGTGCCAACGAGCTCTGGTTGGTCTCCCGAAACAACAGCCGAGTGTTCGTCTTCGACATCGAGACCGACGAGGTGCTGGATGTGATTCCGACTCATCAGTCGGTATCGAACACGCTGTCGCTGAACGGCGACGAGTCGACCGCCTACATCACCAACAGCAACGGCAACACCCTCACGGTGATCGACTGCGACCAGCGACGCATCGCCGTCGACGTTCCCGTCGGCGACGGCCCCGAAGCAGTGGCGGTCAATCCCGATACCGACAACGTCTACGTGACGATCCAAAACGAGAGCCGACTCACCGTTCACGACCCCAAACACCACGAGACGATCTACAAGACGGGATTGGGGAGCGCGCCGATCGGCATCGAGTTCTCGCCGGATGCGTCGATCGCACTGGTCCCAAACCGGATGTCGAACGACGTCTCGGTCATCGAGACGCGGTTCCACCGCACCGACGAGGGTCGGCCCTGGGAGGTCGAACGCATCCCGGTCGGGATCTGGCCGGGCGAGGTCGTTTTTAATAGCGATGGCTCGACGGCCTATATCTCGAACAACAAAACAAACGACGTCTCGGTAATCGACACAGAAGTCCGCGAAGAGGTAGACCGGATCGATGTGCGAACCCGTCCCAACGGGATCACGTACCTCTCGCGGGACTGAACAGCGCAGCGACGGCAGCTATCCCGTATTCTTCATGCCTGCCGCGATGCCGTTGACCGTCAGCCGGAGGGTGCGCTCCTCGGCTTCGGTGAGGTGGGTCTGGCTCAGCAGGTGGGTCTGCAGCAGGTTCAGTGGGTCGACGTAGGGGTTCCGCCGTTCGAGGCTCTCATCGAGCCAGTCACGGCGTAGCAGGTCCTCGCGGCCGGTGATCTCGGCGGTGTAGTCGACGGCCGACTCGTACTCGCCTTCGATCCGTGGCTGGAACTCCTCGCGGAGCTCGCTGTCGGCCAGCGAGGCGTACTCGTCGGCGATTTCGAGGTCCGTCCGGGTCAGCGACAGCGCCGCCCGGTCGAAGGTGGTCCGGAAGAAGGCCCACTCGTCGTACATCTCTCGGAGGGTCTCCATCTCGCCGCCGTCGTCGAGGTAGGCCTCGACGCCGGAGGCAAGCGAGAACCAACCGGGGAGAATACACCGCGACTGAGTCCACGAGAACACCCACGGGATCGCCCGCAGGTCCTCGACGGAGCGATCCTCCGAGCGGGAGGCGGGCCGCGAGCCGAGATTGAGGTCTTCGATGACCGTGATCGGCGTCGCCTGCTCGAAGTAGGAGACGAAGCCGTCGGTCTCAAGCAGGTCACGGTAGGCCGCGCGGGCCGCGGTGGCCATGGTATCCATCGCCTCGGCCCACTCGTCGGGGACCTCCTCGACGGGCTCCTGGAGGGCGTTGTGGCGGGCGCGGATCTGGGCATCGAGCATCTGTTCGAGGTTGCGCTCGGCGATCCGCTCGTTGCCGTACTTCTCGGCGATGGCCTCACCCTGCTCGGTGAACTTGACCTGACCGGTAACCGTCTCGTTCGGTAGCGCCAGCAGCGCCTTGTTCATCGGGCCGCCGCCGCGGGAGATCGAGCCGCCGCGGCCGTGGAACAGCCGCATCGTCACGTCGTAGTCGTTGGTGATTTCGGCGAGGCGTTTCTGGTTCTTGTAGAGGTCCCAGTTCGCAGCCAAAAAGCCGTTTTCCTTGTTCGAGTCGGAGTAGCCCAGCATGATCTCCTGGGTATTGCCACGGGCTTCGAGGACCTGTTTGTAGGCCTCGTTCTCGAACAGCGTCCCCATGATCCGGTCGGCTCCATTAAGTGCCGACTCAGTTTCGAGCAGCGGCACCACGTCGAGGCCAGCATGATCGGGCAGCGAGACCGCGCCGACCTGATCGGCGAGGAACAGCACCTCCAGGACGTGACTCGGCTCCTCGGTCATCGAGATACAGTAGGTGTCGATCGCCTCGACGCCGAACTCCTCCTGCCAGTCGCCGAGTGCGGCGAACCGGGTGAGCACCTTCTCGGCGACCTCCGAGACATCACCGGGGTTCTCGGGGTCGATGATCGGCTCGTCCTGGAGGATGGCGTCGGTCAGGAGGTCGACGCGCTCGTCCTCGTTGAGCTCGCGGTAGTCGATCCCCTCCTCGGCGAGCGCCTCGTCGATGGCTTTGGTGTGCTGGATGCGGTGGTCACGCAGGTCGAGACTCGCCAGCGAGAAGCCGAAGGTGCTGACCTGTCGGAGCAGCGGTTCGACGTAAGCTTCAGCGATGTCGCTGCCGCCGTAGGCCCGCAGGCTGGCGTCGATCGTTTCGAGGTCTTCGAGCAGTTGGTCGTCGTCCTCGTAGCCGCCGGGTCGAACGTCGCCGATTCGGTTGAGTCGCTCCCGCATCAGGCGGAGTTTCTGGCGGTACGGCTCGTCGGGGTAGCGCTCTTCGGCCTCCTCGGTGATCATCGGGAACTCATCGAGGTCGGCCTCAAGCGAGGCCTGGAAGGCCCCGGTGGTCGGATACCGGTCGCCGTCCTGGCTCAGGATGGCCGACAGCCGTTTGAGCTGCGTCCGGTAGCGTTCCAGGACGATCTCCCGCTGTCGTTCGAGGGTATCCTGGGTGACATCGACGGTGACGTAGGGATTCCCGTCGCGGTCGCTGCCGGCCCACGAGCGGAACTCGAACAGTTTGGGCAGGTCGATGTCGGGGTACTCGTCGGTGACGATGTCCTCGAATTCCGAGTACACCTCGCCGGTGACATCGAACAGCGTGTTTTCGAGGTACCACTGGATGTTGCGGGCCTCGTCCTGTGGTTCGGGGGGTCGCTGTCGGACCTGACGGGTCTGCCAGAGGCTCGTCACCTCGGCGTCGATATCCCGCCAGACGCGTTCGGCCTCGCGGTCGGTCAGCGACTGGGCGTCGAGCGTTTCGAGGTGGTCGGCGATCGACCGGAGTTTGGCCTTGACGGTGCCGCGTCGAGCTTCGGTCGGGTGGGCCGTAAACGTTGGCTCAATAAGCACGTCGTTGAGCACCGACCGGACCGTCTCGGTGTCGGCTCCGGCCTCCGAAAGCTCCTGGATGGTCTCGCCGAGACTATCATCGAGGGTGCCCTCCTGTGAGCCTTTGCGCACGGCGCGGACGCGCTCGCGTTCCTCGGCGAGGTTGATCAGCTCGAAGTAGGTGGTGAACGCCCGCGCGACGTCGCCCTCTTCGCTCGGCGAGAGCTGTTCGAAGGTCTCGCGCAGTTCCTCCCGAGAGTCGATATCGCCCTCGCGGTAGGCGATTGCAGACTGTCGAAGTTCCTCGACGGTTTCGAACGATTCGGTCGATGTCTGTTCTTTGAGTACGTCCCCGAGCAACGCACCCAGTTCCCGGACGTCCTGGCGAACGCCCCGATTGTGTAATTTCATACCATATGGTAGCTGCACCCATTGGTAAAAGTCTCACCAAGTATGGAGACGAGTCAATAATGATAAATGATAAGAAATGGGCCACCCACAGCGGTCGTACTCGGATCAAAAGAGCGACCGATCGAACCGGAGTGAGAAAACGAACACGGCGGCTCAGCAATCGGGATCGAGTACTGCAGTCGAAGCGACTGCGAGTGACGATGCGAGAAGGCCAGCCTGCGTTCAGTCCGAGATGAACTCGTTGTCCCGCCAGTCGACGCCGGATTTCCCGGAGTTGTTCTTCCGGGGGTTTTCGACGACCTCGACGGTCGCCGAGCGTTTTTCGCCCTCGACGATCCGCGTGGCTTCGAGATCACCGTCGTGTTCGGTGATCGCCGTCAGCGTCCCCTTCTCGGAGAGCAGGGCGATCTCCCGAAGCACGAGAAACATCGGGTACTGGACGGCGGTGTTCTGGAGGACGGTCTCGCGGTCGCCCTTGAAGCAGGCGAACTCCACGAGTTCGGAGGGGATCTCCTCTTCTTCCTCGTCGCCCCAGCGTGGGCCACCGGCTCGCGGCGGCTCCTCCTCGTAGACCCGCGTCTCGGTGACGCTGGCTTTGAGCTGGGCGGTCGGCGTGTACTTGCTGAGGCTTTCGTCGGTCGCCTGCGCCTTGATGATCAGCGTGTTGTTGCGTCGAGTGATGTCGACGTCCGAGATCTCCTCGGGGAGATCGGGATCCTCGTCGAAATACGAGTGGACGTCTTCGAGTGGCAGTTCAAGCGTCGAGTGGAGACGGAATACGCGACCTGTCATGATGGAATTGGATTCACGAGTAGTTCCCCGCGGCTGGGCCGATACCTACTGCTAGTAGGGGACGGTGATTATTTATATCTGGTGAGAATACTGTACTAGTTCCTGTGCGGAAGACTCTCAAGAGGCTGTGAGACTCTCGACCGCCTCAGGCTGCCAGCTCGCTTTCGAGTTCGCCGCGCTCCTCCAGTTCTTCGAGAATGTCGCTGCCGCCGATGAACTCGCCGTCAACATACGTCTGGGGGATCGTCTCCCAGCCGCTGTGGGCTTCGAGCGCCGCGCGGAACTCATCGAGGGCCGGCAGCGCGTCGACGGTTTCGAACTCCTCGACATGGCTGCCGATGAGTTCGAGGGCTTTCGCGGAGTAGCCACACTGCGGCATCAGCTGGTTGCCCTTCATAAAGAGGACTACATCGTTCGATTCGATCGCCTCGTCGACCTGCTCGGCGACCTCCTCGGCATCGAGGTCGCTGTCGGGTTGAAATGACATACCGTTACTTGAACGGGGGCGGGGAAATGTATTGCGCCCTTCATCGGCCCGCGGGCCGACCCGCTACTCGTCGCGGCCGACGCTGACGACGTTGATCAGCGAGTACACCGGGACGCCGTCGATCTCTTCGAGACCCTGTTTGTCGACCAGTACGACACAGCCCACGGGCTCGCCGCCGCGGGCGCGGATGGCCTCGACGGTCTCCCGAAGCGTCGTCCCCGAGGTGATCGTATCGTCGACGATGTAACACTCTTGGCCCTCAATGGGCGCGAAGTTCCGCGAGAAGCCGCCGCCGAGTTCGTCGATGTCGCCCTCGTCCCACTGGTGTTTGGCTGGGGCGTAGGCGCTCAGATCGGTGTCGAGCTCGCGGGCGACGATCGTCGCCAGCGGGACGCCCGCCTTCTCGATGCCGACGGTCAGCCGCACGTTGTCGCCCTCCTTCGAGATGATGTCGGCCATCGCTTTGCTCACGTGTGTGAGTCGGGCGCTGTCCCGGCCGATCGAGTTCCAGTCGACGTGGATGTCCTGTGGGCTAGTAGTCTCGCGAACCATCGGCTCCGGCTCGGTGTCGGTGCTGCTCTCGGTGCCGCTGCGCTCGACGAGCCAGCTGGCGGTTTCTCGGGAAACGTTCAGTTCGTCGGCGATCTCGCCCTTCGAGAGCCCGCGCTCGGCCAGCTCGGCGGCACTCTCGATGAGGGTGTCAACGTTTTTCATATGTGCTGAATTGGACGGCGTTTTTTATAGTGGTGTCGTCGTCGACGAACGCCGCCTCGAACTCGTCGAGGCCGTAAATTCCGGTGACGAGGGACTCTAGGAACGCCTCCGAGAGCGACCCCAACGACTCGACGGCGGCCTCGAACTGGCCGACGTTGGAATTGACGCTGCCGATGACGGCCTTGTTGTGGAGGACGAGCTCCCGGTGGAGTCTGCCGCCGTTGATTTCGAACTCCCAGTCTCCGGGGACACCCAGCGCGGCGAGCACGCCGTTGGGGGCCAGCGCCTCGATCGCCTCGAAGGGGTGTTTGGCGTAGCCGGTGGCCTCGTAAATGAGGTCGGGAGCCTCGTAGACGTCGGGGATCTCCGGGACTGGCGTCTCGTTGCTGTTGACGTAGGTGCTCCCGAGCGATTCGATGATGTCGATCGTCGGGTCGGGTCGTTCGCGTCGACCGAGACAGTACGTTCGCTCGAAGCGCTGCTCGAACATGGCCAACGTCAGCAGCCCCAAACTCCCGTTGCCCAACACGAGCGCCGATTCGGGGTCCCACTCGAAGGCCGACCGACTGGCCTCGGCGTGTTCGACCGCTTTTTCCGTAATGGAGATCGGTTCGACCAGAAAGCCGTACTCGGCGAGTTCGGGCGGCACCGAGACCAACTTCGAGGCGGGGCTGGTGAAATACTCGGCCATGAAGCCGTGAGCACCGACGATCCCGCGCTCGTAGTACTGGCCCTCGGGAGCCATGTCGGGTTCTTCGTTCTCGAAATACCGGTTCGGGCCGTTGGGCGGCCGACGAACTGTCGGGACGACCACGTCACCCTCCTCGAAATCGGTGTCGTTGGGGTCCTCGACGACGCCGACGGCCTCGTGGCCCAAAATTAGAAAGTCCTCGCCCTCCGGCGAGCCGCCGTGGCTGCCCGCGATCACTTCCTGGTCAGTGCCGTCGACACCCACCCGAAGCGTCCGAATCAGTGCCTCACCCGACTCGGGTTCGGGTTTGGGAATCTCCATGAGTTCGGCCTGTCCGGCCCCGTCTCGCACGCCAATTGCTTTCATTGGTGTGTGGTACGCCGTGGACGCTAAATAATTATTCGTTTGTGAGTAAATTTTGAGAGTCGCAGGAGAGAGTGTTCTGACGGGTACAGTCCGACGAGAGAAACCGTCGCGGTGCTCGCAGTCAACAGCCGCAGTCGACGACCCTGTGGGGGCGGACGGGCGGACCCGTCGGGACCACAAAACCGGTCGTCGACTGCGGGCCGCGTGACTGACCAAGCCACTGTGGGAGCACTAGTCCACAGCGTGTCGGCGCTCCTGACGAAGCCGCGCCAGCGCGCCATTGAGTAATCGGACGTATGTCGTCAAAAAGGCTTGTGTTGGACTAAATTCGACCATTGTGTCGGCTGATTCTGTCTGACTCTGCCATATATGTGGCGTCTTTCGACGTTTCGACTGTTCCAACCAATAGAATCGGACGTTCGTCTGCCGACCCGTCGGTTACCGGACATAGTACGGATCGCTGCCGGCGATGAACCGACCGAGATCGGTCTCTCGGCGGAAGTCAGTCGACCGGAGTTCCGTGATGGCGTCGACGAGCCGTCTGCGGTCGTCGTTGGTCCAGGAGGCGGGCTCTTTGATCGGCATGACGAGCCAGCCGCTGCCCCGGATCTCGGTAGCGTGGAGGGCATCCATGTCGACGGTCGTCTTCCAGGCCTGGGCGGTGTACTGTTCGAGGACGTGACGCGTCGCGCGCTCGCCGACCGGAAACAGGACGTGGGCGGCGATCGCCCGGAGTTCGGCGTCGAAAAACCGCTCCATATCGGTGTACTCGGCGTCGGTCGGCGTCCCGCCGGGGTTGGGAACGCACATATGGAGATACGAAAAGAACGTCTCGTCGACGATCGGTTCCGAGCCGGTGGTCCGAAGCAGCCCGACTGACCGGAGGGCCTCCTGGAGCCGCATCGCCGCCTCGCAGTCGGTGAACGGGACGCCGGTGTCGGTACCGCCGTGGATTCCTGGATGGTCGCCGATGACGTGAAACGCGGCGTTGGCGTCACCGTACCCCGGGACGAACCGCCCACAGGCGGGCTCCATCCCGAAGGGGTTGCTCGTGCGGTCGGTAACGTTTTTCACGATACGAGGTATCTCAGGAGGGAGTATATGTCGACCGGTTCGGGACGCGGCGAGTCGGACGCCGACTTAGAGCTCGACGCCCGAGGGGATGAGACTCTGGCCGCGGAGGAGCTCGCCGCCGTCGTCGTAGACGAGGAACGTGTCTTTGTCGTAGGTGATCGTTTCGCCGTCGGCGACGATCTCGATGCGATAGCGGCCGCCCGAGTCCGTCTCCCGTCCGTACTCGCTGGCGGCGTGAATGAACTGGAAGACGTCGTCGGCGTCCTCGTTGGTTTCGAAGATGAAATCGCCGGTCAGCCGGTTGGCGACGCTGACGACGCCGGTGGCGGTCGGATCGTCCTCGATGGACTCGGTGAGCCGGAAGGCGACGTCGATCATATCCGCCGTGAGGCGGTCGCCGTCAACGTCGGTCAGCCGCTCGTAGAGCTGTTCTGTCGTGCCGGAGACCGAGATCCGAGCCAGCGGCTGACGAGGATCACTGTCGGTGTCAACCCACTCGTGGTTGCGAACGTCGAGGTCAAACTGTTCTCGCCGCATTAGATACGAATGAGTTGCGTGTCCGTGCGTATCAACGTAACGCCTGCTTCTCGGCAGGTTTTATCAGGACCACCGACTGTCACTTCGGTATGGTATGGATTCAGCGGGAGCACGCCGCCGGGCTGGCTGTGCTCTCGGCGTGGCTCGGGGTCCTGTTGCCGTGGAACGTCACCTACAGCACCAACGGTGGCCCCTGGGTGTTGTTCGTTCGCTTTCCGCTGTTCGAGTTCCAGTACACGAGCGGCTTCGGCGCAGGCGTCGACGGGGGGTCGCTCCGGACCGTCCTTGAGTCGATCGCCCTCCAGTCGGGGCAGGGTCTCGAATCGGCGACCTTGGTTTGGGGTGGCGGCGGGGCCGTCATGCTCGCGGCACTCGGCCTGTCGGTCGTCTACTACGCCGACCAGTCGCGGCTCGAAGCCATGTCGGTCCATCCGGTGCGGCTGATGGGTGGATTGCTCGGCGTCGCCGCCATGCTGTTTGCGGTCGCAACGGTGTTCGTTGCGACCGGCGGCTTCGGCGGGACGCCGATCCCAGTCGGAGTGCTGTTGCTCGGACTTCTCGCGTGGGTACTGCTGCGAGCAGAACTCACCGACACGGACGATGCCACTGGCCCGGAAAAAGACGCGATCGACCGGTCCTAACAGCGCCGATTACTGCCGAGCAAAGTAGGTGATGTCCCGTTCGAGCTCGAATCCGGGCGGACAGCCGATCTCTTCCAGACAGTCCTTACACAGCGGTTTGAACATCGAACGCGTTTGTTTGTTGAGCCCGACGGCGTCTTCGAGGTCGATAACCTCCTCGCACTTGCTACACTCGATCCGGTTTCCGTCCAGGATTTCCATATTTCCCATACCATGTCAGTAGTCATAATACTTTATCTTATTCTATCATTTAAAAAGAAAGACCAGTGACAGCCCCAGCTATTTAGTTCGGCTCCGTCTCTGCGACGTATGGCGAGCTACGACGCGGTTGCGGATCTCCCAGTGCGGATCGACGCGGTCGAGTACAGCCGTCGCGAGCGCGAGACGACCAGCGATTTTACCAGGGTGTCGACGATCATCCAGCTCCACGGCGACGGCGAGACCGGTCTCGGCGAGGACGTGACCTACGAGACGGCCGATCACGACGCCCTCCAGGACGCCGCACCATCGTTCGATCTCGCTGGCGACTGGACGGTCGACTCGCTGTCGGCGCACCTCGCCGATCGGGACCTGTTTTACGGTCGGACACCCGACCAGGAGGCCTTCCGCAACTACCGGCGGTGGGGCTTCGAGAGCGCCCTCCTGGACCTCGCCCTCCGGCAGGCCGACACCGACCTCGCCAGCGTGCTGGATCGGACGTACGACCCTGTGGAGTTCATCGTCAGCACGCGGCTGGGCAGCCCGCCGTCGACCGACCGGCTGGAGCGGCTCCTCGACCGCAACGACCAACTGGAATTCAAACTCGACCCGACCGACGAGTGGACGCCCGCCCTCATCGAGGCGGTCGCCGACACCGACAGCGTGCGGATTCTGGATTTAAAAGGCCACTACGAGGGGACCGACGTCGACCAGGCACCCGATCCGACGCTGTATACACAGTTGCTCGAAGCGTTCCCCGAAGCGGTCATCGAGGACCCCGCGCTGACCGCCGACACCGAGCCGCTGTTCGACGGCCACCGCGGGCGGGTGTCGTGGGACGCCCCGATTCACAGCCTTGCGGATGTCGAGGCGCTGCCGTTCGCTCCGGAGTGGCTCAATATCAAACCCTCGCGGTTCGGCTCGATCCAGTCGCTGTTCGAGACGATCGAGTACTGTCTCGCCGAGGGAATAGAGCTGTACGGCGGCGGGCAGTTCGAGCTCGGTGTCGGCCGCGAACAGCTCCAGGCGATCGCTTCACTGTTCTACCCCGACGGCCCCAACGATATCGCCCCGGCAGCCTACAACGTTCCCGAACTCGACGCCCAACTCCCGCGGAGTCCACTGTCGCCGCCCGAGGCCGAGGGGTTCCGCTGGCCGTCGGCCAGCACGTCGTAGCCACCACCGTTGAGAGGGTGCATCTTGCCCACCATAGTCGACTGGACGAGACGGTCACCGATCGGTGAACAACTCTGAGACTAGTAACGTCTGATTCGTCTGAATACTGTACCAGTACGACTGGTAACTATCATGTCCGTTCGGTTATTGCTGCAGGCCGACAACTAGTGTTCGATGAGTGAGTATGGGGAGCAAAATCAGCAGTCGAGCCGCGGGGGTGGCTCGCCGGGTGCAGCCGACGGCTCGGGGGTATTGGCCGAACTCGTAGATGAGGCGGTCCTCACGGTCGACACCGAGGACGTAATCAGTGCCGCAAACAGCCGGTTCGAGATCTTGACCGGCACCGCGGCCGACGAGCTGATCGGCCGCCCGCTGTCGGCGTTCGTCGTCGAGAGCGACGCCGAGAAGCTCGGGGCCGTGCTTCGAGCCCTTCGGACCCGGGACCACGGCGAACAGACGACTATCGGGGTGAGTCTCCGAACGGGCGACGGGGAAGCCATCGCCAGTCAGCTCTCGCTGGCGGTCGTCTCCGGCTCGACGAACGGTCGTGAGACGGCCACCGAAATCGTCGGCACCGTCCGGCCGGTCGACATCGCCGACGCCGAACTGAAACGCCGCGCCAGCCAGCAGGCGGCGGTCGCCACGCTTGGTCAGCTCGCGATCGAATCCGACGACCTCGACGACCTGATGGTGGAGGCTACCCGGCTAGCCAGCGAGACGCTCGACTGCGACTACGCGAAGGTGCTTGATCTCGATGCCGACCACGAACAGCTCCGGCTCCGACAGGGAGTCGGCTGGCAAGCCGGGACTGTCGGCACTGCAACGGTCGACGCAGACACGAACTCCCAGGCGGGCTACACGCTGCTGAGCGAAGGCCCGGTGATCATCGAGGATCTCGACGCCGAAACCCGGTTTTCGGGCCCCGAACTGCTGACCTCCCACGATGTCACCAGCGGCATCAGCGTTGTCGTCGGCAGCCTCGACGAGCCGTGGGGCATCCTCGGCGTCCACGACACCCGCCACCGGCAGTTCACCGATGACGACGCCAACTTCGTCCAGAGCATGGCCAACGTGTTGGCGTCGGCCATCGATCGACACGAGCGCACACGGGAGCTCCAGCGGTACGAGCGCATCATCGAGACGGTCAACGACGGCGTCTATACGGTCGACTCGGAGGGCCGGTTCACGATGGTCAACAGGGCCTACTGCGAGCTGACCGGCTACAGCCGCGAGGAATTACTGGCTGCCGACACCTCGCTGTTGATCGATGCGTCGGTGGCCCAAGCCGCAGCGGAGCTCGAGGCCGAGCTGATGGCCGACACCGTCGACACTCCCACGATGGAGGCGGAGCTCCAGCGGGCCGACGGCGACTCGGTCACTGCTGAGGCGACGTTTGGGCTGCTTCCGAGCGACGAGGAATGGGAGCGGGTCGGGGTCGTCCGGGATATCAGCGAGCGGAAAGCATACGAACGGCAGCTCGAAACCAAGCGGACGAAGTTGGCGGCGCTCAACGAAGTGAACACGGTCGTTCGGGAGATCACGAACGCGATCCTCGATCAGTCGACACGAAGCGAAATCGAGCAGCTGGTCTGTAAATCGCTGGCAGCGTTCGACTCCTATCGGTTCGCGTGGATCGGCGAGGTCAACACCCGAACCAGAGAGATCGATCCGCTCGCAGAGGCGGGTGTCGACGGCTATCTCGACGAAACGGAGATCTCGATCGATCCGGCCGATCCGATGAGCCTGGGGCCTGCGGGGCGAGCCGTCGAAACCCAGCAGCTACAGGTCTCACAGGACGTATTTGCCGATCCCCGCTTCGAGCCGTGGCGAGCTACTGCCGAGAAGTGGGGCTACCAGTCGGTGGCCGCGATTCCGATCACACACGACGGCACGCTGTACGGCGTCCTCGGCCTGTACGCCGACGAGCCGGATGCTTTTTCGCCGGAGAAACAGGCCATCATCAAACAGTTGGGCGAGATCGTCGGTCACGCGATCGCCGCGGTCGAACGGAAACAGGCGCTGATGAGCGATATGGTGACGGAGGTCGAATTCGAGATCGGCGACGTCTTTTCGCCCGTTGAGGCGACCTTCGACGGCGAGGTCGTTCTCGACCACGTCGTGCCGGTCGGTGACGACACCTACCTCCAGTATGGGCGGACCACCCCCGAGATGGTGTCGATGCTCGAACTGCTCGAAACACGGCATCCCGCCTGTGTGTCGGCAACGATTCTGAGTGAGACCGACTCGGAACTCCGCTTCGAACTGCGTGTCTCGGAGCCGCCAGTAACGTCGCTGGTCGCCGCCGCCGGTGGATCGGTCACCGCGGCGAAAATCGAGAACAACGACCTTCGGATGACGGTCCACCTGCCACAGAGCGCGGACGTGCGGGGGCTCCTCGACCGTGTTCAACAGGAGTATTCGGCAGTCCGGCCGATCGCCCGCCGACAGGTCGATCGGTCCGAAACGACGACCGAACAGATCATCAATACGTGGACCGATGATCTCACCGACAGACAGCGTGCCAGCCTCGAGGCCGCCTACTTCGCAGGCTTCTTTGAGTGGCCACGCGCTAGCTCGGGCAAAGACCTCGCCGCAACGATGGACGTCTCGTCGGCGACGTTCCACCAGCACCTCCGTGCGGCCGAACGAAAACTGTTCAGAATCCTCCTGGATGACCCCGAAACGAAGCCAACTCTCTCACAGTGAGCGCCCGTCGATCACTGATCGCCGAGTACTGCAGCAATTTTTAACAGTCCGACAATCAGTCGAGTTCCGCCAGCAGGGTGTGGACGTAGATCGTCTGTAACATCCCCGCCGAGGCCCCGCGGTCGAACACGAGTCCGTCGGTCGACTGAACGTGATCGAGCACACCCGCCGAGGCGTGGTCGGGGGCTGCACTCAGCCCGCAGTTGTCGGCGGCGACCCACTCCATCACGCGCAGGTCGGATTTGCTGTCGCCCATCACGAGCACGAACGGATCGTCGACGCCCACTACGTCAAGTGCGGCCTCGACCCCGGCGGCCTTGTTGAGTTCCAGCGAGCCGATTTCGGCGGCATCGGCGTGATAGTAGGCAACGTCGATCCGGTCGAAGATCGACCGGAGATCGTCAGGAACATCACTCACGCTGCAGTCGGGCAGCGCGTCTTCGCCCGCCAGCACGTCGTGGATTTCGGGGTCCGCGTCGGCGTAGTAGGCGCGGGCTACCGCCGGTAGCGAGTGGCTACCGTCGACAGCCTCGGTGTCGACGGCGATGCCGATGGCCTTCGCTAACAGATCAATCAGGTAGACGAGACCGGCGTCGATAACCTCGGCTGCGCGCTGGCTGCCGGTCTCGAAGTTCGGCTTGAGCGTGATGTTGAACTCGTTGCCCTGGAGGTGACAGCCGCGGCGAAGCTCCGCGGGTGCCTCGGGCAGTACCCGACTCCGAACTGAGTCGAAGACCTCCTGGATGTCGGCGTCAAGCCCGTCGTAGAGCAACTGTTTGGTCTCCGAGCCATGCCCGGGTGTGAAGACGCCCGTCCCGGCCTCGTAGACGATACTCAGCTCGCCGGAGTGGACGATCTCGCTGCCCAGTCCCTGGATCATGAATCCTTTGACGTTTTCGAGCGTCTGGCCCGTACAGATGATGATCGGTACCTCGGCCTCGTGAAACTCGATCAGGGCGTGGAGCGTCTCTCTCGGGATCTCGTTGTCGGTCCCACCGGCCGACCGGAGCGTTTCGTCGACGTCTAAGACGAGCGCGTTGACCGCACGGTCATAGCGACTGTGGAGATCGAGCGCAGTAAAGGCCTGATCGTGATCCACACGGGCGGCGATCTCGGCGAACGTCTCGCCCTCGGTGGGGTCGCTGTCGGTGAAACTGGCGGCGATTTCGGCCTTCAGTCGCCCGAGTTCGTCGGAGGCCTCCTCCCAGTGGGAGAGCGCGACCGGCGAGTCGACTGGGGGAAACAGATCGACGAACCGCTGGTGAGCCCGCAGTGTCTCGGTATCGAACGCCTCGTAGAGTCGGTTGAGGCGGTCGTAACGTTGGGGTGCCATGCTGAAACTCCCTACCACGGATATAAGAGCGAATCGACCCACGAAATTATGTACTGTCTCGTGACAGGTTCGCGGCTCGGCCGACCGCAGCCGACACGGCCTCCGAACTCAGTTTCGACAACGGAACCGTCTTGCCGTCGGTCTCGGCGGCAATCGTCGGCACCAACCCACCCCGCTCGCCATCGCCTGCGTCGACGATCACGACCTCGGCCCCACTCGCCGCTAACTGCCGAGCGGCCTGTCGGGTAGCCTCGGTCGGACTCCCCTCGGCGACGTTCGCTCGCCCGTCTGTCACCAGGACGACCACACCAAGGGAGGCGTCGGTGCCATCGATGACCTGTCGAGCCGTTATAAGCCCATCCGGAAGCGGCGTCCGGTCTCCGGTCGGCAGCTCTTTTAATTGTCGCGCCGCCAGCGAGACGCTCCGGGTCGGCGGCAGCAGCACCTCGCTCTCTTCGCCGCCGAAGGCGACGAAGGCGACCTCGTCGCGCTGCTGGTAGGCATCCTGGAGCAACTCCAGGACGACCCCTTTGGCGGTCTCCATTGCGGGGGCCATCGAGGCGCTGGCGTCGACCGCGAACACGATGGTGGCGGCGGTCTCCCGCTGGCGAACCGACTGGCGGAGGTCGTCGCGCTCGACGCGGTCGTGGCCGCCCGTCGCGGCGGCGCGAACAGAGGCCGCGGCGTCGACTGGCCCGTCACCAGTAGCCTGCTCGGTCCGAACGCGGGTTCCACGGCTCCCTGTTTGGGTGCTGCGGCCGCGTCGACCCGACTGCGCCGACGCCGAATCCATCGCCGACTCATCGCTGTCGATCTCCGGTGCCTCGCTGTCACCGATGGCGGCGCGCTGTTGGCCGGGAACGAGCGGTGTTCCCTCGGTCTCCTCGTCGCCATCATCCGGCGCGCCATCCTCGCTGGATTCGTCAGCGTCGCCACGCTCCGAGTCGGTCGACTCACTCCCACCGTCGTTTCGGTCGCCCGTCTCTGGGCTGCCCGCTGCCCCACCGCTGTCGTTTCCCTCCTCGCCACCCGCTCTACTGTCCGACTCGGTCTCGGTCGACTCGCCGTCGGCCTCGTCTTCGGTCGGCTCCGGCTCGTCACCGGACGACTCGTCGCCGTCACTCTCGTCTGTCTCAGAATCGGTGTCCTCGCCGTCATCAGTCTCCGAATCTGCCTCGTCCTCGTCGTCGAAGAAATCGTCTAGGAGCTCGTCGGGGTCGGGTGGCTCCTCGAAGGGCTGGCTCTGGAGGCGATGTGGCAGGGTGTAGCTGGCGGCCTCCTGGACGTCCGATTCGATGACTTTCGGGCGGCCGTCCAAGGCAGCCAGTGCGATCGCCGCCCGCGCGGTGGCAATGTCGGCACGGTGGCCGTCGACGTTGGCCTCGGTACAGAGGTTGGCGATCGTTCGCTTGAACTCCGTTGGGAGCGAGACGGTACCGATTGACTTGCGGGCATCCTGGAGCGACTCGCGGAGGGCGGCGCCCTCCTCGGCGAACGCCTGGCGACTGGCCTCCTCGTCGGCAGCACCGAGCGCGCGGTCGATGATCGCGACGCGCTCGTCGAGGTCCTGGCTCCCGGTGACGGTCGCCTGGAGATCGAAGCGATCCCTGAGTTGAGGCCGCAACTCGCCCTCCTCGGGGTTCATCGTCCCGATCAGGGTGAACTCGGCGGGATGCGAGACGCTGATCCCGTCGCGCTCGACGGTGTTGATCCCGCTTGCGGCGGCATCCAGGAGGACATCAACGAGGTGGTCATCGAGGAGATTGATCTCGTCGACGTACAGCACCCCGCGATTCGCCCGCGCGAGCAGGCCGGGATCGAACTCGGCCTCGCCGGCCATCGCCTCCTGGATCGAGAGCGTGCCGACCACGCGGTCCCGCGTGGCTCCCAGCGGCAGTGTCACCAGCGGGAGCGGCCGCGTCTCGACCGGAAGCTCGTCGGCTGGCCGCGCCTGGCAGTCCGCGCACTGTCCCGTGCGGTCGTCGGGATCGCAGCCGTAGGGGCAGTCAGCGACGACTCGCTGGTCACCCAATAGGTCGACCAGTCCCCGCACGGCGGTCGATTTGGCGGTTCCTTTCTCACCGGTAATTACCGCGCCGCTGAGGTCGTCGTGGGCCGCAGCAAGTAGAAGAACCTTTTTAAGATCAGGTTGCCCCACGATCGCGGGGAAGGGCACTGTCGACGGCTTTTTGCTCGCGGGATCTGCAACCATACTTGCGCTAATACAATAGAGATTTATAAATATGACACGGATCGGCCTCTATGCGGCAACTGAAAACGAACTCGGCTCCGTCCAGCGGGCGGCGGGCCGGCTCGATGGAATCGATCTCGTCGTTCGCTCGGAGAGCGACCTCGACGAGCAGACGGACGTTGAAGCCTTCGTCGACGACTGCGAGGATGCGGCGGCGGTCTGTTTCTGGCTCCACGGCGGCGAGGACAGTATGCCCGGCTACGCCTACGCAGTCGAGCGACTCCGCGAGTTGGGCGTCCCCCTGATCGTCAAGGCCACCGGCGATGCTTTCGCCCTCCAGGACACCTCTGTCGCCGACTCGGACCGCGATCTCGTCTGCGAATATCTCGAACGGGGCGGGACGATCAACATCGAGAACTGCTGTCGGTTTCTGGCCGCCGAGTACGGCGGCAAAGGGATCGAGTACGACGAGCCGACCGAACTCCCGACCGAGGGCGTCTACCATCCCGACCATCCAGGCGTCGGCTACGAGGAACTGCTCGATACATTTGATCCAAACGCACCGACGGTCGCGGTCTGGTTCTACGAGTCCCATTGGACTCATGAGAACACGCGCTACGTCGACGCCCAGGTTCGGGCACTCGAATCCAAGGGCGCGAACGCGCTGCCGATCTTCTGCAACCCAGCGGCCGACGAGTCGGGCCAGGAGAACGCCGAGTGGGTGACTGACAACTGGCTCCTGGAGGACGGCGATCCGATCGTCGATGCCGTCCTCTCCTCGTTCATGTTCTCGCTGTCGATGGACGAACGCGGCCGGTCGGCCAGCAGCGAGGGTGACAGCGCCGAGGATGTCTTCTTGGACCGACTCGGCGTCCCCGTCCTCCAGACGATCACGACCATGCGCTCACGGTCCCGCTACGAATCCAGCGACACCGGCGTCATGGGGTTCGAACTCGCCTTGTCGGTCGCCCTGCCGGAGTTCGACGGCAACGTGATCACCCATCCGATCTCCGGCAAGGAGCGGATGGACGACGACGCGGGGATCGGCACTGCACCGAAGCAGCATTTCCCCATCGAGGATCGTGTCGATCACGCCGCCCGGCTCGCGGTCAACTGGGCGAACCTCCAGGACACCCCCAACGAGGACAAACAGGTCGCGGTCGTCCTCCACAACTACCCGCCGAGCGACGACGGGATCGGCACCGCCTTCGGCCTCGATTCGCCGGAGAGCACGATCAATCTCCTGGAGGAACTCGGCGCTCGCGAGTACGATCTCGGCGGCTCGATCCCCGACTCCGGCCAGTCGCTGATCGAGACGCTGACGAGCCAGCTCACACTCGACAACCGGTGGGTCGCACCCGAGGACGTCCGCGAACGCTCGGTCGACGTCGTCTCCACGGACCAGTACACCGAGTGGTTCGAGCAGGCTGACGAGCGGTTCCAGGAGAACATCGTCGAGGAGTGGGGCGAGCCGCCGGAGCGACCCTTTGCCATCCCCGGCGCGGAGTTCGGCAATGTCCTCGTGACCGTTCAGCCGCCACGTGGGTTCGGGATGGACCCCTCGAAGGTCTACCACGATTCGGATCTCCAGCCGCCACACGATTACTACGCCTTCTATAACTGGCTCCGCAACGCCTTCGAGGCCGACGCCGTTGTTCATCTCGGTACCCACGGCTCACTTGAGTGGCTACCGGGGAAAACCGTCGGCCTCAACGGTGCAAGCGCGCCGGATCAGCTGATCGGTGACCTCCCCAATATCTACCCCTACATCGTCAACAACCCCGGCGAGGGAACCCAGGCCAAGCGGCGCTCGTATGCCGCGATCGTCGACTACCTCACGCCAGTCATGGCCAATGCGGGCACCTACGACGAACTCAGTGAGTTGGAGGAGCTCGCTAATCAGTACCGCGAGGCCGGGATGGAAGACGCTCGCGAGGATGACGGCGACCATCTCGAAGACCTGATTCGAAGCCGTGTCGACGAACTCGATCTGGCCGTCGAACTCGGAACCGCAGGCACCATCGACGAGCGGATGGAAGTCCGCGGTCCCGACGAAACGGGGTCGACGCTCGCCGAGGGAGCAGTCGAGGGCGACGAGCTCTCGATCGACGACCTGGTCGAACGCATCCACGAGTACCTCACCGACGTGAAGACGACCCAGATCCGGCTGGGTCTCCATACGATGAGCGAACCCCCGGCCGACGACCGACTGGTCGAGTATCTGGTCGCGCTCACCCGCCTCGAAAACGGCGACACGCCGAGCCTCCGGGAGAGCGTTGCCGGTGTGTTAGGCGTCGACTACGACGCCCTGCGGAACCGACCCGGCGCGTACGACGCGGCGTTAGGCATGACCTACGCCGAGGCTGCCGACCACGTCCAGGAGACGAGCGTCGACCTGATCCGGACGCTCGCTGAACACGAGTTCGACGTGCCCGACTCCGAACGGGAAGCACGCGCGATTCGGAACGAATCGCGAGACGGAGGCGGCGAAGCCGCCGGAGCCGGACCAGATGACGAGGTCAACGTCAATCTGCTCGTCGTTGATATCGACACTCTCGGTGATGGTCGAGCCAAATCCGGCGCGCACAACGACCTCCGGGAGGCACTCGCGTTCATCTGCGAGGAAGCCGCACCCAGAGTCCAGGAGGCCGAAGCCGAAATCCCCCGAACTGCCGACGCGCTGAACGGCGAGTACGTCCCGCCGGGCGGCTCCGGCGCGCCGACGCGCGGCGGTGTCGACCTCCTGCCGACTGCACGGAACTTCTACACGCTCGACCCACGGAAGGTGCCAGCCAAATACGCCTGGCAAGTGGGCCGCAACGTCGCCGAGGGCGTCCTGGATCGCCACCACGACGAACACGGCGCGTACCCCGAAGAGATCGGTGTCGTTGCGTGGGGGACGCCGACGGTCAGGACGAAGGGCGAGACCATCGGCCAGGTGCTGGCGATGATGGGCGTCAAACCGGAGTGGACCGAGGCCGGGCGGATCGACGACGTGGAGCCGATTCCGCTCGACGAACTCGGTCGGCCACGAATCGACGTGACCACACGCGTCTCGGGGCTGTTCCGGGATGCCTTCCCCACGGCGGCAGGTGTCATCCACGACGCCGTTGCGGCAGTGGTCGATCTCGACGAACCGCTCGACATGAACTATATTAAAAAGCACGTCGAGGAAGACGCCGAGGAACTCGAAGCCGACGGGCTCGACGCCAAGGAGGCCAAAAGCGCGGCGACCAACCGCGTCTTTACCACGCGGCCCGGCGGCTACGGCGCGGGGACGAACAAGGCCGTAGACGAGGGCAACTGGGAGGACCGCTCGGATCTCGCGGATGTCTACGTCCAATGGGGCGGCTACGCGATGGGCAAGCGCGGCAACGTGAGCGACGCTCACGAGAGCTTCGAGCGCCGCCTGTCGAGTGTCGACGCCACGGTCAAAATCGAGGATACGATGGAGCAAGACGAGTTGGACTCCTCGGACTGGTATGCCTTCCACGGCGGCTTTATTTCCGCAGTCTCGGAGATTTCCGGCAGCGAACCTGCCTCGTACATCGGCGACTCCTCGGACCCCGAGAACGTCTCGGTGTATACCAACGAGGAGAAAGTCCGCAAGGCGATGCGGGCCCGCGTGCTCAACCCGGAGTGGCTCGATTCGATGGAGGAACACGGCTACAAGGGTGCGGGTGACCTCTCGACGACGGTCGACGTGGTCATGGGCTGGGATGCCACCACCGGCGTCATCAGCGATACGCTCTGGGAGGACGTCGCCGACAAATTCGCCTTCGACGAGGACCGCCAAGAGTGGATGCGGGACGTCAACCCGTGGGCGCTCGAATCGATTTCTGACACGCTCCTGGAGGCAATCGAACGCGACCTGTGGGATGCAGACAGCGAGACGGTCGACCGACTTCGGGATATTAATCTCAGCGTCGAGGGCGACCTCGAAGCGCGTGCCAGCGCCCCGGCCGCGGAGGTCTCGGATGACTGAGCACGGGACCGAGGCCAACGACTTCGAGGCTGAGTACGCCGACCTCGGGGCGACGACCCAGGAGGCGATGGAGATCGCCGAGACGAGTATGGATATCGTTCGGCAGTTCGTCCCGGACGAGACGCTGGCCGACCGCGTTCGACAGAAATCGGTCCACTCGATGGGCGACATCGAATTTCAACACCTCCTGCGGTTTACCGGCACTGACGAGAACGGTGAGCCGGATACCGACGCGCCGATTCGAGCCGGAGCCGCGGCGGTACTTCGGGAGTCGACGATCGTCACCGATATTACGATGTCGAAAGCCGGGGTCACGGGGCGGGGCCACAACTGCGAGAAACGCAAGGCGATCGGCAACGGCGCGGAGCTCGCGGAAAAAACGGGGATGACCCGGACTGCGGCGTCGGTCCTGGAGCTCGACAAACGCGGCGTTTACGACGACGCCATCGCGGTGATCGGCAACGCCCCGACCGCGGCATTCGCACTCGCTGACTGCATCGAAAACGGCACCCGACCGGCCGTCATCGTGGCCACGCCGGTCGGCTTTGTCAAAGCCGTCGAAAGCCGCCAGCGGATCCGAGAAGTCGCCGCCGAGTTCGACGTGCCCGCGATTACGAACGTTGGGCGACGCGGCGGCAGTGGCCTCGCGGCCGCGCTGACGAACGAGCTGATCCACGTCGCCAAAGACGTGCGGACCGGCGAGTTGGAGCTAGATCTCGGCGTGGAGGCCGACCTGTGAGCGACTACGATCTCGATTCGGGCCCCGATCCGGCGACGGTCGCGGCAGCCGCGGCCGAAGACGACATCGACGAGTCGACCGAGCCCGTCTATGCGGTCGGCATCGGTCCAGGAAGCCTGGAGTATCTCACGCCCCGTGGTCGGAGGGCCATCGAGGAAGCAGACGTCATCGTCGGCTTTTCGACGGTCGTCGATTTTATTACTGATCTCACCGACGCTGACCTGCTGACCTGCGGCTACAAAGACGAACGCGAGGCGCTGACCACCTTCGCAGACCGCGTGGCCGACGGCGAGCGCGGAACAGCCGTTTTGATGGGCGATCCGAACCACTCGGGCTATCAGTTCGTCGGGAAGGTCCAGGACGGTGTCGACAAACCAGTCTGCGTGATTCCAGGGATCTCGTCGCTCCAGATAGCCGCGAGCCGTGCCCGGACGCCGATGGAGGACACGGAGTTTGTCACGCTCCACAAGAGCGGTGACATCACGCCCGGATTAGATCGTCTGATAACCTATGTCGGCGATCGGCATCTGCTCGTCCTGCCGCGACCGTTCGACTGGATGCCCGGCGATATCGCGGCCAACCTCCTGGACCATGGAGCCGATCCCGAGTTGGACGCGCTCGTACTCGAAAAACTCACCCACGACAAGGAGTCAGTCAGTCGCTTCTCGCTGGCCGAATTGGCCGAGCACGCTGGCGGTTCGGGAGCCGACGACACGCCGTTTTCTGATCTCTCGGTGCTGGCGGTTCGACGGACTGAACCGCAGGTCGACCAACGGAGCGAGCAATGAAGGGATTCGTCGTCGGCGGCGTGAGTTCGGGTGTCGGCAAGACGGTCGCCACGCTGGCGCTCATCCGCGCGCTCGACGAGGCGGGCCACACGGTCCAGCCAGCCAAAGCCGGGCCCGACTTCATCGACCCCAGCCACCACGAAGCGGTGGCGGGTCGGCCCTCCAGGAGCCTGGATCTATGGCTCGAAGGCGAGGAGGGACTGGCCCGCAACTACGCCCGCGGCGAGGGCGACATCTGCGTCGTTGAGGGTGTGATGGGCCTCTATGATGGCGATGGCTCCAGCACTGCGATGGTGGCCGAAGCACTCGATCTGCCGGTGGTGCTGGTCGTTGACGCCAAGGCCGGGATGGAAAGCGTCGCCGCCACCGCCTACGGCTTTCGAGAGTATGCCGCCGCCATCGGCCGCGATATCGACGTGGCGGGGATCATCGCCCAGCGAGCACATGGCGGTCGACACGAGCAGGGCATCCGTGATGCACTCCCGGAGAGCATGGACTACTTCGGGCGAATCCCACCCTCGTCGGATCTGGAAATTCCCGACCGGCATCTCGGCCTCGAAATGGGCGCGGAGGCTGCCCTGCCGCACGACGCGCTCTCGGAGGCGGCCCAGCATCTCACAACTGAGCGGCTGGTCGATGTTGCGCGCGAGCCGCCGCAGGTCGACACACCGACACCCTCTGGGGAGCCGACCGGCGCGACGGTCGCGGTCGCCAGTGACGCCGCCTTCTGCTTCCGGTATCCGGCCTCGATCGAACGCCTCCAGGAGCAGGCGACGGTCCGGACCTTCTCGCCGATCGCTGGCGATCGGGTGCCCGACTGCGACGGGGTGTATCTCCCCGGGGGCTACCCCGAACTTCACGTCGAGGAGCTGGCGTCGACCGACACGCTCGCCGAACTCGGCGAGCGGGCCAGCGACGGCCTGCCGGTCTTCGGCGAGTGCGGCGGCCTCATGGCGATGAGCCAGTCGCTGACCACAGCCGACGGGGTGACCTGCCAGATGGCCGGTATTCTCCCGGCAGACGTCGAGATGCAGGACCGGTATCAAGCGCTCGATCACGTCGAACTCGAAGCCACCGCGGGGACGTTGACCGCACAGTCGGGCGAGTCGATCCGGGGCCACGAGTTCCACTACTCGAAGGCCTCGGTCGACTCGGATGCCCGATTCGCCTTCGAGACCGTCCGCGGCGACGGGATCGACGGCGACCACGATGGCCTCCTGGAGTACGACTCGCTTGGCACCTACGCCCACGTCCACCCCGAAAGCGGGGCGTTCGATCGGTTCGTCGACCGCCTTCGATAGCCGACCGGCGTCGGGGTTCCCGAATCGGGGACAGTCTGCAACCATCACAGTATTTGTCGGCCGTATAGCGGCAGTATACCGCGAACATCCCCTCGTTTTGGGTTGTTCTACTCACGTATTCGGAAGAGCAAACGCAGATCATGTCGTGTGTTCACTCATCACCCGCTTCGGAGGGTGACAGTATCGATGAGTCGTCGACTCATCATCACGGAGGAATTCAAATGTCGACAGAACAAACAGTAACAGAACAACAGGAAACACGTGTCGGCTTCGGGTCGGCGCTCGGGACTGGATCGCTGTTGATGGCGCTCGCCGGTGTCGCCTTTATCGGCTACGGGATCGTCTTTCTCGTGTTGAACTTCGTCGGAGGCGGGTTCGAACTCGGAGTGAGCCAGCTCGGTGGACTGACGCCAGCAGCGTTGGATCCGACGGTCGCCTTCTACATCAGCCACCTGCACGTCGCGACGGCAGGCTTCATCATCTCGACGGGGATCGCCGTAACCGCCCTCTCGTGGTTCGGCGTCCGCAGCCAGCAGCTGTGGGCGTGGGCCACTGCCATCGTCGTCGCGGTGACGGGGCTGGCAATCGCGCTACCAATGCACTATATGGGCGGCTTCGCCCACGACTGGCTGACCCACCTCGGGCCGATCTACCTCGCAACGGCCGTCTTCGTCGTCGGCATCGTGCTGGCGTACAAAGGAATGAATACAACGGCGTGAGAACCCGTTTGGGACCCTATTTTTATACTGACGAACCGACAGCGCGAGCGAACTGTACTGATAAACCGGGGTATATCATCATCTATTTGCTCGATGATATTTATGAGGCGGCAGTCCGTATCAATGGCTGTATGAGTTCCCTTCAGTCGGTGACACAGCGCGTTTCGACGGCACTCCAGCGGAGTTCCTACCTCGCAGCCACGGTCGCGGTCGTGATCGCCGCCGCCAGTGTCGGCTACGGGCTGACCAACAACGACCTGCTGACGGCGCTGGGCGCACTCCTGATCGTCCCGAGTATCGTGCTGCTCTACGAGATCGGCAGCCGGGAGCGGAGCGGGGAGTTCGACGGAACGCGGCGCCAGACCAACTGAGTCGAGCGATTGCGGTTCCTATTGTCGACCGGCGCATACACTGCTGGTCGATTGTATCAATGGTCCGCGCCCGTTTTGTCGAACCGTCGGTGTGTTTTGCTGAACGGAAACGAAAACCGTAGTGGAGACGCCCGGAGAGAAGAGAGAGCCGTTATTTCGTTATTTCAGTCGTTCCTGGAGGAACGACGGATGGGCGGCGGTCACGCCCTCGATATCGAGGATGTCGTCGCTGATCACGTCGCCGAGGGCGTCGCCGTCCTGTGCCCGGACCTCAGCCATCAGCATATGGTCGCCCGAGGAGGTATATAAGGCCTCGACCGAGTCGAGGCTCTTGAGCGCGCGGGTGGCCTCGACGTACTGTTCGCTGGCGACGTCGATGCCGACCATCGCGATCGATTGCGAGGAGAGTTTCTTCGGGTCGACGTCCGCCGAATACCCCACGATCACGCCATCGGATTCGAGTTTTTGAATGTATTTGCGGACCGTCGGCTTCGAGACCTCCGCCCGGTTGGCGATCTCGGAGTAGGAGGCCTGTGCGTCGTCCTCCAAGACAGAGAGAATACGATCCTCAGTCGAGGTGCTACTCATGCGTATATATTTTGCTCCAACGAAAAAATACCTTGCGAACGAAAAAGGGTTTTCGCGCCGTCGAAACCGAGGGGCCGCAGTCGTCTATTTGTGCTTATCGAGGAACAGGTCAGCCGATCGCTCCCACTCGTAGGAGTCGTCGAAGTAGCGCTCGGCCAGCGGTTCCTCGGGCATCTCGCCGATCGCACGTTTTTCTTCGCCGTACGATGGGCGGTCGTTGTCGACATAGAACCGGCCGGTCAGGACCTTCCCTTCGTGGAGGGCCTGCTCGGTCTCGGCCATCATGTCGGCGGCCTCACGTCGGTCCGTTGGATCGAAGTCGTAGTCGTCGGACTCGTTGACGTCGATGTAGGGGACGTACTGTCGGGCGTCCTTGTTCCAGGTCGGACACTGGGTGAGGAAGTCGATGTGCGCGAAGCCGTCGTGCTCCATCGCCTCGACGATGATCTCTTTGGCCTGGTTCGGGTTGACTGCCGCGGTCCGTGCGATGTAGGACGCACCCGAGGTCAGACTCAGCGACAGCGGGCGAAGCGGCTCTTTGGCGCTGCCGTGTGGCTGGGTCTTCGACTTGTGACCTTTCGGGCTCGTTGGCGAGGTCTGGCCCTTCGTGAGGCCGAAGATCTCGTTGTTGAACACGATGTAGGTCATATCGTGGTTCTCGCGGGCGGTGTGCATGAAGTGGTTGCCACCGATCCCGTAGCCGTCACCGTCGCCACCGGCGGCGATCACTTCGACGCCGGGGTTGGCGAGTTTGGCCGCTCGCGCGACCGGCAGCGAGCGACCGTGGATGGTGTGGAACCCGTAGCTGTCGAAGTAGCTGTTCAGTTTGCCCGAACAGCCGATCCCCGTCGTGAGCAGCATCTCCTCGGGGGATTTGCCGAGCTCCTGGGCCGCGCCCTTCAGTGCCTTCAGGACACCGAAGTCACCGCAGCCGGGACACCACGTCGCCTGTGGTTCGAGATCCGGCGTGTAATCCTCCTGTTCGACTTCCCGTCCCTCACCGATTGCTGAAAATGCACTCATAGTTAGTCACCTGCTGCTGGTACGAATTTGGTTTCGATGCCAGTTAGCTCTTCGTCCTCGACGATTGTCGTGACGAAGCCTTCGACGATGTCGGCCGGCTCGAAGGGGTTGCCGTTGTACTTGAGCAGGCTCGACAGTTTCTCGCCGTACTGGCCGAGTTCCTTCTGGGTCAGGCCGCGGAACTGGGCGGAGGCGTTCATCTCGACGACGAGCACCTCGTCGACGCTCTCGATGAACTCGGTGACCTCCTCTTTCGGGAAGGGGGCCATATCCGAGACACCGAGTGATTTGACCGAGTAGCCCTGATCGTTGAGTCGGTCGACCGACTCCTCGACAGTTCCCTGCGAACTGCCAAACGTCAGGAAGCCGTAGTCGGCCTCGTCGGGACCGTGGTAGGTCTGGTGGCTCTCGTCCTGTGAGGAGAGATCCGCCGAGATAGCTTCGAGCTTCTGAGTCCGGCGGTCCATCTGGGCCACACGGTTTTCGGGGGACTCCTCGATGTGTCCCTCGGGCGTGTGTTCGTTACCCGTTGCGAGGAAGCGGCCGCCCTTCTGGCCGGGGATCGACCGTGGGCTGACGCCGTCTTCGACGTCGTGCTGGAAGCGGCTGTACTTGCCACTCTCGTCGTGCGGGGCCTCTGCGAGTTCGGCTTCGGTGAGCGTCGAGCCCAGCGATGGGTTCGGCTCCTCGTCGAAGACCGAGGCCGGGACGTTCATCAGCTCGCCGCCGAGCTTCTGATCGTAGAGCACGATCGCCGGGATCTGGTACTCGTAGGCGATCTGGAACGCACGCCGGGTCTGGGTGTAGGCCTCTTCGACCGTCCCGGGCGCGAGAACGACGCGCTGGGAGTCACCTTGGGAGGTGTACAGCACGTGTTCGAGGTCGGCCTGTTCGGGCTTGGTCGGCAGTCCCGTCGACGGGCCTGCGCGCATCGCCTCGATGAGGACGACCGGCGTTTCGGTCATCTCTGCGAGGCCGAGCGGTTCGCTCATCAGGGCGAAGCCGCCACCCGAGGAGCCCGACATCGCCTTGGTACCGGCGTGGCTGGCTCCGACTGCCAGTGCGGCAGCGGCGATTTCGTCTTCAACCTGCTCGGAGATCCCGCCGACTTCGGGCAGGTTCTGAGCCATGATGGTGAAGACCTCGGTCCACGGGGTCATCGGATAGCCCGCGATAAACCGACAGCCCTCGTCGAGCGAGCCGTAGGCGATCGAGTCGGAGCCAGAGAGCAGGACCTGCTCTTCGTCGTGGCTCCCCTCGGGGATCTTGACGTCGTGAGCGTCGACATCGTACTCCTCGTTGACCATCTCGTAGGCGTTGTGGAGGATCTCGAGGTTGGGGTCGAGGATCTTCTCCGGCATCGCCTCGGTCATGAGCTCTTCGATCCATTCGAGTTCGATACCCGCGAGAGCGCAGGTCGCGCCGACACCGGCGGTGTTCCGCATGACCTCACGGCCCTGTTCGCGGGCCATCGTTCGGAGGTCGAGATCGTAGACGTGCCAGTTGTTTTCTTCGACGCGGGCGTCGAAGTCCTCGATCTCCGAGGCATCGAGCAGCCCGGAGTCGTAGATGATGACACCGCCCTCGCGGAGTTCGTCGAGGTTCTCCGAGAGGGGTTTGATCTCCTCGTTGCCGTAGACCGAGCCCTCCTTCGGGTTGCGTGCGAAGGAGTCACCCAGCGCGAGCAGGAAGTTATAGCCGTCGCCCCGCGATTTGACGGGGTCGGCCGACGCGCGGATCTCGGTATAGGTGTGGCCGCCGCGAATCCGCGACGGATAGTGTCGGTGCGTGAATACGTTCAGCCCCGAACGCATCAGGGCTTTCGCGAAGTTCTGGCTCGTTGAAGCGATCCCGTCGCCGGAACCCCCTGCAATTCGCCAGATGAGTTCGTTATCGGTCATAATTTGAGGTCACGGCCCCTCTGGGCCACTAGTATCCGTGATTTGCCAGCCCCGGGTAAAAGAGTTTGCTATGGATTGCCAAGGAACAATAATGAAGGACCCAGTTCGTTGAATAAATGTCCAGTAGCCAACCACGAACGCCCCGAAATAAACGATACTAATCGTTTATAACAGACAAATATCCGGATATGATACGGAACCCCATACGGTTCGACAGACCAGTCTGCTGAATTGTATGTTCGGTGATATGAATTGGTCCCCGTAGTTCGTGGTCGACCCCGCATGTCGTGCAGACGTACGAGACTGTTCAGTTCGCCTGTACGTCATTAATATTTAAGTAAATAGATGTGACTTTTCTGGTATCACGGCCGACCCAAGGGGGCCGACACCGGTGGTGGCGGTGTCGACAGCGCGGCGACACCCCCGAGTGTCGGTCGGAGACTCATACGCATGCACACAGGAGCACTCGACAGCGGGGACCGCGGCGCATCGCCAGTGGTGGGCATTATTCTAATGGTCGCGATCACGGTCATTCTGGCGTCGGTGGTCGGCACCTACGCCCTCGGAACCGGCGACCAGGTGCCGGGGGAGACACCGCAGGCATCGTTTAGTTTCGACTACGACGAGCAGACGAATCTGACGATCAGCCACAATGGGGGTGAGAGTCTGGATACCGAGACGATCGAGGTGAGAGTCGACGGCGCGGAAGCCTACCCGGAGCCCGACACGGCGGCGACGAACATCACGGACGCCTCGGGCTGGTCGACCCCGATCTCGTCGGGTGACGACCTGGAGCTGTACAACAACACCGGCGAGCCGATCGCGTCGGGCGGCGACACGGTGCGGATCATCTGGCTCGACCCTTCGGGCGGTGCGTCGAACACGCTCGACGAGGACGAGTGGCCCAACTGACGACGACCCCTCGGTGGACGAATTGGCAGCCGCCCGAGTAGTAGCCGAGGGCTTGTCGACCGAAACCCGCCTATCGAGCCGTCACAGCGTGTCTCCGGGATAGTATCAATCGTGAAAAACACTCACAAATATTTAAGTAAGCACACGGCAACTATCAGGATATCACGACTGTACAGGGGACACGAGCGCGTCGACACGGGCACCCCGCAGCGGGCTCACTGTTGACCGATACTCCGGATGACTGTCCTCCTGGTACGGTCACGTGATTCAAGGAAATACCATGTTCAAAGAACTATTCACAGACGACTCGGACCGTGGCGTCTCGCCGGTCATCGGTGTCATTCTGATGGTGGCTATCACCGTCATTCTGGCAGCCGTGATCGGCGCGTTCGTCCTCGGCCTCGGCGATCAGGTTTCGAATAACGCACCACAGGCGTCGTTCAGTTTCGACTTTGATGGGACCAATGTAACCGTCACGCATACTGGTGGGGACAATATCCAAAACTCATCATCCGTATACGTGACTAATGGCACTGGCGAAAATTACTTCGAAGAGGAAGTAACTACAGGTGTTAGTAAGGAGATTCCATACCAATCCGATGACACTGTCAGAGTGATATGGGAGAACCCGGCTGGAGGATCCTCAAACGTCCTCGCCGAGCGTGACGCCCCGTAATCACTGAAGACCTCCCTCTCGCATTATTTTTTAGCCGACTTTTGTAGCGACTGGACTGTTCACAAACTCCGACTTAGATTAGTCGACTTTCATCGCCGCCCACTAATGATCACACTGCGAGTACGAGAGACATCAACTATTAGATACTGTTCGGAGAGTTGTCCGCCGTCGAGCTTTACTCCATATTATCCGGACTCCGCGGGTGGTAGTCCGTATCGTACTCGCCCACGTCGCCATCGAGTCGGTCGGGGTTGATGCGGCCCGACAGCAGCATGAAGTCGACGATCTGTAGGTTCAGCATGGCCTCGACCACGGGGACGCCACGCGGTGGCAGGACGGGGTCGTGCCGACCGACGACCTGGATCTCCTTGCTCTCGCCGGTCTCCCAGTCGACCGTCTCCTGTTTTTTCGGGATCGACGTGGGGGCGTGCCAGGTCGCCTCGCCGTAGATCGGCTGGCCGGTGGTGATGCCGCCCTGGAGCCCGCCGTGTTTGTTCCCCTTCGGGACGGGGTCGCCGTCGTCGTCGAACTCCCAGTCCTCGTTTCTGTCCTTGCCGGTCCACTCCCGAGCCTCCTTGCCGAGGCCGAACTCCACGTGCGTACACGCGGGAATCGAAAACATCGCTTGGCCGAGCCGCGAGGGGAACGAATCGAATCGCGGCGAGCCAAGTCCCCGGGGAACGCCGCGGGCCTCGAAGTAGATCGAGCCGCCGATGGAGTCGCCTTCTTTCTGGTACTTGTCGGCGAGGTCTCGCATTTCCTCGGCGGCCTCGGGGTCGGCACACCGGATCTCGTTTTCTTCGGTGTGTTCGAGCATATCCTCCCACGTCACGTCGCCGGCTTTCACGTCGCCGATCTGGTTGACGTGGGCCTTGACCTCGATGCCGTGGGCTTCATTGATTTTCTTGGCAATCGCCCCGGCGGCGACCCAGTTGACCGTCTCCCGTGCGGAGGAGCGGCCGCCGCCGCCCCAGTTCCGCGTCCCGAATTTGGCCGAGTACGTGAAATCGCCGTGGGACGGACGAGGGGCGGTGACGTAGGGTTCGTACTTGCCCGACTGGGCGTCCTTGTTCTCGATCACCATGCCGATGGGGGTGCCCGTCGTATAGCCGTCCTGGACGCCGGAGTTGATTTTCACCGCGTCGGGCTCCCCACGAGAGGTGGTAATCATCGACTGGCCGGGTTTCCGCCGGTCGAGTTCGCGCTGGATGTCGTCTTCGTCGAGTTCGAGGCCTGCCGGGCAGCCACTGACGGTGACGCCCATCGCCTCGCCGTGGCTCTCGCCGTAGGTCGTCACTTCGAAGAGCCGACCGAACCGATTGCCGTTCATACCGACTGGTGTGTTCCCAGCCCATTTGAACCTTGCAATCCACGCGGGCGGGCATCCACGGGCGGATCGACCCGAAAGCCAGTCGACGGCCACTGCTGTCAGCGACGGTCAGCAATAAAAAAACCGCAACCCGGAGCTGCTGCCCGGCAGCGGCGTTAGTCGTTGGTGACCGGATCGGTCGTGACGCCGTCGAGACCGTTGACCGAAATCGAACCGGTGAGTTCGGTGTAGGGGTACGGCATCCCGACGCCCTCGTCATCGAAGCGTGTCTTGACGGCTTCGACCCATTGGGTTTTGACGCCGCCAGCACCCGTCTCTCGTGGGTTGATCCACACACGGCCGTTGAGGACGACTGCCGAATCGGCGAGCCCGGTGACCGGCGCGGTCGGCTCGGGATCGGCGAGGATGCCGTCGATCTTGTGGGCTTCCTCGATGATGATCTCGCGAGCGAGTTCGATGTCGGCGTCGTACTCGATACCGAAGTCGAACGGCACCCGGCGCGTCTCGTTGGCGACCGGGTTCATCACGACCGAGTTGGCCAGATCGCCGTTCGGCACCGTAACCTGTTCGTTGTTGAACGTATCGAGCTTCGTCACCCGGAGGTCGATCTTCCGAACGATACCGTCGTTGCCGTTCCACTCGATGTGGTCGCCGACCTCGAACGGTTTGTCTTTGAGGATGAAAATGCCCGCGACAAAGTTCTCGATGATGTCGCCCGCGGCGAACGCCACACCCAACGCGAGCGCGCCAGTGATCGTTGCGAACGCCGTCAGGATCGCGTCGACGCCAGCGACCGCTGCCGCGACCGCCACCGCACCGAACAGCGCGACCGCACCCGCAATGGACGACCCGAGACTGACGACCGCCGAAGAGAACTCACGCGAATCGAGTGCCCGTTTGACCATCCGAACGAACACCGACTTGCCGATCCGGTAGAGCACCAGGAAGGCAACGATGAACGTGAGGATTCTGACACCGAACGCGAGCACGAGATCGCCGTACTGTGCAAAGAGTTCACCAACGCTGGTGGGGATTCCTTGCAGTATTACTGATAATGCCACAGACATACACGTCTCTGATGAAGTATAAATCTATGTGGCTGGCAACTGCTACCCCGCCTCGTTCTCGAAGCAATCATTGACCGCCCCGGAGGCGCTAAACGTGTGGTAGCTCCCT
>Ga0306905_100003_pt1 | contig 209586 bp, 224 predicted proteins | sample AntCluMetagen397_FD_190422 | JGI IMG/M metagenome (GOLD analysis project Ga0306905, IMG submission 190422) | Saline lake microbial communities from Club Lake, Antarctica - Metagenome TFF #397 (v2) (version 2) | ecosystem: Environmental > Aquatic > Non-marine Saline and Alkaline > Saline... | reverse complement strand
TGTGGATGGAGCCGAGACCAGTGGGCGGCACGCGGCCGCCACGGGCTGGAGAAAGAAGGTCACGGCGAACCAAACGAGGAAGGGACTTCGGGAGGTACCGGCGGCGGAATGAGCGGTCTCGGACCGATCCGATGACAGATATCGGTCCGGCGAGCGGGCTACGCCCCGGGGCCTTCCGGACCGTGTCGGGCCCGATGGAGCGCGTCGCACACCGCCCCCTGCCCGCCCATATTGACGGTGGCGAGCCGCGAGCGCTTCTGGACGAGGTCGAGCCGGTCGGCCTCGATCTGCTCGCCTTCCGGCGTGAGAAACAGCGCGTCTTCCGGTTCCGTCACGTGGCGGCTCTCGGCCGCGCGGTCTAGGTAGTCGTCGATCGGGTCGGCGTCGACGACGACGGAGAGCCCGTCAAGCGAGACGTACGCCTCCTCGCCGGCGATGTCGACGTCCGATCGTTTGAGGGCGACGACCTGCTCGGGGTCGAGACCGGCGTCGAGCAGCGCGTCGATCGCCTCGCGCTGCGTCGAGACGCGAGCCTTGTCGGCGATGGCCGCCCGTACCTCCGCCACTCCGCCGTCGGCGTCCGGGAACGTCTCGCCGAAGGTGTCGCGGGCGTTCACGCCCGTCGTAACTTCCGTCTCGTGCATGTGGTCGCACAGCTCGATCCGGGCCTCGCGGACCCAGTCGAGCGCCTCGACCTCGTCGCGAGCGTCGGTCGCCATCATCCACGCGAATGCCGGCGAACACCACGCCGTCGGGAGCGTGAACCGGACCTCGACGCGGCCGCCGTCGATCTCGATCGCGTCGATATAGTCGAGTTCGACGATAGAGCGGGCGAGCTCCGGGTCCTCGACGCGGTCCAGTCGGTCCCTGACCGCCGGCGTCCCGCGCGGATCGCCTCCGCTGTCCCCCACTGGGTCACCTCCGGGATCGCTCGTCGGGTCTGCACTGCTCCCCGACATCAGTCCGCCCTGGCCCCCGCATCGCCGCCGTAGTGGGACTCGAGGTCGAACCGTTCCGTGATGTCGTCGTCGCGGAACTGCCGCTTTTTCTCCTCGATATCGATGTCGTACAGCTCCGCGGCGTTCTCGCCCATGATCTTCTTCATCGTATCGACGTCGAGCTCGACGCCGTACTCGTCTTTCTGCTCGTCGGTGAGTTCCGCGTTTATCACCTGTTCGACGAGCCAGTCGGGGTTCCACAGCGCGTAGTCGGAGCCGAACAGGACCCGGTCTTCGCCGAGCCAGAAGAGGAGCTCACCCATGATCTCGCCGAATTTCCGCTCGCGGTGAGTCGACATCGCGGAGGCGACCGCGAGCCCGCCGTACACGTTCGGCTCTTGGGCGGCGATCCAACAGAAGTCGTCGAGCCGCGGGAGCCCGACGTGGTTGACGATGAAGTTGAGCTCCGGGAACGACGAGGCGGCGTCGTCGATGTCCTTCACGTCGAACGCGTCGCGGTTGAGCGGGCGGATCGTCGGTCCCTTGTGGGCGTTGATGTTCTCGATGCCGAGCTCCGAACACTTCTCGAGGAACTTGAAGGCGTCGTCGCTGTCGAGCCGCCACCCCTTCGAGTCGTCGCGCCACTCAGCGGTGTACAGCTTCACGCCGGGGATGTCGTACTCCTCTTTGAGGTGTTCGAGGTAGCGCAGCCCCTCTTCGCCGTCACGCGGGTCGAAGCTCCCGTTGAGCACGAACCGCTCGGGGTACTCCTCCGCGAGTTCGGCGTTCTGTTCGGTCGTGTTGAACCCCTCGTCGTAGAAGTCGGAGAGGTACGACGGCTGGAAGATTGCCATGTCGGCGGCCGCGTTCCCGAACAGGTCCTCGGTCATGCGGTCGGCGCCGTAGTGGCGGTACTCGTCGATGTCCCACTGTTCCTCCTCCGGGGTGAACCCGGTATGGTAATCGTAGAAACACTGGAGGAACTGCTCGCCCCCCTCGTGAATGATGTTCTCCTGCCGCGCGTCCCACAGGTGGACGTGGCCGTCGATGACGAAGATCTCCTCGCCGTCCTTCTCGTACATACGAGTACGTATGATACACGGCAACACATAACTGTGAGGATTGATCATGTGAATTGCGCATCAGTTTGTCGTTCACTCGTCGGGTCGTCGGTCGGCTCCTCCGGCGTCGGGTTTGCGGGTGGCCGCACCTCGATGAGACTGCATCGTAACGAACGTTTATGATGAAGGGTGCGGGAGAGTATGTCACATGCAAGCAGCTAGACTCCACGAGTACACCGACGACATGAGCGAGGGGCTCGCGATCGACGAGGTCGACCGTCCGCACGCCACGGGCCCGAGCGACGTGATCGTCGAGGTCGAGGGCGCGGGCTGGTGCCAGACGGACAACCACATCATCGAGGGGATGTGGGAGGAGTACGTCCCCCAAACTCTTCCCATGACTCTTGGCCACGAGAACGCCGGGACGGTCGTCGAGACGGGAGACGACGTAGATATCGTCTCTGAGGGCGACCCCGTGATCTGTCACCCGGTCCAGACCTGCGGCACCTGTCGCCCCTGCCGGCTCGGCGAGACGATGTACTGCGAGAACAGCGCGTTCAACGGACTCACCACGGACGGCGGCTTCGCCGAGTACCTCCACACCAGCGAGCGCTCGGTGATCCCGCTACCGTCCGGCGTCGATCCGATCGACATTGCGCCCCATGCCGACGCTGGGATCACGGCGTATCACGCCGTAAAGAAGGCGGTCGCGGATCTGAATCCCGGCGACCACGCGGTCGTCATCGGCGTCGGCGGGCTCGGCCACATCGGCCTGCAGTGCCTAGATGCCATGAGCGCGGCTCGGATCACCGCGGTCGACCTGAAGGAGTCGGCGCTCGACCTCGCGGAGGGGTACGGTGCCGACCACCTTATCAACCCGAGCGACGATGATGTCCGCGAGGAGCTTGCCGGAATCACCGACGGGACGGGCGCCGCACAGGTGCTTGACTTCGTCGGGGCGGACATCACTACCGCATACGCGCCGGACATCACCGCGGCCGGCGGCGACCACCACATCATCGGCTACGGTGGACACGTCCACGAGCCGGCCCAGGCGCTGGTGAACGGCGAATTCTCCTTCGTCGGCAACATCGTCGGGCGGTACGCGGAGCTGCAGGAGCTGGTCGCGCTCGTCGAACAGGGCGAGGTGGATCTCCACACCAGCCGGTACGATCTCGGTGAGGTGAACACGGTCGCGGAGAAGCTCGAACACGGCGAAATCGACGGTCGCGCCGTGATCACGCCCTGAGCGTCGACGGCGACGGACCCTCGGCCGCGACCGCTAACTCCTTGTGACCGTGAAGCACATCGGTGGGTATGGGCGAGAACGATGTCGACGATACCGGCTCCGCGACCGATCCCCTCGCCGACGAGGACTGCTACCGCGTGCTGGGACCTGACGGGATCCCCCTGCCGGACGCGACCGTGCCGGATCTGTCGGACGAACGATTTCGTGCGATCTACCGCGACCTGGTGACCACGCGCCGGTTCGACGAGCGCGCGGTCAGCCTCCAGCGACAGGGGCGGATCGGGACGTACGCCCCTTGTGCGGGGCAAGAAGGGTCGGCGGTCGGGTCGACGCACGCGCTCGCCGATCGGGACCTAATCAGCTACCAGTACCGCGAGCACGGCGCGATCGTCGTTCGCGATCTCCTCTCGGAGTACCTCCCCTACTGGCTGGGCCACGAGTCCGGGACCGAGGCGATCGCCGACGGCAACGTCTTCCCGCTGAACATCGGGATCGCGGCGCACCTCCCGCACGCGGTCGGCGCCGCGTGGGCGTTCGACTATCGGGAGGAGGATCGAGTGGTCGCTGCGCACTTCGGCGGCGGCGCGACCAGCGAGGGCGATTTCCACGAGGCGATGAACTTCGCCGGCGTGTTCGACACACCGACCCTCTTCTGCTGTCACAACAACGGCTGGGCGATCTCGATCCCCGAGTCGCGCCAGACCGCTAGCGACACCTTCGCCGAGAAGGCGGGTGCCTACGGCTTCGAGGGCATTCGCGTCGACGGGATGGACCCGCTCGCGAGCTACGCGGTCACGAAGGAGGCGGCCGACCGGGCGCGAAGAAACGAGGACGATTCTCCCGTCGATGCGCCCCGTCCGGCCCTCATCGAATTTCTTGAGTACCGGTTCGGCGCGCACACGACCGCCGACGATCCGACCGCCTACCGCGACCCCGACGCCGTCGATCCGTGGCGCGCGCTCGATCCGCTCGACCGGATGGAGGCGTTCCTCCGGGAAACGGGGCGGATCGACGACGACGGGGTCGCGGCGATCCACGAGGAAGCCGACGAGATCGTCGCCGACGCGATCGACTTCGCCGAGTCAGTCGAGCCCGATCCGGCCGACATGTTCGACCACGCGTACGCCGACCTCCCGCCGGAACTCCGTCGCCAGCGCGACGAGCTGCTCGCGGCCGTCGACGAGCACGGTGAGGGGGCGTTCCAGCGAGAAGAGTAGATCGCCCGACGATCGTTCCGATCGTTTATAAGTACTCACCAGCCGCCTCGGCCGCGCTCCGCCCGCTCTCTACGGCACCCTGGATCGACGACCACTCGGTGTAGTCACCGGCGAGGACGACCGGGCCCTCGGGATCGTCTGGGTCCGGGAGAGCGGCGTGGACGCCCGGCGGCTGGGCGAACTGCGCGAAGCGGATCCGGTGAACGTCGACGGTTTCCAAGCCGTCGAAGTCGCGATCGGGGTACCACGCTTCCAGCGCGTCACGAACGTCGTCACGGAGACCAGCGGCAGGACGGTCCAGCGACGACTCGCCGAGGAACGTTGCCGCGATCAGGGCGCGGTCGTCGGGGGCGTACTCGGGCGCGACCTCCGACATCGGGACCACGGCGTTGGGCGAGTCGTCGGCCGCGTTGAGCAGTATGCGCTTCCCGGTCTCGAACGACTCGCCCGCGGGGAGTGTGTACCAGCCGGTGACGTTTGGGACACCCTCGGTGGGTATCGACTCGACGCCTGTGAGCCGACGGGCCTCGGGCGGCGTGGCCGCGACGACGACCGCATCGGTCTCGCGGGTCGAGCCGTCCGCCAGCTCGACCGTGGCGCCTGTGGCGTCGCCGCTCCCGGTCCGGAACGGGATACGCCCCTGACCTGCGGTCCGGACGGATTCCACGTCCTCGCCCGTCTCGATTGTCACGCCGGCGTCACGGGCGCGGGCCGCGAGCGCCTCGGGGATCGCTCGCATCCCCGCTGCGGGAACGGCGATCGTGCCGCGGCTCATCGCCCGGAACGTGTACTCGAAGACGTGCTTCGAGGTCGAGAGCGTTCGATCGAGGGTGATCCCGCCGTAGAAGGGTTCGACGAAGTTGGTCACGTAGTCGTCGGCGAATCCCCAGTCGTGGAGGTACTCGCGGATCGACGCGTCGCGGCCGGTAAAGAACGCGCCCTCGTCTCGCTTCGCGAGATCGTGCCGGAGCGCGAGCGTCCGGAGCTTATCGGAGAGGGAGACCTCGTCGTTCAGAAGCGAGGCGATTGCGGCGCGGGGATCGCGGAGCGGGTCCGAGAGCACCGACCGCGATCCCGGCCGACAGATCGTCGCGCCGGGCGCGAATTGGCGGATGTCGAGAGCGTCGATATCGAGTTCCGCCACGACTGCCGGATAGCTCGTGAAAAACACCTGAAAGCCCCGATCGAGGGTGAAGCCGTTGACTGTCTCGGTCCGCACGCGGCCGCCGACCTCGGGCCGTCGCTCGTACAGCGTCACGTCCGCACCCGCCTCAGCGAGTCGGGTCGCCGCGACGAGCCCCGCGAGCCCGCCGCCGACGACGGTGGCGTCTCCGTGCATACGAAAGATATCGGGTCGTGGGTTTATAAGCGGCCGCAGGATTTGCCCGGTGTGGATGCACGGGGACGCCGAACCAGGAAAGCGTCAGCGTTTATGGCTCGCCCCGCATTCTCGCGACAATGAGCGTCCCCTGCGTCGCGGTCGAGCGCGAGCGCGGCGAGGCCGTCCGCGAACGGCTCGCCGACGCCGACATCCTTGACGGCGACCACGAGATCGCGGTCGACGGCGACACGATCTACATCCCCGTCGCGGACCCCGAGGCGGTCCCCGCCGACCTCGCGACGGCGATCGTCGAGCGCGACGCCGCCGAGCGGGACCGCCCGCAGACACCAGCCGCGATCCTCGGCTACGAACCCTCGCTGGAGCGGCTCGGCGACATCGTCATCGTCGACGAGGACGACGACGAGCGCGCCCGCGAGATCGCCGACGCGGTGATGGCCTCCGACGTACCCTGCGAGACGGTGCTCAACCGGGCGTCCCCGATCGAAGGCGAACTTCGCGTCCGGCGCTGGGACGTGCTGGCGGGGAACGGCACTGAGACGGTTCACCGCGAGTACGGCCACGAGTTCCTGTTGGACGTGGCCGAGGTGTACTTCTCCCCGCGGCTCGCCACCGAGCGCCACCGCGTGATCGAACAGGTCGACCCCGATGAGGCCGTCATCGACATGTTCGCCGGCGTCGGTCCCTACGCCGTCCCGATGGCCGCCCGCGGCGCCGAGGTGGTCGCGTGCGACCTCAACGAGCGCGCCGTCGAGTACCTCCGCGAGAACGCCGAGCGCAACGGCGTCGCCGACCGCGTGACCGCAATCGCCGGCGACGTGCGGGGAATCGCAGACGCCTACGCCGACACCGCGGATCGGCTCGTTATGAATCTCCCGCACTCCGCCGACGAGTTCCTCGAAACCGCCGTCCGGCTGGCGGGCGACGACTGCGCCATTCACTACTACGACATCCAACACGAGGACGACCCGTTCGGTCCCGGGCGGCGCGCCATCGAGGCCGCCGCGGGCGACGAGTACGACGCGGTCGTCGAGACCGAGCGTGTCGTCAAATCCTACGCCCCGCACGAGTACAACGTCTGTCTGGATGTGCGGCTGATCCGTCGATGACTTCGGTCTACTCGCACCCTACGCCCGCCACTGGTCGCCGGTAGGGTCGGGGTGGCGTAGAGTTGGAGTGACGTCGAGTCGGGCCACACCCCTACGAAATTCGTTTATATTAGGTAACACTTTTATCATGCTCCGGACCCTTCTACCAGCCATGAGTGACGCAGAAGCTCCCGAGGAGCGTATCGATGACACGACCACGTGGCCAGACCTCGCCATCGGTCTCTACGACCGATTGACCGGGCGGAACGCGGAGATCATCTACGAGTTCGAGGACATGACCGTCGACGTTCCGAGCGGGACTGGTGACGACGCCGAGCACGCCCACTGGCGGCTCGACGGGACCATGCGGATCACCACCCGTGAACAGGACTGAGGAGAAAGTCCCACTCTCGATCGGAACCGACAACCTGACGCTGACGGTCGACGGCATCGAACTCGACGTTCACTCGACGGGAGAACGGCTGTTCATCGAGGTCGACAGCGTTCGCGACGCGATTCGTGCTGTACGGACGGTGCCCGACGGGGACGTGAGGGGTTCGGCCGCGTTCTTGACCGCAACCGATCTCACAATTGAGGTCCGTGTACGCGGGCGCACAGTCGTCGTGATCGGTGCCGACGCACGCCCGGGAGTGCTGTCCCACCGGCTTGGCGTCGCGCCCGCCGAGTTCCGGGTCATCGGGGCAGTCGACGCCGTCGCAAGTGGGCTCGCAACGATGAAAGGTGCCGGGAGGCGGCTATTTCGGTGATCGGCGGTGACGCGGTCGGTAATTACGGTCTTCTCGTTCGGAGAAGAGATAACCGAACAGCGTGATTGCCGCCCCACCCGGGAAACGGTACGGGTCGGGGCGGCTACGGCCCGTTACATGACAAGAGTTCACGGCCGCGAGACAGTCGGGCCAGAGGCGATTTCGCGCTTGGCACGTCGGAGACGTAGATCACACGCCAGCCGTGTCTGATCGCTGAGAGGGGTGACTGCCGCGCCGAGTCGCGGTGGGGGTCGCGCTCGGCGAGACGAGCGACGCCCGGTACGGGCTTCGACCGGGCAGACACCGTCGGGGGAGTCGATCCCCGCCATCGCGGCACACGATCGGTGTTGTCACGGGTCAATCGAAGACCAAATACGTATATATGCTTTTTCCTTATATTCTTGTATCTATCTGCTATTTACTATACTGATACGAATGTTATAGCGGATATTCCGAAACAAATTCCAACATACTCCCGTTCACGATCACCGATACGGAACCGGCCGGCGTCGCGCGGTCTTGCGGGGCGTGGCGCCGCGGTTTCGGAACCCTTATTTTTCCGTTCGGGAATGATAAGACACGCGCCGGGGTAGCTCAGCTGGCAGAGCGATTCCTTCGTAAGGAATAGGTCGAGGGTTCAAATCCCTCCTCCGGCTCTTCTGACGGAACAACGTGAGTCGAAAAGCTGCAGGAAGATTTGAATCAGGGAGCGAAGCGACCGTGGTTCCCAATCACCTCCTCCGGATTTCTCGTCTCTCCCTGCTTCTCCCTCTGAATCGATCGTTCGTTCACTAAATTCGGAACTGCGATTATAGTCTGTAAATAATATTAGGGATGAGGTTATGAGTACCGGTAGCATCCCACATACTATGCGACCAGAATCAGAAATTTACGGACAAGAACTGTACGAGTGTTTCGAATGCGGTGTACGCTCTGAGACGGGCGGTATCTGTGAGTGCGGTGGCGATCTCCAACACCTCGGCCGGTCGCGAGACCTGTGAAGGGGGTGGGCCTTCACTCGTCGTTGACGACGCTTTCGTCCTCATCGTCCTCGTCGCCGTCTTTCGGCGTCGCGTCGTAGTCCGGTAGCGAGAGCACGTTCTCGCGTCCGAGCCGGAATCCGTCGAGGTCGCCCTCGTCACGGAGCCCGGTCACGACCTGGCTCGTCTTGGCGGCAGTCCAGCCGAGCTCCTCGGCGACACGCTTCTGTTTCATTCGGCCGCCGTTGGCCTCGACGAGCCGGAGTACCTGCTCTTCGTTGCTCAACAGCTCCCTATCGATCGGCGGCGTGGAAGCGTTGTCAACCGACTCATCGTCCGCCGATTCGTTATCCGACGACTCTCCATCCGCCAGATCCTCGTCGGCCGTCCCGGACGGGGATGTCCCGTCGTCGGGGGGACTGCCTGATTCGTTGCTACTTCTCTCGGGATTCGAAGCCGCGACTCCTTCGACAGATCCATCGTCATCGGGAGTCCCAGCAAACGGAACCGTCTCGCCCCGCCGCCGGTACACGACCGCGGCGACCGCGGCGACGGCGACGAGAAGCATTCCGCCGCCGACGATCAGAATCGGGCCCGTCGCGATCCCCTCGGGTTCGAGCGTCACTCGGGGCTCTCCGGCGGTGAAATCGACCGGGCCCTGCCAGACGACCGCCGAGTCGCGAGTTTCGGTCGGCGCCGGAGACGACTCGCTGAGACGATATCCGTCGGGCCATGACACGATCAGCGAAGAGCCCTCATCGAGGAACAGCCCGTCGACCGCGTCGCCGACGAGGAGGCGGTCGCCGTCGGTCGCCGCGAAGTTGCTCCACTCGAACCGGTAGGTGAGGACGCCGTACGACTGCGGAAGTTCGCGCCGCTCGGCGGTGACAGTGGTGTTCGTGACGGCCATGTCGCGCCCCGTCGCGTTCTCAGCGACGGCCGCCGTCGACGACATCCGCTCGCCGAACCGTCCCGTGTAGGTCCCCGGGTTTGCCTCAATGTCGGCCCGGAGGTCCTCGAAGGCCTGCTCCTCGTCGTCGGTTGCGAGGCGGATTCGGTATTGGGCCTCCCAGACTGCGTCGCCGTCCGGCTCGACCGTGACCTCGAGCAGGATGTCGTCCGGGTCGACGTCCATCTGTTCGAACCCGCCCGCCGGAACGCCCGCACCGCTCTGTGCGGTCCCGATCGACGCGAGGCCGACGCCGGCGACGAGCGCGGCGACAACGGCCAGGAGGAGCACCGTTCGCTGCACGGACGGGCAGTTACGAGGCTCGGATAAATCGCTTCCTATCACGGTCGACGTGCGGACACCGCCCACCCGGTCGCCGCCATCGCGCACACCAGAGAGCCGGCGATCGGCTCCGAAAACGCCCGTCCGCCGTCTGTCCTATCCATCGATCCCGGTGACGACCCGTCGGAGGATATCAGTGCTATCCGCCCACGAGCCCGTCAAGCGACCCATGAGCGTCTCGATCTCCGCGACGGTGTTGACGGTGGCGGACCCGCTCTCGGTCGGTCGATCACCGGCACCGTCGCGCGGTCCAGGTCCGGAACCGGAGGGTGTCCCGTTCGATCCGGCCCTGCCGTTCCCGCCGTCGGCTCCGTTGTCGCCGGGGCTTGTGTTCGTCTCGGGGCCGTCACCCATGGCGCCGTTCGGGCCCGTCTCGCTTCCGGGCGTCGCGTTCCCCGGCGGCGCATCGCCGTTCCCCGCAGATCCAGATCCAGATCCAGCACCCACTGACGGGCCGCCATCGCCGGGCTTGCCTGGGGCGGGCGGGCTGCTGGCTCCCGCCCCAGTCGTGTTTCCGGTCGCATTTTCGGTTCCGGCTCCGGCTCCGGGTACGCCAGCGGGCGGTCCGCGGCGCTCCGACGCAAGTGGCTGGCCGACGCCGTCCCCGGCGACGCCGCGGGCGATGGCCGAGACCTCCGGACCGCTCACTCCGTTTGCCCGCTCGCGAACCGCATCCATCCGCTCGCTGTCGAGGCCCTGCGCCGCCCTGACCGGTTCGGGGAGGTCACGGGCGACAGCTGCGCTGCGGTTCGCCTCGCGCTTGACGGCCTCGGCTCGGGCTCCCGTTTCCGCCATGCGGGCGGCGAATTCGCCCTGAGTGAGCTCCCCGGCGTCGCGGCGCTCGCGAAGCTCGCGCTGTCGGCGCTCGATCTCGCTGAGCCGCTCTTCGATCCGATCGAGGCGCTCGGCGACGAGGGCCGCTCGCTCCTCGTCGGTCCCGGTCCGATTGAGGCCGACCTCGAAGGCCCGCGAGTCGACCTCCCCGGCGACCTCGGCGCGCTGGACGCCGATCACGCCCGAGAGACGCTCGCCGGGACTGATGTCGGCCGTCCCGTTCGACGCTCCCATCCCGTTGCCCTCGCTCGTCTCGTTCGCCGCCACCGGACCGTCCTGCGCGACGGCCGTCCCGACGGGGCCGGCCGCGGCGATCCCGGCGACGCCGACTAGCACGACCGCGACGGCGATGAGCGCGATCCTTCGGTTCATTACCTGACGGTACGAGACGTATCCGTATATAAACTGATCTCCGTTAAGCCGGATCAACGCGGATTAAACGCCCGACTGCGGTAGGGAGAGAAATTTCGGCGAGTTCAGTACGACTTCGCGAAGTACGCCGTCCGCTCGGCGTCGTCGTCGCAGATCGCGCAGGTCTCGCCGTGGTCCGCCTCGGCGAGAGGGTCGTCGTCTTCGAACGGGACCATCACGATTTCGGCGGCCATCGGTTCTTTGATCGGCTCCTCGCACGCCTCGTCGCCGCACCACGGAGCCGTCACGTAGCCGCCGTGCTGGCCGAGCGTGCCGAGGATGTCGGCACGGTCGTCGGCCTCGCGAACCGCGCCGTCGAGGGTCTCCTCGGCGGTCGCGTACAGCTTCGCGTACACCTCGTCGAAGTGGTCTTGGACGGTCGCAACGACGCCCTCTCGGTCCTCGACGACGCTCTCGCCGTCGGGCCGGTGGACGAGGGTGAGCTCGCCGTCCTCGACCTCGTGGGGGCCGATCTCGATCCGGAGGGGAACGCCGTTGAGCTCGTGTTCGTTGAACTTGAATCCGGGGTTGCGCCCGTCGCGGTCGTCGAGCTCGACGCGGATCCCCGCGTCGTCGAGGTCGTCGGCGACGCCCTCGGCGTACTCGAGCACTTCGTCTTTCGTGTCCTCCTGCCAGATGGGGACGACGACGACCTGCTCGGGGGCGACGCCGGGCGGGAGCACGAGCCCCTGCTCGTCGGAGTGAGTCATGATGAGCGCGCCGAGTGCGCGCCACGAGAGCCCCCACGAGGTGGTGTGCGCGATCCGCTCTTCCTCGTCCTCGTCGGAGAACGTGATGTCGAACGCCTCCGCGAACGACTGTCCGAGGTGGTGGGAGGTGCCTGCCTGCACCGACTTCCCGTCCGGCATCAGCGCCTCGACGGTCGTGGTCGTCTCTGCGCCCGGGAACTTGTCGTGGTCGGGCTTTTGGCCCTTCAACACGGGCATCGCCAGCAGGTCCTCGTAGACGGACGCGTACTGGTCGAGCCGCGTCATCGTTTCCTCCCAGGCGCCCTCGTGGGTAGCGTGGGCGGTGTGGCCCTCCTGCCAGAGGAACTCCTTCGTGCGGAAGAACGGCTTCGTCTCAGTCGCCTCCCAGCGCACGACCGAACACCACTGGTTCACGCGCAGCGGGAGGTCGCGGTGGCTCCGCACCCACTGGCTGATGTACGGAGTGATGATCGACTCGGAGGTGGGCCGGACCGCGAGTCGCTCTTCGAGTTCTTTGTTGCCCGCCTCGGTCACCCACGCGACCTCGGGGTCGAATCCCTCGACGATGTCCTTCTCCCGTTCGAGGTACGACTCGGGGATGAAGAGGGGGAAGTACGCGTTCTGGACTCCGGTGTCTTTGAACTTCGCGTCGAGAAAGCCCTGCAGTCGCTCCCACACCGCGTACGCGCGCGGTCGGGTGACGATGAACCCACTCATACCCTCGGGGCCGTAGTCGGCGAGCCCCGCCTTCTGTACGACCTCGGCGTACCACTCGCCGGTGTTGTGTGACTTGGACTCGGTGATTCCGAGCTCCTGGTCGTCGTCGCTCATTGTCCAGTGAAGGGCGGGTCGCGGGCTTAAAACGTCCGAAGCCGTGCGAACTCTTCCGGACCGATCAGAGGGCACACATCGACGGTACCGGGTAGCACCGGGCGGCACCGATCGAGAACCGCCTTGTTTCAGATCGCCGGAAATCGGAGAAACGTTAACCCCGTCAGAGAACCTACAGCCGGTATGGACCTGACGGGGCTACGTCGATACACACCCGAGGGGGTGACCCGGGCACGCCGCGAGGCAGCCGTGCTGGCGCCCGTTATCGAACGCGACGGCGAGGCCCACCTGCTGTTCACCAAGCGCGCGGCCCACCTCGGCGAACACCCCGGACAGATGAGCTTCCCCGGCGGCGGCCGCGAGCCGATCGATCGGACTCTGACCGACACCGCACTCCGCGAGGCCGACGAGGAAGTCGGTATGCGGCCCGGCGAGGTCGACGTGGTTGGGCGACTCGACGACACACGGACTTCCTCCGCCTACCGGGTCCGGCCGTTCGTTGGCGTCGCGCCCGACCGCGAGTACGTCCCCGACGAGTCGGAGGTCGCGGAAGTGGCCGTGCTCCCAACCCGCGGGCTGACCGACCCCGCGAACTACGAGTCGGAGCGTCGCGTCGACCATCCGGAGTACGGCGACCACCGAGTCCACTTCTTCCACGTCGGCGGCTACACCGTCTGGGGCGTGACGGGTCGGATGGTGGTACAACTGCTGGAGCGGACGACCGACTGGCGCGCGCCCGAGGAGGTCGATCGGGTAGTCGGCGCGGATGCGGAGCTACCGATTTAAACGGTTGCCGGCGCGGTGACTGCTTCCAAAACCCCAGCCGTGCCGATTCGCACGTTCCGGAAGATGATCGATTCGCCGAGTCCGACCGAAAGGCGCTTTTCGCGCGGCCGCGACGCACCACCATGATCACGGTCGCGCTGGCGGGCAAGCCGAACGCTGGCAAGTCCACCTTTTATACCGCCGCCACGATGGCCGACGTCGACGTGGCCAACTACCCGTTCACGACGATCGACGCCAACCGCGGCGTGACACACGTCCGCACTGAGTGCCCCTGTCTCGACCGCGACGAGCGCTGTGGCAACGAGAACTGCCGCGACGGAAAGCGGTACGTCCCCGTCGAACTCCTCGACGTGGCCGGGTTGGTTCCGGGTGCCCACGAGGGGAAGGGGCTGGGCAACCAGTTCCTCGACGAGCTGACGAACGCAGACGTCGTCCTCAACGTCGTCGACGCCTCGGGCGCGACGAACGCGGAGGGCGAGCCGGTCGAGGTGGGCGCGCACGACCCCCTCGACGACGTGGACTTCATCGAGGAGGAGATGGACCTGTGGCTCGCGGGGATCGTCGACCGCAACTGGGAGGGCGTCGAGCGACAGTCGCGCTCGCCCGACTTCGATCTGGAGGCGGCGGTCACCGACCTGCTGACCGGGTTCGGCGCGACCGAACACGACGTGACGGCAGTCCTCCGCGAGCTGGAGTACCCCGACGATCCGAAGGCGTGGACCGACGCGGACCGCGAGGCGCTCGCGCGGGCGATCCGGCGTCGGACCAAGCCGATCGTCGTCGTCGCCAACAAGGTCGACGCCGCGCCTGAGGGGGCGGTCGACCGCCTCCGCGAGGGGACGGACAAGCCGGTGGTCCCGGTCACGGCGGACGGAGAGCTCGCCCTGCGCCGCGCCGCGGAAGCCGGCGTCGTCGACTACGACCCGGGCGACGAGGGGTTCGACGTGGTCGGCGACATCTCCGACGGCCAACGCGAGGGGTTGGAGGCGATCCGCGGCGCGATGGCCGAGTACGGCGGAACGGGGGTCCAAACCGCGCTGAACGCGGCGGTGTACGACCTGCTCGACCGGATCACCGTGTTCCCCGTTCAGGACGCCTCGAAGTGGACGGACGGGACGGGGAACGTCCTCCCGGACGCGTTCCTCCTCCCGGCGGGAGCGACCCCGCCGGACCTGGCGTACGCGGTCCACACCGACATCGGTGAGGGGTACCTCCACGCGGTCGACGCGCGCTCTTCACGTCGGATCGGTGAGAGTCACGAGCTGAGCGAGGGCGACGTGGTGAAGATCGTCTCGACCGCGGGACCGTAAGGGCGGTGGACGGAGATCGTGAAGGCGGTGGACGGAGATCGTGAAGGCGGTGGACGGAGATCGTGAAGGCGGTGGACGGAGATCGTGAAGGCGGTGGACGGAGATCGTGAAGGCGGTGGACGGAGACCGTAAGAGCGGTGGACGGAGACCGTAAGAGCGGTGGACGGAGGCGGCTTCGGCGAGTGATCGTGAGACCGACAGGCACATGCGGATCGCCGGAGACTGACCGGTAGATGCTCGGGCTGGAACACGACTTCCGGATCGTCGACACCCGCGCGACGCTCGACCCCGACGAGTCGTCCGTCGCGACCCACGGACGGGACATATCCCCCGAGCGGTTGGAACGCGAGATGCTGCAGGCTGGCGTCGTCCGCGCAGTCGTGAGCCCGGGCCGGCGCGCGGCCGGCCGGAGCTACCTCCGCGCGAACAACGCGGTCGCACGGCTCTCTATCGACCGCCCGTTCGTCGCGTTCGCCCGGCTCAACGGCCCTCGCGATCCGAGGAACGGCCCTCTTTCTGCGGTCAGGAACCTCCGCGCCGAGCGCGAGGACCACCACGCCCGTCCCGACGATGTCGAGCAGTACTCCTACGACGATCGATTCCACGGATTCACGCTCGTCCCGCACGCCGACGGCCTCCCGAACGAGGACGTGCTCACTCGGCTTGAGGCGGCCGACCTCCCCCTCATCGTCCACGCCGGCAGGCAGTTCCCGCCCGAGGCGGTCGAGCGCGAGCTGCTCGACTACGACATGCCCATCGTGCTTGCCAGCTTCGGCGGCTACCCCCTCGACACCGACCTAATGAACGAGACGCTCGACCTGTTAGCGGAGTACGACCGGCTGTACGTCGACACGAGCGCCGTGCGCTACCGGGAGGTGCTCGAACGCGGCGTCTTGGAGCACCCCGATCGCGTCCTCTTCGGCTCCGGTGCGCCGGACGTCCACCCGAACGTCGGCGTGATGGAGGTGCTCACCCTCGACGTCTCCGAGGATCTGATGCGCCGCGTGTTCACGAAGAACCCCGCTCGACTGATCCCCGCGCTCGCCGAGGGCGCGGACGTCTGAAGCGACGGGCACTTGTCGTGGCGCCGTCGACCCGACGAGCATGAGCGACGCCGAGAGCGATGTCGGTGATGTCGTCGACGACCCCCTCGTCGAAGTCGTCCGCGCCGTCGGCCACGAGAATATTACTGCCGAGCACGCGAGCACCGTCGAGCTCACGACCGACGACTGGCTGACGCCCGCCGGCGACTGCATCGTCGGCGTCGAGGCCGACCGCACGCCACGCGATTTCTCCACCTCGTTCCGCGAGGCGTGTCAAGAGGCAGACGCAACGATCACGGCGACGTTCGCGGTCGGCGAGCCAGGCGACGAGGCAGTCGACGTCGACGACCCCGCCTACGTCGCCGAGATCGCCGGTCGCGGCGACCCCGACCTCACTCTCCTCGACGACCGATCGATGGTCGGCCGGACCAGCGACTACACCGACGACGAGCGAACCATCTTCGTCGATGGCGACGGCGCCGCCGCAGACCTCGACCGCGACCTCGTCGCCGCGCTAGCCGCGGACGCACCCGTGACGCTGCGGCTGGAAGTGGACCCCGCCGAGTGAGGTGAGCGTCTCCGTCAGTTACAAGCGAAAGAGAACGGAGGGCACGGTGGCGACCCTAATACAAACACGCTCGCAGTCGGCGCGTACCTTCGAGCGGCCGCTGTCGGCGGCCGCGGGTCAGCACGTGCGAGAGCGCCGACAACTGGGGTTTTGGGGATGTTCACCGACCAGCAACGATTTATAAGGGAGTTCCGAGAAGCGCAACGACCGCCAGCCCGCCTCCTCCACGCACCTCATCGCTTACAGCACCCGATTATTTCCGCGCAACGATCCGGAGCACGTCCTCGTCTGCCAGCTCGTGGCCCTTGCCGACCTGCTGGTCATCGTGTTTGGCGCTCGTCCCGGAGACGCGGGCGAACTTGAACCGCTCGTCGAACTCACCGCCGATCTTCGTACAGGCGTCGCCGACGGTGTCTCCCTCGAAGAGGACTAGCGGCTCCTCGTAGTCGACCCCCCGACCGGGCTTGTCCATGTAGATGCGGATGAGCCCCAGCTCCTCCCAGAGTCGTTCTCTGAGCCCGTCGAGTCCGAGCTCCTTCTCGGCGGAGATGAAGAGCACGTCGTCGGGATCGAGGTCGCGCTCGCGGAGCTCCTCCTTGACGGTCGGAAGGTAGCTCTTGTCGATGAGGTCCGCCTTGTTGACGGTGACCATCGAGGGGAGGTACTCGCGGTTGTCCATCACGGCGTCGACCAGCTCGTCGATGGTGAGGTCGTGCGGAATCGTCACCTTGGCGTTGACGTAGCCGTACTCGCGGAGCACCTGCTTGACGGTGTCCTCGGCGAGACTCACGTCGTCGCTCATCGTCACCCCGAGTCCGTCTTTGTGCGTCTTCCGGATATTGATGTTCGGCGGATCGGTGTCAAGCCGAATATTCGTGTTGTACAGCTCCTCGCGGAGGCGGTCGTACTGCTCGATCTCGAAGACGGAGAGCATGAACACGACGAGATCCGCGGTCCGGACGACGGAGAGCACCTCCTTGCCGCCACCGCGGCCGCCCGCGGCGCCCTCGATCAGCCCCGGAACGTCGAGGATCTGGATGTTCGCGCCGCGGTACTGTAGCATGCCGGGGTTGACGTCGAGGGTCGTGAACTCATACGAGCCCACCTCGCTGTCGGCGTTGGTGAGGGCGTTGATGAGGGTGGACTTCCCCACGCTCGGGAACCCGACGAGCGCGACCGTGGCGTCTCCGTGTTTCTCCACGGCGTACCCGTGGCCGCCGCCGGCGGAGGACTGGTTCTCCAGCTTCTCCTTTTTCTCCGCGAGCTTCGCCTTCAGCCGCCCGATGTGTGCCTCGGTGGACTTGTTGTAGGGCGTCCCGGCGATCTCCTCGCGGAGGTCCTCGATCTCTTCCTCCAGTCCCATTGGCATACAGTCGGCCGCTCGTCTCGTTAAAGGTGTTCCTTCGCCTCGCGGTCGCGTCACCTGACCTCAATGATCCGATCTCCGGTAGGCCTGTCCACGGCTCGGAACGCACCAGACCTCCGTTGCTGGAGGGTTCGTGTCGACTCGGCAATCTTTCGACACGATTATACCGGCTTACCGCGACGGGTGACACGACGTATGCCCGATCCGTCGAGTCTCCGTGACAGCACACAGATCGTCCTCCCGCGGCGCGCGCTTGACGGACTGCGAGACGGGGTCTGTGAGCGGTTCACCGTGACGGTGGTTGAGGGCGACGACCACTACCGGATCATCGGGAGTCCCGTCGAGATCAAGGCCACGAGCGATTTCCTCGCCCGGAACGGCGTCGCAGTCGCCTGATCGGTCTGTGACGGGGCCGACAAAGAGAACCCCTTCTCACGAGAACGCAGTCCCTTTGGACGAGGCAGCCGATACGCTCCCGGATCTAGCGATCCCCGAGTGGGACGAAGAATCATCGGTCAGTCTGCGAGCTACCCGATGACGCCGATAAGCAGCTGGGCCACGATGAGTATGAGGAACACCAGCCCGGCTGCGAACGAGCCGGCCGCGACGCCGTGGGCGTTACCTAGGCCACGACCGCGAACACTGAAGTAGGCGCCGAGGAAGACGAAGCCGGTCAACAGGAGACCGACGACGGCGTACACAACGGTGAGGAGACTCCCGGAGAGCCCCTCCGGTAGTCCGAAGTTCCCGACCGCGAGGAGCGAGACCGCGCCGACGCCGACCGCGATGGCGACGAATGCGACGGCCCAGACTACCGGCTTTCGGGCGACATCGCTAAGAGTCTCGGTTATCGCGTCGTACCTGCTGGCCGAGCCGGCGCCGGGAGCGGTGCGTTTCGCGCCGATCTGCGCGACGGCGACGAAGGTGGCTACGACGAGCAGCCCCATCAGTGCCGTGCTCAAGAGCGTGAGTGAAACCATGGTGAGTTCGTTGTTAGCCGGTCCGTTCCCGCGTACAAATAGCCTTCGTATGTTACGCCGATCGGCGCCGCGTCACCTCGCTGCGATTCGCCGTATCGGCGGCACCGATCTTCGAAAACGGCGCTATTCTGACCGGCCAGGGGTAGGTATCTCGCTCGGCTACACAAGAGTTAACTGCGCCTTCGCTAAGGAGGGTACAAGAGCAGAGAGACGAACATGATAGATTCACTTATCCTGCAACAGGGGAGCGGCTGGCGCGCGCAGGCGGAGGTATTCGACGAGATATTCTTCGTCTTCCTCGCGTTGGGCACCCTCGTGGGCACCATTGTCGTCGCGTACACGCTGTGGAACGTGTACAAGTATCGCGACGACGGCAGCGAGCCGAAAGAAGACTTCGACGCGCCGGAGGTCGGCGAGCTCCCGACGGGACAGGGCGGTCCGAAAGCAAAGAAGCTCTTCCTGTCGTTCGGGTTGAGCGCAATCGTCGTTATCAGCCTCGTTGTGTACGCGTACGGGATCCTCCTCTACGTCGAAGAGGGGCCGGACGCGAGCGACGAGGACGACATCGAGATCACCGTCACGGGGTACCAGTTCGGCTGGGAGTACGAGTACCCGAACGGCCACACCACGAGAAACGAGATGATCGTGCCGGCCGATCACCGGGTCAACCTCGATGTGACTTCAAGCGACGTGTGGCACAGCTTCGGATCGTCGGAGTTACGCATAAAATCCGACGCTATCCCCGGAGATACCAGCGAGGTCTGGTTCTCCGTGAGTTCCGAGGAAGTCGAGGCGCAGGGCGGCGAAGCGACGTTCAGGGTCGAATGCTTCGAGCTCTGCGGCGCTGGCCACTCTGCAATGAAGGGCCAGATCACGGTCCTACCGGAGGACGAGTGGGAGGAGTGGTACGAGAACACGGAGGGTGACGACTCCGCCAGCGGCAACGAATCCGCCAGCATCGGTGGTCCCACCGTCGGAGGTGTTCCCGCATGAGTGAGCTTCCGCCGACGACTTCCGTCAAGCGCTGGTTCGTCACGACGAACCACAAGGATATCGGCATTCTGTACACGATCACCGCGCTGTTCTTCCTGCTGTTCGGCGGTGTCCTCGCGCTGCTGATCCGCATGCAGCTGTGGGACCCGACGAGCCAGATTCTCTCCGGACTCGCGTACAACGAGGCCGTCACCGCCCACGGGCTGATAATGGTGTTCTGGTTCCTCTCGCCGTTCGGGTTCGGGTTCGCAAACTACTTCGTCCCGCTCCAGATCGGCGCCGACGACCTCGCGTTCCCGCGGTTGAACGCGCTCTCGTACTGGATGTACCTGTTCTCCGGCGTGCTGCTGGGGATCAGCTTCTTCCAGGGCGGTACGCTGAGCGCCGGGTGGACGATGTACGCCCCGCTCAACATCCCGATGTACACGCCGAGTATCGGGTCGACGGGGGCGGTGCTCGCGCTCGCGATGTTCACCATCGGCATCACGGCGTCGACGGTGAACTTCCTCACGTCGATCCATCACTCGCGCGCTGAGGGGATGGGGATCATGGACATGCCGATGTTCACGTGGTCCATCCTCGCGACGGTGTGGATGATGCTGTTCGCGTTCGCGGCGCTGCTGGCGGTCGGGCTTATTCTCGCGTCTGACCGAGTGCTCGGAAGTGTCTACTTCTCCGCGACCGAAGGCGGCTCCCTGCTGTGGGGCCACCTCTTCTGGTTCTTCGGCCATCCAGAGGTGTACATCGTCTTCTTCCCGGCGCTTGGCGTGATGTTAGAGTTGTTCCAGACGTTCTCCGGACGCCGGCTTGTCGGCCGGAAATGGGTGATCATCGCCATCTGTCTGATCTCGGTCCAGTCGTTCCTCGTGTGGATGCACCACATGTTCCTGACGACGATCAACCTGGAGATCAAGACACTCATGATGGCGACCACCATCGGAATCTCGCTGCCCTTCGACCTGCTGGTGTTCTCGCTGATCTACACCCTCATCAAGGGTCGCATCCAGTTCACGACGCCGTTCCTCTTCGCGTTCGGCGCGCTGCTGCTGTTCATCCTCGGCGGCATCACTGGGGTGTTCCTCGGCGCAATCGTGCTCGACTACGAGTTCCGCGGCACCTACTGGGTGGTCGCGCACTTCCACTACGTGATGTTCGGGGGCGCGACGGCGCTGTTCGGCGGGGCCTACTACTGGTTCCCGAAGGTGACCGGGAAGATGTACGACGAACTGCTCGGGAAGCTCCACTTCGTCGTCTTCTTCGTCAGCTTCAACATGGTGTACTTCTCGATGTTCCTCGGCTGGGAGACTCCCCGCCGGGTCTTCGAGTACAACCCCGAGTTCCAGATCTACCACCAGTTCGGGACGATCGGGGCGTTCGTGCTCGGGCTGTCCTTCTTCATCATGTTCTACAACTTCGCTAAGTCCTACGTCTCTGGCGAGCCCGCCGGGGACAACCCGTGGGACTACTCGCGGACCGCGGAGTGGGCCGTCTCCTCGCCCCCGCCGCTCGAGAACTGGCCGAACCGTCCCTCGTACGCCTCCGGCAAGCTGGAGTTCGTGAAGGACTACGTGCCCGACGGCGGCCCGGCCGTGAAGGCCGACGCCGACGGCAACGCCGCGACTGACGGCGGGGACAGTCACTCCGAACACATCACCAAGTACCCGTACTGGGACAAGCACCCGAGCCACGCGAGCATCTGGCCGTTCTGCCTCTCGCTGATGACCGGGTTCCTCCTGTTCGGGCTGTCCGGATTCGCCGACTCGGTCACGTTCATTGTCGGTGAGACGCTCGCGTCGACGAGCGTCGAGATCTCGAACGCGGTGTACCCGGTGTTCATCATCGTCGGCCTCGTCGGGATGATCGCCAGCGGCGTGAAGTGGGGGTTAGAGGACTTCTACGCACCGCCCAGCGAGTTCGCCGAGCGGTGGCCGTTCAACGGCGTCGAGAAGGTGAAGCTTGGGGTGTGGTTCTTCCTGGCGTCGGACGTGATCGTCTTCGGTGCGTTCCTCTCGGCAGCCATCTTCGTCCGGTACAACGCCGGCTGGATGTCGTGGTCGCCGCTGACGGAGTCGCTGCCGGGGCTCATCAACACGTTCGTGCTGATCACCTCCTCGTTCACGGTGATACTCGCGCTCGTCGCCGCCCACCGGAACAGCCGGCAGGGGCTGTTGGCCTCACTCGGCGCGACGATCGCGCTCGGGTTCACGTTCCTCGGGATCAAGATGTGGGAGTGGCACCACGAGATCTACGACGTGGGCGTGCTCATCGCGCGGAACCCGCACGGTGACCCGGTGCAGGCGTCGATCTACTACGTCACCACGGGACTTCACGGGGTCCACGTCGTCATCGGTCTCGTGATCGCCTGCTTCCTGTTCGTCCGGACGTACCAGGGGCACTACATGGACGACGAGCGGCCGATCGAGTACTTCGGCCTCTACTGGCACTTCGTCGACATCGTCTGGGTGTTCATCTTCCCGCTGTTCTACCTCTTCTGAGGTAGCGACAGGCGGGCGGTGCAGCCGACTTTTCTCGACGGTTCTCCGTTACTCATCGAGCGATTCAGTACACCGCTGACAGAAGTCGAGTTCTGCGTCCGTCTCTCGTCCGCAGTGCGGGCACGAGACGGTGTTGGCGACCGAATCAGTGGTCCGATCGGATGCTGGGGCGTTGCGGTCGATCTCGACGGCGTCGCTCCGCGTCGCCTCGTCGCAGTCGGACGGCTGCGACGCGTCCCCTACGGTTTCAGTCGACGGCGCGCGTTGCTCGTGCGCCCGGTTGTTTCGGAGGGCGAGGACGTACGCGTCGACGACGCTGGCGCCGACCGCGACGAGCGCCGGGGCTATCTCAGCGATCGGTGGGCGATCGCCGGCGATCACCTTCTCGACCGTCGCGTCGGGGACGACGAACACGAGCGTCGCGGTGATAACGGCGTACCACCCGAAGGCTCGCGCCCACCGCCGGAGATAGGCGTGGCCGAGTCCGGATACCAGAAGCGCGAGCGCAGCCGCGAGCCACGGCCGTCGCCGACGAGTCTTGGGATCGTTCACGCCGTGTGCAACGAGCGCGAGCGCCGAGTAACTACCCCTCCCTCGGAGCGTTTATGTGGCCGAAACGCCGAGCGGGAGTATGTTCAGCGTGCCGGCCGGTGAGTTCCTGATCGGAATCGGTTTCGCGATCGCCGGGGTCGGGAGCTGGGTCGTCGGGCTTGGCGTCGCGTACCTTCTGTACCGGCGGTGGCGCGGCGACGGTCCGCGCGGTGACGGTGGAGACGGTCCCGACGGTACGGAAGACGACGAGGCGCGGCCGGAGCACTGACCGATCGTTTCGGTTCGGCCACGCTTTTGAGCCCGCTTCCCGGATACTCTATATGACCGATACGGCGCTCGTCATCGGCGGCACCCGGTTTATCGGCCGACACACCGTGTCAGACCTACTTGCGAACAGCTACGAGGTCGGGATGCTGAACCGGGGCACCCACGAGAACCCCTTTTCAGACGACGATCGGGTGACTCACGTCGAAGGCGACAGGAAAAACGAGCGAGACCTCCGGACTGCGAAGCTATCGATCGAACCCGATATCGTGATCGACTGCGTCGCCTATCAGCCGACCGACGTGGAGACGGCTACGGACGTGTTCGCCGACGTCGACGGGTACGTGTACATCTCTTCGGGGGACAGCTACGCCACCGAGGAGATTCCCAAACGCGAAGGGGAGACGCCGCTTCGACCGTGCACGCCCGAACAGGCGACCGACGACGAACCGGAGACCTACGGGAACCGGAAGGCCGAGGGCGACCGCGCCGTCTTCGCGGCCGCCGAGGAGGGGGTCCGGGCGATGGCGGTGCGCCCCTGTATCGTCTACGGTCCGTACGACTACACGGAGCGGCTCGACTACTGGATCGACCGCGTGCTCTCTCAGGACCACGTCGTCGTTCCGGGCGACGGGCAGAACCTCTGGCACCGCGCCTACGTCGAGGATGTTGCGAGTGGGCTCCGGATCGTCGCCGAGCGCGGCGAAGCGGGGGCGGCGTACAACGTGGGCGACCGCCAGGCGCTCACGCTTGCGGAGACACTTGAGACGATCGCCGACGCGGCCGGCACTGACTGCGAGGTCGTCACGGCGAGCGCCGACGCGCTCGCGGCCGGCGGCCTCGAACCGGACGACTTCGTGTTGTACCGGGAGTACCCGCATCTGCTCGACACGTGCGCGCTCGCCGACCTCGGGTGGGAGTCGACACCCGTCGACGAGGCGATGGCGCGGACCGTCGCCGAACATCGAGATGCCGACCGCGACGGGAGTGAGTGGGACCCGGGGCGAGAGGCCGAAGAACGCGTACTTGGAGTCAAAGAGACCCTATAGACCGCTACGTACGAGTTAGTACGCCGCGTCCCACCGGGCCGGTTTGCGCCGGTTGCCGCAGTCACGACACTCCATCCGGTCCATCGTGTCGATGGCAATGTTCGTCCCCTCGCAGTTCCCGCAGAGGTAGCCGTAGCGCTGCGTCAGATCGTCGTCGGCGTACGCGACGTAAAAGGGAGCGCGGGAGCCCCGATCGCTCTCGTCGAAGGCGACGTAGACGGTCTCGCCGTCTTCCGTCTTGTAGGTACCTTCCGAGATACCGGTCAGCCGTCCGATCTGCTTCCGGTACTCTCGCTCGTCGAACGTCTCGTCGCCGATCTCCACCGAGCGCTCACCGTCGAGGTCGTACCCTTCGCGGTCGTAGAAGGCCGTTCCAGCCTCGTTGTCGACGAGGACGCGCGCCACCATGCGGTCGACGTCGGCTGCGCGAAGCTCGGACTCCACGCGTTCCAAGAGCGAGGATCCGATCCCCGACTCACGGTGGTCCGGGTGAACGTGGAGCCAGTCGATCTCGCCGACACGCTCGCGCCGACCGACGACGTAGCTCTCGGCAAACCCGACGACGGTGTCGTCGACGACGGCGACCGGGAACACCGTATCGTCGTCACCGATGTCTGCGCCGAGCTCGTCGGGGTCGTACCACTCGTCGACCGCCTCCGCCAGCAGTGTCTCGTCGACGGCGTGGCCGTAGGAAGCGATCAGCGATTCGCGCGCGACCGTTCGGATCGCGTCGATGTCGTCGAGCGTTGCGGGTCGGAGTTCCATACCGGTTCATCCACGTGCGGCTACAAAAAACACACAGGCGGAACGAGTCGCGGAGGAGAGAAGGACCGTGCCGAAAACGGAACCGGACGCGAGAGGGACGAGACGCCGGGGAGCGGTCTACGAGATGGAGTACGTCGCGGCGGCCATCAGAAGCATGGTGAGCGCGAGCGCAAGCGACATCACGTAGGTGAGCGAGCGGTTCTCCCACCGGAGGTGCTGGAAGTACGCGACGATGAGGAGGGTCTTGACCGTCGCGATCACCAGCGTACCCCCGAGTGCCTGAGCGTACGTGAAGTTGAGGAACTCGGCCTCGAAGAGAACGAAGTTGAGGGTCGCCGCGACCAGGAGCGCGACGTATATCGCCGAGTACAGTTTGAGCGAGTCGGACGACATTGCTTGACTACGCCTTCGTCCCTGTGCTTAAAGAATTAACCATCCGGGGGGCACGATCCCCCTCGGGTGAAGGGTACGCCACGACCATGCCTCGACCCGACTGACGCCGGCCGCGCGGGCTACCATCGACCGTACCGAGCGCGACGACCGCGGATCCCGAAACGACTATCCGCGCGACGCACCCACCTCACACCGGTCGCAGACGCCGACCGATATTACCGTGGATCCGCTTGAACCGACGGACGACCTGCTCGAATCCCTGTACGTCGTCAACAAGGTCGCCAAGCAGTTCGCCGACGAGGCGACCACCGCCTACGAGCGCGGCGACCTCACCGAAAGCAACGTCCGGTCGGCCCGTAAGGACGCGCTGTACCGAACCAAGACGGCCGTCCTCACTCGCGTCGTCGCTCACGATCCGTCCCGCGTCTCCGGAGAGTACCACGCGATCAACGGCGACGTGTGGCTCTTTCTGTCCGTCGACGGGTGGAAGTTCCACCAGCCGGCGTACGCGATCGGCGACGAGCTCACGGACGCGATCGAAATTTCGAACTCCCGCTCTGAGCCCCTCGACGCGCCGTACGTCCGCGATTCGACAGTCGAGCGCTCCGACCGCACCTTGGAGGAGTCGCTCTCGCGGCTGGCCGACGCCGGCGTCAACGCGAACGACCACCTCGCGTGTCCGACGGTCACGAGCGAGCACGACCGGATCGTCGACGTGCGGTGGTCGTTTCTCCCGTAGTCGTTGGGTTCGTGTATCGAGATCGCTATCGACACGGCTAGTCGCGTCGCCGTCGAGTCGGCGTCTGGTAAAAAGCGAACCGCAGTCGATGGCCGAGTTACGCCTCGACGACCTGGATGGCGCCGAGCATCCCGACCGACTGGTGGGGCGTACAGTAGTAGAGCTGGATCCCGGTGTTGTCGAACGACTGTTCGAAGGTCGCCCCTTCCTCGCTCACCGCCTCGCCGCTGTCGAAGGAGGACGCGGAGTCCTCGGTGGAGACCACGTTGTGCGCGCCGCCCTGACCGGTCCACTCCCAGACGACGGTCGTGCCGGGGGTGATCCGGATCGCTGCCGGGTCGAAGGCGAGCCCGTCACCGCCGGCGCCGACCGCGACGGTGACCTCGTCCTGATCGGTGTAGTCCATGATCTCCCCGTTGTACTCTCGGGCTTCGGTGAGGTACTCGTCGATCTCGCTCGGAACGTCGTCGGCCCCCGACCCGCCGGAATCGGTGCCGTCGGAGCCATCCGACCCGTCAGAACCGTCGGAGCCGTCAGAACCGTCGGAGCCGTCAGATCCGTCGGAGCCGTCGGATCCGTCCGTTTCGCCAGATTCATCGGTGTCGTCCGAGCCGTCGCCGCCGTCCCCGCCGCCGGAACAGCCGGCGAGCGTTCCGAGGGTCAGCACGGCTCCGGTTCCGGCGACGTACCGTCGCCTGGACAATCTATTAGACATCATCTCTTCTAGGGGTTCGAGCCTTACAAACCCCTTGACGAACCCCGTAATTCGGGAACTGCTTGTTGCGAATCGAACCAGCGGGACGGCCCGCCGTCGGCGGCTTTATTCGCGGTCGCCCCCGTGGTCGATCCATGCGGGAGGACGAGCTGGCGACGTGCGTGGTCGACCACTACGCGGCCGTCTACGACGACCCGGAGATCCGGTTGGAGGAGCCGTACGACGCGGAGGGGCGCCGCGGGGTCGTCGACGTGTATATCCGCCTTCACACGCCCGAGCGCGTCGATCATGTCATCGAACTCAAAGGTGACGCCGCCGTGCGACGCGCGACCGGCGCCAACGAGATCCTCCGGCAGTACCGCCGGATGGAGCGGTACTTCCACGCCGACGCGAGCCACGCGCTCCGCCCGAAGCTTGGGCGCACCGAGCCGGGTGCGCGGTATCTGCTCTGTTTCGCGCCGACCCCGACCTGCGTCTACCACGTCGCGACCCACCGGTCGCTGTACGGCTCCGTCGACGCGGCGGCGCGGGCCGGCGACGTGCCCGCAGTTCGGACGGTCGCGTTCCTCACCGGGCTCGACAGCGACCCCGCCGACCTCGGGATGGTGTCGGTCAACGGGGCCGCGCCGTTCGGCTCCCCGAGGTTTTTAAAGGCTGTACCTGACGAGTCACGGCTGGCCGAGAGCCTTCGACGAGTCGACGACGACGTGATCGATCCTGACCGCGCGGAATAACCAACCCGGAACACGCGGAATAATGGCATCCCGGAGACGGAGACAACTGTTTATGGAAGTAACAAGGCTAAAACCTCGCCCTTCAGGGCGGGGAGGATGTCAAAGGCGGCTACTGCTGTCGATGAAGAGCGGCTGCTACTTATCAAACAAGTCGAACCGATCGCAAGGGAGGGGACGGTGACGCGTGCGTCCGCTCAGTACTCCTCGTACGCGAGGTTCATCATCCATTGCGAGAAGGCGTCCGCCTGCGCGTCGACTTCCTCCTCTCCGATGAACGGCGAGAGCATGTCGCCGGCCATGAGCAGCGAGAAGTCCAAGTCACGGGGCGCGGGTTCGAGGTAGTAGGTGTTGTGGCCGTCGTAGACGGTGTCCGAACGCTGGATGAGCCCGGACTCCTCTAACGCCTCCGCGATACGGCTCCCTTTCCGCGAGGAGACGTCGAGTTCCTTCCAGAAGTCGCTCTGGTGGATGCCACCGGTCTCGCGGATGAGTTCGAGGCCGGCGTGTTCGTCCTCCGAGAGGTCGGCCTCGAGTTCGGACACACTCATACCGTATAGGGCGCTCGCGAGTCGCTTAAAACTGGCTTTCCGCTCCGTCGCCGTCGCTACGCCGATCCATCCGATCCGCCCAATCCGCTCGATCCGCCCGATCCGAACCCCGCCGGCAGCGGAACCGGCTCAGCGAGCGTTTCGCAGGGCGGGCCGTCGGCGTACGCGAACTCGGATGCCGGCTCGAAATCGGGAGCGGTCCGGATCCGCGTGAACGACCGCGTGCCGAAATCGTCGCCGTGGAGGCAGGCGCCGTACTCGTGATCTGCGAGCGTTTCGCTTGCGCGGTCGAGCCACTCCACGCCTGATTCGCCGGGTTTGGGAACCAGCGCGGCCGCAACCGCCCGCGCACTGTCGGCGCGTTCCGTACCGAACTCCCGTCGCCGGTCAGGGATCGCGAAGCGCTCGACGCCGTTGACCACGCCCCCAACGTTGCCGACCACGTGGACGCCAGGATCGAGGCGGGTGATAGCCAATCGACCGTCGTACGAGAGGAGGAACGCCGCGGCGTCGTCGGCAAGCACGAGATTGAAGCCGTCGTACGACCGAGTTTCGAGGTCGCGTTCGACCGTTCTGACGGCCGCCTCCGCGGAGTCGGCCTCCAGACAGTCGCGGACGAGCAGACCGCGGGACCGGTCGCTCTCGCGGTCGGCGTCGAGCCAGCGGTTCGTGACCGCGGCGACGACCCCCGACGCGGAGAGCCCGATCCACGTCCCGCCGGCCTCGGCGTCGCGGGGGGCGACGTAGCTACCGTCGTCGTCGCCGTCTCCGCGGCCGGCCTCGCGGAGTGCCGGGGGCTCGGACGGTCGGTTCAGCGCCTCGTCGCGGTTCGCGGCGATCGCGATCGGCGCGTCACCGAACGTCCGCCACGCGAGCGTGAGCGTACACACGGCGGTGATCCGGTGTGTGACGAGGAAAAACCCGCGGTCGGCTCTTGTCGATTCTTTACTCATAATAAAAGAAATCTTTTGGTGACTGACTGCCAAGGCCACTGTATGAATGCGATCGCCGTGTACGACGGGGCAGACGAACCGGTCGTCACAGAGAAGCCGCGACCGGAGCCAGCGCCCGGGGAGGCGCTGGTTCGAACCCTCCGGGTCGGCGTCGACGGGACCGACCACGAGGTCATCTCCGGGAGCCACGGCGGCTCTCCCGAAGGCGAGGATCACCTCGTGTTGGGTCACGAGGCAGTCGGCGTGGTTGAAGAGCCGACCGACACGCCGTTCGAGGTCGGAGATATTGTGGTACCGACGGTCAGGCGACCGCCCAACGGGGCGAACGAGTACTTCGCTCGCGGCGAGCCAGACATGGCGCCGGACGGGCAGTACCACGAGCGCGGCATCGTCGGGGCCCACGGATTCATGGCGGAGTACTTCACCAGTCCCGCGGAATTCCTCGTCGAGATCCCGCCGGCGCTGGCTGAGTGGGGGTTCCTCGTCGAACCCGTCTCTATCGCGGAGAAGGCGATCGAACACGCCTACGCCAGCCGGTCCGCGTTCCACTGGGAGCCGGAGTCGGCGTTGATTCTCGGAAACGGCTCGCTCGGGCTGCTGACGGTCGCGACTCTCGACGACGGGTTTGACCGGATCTACTGTCTCGGCCGCCGCGAGCGCCCGGACCCGACGATCGATATCATCGAGTCGCTCGACGCGACGTACGTCAACTCCAACGAGACGCCCGTCCCCTCGGTGCCGGCGGCCCACGAGCCGATGGACTTCGTCTTCGAGGCGACCGGCTACGCCCCGCACGCCTTCGAGACGATCGAGGCGCTCGCGCCGAACGGGGTGGGCGCGCTGCTCGGGGTCCCGGGCGACTGGGAGTTCGAGATCGACGGCGGCCGACTCCACCGGGAGTTCGTCCTTCACAACAAGGCGCTCGTCGGCAGCGTCAACTCCGGCTACGAGCACTTCGAGGCCGCCGTCGACTCGCTGTCCCGCTTTTCCGAGACGTTCCTCGACGATCTCGTCACGGGCGTGCACGGGCTCGACGAGTTCGAGGCCGCGTTCGCGGATGACGACACGACTATTAAAACGGCGGTCGAATTCGGTACATATGAAGAACGTTGACGACCTGATAGACAGCGCGGCCGAGCTCGCGGAACACGGCCTCTCGAAGGGCGAAATCGCCGACGAGCTGAACGTCTCCCGAGAGACCGCAAGCTGGCTCGTTGAGCGTGCCGGCGGTAACCACACGGATACTGAGACTGCAGCGACGACCTCCACCGCTGACATCCACGTCGACTGGTCGGCTCTGGGACGCGACTCGACGCGGCTCCGGTACGCGGCGAGCGCGATGGCTGACCTGCTGGCCAAACAGGGCGAGGAGGTCGACCTAACGGTTGGTATCGAGAAGGCCGGCGCGCCGCTCGCGACCGCGGTCGCGAACCAACTCGACACGGATCTGGGAACGTACGCGCCCGCGAAACACCAGTGGGACGAGGGCGACATCGACGAGCAGGGCGGCGGCTTCTCACGTAACTTCGCCGCCATTCGCAATCGCGACTGCTACGTCGTCGACGACATCATCACCTCGGGGACGACGATGCGCGAGTCGATCGACGCGATCCGCGAGCAGGGCGGTGAGCCCATCGCCTGCGTTGTGCTCGTCGACAAGCGGGGGTACGACGAGATCGACGGCGTCCCCGTGTACTCGCTCGTCGACGTGGTCCGCGTCGACCGCGAGGAGTAGGTTATTCGCTGCGCCGTCGCGCCGTCGCGCTGTCGCGCTGTCGCGCTGCCACGCTGCCACACCGCCGCGCCGGTCTCGTGTTGACCCACGTCGATTTCGTGCGGAACCCATTTGCATCGCGGGCGCGTATCGCTCTCTATGACGTTCCAACCCGAGACCGACGCCGAGCCGGATGAGATCGTGGCCCGAGTCGAGGAGACGATCGCTGACAACGACGTGGTGCTCTTCATGAAGGGGAACCGCCTGATGCCGCAGTGCGGGTACTCGAAGCGCGCCGTCGAGCTGATCGGCCAGCACGTCGAGGAGTTCGAGACGGTCGACGTGCTGCCGGCGCTACCGCACTACCGCGAGGCGCTGGAGTCCCACAGCGGCTGGGAGACGATTCCCCAGACGTTCGTCAACGGGGAGTTCATCGGCGGGAGCGACGTGCTGGCGGAACTCGACGAGCGCGGCGAGCTGGCCGCCGAGCTTGGCGCCGAGTAGCGGGGACGCTCCGTCGTACGTCCTGACTACCGTCGGAATCCATCGAAGCGGCGCTTGCGAGACGATCGACGCATTACCTTCCCGGTGCATTTCAATCCCGATCTTCGAAAGTCGAAGGGCAGGCGATATAAACCTACGGGCCCTAGGAAGGGTAGGTGCAGCAGTCGCCGCTGTCGCCGTTCCGATCGGTTCGACCCCATCTCACCCAACCAACAATGACAGGCCGCGTGTTCAGACTTCATTCGACGCTCGAACTGCCACTCGAAGACGTGGAGACGTACTTCGAAGAAGATCCCGACCTCCCGCCGGAGATCGACGACATCGACATCACGCGTCGAAACAACACCCTCATCATCAAGGCCCTGTCCGACGACGAGAGCATCAGCAAGTACACACCGACCGCCCAGCTGAAGGCCTCGGTTACGGAGACGCGTGTGTGGGAGGAAGAGCCCCCGCGCGCCGGTGGCCCGCAGTGGATGGACGACGAGGAAGAGGAGATCCCCTCCGAGCTCGTCGAGTTCGCCTGCTTCAAGGGCGACCGCGAGACCGTCCTTCAAAACTCCGCGCTCCAGTACCCGATGTTCCTCGTGTTACGCAAGATTGCGACCCTCTCGGAGAAAGGGACGCTGACTGCGATCACCGAGGAAGACGGGGAGCTGGAAGCGACACGCATCGTCGAGGGCGAACCGCGTCCCGCAAGCATTGAGGTCGTCGAAAGCCCGCAGGGGGCCGGCTACGGCGACGGTGGTGTCAACTGGCGCGACAACGAATTCATCTCCGACTAAGCTCCGGTTCGGTCCAACCCTCCCCGTCCGGACGCTAACCGATTTCTTCCCGCGCTCCACCGTTCGCCCGCCGAGCGACGGCGTCGCGGACCGCCGACGCTTTAGGCGCTCCGAGCGTCCCCTCGTCAATGACTGACGATTGGGTGAGTCTCTTTTCAGGCGGGAAGGACTCCTCGTGGGCGCTGTACCGCGCGCTGGAGGAGGGCCTCGATGTCTCGCGACTCCTAACGGTCCACCCTGCGGGCGACTCGTACATGTATCACACGCCGGCGACCGAGCTCGCCGCGCTCGCGGCCGAGAGCGTCGGGATCGATCTCGTCGAGGTATCGCCTGCTGATTTCGGCGCGGACGATGTCGACGACGCGGGCGAGCAGGGCGACGCCGAACTGGAGCCGATGGAGGCGGCGCTCCGGGAGATCGCCGCGGGCGACGACGTGGACCTCGCGGGCGTCACCGCGGGCGCGGTCGAAAGCGAGTTCCAGACGAGCCGCATTCAGGGGATGTGCGACCGGCTCGGGATCGACCTCTTCGCGCCGCTGTGGCAGGAGAGCCCGGTCGCGCTCGCCGAGGCGATGTTCGAGGCGGGCTTCGAGATCCGGATCGTGCAGGTTGCCGCCTACGGGCTCGACGAGTCGTGGCTCGGTCGGAGATACGACGCTGACGCGCTCGCGGAGCTCGTCGATCTCCGCGAGGAATGCGGGGTCCACCCGCTCGGCGAGGGCGGCGAGTTCGAGACGTATGTCGTCGACGGCCCGCACATGGACCGGCGGATCGACATGGAGTACGATACCGTCTGGGAGGGCGACCGCGGCCACGTCGAGATCCGGGACGCGCGGCTGGAGTAGGTCGTTGCTCCGGACGAGCCGGGCTACGGCCAGTTGCCGGCCTGATCGTACGCGTTTATGATCCGATCGATGGCGACGACGTACGCCGCCGTTCGGAGGTTCGGAGCGTCGTTCGTCTCGTAGCTGTCGACCAGTCGATCGAAGGCGTCGACGATCATGCGTTCGAGCTCCTCGTTCACCCGCGACTCCGTCCAGTAGAACCGCTGGCGGTTCTGGACCCACTCGAAGTACGAGACGGTGACGCCGCCGGCGTTCGCGAGGATATCGGGGACGACGTACACGTCCTTCTCGGCGAGCACGTCGTCGGCGTCAGGGGTGAGCGGCCCGTTCGCGGCCTCGACGATCACATCGGCGCTCACGTCGGCGGCGAGGTCGCCGTCGATCGCGTTCTCCAGTGCGGCCGGCACGAGGAGGTCGACATCGAGCGTTAACAGCTCCTCGTTTGTGAGCGACTCCGTGTCACTGTACCCGCTGACGGAGCCGGTCTCGACCTTGTGGGCTTTCACGGCCCGGGGGTCGAGCCCGTCGGGGGCATGGATGCCACCGGAGGAGTCGGAGACCGCGACCACGTCGGCGCCGAGGTCGGCGAGCAGCGCGGCGGCGATCGAGCCCGCGTTCCCGTACCCTTGGACGGCGACCGTCGCGCCAGCGATATCGCGGTCGAGCCAGTCGAACGCCTCTCGCGCCGAGAGCGCGACCGAGCGGCCGGTGGCTTCGACGCGCCCCTCGCTGCCGCCCGAGTCGAGCGCCTTCCCGGTGATGACACCGGGAGCGGTCGTGTTCTCTAAGGTCTCGTAGGTGTCTTTGATCCAGTTCATCTCCCGCTGGCCGGTGTTGACGTCCGGCGCGGGGATGTCGCGGTCTTCCCCGATCAGCGGGCGGAGTTCGGTCGCGAACGCGCGGGTGAGCCGTTCGAGTTCGTCCTCGGAGTAGTCGGCGGGATCGATCGCGATCCCCCCCTTCCCGCCGCCGTACGGTATGTCGACGACGGCGCACTTGTACGCCATCCATCCCGACAGCGCCTTCACCTCGTCGCGGGTGACGCCGGGATGATATCGGATACCGCCCTTGTACGGCCCGCGGTCACCGTTGAACTGCGATCGGTACGCGCGAACCGTCTCTAGCGATCCGTCGTCGCGCTCGATAGTGAGGTTCGTCTCTAGTACACGCTCAGGGTTTTTCAGTCGGTCGAGCACGCCCGGTGACGCGTCGAGGAACGCTGCGGCGTCGTCGACCTGCTCTTGGAGACTCTCGAAGGGGTTGGCTTGGCCGGTCATACATCTGTCTCCCAGGGGATCGTGGTTAACTGTGACGGACGGTTCGGTTCTTGTCTCGATCGATGCCCTATCGATCGCTGGCGGCGGCGCGCTCGACGATCCGTTCCGCCTGCGCGATCAGGGGCGCGTCGATCATCTCGCCGTCGACCTCGAAAACGCCCCGTGCGTCCCGGTCCGCGGCGTCGCGGGCGTCGAGCACCGTCTCGGCCCACTCGACCTTCTCGGGATCCGGCGTGAACGCCGCGTTGATCGGTTCGACCTGTGCCGGGTGGATTGCCAGCTTCCCGTCGTAGCCGAGCGTGAGCGCGAACGCGGCCTCCTCGCGGAGCCCGTCCGCGTCGGAGAAGTCGGTATACACCGTGTCGATCGCGTCGATATCGGCGGCACCGGCCGCGAGGACGACGTGTTCGCGGGCGTACAACACCTCGGTCCCCTCGTCGGTGCGGGTCGCGCCCACGTCAGCCGCGAGATCCTCCGCGCCGAAGACGAGCACATTGGTCGCCGGGGCGGCCGCAATTGACTCGGCCGAGAGGATCCCCGCCGCGGTCTCGACCAACGCGAACACGGCCGGGTCGAGTCCGCGGTCCGCACAGAGTGAGGCAACTTTGTCGACGCGCTCGGGCGACTCCACTTTCGGGAGCATGACCGCGTCGAGTCGGATCGGACCCTCGGCGTCGTCGGGGCCGTCCTCGTCCCCCGTCCCCGCTCCGATCAGGGCGTCGAGGTCGGCGGCAGGGCCCGACGCGGTGAGCCGAACGCACACCTCCGCGTCGGGATCGAAGTCGGGGTCGGCGAGCACCGCGCGGACGTGCTCGCGAGCCTCGGCCTTCCGACCGGGTGCGACTGCATCTTCCAAATCGAAGCAGATCACGTCGGCGCCGGCACCCGGGGCCTTGCGCATGAGCTCCGGGCGGTCACCGGGCGAGAACAGCAGGCTTCGTCGTGCCATGTCAGGCGGTCCGTCCCCACCGACATAATCGTCCCGACGGCGACGCCGGCCAAGAGGGAGGAGAGACGCGCACCGCCTGGCGTGCCGCTTGATCGGAGGAACGGTAGCAATTTGACGCCCGCGGGAGACGGTAGTCCCATGCCCGGACGCTACTACGAGGAGTTCACGATTGGCGAGACGATCGAACACGCGAAGCGACGGACGATAAGCGAGGCCGACAACCAGCGCTTCTGCGACATGACGATGAACCAGCAGCCGCTCCACCTCGACGCCGACTTCGCCGAGGAGACGCAGTTCGGCGAGCGGCTGGTTAACGGGCTCTACACCATGTCGCTCGCGGTCGGCGTGTCCATCCCCGAGACGACCGACGGTACCATCGTCGCGAACCTCTCGTACGACGCGGTAGAGCATCCGAATCCGGTGTTCCACGGAGATACGATCCATGCCCAGTCGACCGTCACCGACAAGCGGGAGACGAGCGACGGCGAACGCGGCATCGTCACGATGCACGTGGAGGCGTTCAAAATCGTTGAGGACGGCGACGACGTGCTCGTCTGCGAGTTCGATCGGACCGTGCTCTCGGAGAAGCGGCCGGAAGACGGGGAGTAGCCGCCTGACGGCAAGTAGTCACCCGTCGGCGGCTCAGTCGGCCTCCTCGCCGTCGGCCAGCATCAGCCCGAGGTACGACGTGCGTATCTGCGAATCGCCGTCGAGTCCAAGCCGGTCGAGGGCCTCCAGCGCCTCGTCACGGGTGGCCTCGATCGCGCTCTCGTCGTCGACCTCCCGCTCGATCTCGACGAACTCGCCGACGCCGTCGACCGCGTCGAGGGTGACGGTGAACCCAGCGAACGACCAGAACTCGCGGCGCTTCTCGACTACCGCAGCCGGTTCGAACCCGAGCCCCGAGAGCACGCCCGCCATCGCCTCGCCGTCGTCGACGGCGGTCTCGTGTTCCACGCGCGTCTTCGACCTCCCGTCGAGGCGGGGGCCTTTGTACGTGAGCTTCGTCGTTTCTGCGGTCGGGTCCGCGGTCGACACCGCCTCGGTCTCCGCCCCGATCCCGTCCGGAAGTGGGGTCTCGCGTCGGACCCGGAGCGCCTCGTCCGTCTCGGCGAAGTCGCGGTGCGGGGCGTCGTAGTACGCGTCGCGCTGACGGCGGGCATCGACGCGCTCAGCGCCGGCCGCCCGCAGTCGCTTCCGGACAGCGTCGGTGTCGGCGGATACCTTGATCTCGACCTCGTACATACCACCGGATCCGCCGGGATAGTTCTTAAGCACGGTGGGACGCGCTCACTGCAGCCTCGGGCCCGATCGCTCCGCTTCGACGGCCGCGTTCCGCGCCGTCATCGCTCCGGATCGAACCGTGCGCCTTAAGGGTGTAACAGGAGACGTTCAGGGTATGAGCGATCAGGAGCAAGCGGACGCGGCCGAGGACGCAGACGAGGCCGAGACCGAAACCGAGGGACTCGCCGACGGCGACTTCGTGCGCGTCGCGTACACGATTCGAACCGCCGACGACGACCGTGTCATCGACACCACCGACGAGGAGGTCGCCGAGGACGCGGAGATCGACACTGAGGAACACGAGTTCGAGCCTCGCGTCATCGCGCTCGGCGCAGGTCACGTGTTCCCGTCCGTCGAGGAAGCCTTCATCGGCGCCGAGGTTGGCGACGAGGGCGTCGTCGACGTGCCCGCCGAAGACGCCTTCGGCGAGTACGACCCCGACGAGGTCGAGACCGTCAAGGCCGACAAGATCCCCGAGGACAGCCGCTACCCCGGCGCGCAGGTCCAGATCGATAACCGTCAGGGTTACCTCGAGACGATTATCGGCGGCCGTGCCCGCGTCGACTTCAACCACCCGCTGGCCGGCGAGGACCTCGAGTACGAGTACGAGATCCTCGAGGCGATCGAGGACCGCGAACAGCAGGCCGCCGGCATGCTCGGGATGTACCTCCAGGAGGCGCCTGAGGTTCGGATCGAGACCGTCACCGAAGAAGAGGAGACCGTCTCCGAGGACGACGACGGCGAGGAGGTCGTCGAGACCGAGGATGTCGAGAAGGATGTCCTCTACGTGACGGCGACACAGGCGATGCAGATGAACCAGCAGTGGATGTTCCAGAAGCAGCAGATCGCCCAGGACCTTATGAGCCGACTCGACCTCGACCGCGTCGTCGTCGAGGAAGTCATCGAGGGCGGCGGCATGGGTGGACTCGGCGGCATGATGGGCGGCATGGGCGGCGCTGGCGCCGAAGACATCGAGGAGGCGCTCGAAGACGTCGACGTTGACGCCGACGAGATCGTCGACGAGATCGACGAGGAGTAACCGATCTTCCAGTCGGGCGGGTCGAACCGCCCGCGCGAACGCGAACCGATCTCTTTTGAACTGCGGTCGACCCACTGAGAGACATGGAAATCGAACGTGCGCGTGACGACCTCGTCGTCGCCGCGAGCGCTGGGAGCGCTACGATCGTGATCGCACTTCTGTCCGGCGTCGCCGGCGTCCTCAACGTTTCGACCCTGCCGACGCTGGCGCCGCTCGTCGTCTACGCGGGGTACCTCTTCTCACGGAAAGGTGGGCCGTATGGCTCACTCGACCGACCGCGGAACTGGGCGACTGCCGCGGTGCTCGTTGGCGTTCTCGTCGTTGCCGCGGCGTCGGTTCTGTCGGTGTGAAGTCGTCGCGTCGTCACCGACGCCGAGTCAGGCGATGTCGCGGCTCGTGTCCACCGACACTGTATCTGTGAGCTTCAGCTTGAGGGGTTCTTCGAGCGCCGCGCCGCCACGGAACTTCGGAACGATCAGGCGGTTCACGATCTCCGTACCGGTCACAGTCGTTCGGAGGTCGAAGATCACATCCGCGACCTGCTCGGTGACCACTCGGTTCTGCCCGTTTCCCCCTTTGAAAGCGTGCACCACCGCGATCCCGCCGGCATCATCGACGTGTCGGCGGAGCTCGGTGAGAAACGAACCGTACCGCGACCGGTCAGCCGCCTCCAGCGGCTCGACGGAGTCGACGACGAGGGTGGCGCCCTCCGGGAGGTCCGAAGCGGTCGCCAGCACGTCATCGATCGGGTCCTCGCGGTCCGTCTCCTCGACGACGGTTTCCGCGTCGCCTCCACTACCGTCGCCTTCGCTCTCTCCGCCGAGGGTGAGGATCGCCTTGACCGCGTCAGCCGAACGCACCGTCGTGAGGTAGCGACACGCCCGTGGACGGGAGAACCGGTCCACAATTAGCTCCGACTGGCTCGCGGGGTCTGCCTTCAACACGACGACACTGCCGCTCGGGAGCCCGCCGCCGAACTCCCGGTCCAGCACGGAAATTCCGGTCGGGAGCGTCTCCATACATGCGCTGCCGGCTCCGGAGGTTTGGCTCTGTCGGTGGGTCACGATGGCGCGACGCGAGGCGGCTCCTGCGTTCATACCGGACGCCCCCGTTTGCGTCGTTTCCGTTGTTCTAGCCGTTCTGACCGGTTCGAACGAGGTCCTCGGATCACGCGACCCGCCACCGATCCGCACCGTGTTCGTCGACAAGTCGACGAGCAAGGTCGTCGTACGCCGATCGTACCGCAGACGACGCCAACGGCTCTGCCTCGGCCGGCGGGATCCGTCCAAGAACCGGACAGCCGAGCAGGTCACCGACTCCTGTCGGAACCGACTCGGCTCGAACGGCAACGACGCCGACCGGGAGACAGTCCAGCCGACGCGCGAGGGCCGCGGTCTTCGCGGCGTCTCGTAGCGCGGCCCGCCGAAGGGGCGTCGCGAGGAGACACCGATCGGCGACCCGGAGCGGCGCTGCGGCGTCGGGCGACGCCCCCGCCGGGCAGTCAAGGAGGGTCGGCGAATCGTCGGGAACCGACTCTGCGAGCGCGCCGAGGATTCGTCTCGCATCGACGTCTGCGGGCTCGTCTGGCGCCGAAAGCACCGTTGGCGCCCGCCGATCGGGACGGATCTGTCCTTCAGTCCGAATCGCGTCGACCACAGTCGGCGCGTCCGCAGCGGGCTCGCGATCCCCGTCGGTCGCGCTCGCCAACCGCGCGAGATTCGGGAGATCCCAGTCGGCATCGGCGGCGACGACGGGGGCGCCCCGTCGAGACAGCGCCCGCGCGAGCCCCAGCGTGGTGGTCGTCTTCCCGCTTCCGCCCTTTCCGCCAGCCACGGCTATCACGGAGCAGAGTGGGGCACAATCACTGATAAAAAACGGGATGGAGATCGAAACCGAACGACGAGACGGAGGCGAAGCGGCTCAGTCTTGACAGCAGCCGCCGGCCTCGCCGCCGAAGTCGACCGCGAGTGGCTCCGAGATGGCCTCGTTCACGGCTTCGAGGGTGTCGGTCAGATCCTCCTGTGCATCGAGGAACTCGCTCATGACGGCCATCGAGTGGAGCTCGTCTTGAGCTTCTTGCACCTTCTGGAGCCCGGAGTTCGTCGCCTGTCCGGTCTCTCGAGCCTGCATGAACTCTGCGCGGATCTGTTCGAATTCGTCGATCTTCGCTTGGACTTCCTCGTCGCGCTGGACCGCTTCGCGAGCCGCCTCGAACCGCTCGTACTCCTGTGTCTGGGCGATACGATCGCCGAGATTGCGACCGAGGTCCTCGATAGCGGCCTGTTCGTCGGGGGAGGCCTGTTCGACGCTCATATCCAATTCTCGGGACGGATCGGTTTTAACCTGCCGGAGCCGGGGGTGTCCACGGGGATCGGTGGATCCCGATCGCGCTGAGAGGTCTCCCGCTCACAGGTCTCCCGCTCACTCGTGTTTCGCGATCTGTGACTCCACGAACGCGACGACATCGCTCAGCTCCTGCTGGCCGATTCCGTGACCGCCCGGGTAGCTCCCCCGGGTGACGGCGGCGCCGATCTCGTCGAACCGGTCGGCCGCGGCGGCCGATCGCGACTCCGGAATCACGCGGTCCCCGGCGCCAGCGCCGACGAACACCGGTTTGTCCTCGATCCCGTCCGGTTCGAGGTCGGCGTGCGCGTCCGCGAGGTAGCCGTGGAGCGCGACGATCCACGCGTAGCGGTCCGGGTCCTCCAACACGAGCGAGAGACTCGTGATCGCCCCCTGACTGAATCCGAGCAGGCCGAGCCGGTCGGAATCGAGGTCGTACGATTCGACAGCGGCGTCGACGCTCTCGGCGACCAGATCGAGGCTTCGCCGGAAGTCCGCCGCATCCGGCTGGCTCGCTTCGAGCCCGCCGGCGGACAGGTCGAGCTCGTACCACGTGTACCCGCCCTGTAGCGGGTCGGGAGCGCGCAGGCTCACGACGTGGAGCCCGTCCGGGAGGTGTCGCGCCACCGGCAGCAGGTCCTCCTCATCAGCGCCGCGACCGTGCAGCACGAAGACGGCGGGGGCTGTGCCAGACTCGTTGTCGGGCGCGACGTGGACGTGTTCAAGCGGGATCTCGGTCATGTGTCTCGCGTTCGTCGGCTCGGGGGTTGTATCCGTCGGCCGCGGCAGCGATCGGTTCGGGCGAGGGGCACGGCCCTCTGATCGACGGGATCGCACGCTGCGTCGGTCCGCGCGTGAGTTATTTGGCGATTGCGTCAGAGGTTGGATCATGGATCCCCGAACCCTCGTCGCGGCGACGGCGATTTTCCTCCTCGTGACAGGAATCACCGCCGCACCGGCGGCCGACGCGCGCGCACCGCCGACGCCGGTGTGCGGCGTCTGCGATCTCGACCGAACGGCACCCGACGGTACGTCGGTGGTTGCCGACGAGAGCTCGCTGATCGTCACTCTCCACGAGAACGGGTCGACAACGTGGGAGGCGCGGGTCGACCTCGCGGCCGGCGGCGACGCGCTTGCAGCGAACGAGTCCCTCCGGCGCATGGTCGTTGTCGAGGCGGCTCACGACGGAATCGCGGACCCGAGAGATGTCGACGCCCGGATCGACGGGAACGCGCTGCTGGTCGATTACCGTGACCCGAATGCCACGGAGCGGTACCTCGGCGTCGTGGTGTTCACGCCACTGACGCCTGCATCTCCCCAGGTCCCCTTCGTCATCGGCGGCGAGGGGGTGCGGTATCTCGGTGCCGATCGGCTGACTGTCCGCGGTGCGCCCGGGTGGGAAGTTCGCGGCGATGCGGCCGCAACCGACTCCGATGGGCGTCTCGTCTGGACCCGTGAAAGCACCGAGCCCGATGACGAGGGACGAGTCTTCATCGATGTCGCTCGAGACCCCGTCGCAGTCGAGGAGGACGCGGTACTGCCCGGCGTGCGGGCGTGGATGGGCCGACTGCTCACTGGAAACAACTTCTGAGGGTTGGACGCGCTGTGACAGTACGAACCTCACGAACCTCACGGACGAAACTCACGGTCGAACGCGCCGTTTAACCGTCGTGCCGCACAATTCGTCGATATGAGCGACTCCACGGAGGGCGACCTCACGAAGACGGGGATGGCCCTGAAACACGACCGCGAGTGGGACTACGAACTCGATCGGATCGTCGAGGCTATCGAGGAGCGCGACGCGTCGAAGGTCGGCCTCCAGTTCCCCGAGGGACTCAAGCGCCGTGGCCCGAAGGTCGCCGACGATCTCCGCGAGGTCGCGCCCGACGACGTGACCTTCATGCTGTCCGGCCAACCCTGCTACGGCGCCTGCGACCTCGACACGTACCTGATGCGCCGGACCGACGTGTTCGTCCACTTTGGTCACACGCCGATGAAGGAGTCCGACAGCATCGTCTACGTTCCCCTGTTCTCGAACGTCGACCCGTTCCCGATCATGGAGGACGCGCTGGAGGAAGAACTCGCATCTCCAGAAGAGGACGCCGACGTGGGGCTCGTCACGACGGCTCAGCACATGAACCGGTTCGAGGAGATGACCGACTGGTTAGAGGAGCGCGGCTACGAGGTCCACACCCGCCGGGGCGACGACCGTCTCACGAAGGAGGGACAGGTGCTCGGCTGCAACTACGCCTCCGCGGACATCGACGCCGAGCAGGTGCTGTACGTCGGCGGCGGGAAGTTCCACCCGGTCGGCCTCGCGATGGAGCACCCCGACAAGCGCGTCGTCATCGCCGACCCCGTCAACAACGCGGTCTCGGTCGCCGAACACGACCAGTTCCTCAAGCAGCGCTACGCCTCGGTTCACAAGGCGATGAGCGCCGAGAAGTGGGGCGTCATCTTCTGTACGAAGATCGGTCAAGGCCGCTGGGAGAAGGCCCAAGAGATCGTCGAGAACAACGAGAACGCCTACCTGATCACGATGGACGAGGTGACGCCGGACCGCCTCCGAAACTTCGACATGGACGCGTTCGTCAACACCGGCTGTCCCCGGATCACGACTGACGACGGCCCCCGGTTCCACAAGCCGATGTTGACCCCCGGCGAGTACGAGGCCGCGATCGGCGAGAAGCCGCTCGACTCGATCGAGTTCGACACGTTCCACGACACCTGGTAAATCGCCTTGGGGTCGAACCCCGAGGCACTCCACCTGCTCCGCCTGTAGACCGTCCGTGATTTCTCTTATTCCCCTCAGACAGCGTTCTCGACGTGGTCGATCGCCCTCGCCGGCGACGCGACCGCCTCCACGCCCTCGATGTCGTGCGTGTCGAGCCCGGCGACCGCCCGCCCGTGTGCGAGCGCCATCCCGATCTCCGAGAGCGTGCCGTGCGAGCCGTCGACCGCGATCGCGGCGTCGCCGTTCATCACCACGAGCGCGTTGCGGGCGTGGCCCATTCCGGTCGCGATCGGGGTCGTGACGTGCGGGTTCGCGTCCTCACACCGGCCGGTCGGCAGGACGCCGATCGTCTCCCCGCCGGCGTTTGCGGCGCCGCGACAGACCGCCGCCATCACGCCGCCGAGCCCACCACAAACGACCGTGTGGCCGCGGTTCGCGAGTCGTTCTCCCAACTCTTCGGCGACCGCTGCCGTCTCGGCCGGAACCGAACTGCCGCCGATGACACTGACGCGCATACCGCGGGACGCGGGACGGATGTATATAAAAGGCGTCGTACGTGTCGCGAGATTGGTGAAACTCTTTTAAGTGCTGGGCGACGACAGTCCCTATGACGTACGATACCGTCGTGTTCGACAACGACGGTGTCCTCGTAGGCCGCACGCGCTTCGACGTGCTCCGGGATGCAACCCGGGACGCGTTCGAGGAGTGCGGCGTCGAGGAGCCCGATCCGGACGACGTAGAGCGCATGACTATCGGCGCGACCCCCGGCAGCGTGGGGACCGTCTGTCAGACGTACGACCTCGATCCGGGGTCGTTCTGGCGGACCCGCGACGACGTGGTCTCGAAGGCCCAACAGCAGGAGGCGCGCGAGGGGCGTAAGACCCCCTACGACGACCTCGACGAGCTACAGAGCCTCGAGGTAGAGATGGGAATCGTCTCCTCGAACCAGCAGGCAACCGTGGACTTCCTCGTGAACCACTTCGACGGATTCGAGCGGTTCGGCGCCGCCTACGGCCGGGAGCCTACAATCCACTCGCTCCAGCTCCGTAAGCCGAACCCCCACTACATCGAACAGGCGCTCGGCGACCTCGACGCCGGCAACGCGCTGTTCGTCGGCGACAACGAGTCCGACGTGCGCGCCGCCGAGAACGCGGGCATCGACTCCGCGTTCATCCGTCGCCCCCACCGCCGCGACTGGGAGCTGAACGTCTGGCCGACCTGGGAGATCGATCGGCTCTCGGACCTGCACGACATCGTCGGGTAGGTCGCAACCGGCGGTGACAACTCGGTAGATCACCCCGGCCGACACCGCTCTCTCAAGGTTTAACTCCGATCGGGAGCTACGCCGCCACAGTGACAGACGCCCCCCCGTGGACCGACCTCTTCGGCCACGCAGAGCCGTACCCCGAGCAGGCTGACGGGATCGACGCCGCGATCGACGCCGCCGAGGACGGCGGCTTCCTCGCGCTGGAGGGCGCGTGCGGGACGGGCAAGACGATGCTCGCGCTCACCGCCGGACTCGACCGCGTTCGCGACCCCGACTCCGACTTCGAGCGTGTGTTCGTCCTCACGAGCGTCAAACAGCAGCTCCGCCAGTTCGAGACAGACCTGGAAACGATCAACGGGGACCTCCCAGATGGGTACGACCCGGTCTCTGGGCTCACGCTCGTCGGGAAGGCGGACGTGTGCCCGTACGCTCGCGAGAACCGCGGCGGGATCGACCGCGAGAACGTGTACGAGCGCTGTGAAGGGCTCCGCGAGCGCACCCGAAACCTCGTCGGCGACGGTGGCGCGACCACGACATCGAACCTCGTGAGCGAGGCACAGAGCCAACAGGTCGGCCTGTTGGACTCGGGGAACAGGGGCGGCTCGGCCACCGGTGATTCGAGCGCCGCCGACTACCTCAGCGTTGACGGCGATCCTACCCCGTACCGACCGGACACAGAGGAGTTCGAGGGCACCGAGTTCTGCCCGTTCTACGCCGGCTTCCTCGACGACCTTCCGGAGGACGGCGATCCCGCGGAGGCGGTCCCGTTCGACGTAACGGAACTCGGCCACGTCGGACCGACAGAGCTGGTCCGGCTCGCCGCCGGCCACGGCACCTGTCCGCACTCGATCATGGGTGCGCTCGTCCCCGAGGTCGAGGTCGTGATCGGCAACTACTACCACGCATTCGACCCCGTCACGACCGGGACGTTCACGGGCGCGCTGCTGGACAACTCGACGTTCGTCGTCTGCGACGAGGCCCACATGCTCGAACCCCGCGTGCGCGACCTCGTGAGCGACGCTGTCGCCGACGCCAGCCTCCGTGACGCGGAGAACGAACTCACGCGCGTCGTCCAGCCGCTCTCGTTCGAGACGGCCGGCGCAGAGTCGGACGACGCCGAACTCGTCCGTGGCGAGCTGGAGGACGCCGACGTGAGCGTCGACGAGATCGAGTCCGTCCGAGAATTTTACGCGGATCTCCGCGGAGAGCTCGACCGCCGCGTGACCGAGCGGCTGGACCGAGAGCGCCCAGACTGGCGGGCATCGATGCGCGAACTCGATGACGACGAGGTCCCCCTCCGTGACCCGGAAGAGCCGGGTGAAGACGAGATCACGGCGTGGGCGAAACGGGAGGGGTACGGTGACCGCGTCTGGGCCCGCGCGGAGCAGGTCGGCGCGGTCGTCAAACGCGTGCTCGATTCGCTGGAGGAGGAGGACAAACAGCGCGCTGCGCCGGGCGTCGGCCGCACCCTCAACGCGTGGTACCGCGAGGGCCACGATGACTTCTTCCGGGCGATCGATCTGGAGCGGACGTGGGACGAGACGGCGCCGCCCGACTCGTGGCGGCGCGCGTACAACGCGAGCCTCGCGCTGTACAACTGCCTGCCGAGCGAACCGATCGGCGACCGGCTCGCGGAGTTCGGCGGCGGCGTGCTAATGAGCGCGACACTGGAGCCGATGGACGTGTTCCGCGAGGTGACTGGGCTCGATCACCTCGAACAGCGCGGACGGCCAGTCGTCGAGCGGACATACGGCCTGTCGTTCCCGCCCGAAAACCGTGCGAGTTTCGCTGTCGACGCGCCGAAGTTCACTCACCAGAACCGCGGGGCACCCGGCGAGGAGAACGACACGCGACTCGCGCACCTCGACGCGACCGTGGCGGTAGCGAGCCGTGAGGGGAACGTGCTCGTCGGAACGCCGAGCTACGCGGAGGCGACGTGGATGGCCGAGTCGCTCTCGAAACGACTGGACAAGCCCGTGCTGCTCGACGAGTCGTCGGGCGACCGCGCCACGGAGTCGCTGAAAGACGACTTCTTCGCGGGCGACGGGAAGGTCCTCGTGACGAGCCTCCGCGGCACGCTCACGGAAGGCGTCGACTACCGCGGCGACCGTCTGTCGGCCGCCGTGGTCTGTGGCGTCCCGATCATCAACACGGCGCGGCCGCGGACGCGGGCGGTGATCACCGCTTACGACAGGCGGTTCGAGTCGGGATTCGAAACCGCCCTCACTGTTCCGGCGGTCCGGAAGGCCCGGCAGGCCGTCGGCCGGGTCATTCGTGGGACGGACGAACACGGAGTTCGCGTCCTGCTCGACGCCCGGTACGCGCGTGAGTCGTGGAACAGCGTCCGGGAGTACCTCCCGGACCACGAGCGCGAGGAGTACCAGCCGGTAAGCCCGGACATGCTCGGACTCGCGCTTGACCGGTTTGAGCGGCAGGTCGGCAACGAGTGAAGCGGCAGCCGATGAGGCGACTGAGGAGAGGACCGGAGCGACGAGAGCGCCGGAGGCGGTCCGTCGCGATTACCACTCGCCTACTGATCGGTTCGACGCAGGTATGGGACGCGTAACTAACGGTCCGTAGCGCCCGTACGTCCTCATGGAGCAACCGACACCGAAAGAGCGGTACCACGTCGTCTGCAGGGAGTGTCAGCTCGAACGGCTGTTTGATGTCGGCGACGACGCGAATCGCCTCGAACGCGAACACGCGTCGGAGACTGGTCATCGGATCGCAGTCGGGCGGGTCCGCTAGCTCATAGCCGGTCCGAACGAACGTTGCGTCGCTGTAGCTTGTGATCTGAAAATGGACGGAGAACCGTCGGGTGGCGGAGTAGAACGGTGCGACGACTGAGAAACGCGTCTGTTTTCGGTCCCAGCGGTCTAGTTCTCGCGACGGGCGAACGCGAGGTTACCGGAGACATTCTTGATGTAGGCCGTGACCGTCTCGCCTTCCTGTGCACCGGGGACGAACACCGTGTACTCGCCGCGTTCGGCGACACCGTCGCCCTTGCGGCCGGTGCCGACGATCTCGAGTTCGTACGTCTTGCCCGACTCGATCGCCTCCTCCTGCCGTTGGGTGTTCGAGGTGTTTTGCTTGGCGACGGGCCGGAACGCACCACAGGCCTCACAGCGAAGCATGGGCGTGCGGTTCTCGGTCTCAAGCCGGGTGTCCGGCAGGCCGCACTCAGAACAGGTGACGAACGACTCGATGTACGAGTCGATCGCAGTCTGGAAGTCGCGCTCGCGGAAGTTCCCGTTGTAGCGGGCTCGCCCGTCCTCGTACTGGCCAGCGGTACCGAGCTCCTGCTGGATCTTCGAGTGAACGTGTTCGGGGTCGCGGCTCAACGCGTCGGCGATCGCGGAGAGGTTCGTCAGCCGGGTGAACGCACCGTCCTTCTGTGTCTCCGGGTCCGGAACTGACAGCCGTTCGTCGGAGCCGCCGAGGTCCGGAACGTCCTCCATCGCGCGGTCGAGGCTCGATTCGTAATCCATGTCAAACCGGACGGTGGCGCGACGGAAATCGCTTCCGGGTTTGGGATCGAACGACGGCAATACGACTACGGGTCGAGAAACGAGGGTGAGAAATGAACCCACGACTTGGCGCGTGGCGTTCGTCCAGAAGTAGCGGGAGGTAGATTTGAACTACCGATCTCCGGGTTATGAGCCCGGCGGAATCTCCTGGCTATCCCATCCCGCTATCATATCAAAACCGCGTGCGACTGTTAAGGGTTCTGATCCCGTCGCCGTGTGCGATTCGTCCACGAAGTGTTTAAATATCGATCCGGACGGCCGCCGTCGGACATTAGGAGGTTTCGTCGGTGGTCGGATCGGCGCTTGCCGCCGCGTATCGCTGGCGCAACCGGAGTGCGGCGATCGCACCGACCGCGAACCCGACCGGTAACACGGCGTCTGCGGGGTCACCCGAGAGCGCGCGCGGGACGGTCAGCCCCGCCATTAGGGCGAACATTAGTGCCATTAGCCCGGCTATCGGGACCACGTAGCCGTCGGTGATCGATGTCTGGTCGGACTCATCGCTCATGGGGGCACTCTCGGGCGGACAGATTAAAAACCCGGGGCGGTCGCGCCCGGAGCGGTCACGACGCTCACCTTGCGTCGGTCGCAAACGCTTTTATCCATCATAGATAGTGATAAACTGATGCGAAAACCGCTACTAACGACGGACTTCTTGGACCGAGCACGGCGCCACTACGCCGACGAGGAGGCCGTCCTCGCCACTGACGGGACGCGGTACACCTACGCCGAGCTGGGCGAGCGCGCGGACCGCTTCTCCGCCGTGCTTCAAGAGTGCGGGATCGAGAAGGGCGACCGGGTTGCGGTGTTGGACCCGAACACTCACTACCACCTAGAAGCCGCCTACGGCGCCATGCAGATCGGCGCAGTTCACACTCCACTAAACTACCGGCTCACGCCCGACGACTTCTCGTACATGCTCTCCGACGCTGGCGTCGACGCTATCTACGCCGACGCCGAATACGCCGCGAACGTCGAGGCGATTCGCGAGGAGGTGCCAACCGAGACGTTCCTCACGAACGACGCCGACGCGATCGAGGGTGATTGGGAGTCGTTCGACGAGGCGCTCGCCGACGCGAATCCCGACGCCTACGAGCGCCCGGAGATGGATGAAGACGACGTGATCACCATCAACTACACCTCCGGGACCACGGGCGATCCGAAAGGGGTCTGTCGCACGCACCGCGCGGAGACGCTCCACGCCTACCTGATCACCATCCACCAGGAGATCACCGACGACGACGTGTACCTCTGGACGCTGCCGATGTTTCACGTCAACGGCTGGGGACACATCTACGCGATCACGGGGATGGGCGCCCGTCACATCTGTACCCGCGGCGTCGACGTCGAGGCCGTGTTCGACCGGATCCGCGCCGAGGACGTGTCGTACTTCTGTGCGGCGCCGACCGTGCTCAACATGCTCGGCGACCACTACGCCGACCACGGCGGCGCGACGACCGGCGACAACGACGTGCGGGCAGCCACCGCGGGCGCGGCGCCGCCGGAGGCAACGATCCGCACCGTTGAGGAAGAGTTCGGCTGGGATCTCAAACACGTGTACGGCGCGACCGAGACGGGGCCGCTCGTGACGACATCGGATGCCAAGCGTCACTTTGACGCCGACTCGGACGACCGGTTCGCGGTCAAGAAGACACAGGGGATCGGCTACCTCGGTACCGACGTGCGCGTCGTCGACGAAAACGGCGAGGACGTGGCTCCCGACGGCGAGACGATCGGCGAAATCGTTGTTCGGGGCAATCAGGTAATGGACCGCTACTGGAACAAGCCCGATGCCACCGAAGAGGCGTTCTCAGAGCGGCTGGAGGGATACTACCATATGGGAGATCTGGCCGTCGTCGACGAGGACGGCTTCGTCTCGATCCAAGATCGAAAAAAGGACATTATCATCTCTGGCGGGGAGAACATCTCCTCGATCGAGTTAGAGGACACCCTCTTCGAGCACGATGTCGTCTCAGACGTGGCCGTTATCCCCGCTCCCGACGAGCGGTGGGGCGAGACCCCGAAGGCGTTCGTGGTCCCGGAGAGCGGCGACCCGGACGACGCGGGTGCGACACCGGAGGAGCTCAAGGCGTTCGTTCGAGAGCGCGTCGCTGACTACAAGACTCCGGGCGAGGTGGAGTTCGTCGCTGAACTTCCGACGACGGCAACCGGGAAGATCCAGAAGTACGAGCTACGCGAGCGCGAGTGGGACGAGGAGGACCGGATGGTCGGGGAAGGGTAGCTGAAACAGCGGAAAAGACCGATCGCCCGACTTGGCCGTTGCCGGTTCAGTTCTCGCTGAGCAGGCTCTCGACGAGTTCCTCGGGGTCGAAGAGAGTGAGGTCGTCGTATCCCTGTCCAGTACCGAGAAACAGGATCGGCTTTCCGGTTACATACGCCACGGAGATCGCGGCCCCGCCGGAGGAATCGGCGTCGGCCTTCGTCAGAACCGCGCCGTCGATCTCGGCGGCGTCGTTGAACTCCTTCGCGCGGTTCACTGCGTCTTGACCCGCAACCGCCTCGTCGACGAACAGTGTCATATCCGGTGCGACAACGCGGTCGATCTTCTCGAGCTGGGCCATCAGGTCGTCGCTCGTGTGGAGCCGACCCGCGGTGTCGCCGAGGACGACATCGATGTCGTTCGCCTCGGCGTACTCGACGCCGTCGTAGATCACGGCGGCGGGGTCGCCGCCTTGGTCGTGGGAGATGAGCTCCCGGTCGAGTCGGTCGGCGTGCTCCTGGATCTGTTCGTTCGCACCCGCCCGGTAGGTGTCGCCGTTCGCCATCACTGACGAGTAGCCGCGGTCGGCGAGCCACTCCGAGAGCTTCGCGATGCTCGTCGTCTTTCCGACGCCGTTGACGCCGGTGAAGACGATGGTGACGGGTTTGTCGGCCTCTGCGATCCGCTCTTCGAAGTCGAACTGTCCGACGGCGATCACGTCGAGAAGGGCGTCGTGAAGCGCCGATTCGACGAGTTCGCCGGTCGTCTCGACCTGTTTGCGGGACTCACCGAGCATCTTCTCGCGGACGGTATCGAGGATGCGCTCGGCGACGCTCATCTCCACGTCGCTCTCTAAGAGGGCCATCTCCAGGTCCCACAGCGGCTCCTCTAGGTCTTCCTCCTCGATAATGATGCGCCCGGTCGCGAACGCCTTCGCACGCTGGAAGGTGCTCGGGTCGTTGTCGTCGGCGTCCGCATCGTCGTCGTCGGCTGCCGAGTCGACTTCAGTCGGCGATTCGGCGGCCGACGCGTCGCTCTCAGCGGCCGGAGCGTCCTCGGAGGACTCGGCGGCGGGGCTCTCGCCCGTCTCTGCCTCGTCCTGCTCCGCGGGCTCCTCGACTTCGGCGTTCTCCTCGACGTCTTTCCGGAACCCGGAGAGCTTGTCTTTCAGTCCGTCGAACACGGTCGGTCGTTACTCCTCGTCGCCCTGGCTCTGCTGCATCTGCTGCATCTGCTGTTGCTGCATCTGCTGTTGCATCTGCTGGGCCTGCTGTTCGAGCTCCTGACTCTCGGACTCGAGCTCGTCAACCTCTTCCTGCGTCTCCTCGATGCGGTCGTCGAGCGCGTCGCGCTTGCGACCGAGCACGTCGATGGCGTCCTCCTCGCTCTGCTCGGCGGAGTAGTTGCCACCGAGTGAGACGATAATCTCGTCGATATCCTGGACCTCGGCGCGCACGTAGGCGCCGCCGCCGAGCGGGACCTGCACCGTCGAGCCCGAGTCGAGGGTCTCGATGGCCTCGATCGCGTCGTCGATGTCAGACTGCTCCTCGCGGTGGTCGTCGATCTCGACTTCGAGCGCCTCGATCTCCTCGTCGAGCGCCTGCAGCTCTTGGGAGAGCTGCTGGAGCTGCTGTTGCCCACCGCCCATCATGCTGCGGACACCTCCTTGATCTCGATCTGGGGGCGCTTCCGGTTGTGCTGGCTCCCGACCGTGGTGTAGATACGCTCGCGGGCGAGGTCCTCGTTCTCCGCCTCAACGTCTTTGGTGAACGGCTGGAAGCCGTCTCGACTCTGGAACTGTCCAGTCACCGTGTAGGTACTCATGTTCTCCGATCCGGCAGGGAGAGGGAAGTATCTTCCTAAAAAGCGGGACGCGACCGATCAGGCTAAAGGGCGACGGAACGCCACAGGCGACCGAATTTCCGGTCGAAATCCGTCGCGACTAGGCACCGGAATCCGTCACCACCGAACACACAGTCAGCTGGCGAGGTCGACCCGCCGGAACCGGAAGGCCGCGAGGAGTACGAGCGCAAGCGTCGCCGTGAACAGGACGGCTGCACCGGCGGTGTCGTACTCGGCGTTCACGAGCAGTGCGGAGGGGTCGTAGTGAGCGGTCGGGCTGATCGACCCCACCCGAGCGTACTCGCTGCTGGCCGCGAGCGAATCAAACATGAACAGCGCGAACAAGCCGCCGAGCGCGACCCGTTGGGCGACGCCCGCCCGTGAGATGAGCGTCGTGACCGATCAGGGTGGCCCCGCCGCTCGTCGGCGACAGGAACCCGAGGAGGGTGCGGATCGCGATCGTCTTTCCGGCGCCGTTCGGCCCGAAGAAGCCGAACACCTCGCCATCCTCGACGGCAAACGACACGTCTTCGATCCCGCGAACGTCGCCGTAGTACTTCGTCAGGGACCGACATTCGATGGCGGGCATACTGCCCGCAACTCGGCATTGAGGCTTAAAAAATGGGCAGAATCGCCGGACTGAGCGCGATTCGCCGGGGTGCGGAGGTGTTTCGACCGGATGCGCTTCGGCCTCAGTCGATGAAGCCGAGCGTCTCCTCGATCCGACCCAGTTCGGGACCGGTGGTGTCCTCGCCGACGACGTATCCTTCGTCGGTGGCGATAAGCCCGGAGCCGATGAGCGGCGCGCCGTAGTTGATCGTCCCGAGATCGGCGCGCACGTCGAGCGCCTCCTCGACCGCTTGGAGCTCCGATTCGGTCGATTTGGGGTGACAGAGCACGCCCGTGTTGTTGGCGACCGCAGCGGTGCCGACCGTCCGCACGTCGCCGAGATCGCCACGGACCACGGGGACGCCGAGGGTCTCTCTGATCGTCACGATCGACTCGCGCGGGAGGTCCGGGTGGACGTACGCACCGTAGTCGTTCGCGAGGACGACGTTCCCGGCCGCGTTGATCTCGCCGGGAAGCTCGCCCACCTCGCAGTCAGCGGCCTCGGCGATCCGCGACTGCTCTCGCTCGGTGGCCCGCGCGGAGACGAGAACTCCGTTCTCGTTGCCCGTCGCGAGGGATCCGACGGTGTTGGCGCCGCCAACGGTCGTGAGGAGGGGCTCCGCGCCCAGTTCCTCGCCGAGTGCGTCGGCGAGCTCCTCGTCGACGTCCGGCCGAACCAACAGGAGGTCGTCGATCGCGCGGGCGAACACGCCCACGTACGACGAGCCGGTGAAGGTCGCCCGTAACACGCTACTCGGCGTACTCGGCTTCGACGACGGGCTCGCCGTCCTCGACGAACCGGGCCGCGCGGACGCGGACCTTGCTCGGGGGGTTCTGGCGACCGTTCGCCCAGACGGCCTCGTTGACCGTGGTGTCGAGAACGACCTCCGCCTCGTCGACGGAGAAGTGCTGTGCGAGGTGTTCGCGGACGATCTTCATCGCGAAGTCGGCGCGCTCCTGAATCGGCTTGTCGTTGGCGTCGCGGAGCGGGACGGTGACGACGCGCTCCTCGAAATCACTCGTGCTCATTTACTCGTCCAGGTCGTTCCGGCGCCAGTTGCGCCGCTTGGGGTTTCGCGTCACGTTCATGTCCGTCTTCATCATGACCCACGCGGGGACGCGGGTGTTCTGGCGTTCCGCCTTCGCCAGACGCTTTTTTTGAGCCTTCGACTTGTCTCCCATAGTGGCGCACACTTTCCACGGGGCGCATAAAACCCCTTCCATACCGCGTCGATCGGTGAGATCGAACACCCTGCGATGCACCGCGTCTCGGCAGGATCAGAAGGTCCGCTCGGCGAGGCCGCGGTAGATCCGGTAGCAACGCTCTAGCACGTCGACCCCGACGCTTTCGGTGTCGGTGTGCGCCTCGCCGGGCTCAGAGGCCCCGCAGACGAGGCAGTCGGTGCCGGCCTCGGCGAGCCAGCCCGCGTCGGTCGCGTGGGGCTTAATCACGTGTTCGGGCGCGTCGAGCCCCAGTTGGTCGTGGACCTCGCGCGCCGCCGCGAGCACGGCGTCGGCGAAGGCGTCGTCGCCGCAGGCCATCGGCGGAAGGTCTTGGTCGACCTCCCACTCGACGCCGTCGACCGCGTCGGCGGCGCGGCCGATGTCGGCGCGATCGCCCGGGACCGTCCGCTCGTCGATCGTCACCTCGCATCGCTCCGGGATCACGTTCCACGTCTCGCCGCCGTGGACCATCGTTACCGCGAGTGACCCGGAGACGGTCTCACCGAAGACGGTCGACTCCGGGGCGTCGAGCTCCCGAACCACATCGATGGCGTCACTTGCGCGGTAGATCGCGTTTTCGCCGTCCTCGGGCTCTGAGGCGTGCGCCGCGGTCCCGCTCGCGACCAGCGTCGAAGCGCGCCGCCCCTTGTGCGCGACGACCACGTCGGTGACGCCCGGCGTCGAGTAGTCCGTCGACCCCTCGGCGACGACTGCGCGCTCGGGGGCGAACCCGTTGTCGATCGCGTGGCGCGCGCCGGTCCCGCCGACCTCCTCGCCGGTGAACGAGGCGAACGCCAGCTCGCGACCCGCCGGCGGCTCGGCGTCTCGGAACGCGAGCATGCAGGCCGCCACCGCGCCCTTCATGTCCGCCGTCCCGCGGCCGTAGATCCGGCCGTCGCGGCGCTCGACGACGTATCCACCCGCGTTGCCCTCACCGGTCGTCTGGCGGTCAGCCGGCGGGACCACGTCGTGGTGGCCGACGAACGCGAGGGTGTCGGCGTCGTAGTCGTTCGTCTCACCTTTATAAGCGAGCACGCTGCCGGCGTCGTCGCGCTCGACCCGCGCGTCGGTCTCCGTGCGGAGCCACTCCTCGATCGCGTCGCCGGCGGCGGTCTCGTCCTCGTGCGACGGGATCGCGACCAGCTTCTCCGTCAGATCCGCGAGTTCGTCCATAGAGCGGTGTGGGTGCTCGGCAGCTTAAAAACTGAGTCTGGTGAGTGTACTTATAAATAGTACGTGCGGTGGCGTCGCCGGCGGCTTTGCCGCCGGCTGCAAGCGAGAGCTTCGCTCTCGCCCTGTGCGCCCCGGTTCGCGGCCAAACAGGCCGCGAACCGACGGTGCGAGGGAGTCGATCGTCCGGAGCAACGCGGAGGACGACCGACGAGGCTGGGGAGGCGTGAGGTGCTGTGCGGTCGCGGTCGGGTGGGACTCAAAGGGGCAGCCGGGGAGGCGGGCGCAGGCTCGTTGCGCGCTTCAGTCGCTCGCTGCGCTCGCTCCTTCCAGTGCTTACGTCGCCTGCGCCCGCCTCACCGGCTGGGGCTTTGGAGGTGTCTGCCGAGCAGCAGTCGACCACTCATAAACAAGAACTCGCTCAATAGACTACTTCTCCCACATAAGCGCGCGTGATTAATACGTCTCCGAGCCCTTCGAGCGAGTATGTCCAATCAGCTCGAAACCGCGACGCTCGGCGGCGGGTGCTTCTGGTGTACCGAGGCGGCGCTCGAACAGCTCGCCGGCGTCGAGTCGGTCACGTCCGGCTACGCCGGGGGCCACGTCGAGAATCCGACTTATAAAGGAGTCTGCTCCGGGAACACCGGCCACGCCGAGGTCGTCCAAGTGGAGTTCGATCCCGACGTGATCGCCTACGACAAGATTCTGGAAGCCTTCTTCGAGGTCCACGATCCGACGCAGCTCAACCGACAGGGCCCGGACGTTGGGTCCCAGTACCGCTCGATCGTCCTCACCCACGACGAGGAACAGCGCGAGGTCGCCGAGGCGTACGTCGAGGCGCTCGACGAGGAGTACGACGACGACGTGGTGACCGAGATCGAGCCGCTGGAGACGTTCTACCGCGCCGAGGAGCATCACCAGGACTACTTCGCGAAGAACCCCGACGACGCCTACTGCACCTTCCACGCGAAGCCGAAGATGGAGAAGGTCCGCGAGAAGTTCGAGGCGAAGGTCGCGAAGTAGGGCGTTTGCGCTGCTGTGAGATCCCCGGATCCTCGATCTCGCTTATAAATAGTTGATTCCGGATCGACGGTGAACACCGCCAAAGCCCCAGCCGCTCGACGATACGTGAGCGGTGACTCCTCGGTGAACACCGCCAAAGCCCCGGCCACGAGGACTCGCGGGACCCTTGCTGCGCTCCTCGCTCGCAGGCACGCGCCACCGCCTGGCTGCGGTCGCGATCACGTCGGCTATTTATAAGCAATCACCACCCGATTCGCCCCGGTCCCGACCGCGTTTGTCCGGCAACCCTGCGGTCGAACGGTAGACCTTTGCCGTCCCCGGTGTGAGCGGGCGTATGGTCTCGCTGGGACTGGTGGTGGCGCGGTTCAACGACTCCGTCACGGAGCCGATGGCCGAGGCCGCCCGCGAGGCGGCCACCGACCGCGACGCCGTCATCGTCGACGAAGTGAGCGTGCCGGGAGCGTACGACAGCCCGCTGGCCGCCGACCGGCTCGCGCGCCGAGACGACGTCGACGCCGTCGCGGTGGTCGGCGCCATCGTCACCGGCGACACCGACCACGACCACGTGATCGCGAGCGCGACCGCCGACAAGCTCACGCAGGTGAGCCTCGACCGCGACACCCCCGTCACGTTCGGCGTGAGCGGCCCGGGGATGTCCGGCGCGGAGGCGCGCGAGCGGATCGACAAGGGCGCGGACGCGGCAGAGGCCGCGATCGACCTCGCGGACGAACTCGACTGACGGAGCCGAGACGACCACACCACACCACAATGAGCGACGCATACGACTTTTCAGAGCGGATCGGACGCGTAGAACCCAGCGCCACGCTGGCGATATCGAACCTCGCGGCGGAGAAAGAGGCGGAGGGCGCTGACATCGTCGACCTGTCGGTCGGCGAGCCCGACTTCGATACTCCAGCGAACGTCGTCGAGGCAGGCAAGGATGCCCTCGACGCCGGCCACACGGGGTACACCTCCTCGAACGGGATTCCCCAACTCAAAGAGGCGATCGCGGCGAAGCTCCGCGACGACGGACTCGACGCCGACGCCGACGAAGTGATCGTCACCCCCGGCGGCAAGCAGGCGCTGTACGAGACGTTCCAGACCCTGATCGACGACGGCGACGAGGTCGTCCTGCTGGATCCGGCGTGGGTCTCCTACGAGGCGATGGCAAAGCTCGCCGGCGCCGACCTCTCGCGGGTCGATCTAGCCCCGCACGGGTTCCAGCTGGAGCCCGCGCTCGATGCGCTCGCGGAGACGGTTTCTGACGACACCAAACTGCTCGTCGTCAACTCCCCGTCGAACCCGACAGGTGCCGTCTTCTCGGAGACCGCCTTGGAGGGCGTCCGCGACCTCGCGGTCGAACACGACATCGCCGTGATCTCAGACGAGATCTACGAGCAGATCACCTACGACGCAGAGCACGTCTCGCTCGCGAGCCTTGACGGAATGGCCGACCGGACGATCACGATCAACGGTTTCTCGAAGGCGTACTCGATGACCGGCTGGCGGCTCGGCTACCTCCACGCGACCGACGAGTTCGTCGGGCAGGCCGGCAAGCTCCACTCGCACTCCGTCTCGTGTGCGGTCAACTTCGTCCAACGCGCGGGCGTCGAGGCCCTCGAAAACACCGACGAGTCGGTCACGGAGATGCGCGACGCGTTCCGCGACCGCCGCGACCTCCTCGTCGACCTGTTCGACGAGCACGGCGTCGACGTCGACGTGGGCGACGGCGCCTTCTACATGATGATCCCGGTCGACGAGGACGATCAGGCGTGGTGTGAGGCCGCCATCGAGGAGGCGTCGGTCGCCTGCGTCCCCGGGAGCGCGTTCAACGCGCCGGGCCACGCCCGGATCTCGTACGCTGCCAGCGAGGGGCGGCTTCGCGAGGCGGTCGACCGACTCGTCTCGAACGACCTGCTGTAGGCCCACAGGGGCGAGAACCGCCGACGTGTTTTTCAATCTTGTCACCGAATCTTCATTCGAGTGGTGGCATGTACACAGACATCTTGTATCCGACTGACGGGAGTACCGGATCGAACGCGGCGGCCGAACACGTCCGGCTGCTGGCGTCGATGTTCGACGCGACCGTGCACGTGCTGTGCGTCGTCGACACACGTCACGTGGGAATCGGAATGAGCGGCGCGTTTCTCGACGAGGGGACCGCGGGCATGAGTGGATCGGCCACGGACACCGAGGGCGGCACGGTCGGGGAGCGAGACGACGCCGACGAGCGGCAGGCGGAGTTGCGAGAACACGGCGAATCGGTCGTTAAAGAAGCGAGCGCGGCGTTCGGAGATATTGAGACGACAACGGCAGTCATGGCGGGCAATCCCCACACGAGCATCCTCGAGTACGCTGACGATCACGACATCGATCTGATCGTGATGGGGACGCACGGACGGACAGGCGTCGATCGGTACCTCCTCGGTAGCGTCACCGAAAAGGTGATCCGGATGTCCGACGCGCCCGTGATGACGGTTCGCGCCGGAGTCGAGGACTGACCGAGTCCTCGCGCGGTCCGGTATCCACGGCCGGCTGGGCGGCGCGGACCCCCGACCGCAGCCCATTTTCGTCCTCGTTTTGAACCGGGCGGCATGGACGAATCCCTGCGTGAGTAGCCGGCGACCTTCCGAAACCCTTACTCCCGATCCGGAACACCTCAGCGTATGAGCGATACGTCCGAGTCGGCGGATGACGCGGGGGAGGCGCCCGACGGGGGCGACGACGCCGCGGCCGCCGTCGACGCCGAGAAGGTCCGACACGTCGCGGATCTGGCCCGCGTGCGGCTCGACGACGACGAGGTCGAGGCGTTCGCCGACCAGTTCGGCGACATTCTCGACTACTTCGAGGCGCTCGACGAGGTGCCAGAGACCGACCGCGAGGAGGAACTCGTCAACGTGATGCGCCCCGACGAGGTCAAAGAGGGGCTCACGCAAGAAGAAGCACTGTCGAACGCCGAGGAGACGGAAGACGGCTTCTTCGTGGGGCCGAAGGTGTCGTGATGGCGGCCGACTACAACGCCTTCATCACGGAGGAAACAATCGAGGGCGACGACGACGCCGACGGCCCCCTCGCTGGAGCGACGGTCGCGGTCAAGGATAACATCTCCACAGAGGGGATCCGGACGACCTGCGGCTCCGAGATGCTCGCCGACTACGTCCCGCCGTACTCCGCGACTGTCGTCGACCGGCTGACCGACGCGGGCGCGACGGTCGTCGGCAAGACGAACATGGACGAGTTCGGGATGGGAACGACCACCGAGACCTCCGCGTTCGGCCCCACGAAGAACCCTGCCGACCCGGAGCGCGTCCCCGGCGGCTCCTCGGGCGGGTCGGCGGCGGCGGTCGCCGCGGGCGAGGCCGACGTGGCCCTCGGCTCCGACACGGGCGGGTCGGTGCGCTGTCCGGCCGCGTTCTGCGGCGTCGTCGGGATCAAGCCCACCTACGGGCTCGTCTCGCGGTACGGGCTCGTCGCGTACGCAAACTCCCTCGAACAGATCGGACCGATCGCGGGCACCGTCGAGGAGGCGGCCGCCGCCCTTGACGTCATCGCTGGAGCGGACCCGCACGACGGGACCACTCGCGACTTGAGCGAGGTTGAGGGTGCGAATCCCGACCCGAACTACGCCGCGGCCGCCGACGGCGACGTCGACGGGCTCACCGTCGGGATCCCGACCGAGCTGTTCGACGGGGCCGACGAGCGCGTGGTCGAGACGGTCGAGGCCGCGATCGCGGACCTTGAGGCGCAGGGCGCCGAAACGACCGAAATCTCGCTGCCCTCGGTCGAGCACGCGGTGCAGGCGTACTACGTCATCGCGATGGCGGAGGCCTCCTCGAACCTCGCGCGCTTCGACGGCGTGCGATACGGGAACCGCGCCGAGTCGGACGGCAACTGGAACGAGTCGTTCGCGGAGACGCGCGAGGAGGGGTTCGGCGCGGAGGTCAAACGTCGGATCCTGCTGGGCACGTACGCGCTCTCGGCGGGGTACCATGACAAGTACTACCAGAAGGCGCAGGATGCTCGTGCGTGGGTCCGTCAGGACTTCGAAGACGCGTTCGCGGACGTGGACGTGATCGCGTCGCCGACGATGCCGGTGCTCCCCTTCGAGCTCGGCGAGAGCCTCGACGACCCCCTCCGGATGTACCTCGCGGACGCGAACACGACGCCGGTGAACCTCGCGAATCTCCCCGCGATTTCGGTGCCCGCCGGCGAGGCCGACGGGCTTCCCGTCGGGCTCCAACTGGTCGGCCCGAAATTCGACGAGGAGACGGTGATTCGCGCGGCGAGCGCGGTCGAGGACAGATGAGTCTGACTGACGAGGAGCTGAGCCGGCTCGCCGACATCGTCCGCCTCCAGCCGACGAAGAACGGCGAGCTACAGGACGCGTGGGGACTCGACAGCGGCAGCGAGGTCCACCAGTACCTGGAAAACCACCTCAAGGAGTACTACTACCGCGACGACGACAGCCTGATCCGATCGACCGCCGAGGCGAACGACCTCGTCGACGTCGAGCCCGGGATCGAGGCCGACGCCGTCGCGAAGGGCGCCGCGCCGGAGACGATCCGCGTCCCCGAGCTGGAGGCGCGGGTGTTTGAGGTCGTGGCGGGTCCCGACGAGCGCTCGCAGTCGGTCGTGGCCGTGCTCAACGCGGTCCGCGAGGCGTTCGATCTCGACCCCGACGTCGACGAGGTGCGGCGCGCGCTCCGGAGCCTCGAACGGAAGAACGTCGTCGAGGTCGTCTACCGGACCGTGCCGACGTTCAGGCTGGCCGTCGAGCGCGACGAGATCACCGTCGAAATCGCCGAGTAGCGCGCTACCTGCGCATCGGTCGGGAGAGCGTTCCGCAACGGTACCTTATAAGCCGCCGGGGCCGGAACCGTCTCGGTAATGCTACAGGGGGTCAACGTCGCGCTCGGTGTCTCGGGGAGCATCGCGGCGGTGAAGGTCGTCGAACTCGCTCACGAGCTACGCCGCCATGGTGCGAGCGTGCGCGCCGTCATGTCTCCGGCGGCGACGAACATCGTCCACCCGTGGGCGGTCGACTTCGCGACCGACGAGCCCGTCGTCACCGAGATCACCGGCGACGTGGAACACGTCGAGCTGTGCGGCCGAGAGGGGTGGGCCGACGTGCTCCTGCTCGCGCCCGCGACCGCGAACACCGCCGGGAAGGTCGCGGCTGCAGTCGACGATACCCCGGTCACGACTTGCGCGACGACCGCACTCGGCGCGGATCTGCCGGTCGTGATGGCGCCGGCGATGCACGAGCCGATGTACGACCACCCGGGCGTGCTGGAGGCGCTCGATCGGCTGGAGGCGTGGGGCGTGACGTTCGCGGATCCTCGCATCGAGGAGGGAAAGGCGAAGATCGCCGCCGAAGAGGACATCGTGACGAAGGTCGCCCGCGCAACCACGCCGCAGTCGCTCTCGGGGACGCACGTCGTCGTCACCGCGGGTGCGACGAAAGAGCGGATCGACCCAATTCGGATCTTGACGAACCGGGCGTCGGGGAAGACGGGGCGGGCGGTCGCTCGGGCGCTGTACGTCCGGGGCGCGACCGTGACGCTGGTACAGGACGGTTCGGAGGTCCCCTACGCCGACGTGGTCGCGGTCGAGACCGCGGCGGAGATGATGGAGGCGTGTCGCCGGACCGCGGCCACCGCGGACGCGCTGATCTCCGCGGCGGCCATCTCCGATTTTACCGCCGACGCGGTCGACGAGAAGATCCGATCCGGATCCCCGCTCTCGGTCGATCTGGAGCCGACGCCGAAGCTGATCGACTCGGTGCGAGAGGCGTACCCGGACCTCCCGATCGTTGGGTTCAAAGCCGAGACCTCCGGCGACGACGCGGCGATGGTCGCGGAGGCGGAGCGGATCCGCGACCGAGTTGGACTCGTGTTCGTCGTCGCCAACGACGCGAGCGTGATGGGGGACGACGAGACCCGCGTCCTCCTCGTCGGCGACGAAGGGACCGAACCGACGGAGGCCGTCGGCTCGAAGGATACCGTTGCCGGGCAGATCGCAGACAGGCTGGCCGTCGAACTCGGGTGGTCGGCGTAGCGGCCGAATCGATCCGCGTCGACAGCCGCTCCTCCCCTCGTTCGCCCCGAAGCCGTCGTGGATACAAACTGTTTTGAGGCGGTAGAGAAACGATTGGGACAGAGATACTCATGTGCATAGAGACGGCGAAACTCGGTTCCGTCGGAGGTGTGGTGGGTGGCTGACACCGACGCCGGTAGCGACACCGCCGACAGCGAGGCCGCCGGTGGCGAAGCGGGTGACCCCGTCGAAGCGGGCGACGAACCGGAACACGAGTCACCGTCCGCACCGGCTGGAGGGATCGTCATTCCCGTCGAACCCACGCCGACCCTCCGAGCGACGATCGCGCACGCGGTCGAGGCAGCGATCGACGAGGGCTTCTCGACGATCCACCTCGTGGAGATTGCGTCGTGGCGCAACGGCGACCCCGGCGCCGACGATCGAGCGGCGGCCGCGGAGCGCGTCCTCGAACGCGCCGAGGCGTGGGCTACCTCCGACCTCGACGATGTCGACGGGGAACGACCCCTAGTGACGGTCGTGACGGAGCTCATCGGCGCCGACGAGTACCTGTTCGGACCCGACGACTACGTCCGGGTGCTCGCCGCCTACGCGGAGGCCAACGACGCCGACAGAGTGCTTCTCGATCCGGAGTACACGCCCGTCAGTAACACCACCCTACTCCAGCCGCTGGAGTTCGCGCTGTCGAACAGTTCACTGACCGTCGAGACGGCGCCAGTCACGCGGCCGACCCGAGGCGAGCGGCTCCGGACTGAGGCCACCGGAAAGCGGTTCGCCGCGATGTTCGGATTCTCGCTGGCCTTCTACTTGATTCTCGGCGATCCCCTCTACTGGTTCGACTGGGTGACCGGTATCGCGACCGCGGCGATCGTCTCGGTTACCCTCTCGCGGGTCAGTATCGACGTCGAACCCGGTATTCCGCGGACGCCGATGCGACTGCTCCGCGGCGTGATCTACGTCCCCGTCCTCCTCTTCGAGATCGTGAAGGCGAACATCGAGGTCGCCCGAGTGATACTCGACCCGCGGCTCCCGATCGAGCCGACGATGAACCGGATGCGCGTGATCGTCGGCAGCGGGCTCCCGCTGATGACGCTCGCGAACTCGATCACGCTGACGCCGGGGACGCTGACGGTTCGCGCCCGCGACAGCGACCTGTACGTCCACTCACTGATCCCGTCGGCCCGTGACGGACTCTTCGACGGCTCTCTCGAGCGCTGGACGCGATTCGTCTACTACGGGCGGGCGTCTGCGCGGCTCCCGACGCCCCGCGAGCGCGACGACTGCGCGATCTTACAAGGGCCGGACGCGACCGAGGAGATGCCGATCGCCGCCGCTGACGGCGGGGCGGATCCTGATACCGGCAACGGCTCGCCAGCCGAACCGGACGACGAGGACCGAGAGGAGACGGAGGTAACCGACGAATGAGCGTTGTCGACTCTGCGCTCGTCGCCGGCTACACCCTTGCGGACTTCCTGCTTCTCGCGGCCGCGGGATTCACCGTGCTCGCGATCGGGATGCTCTACCGGGCCGTGAAGGGCCCGACGATGCAAGACCGGGTGCTCGCGGTGAACGTCCTCGGGACGAACACCGTCGTCATCCTCGCCATCCTGAGCGCCGCGCTCTCGGAGCCGACGTTCCTCGACATCGCCTTAGTGTACGCGCTGTTGAACTTCCTGATGGCCATCGCCATCTCGAAGTTCACCGTCGAGCGGGGTGGTGTGCTGTGATGGAGACGCTCGAAACCGCTCGCATGGGTCTCATCGTCGCCTTCGCGCTGCTCGGGCTGTTCTTCTCGTTCGTCTCGATGACGGGCGTCCTCCGGCTCCCGGACGTGTACTCGCGGGCGCACACCGCCTCGCAGGCGGACACGCTCGGCGCCGGCTTCGGGCTGGCCGCGGTCGCGCTCGCGATCGGCTGGGAGGCCGCCGGGGTCAAGAGCGTGCTCCTCCTCTTCTTCATCTTCGTGACGAATCCGACGGCGGCCCACGCGATCGCCCGTGCCGCCTTCGAGGAGGGGACCGTGCCGTGGACCGAGGGGGATGAGCGCCGATGACGGGCGTGCTCCCTCTCACGGCCGACTCGGTCGCAATCGCCTCCCCGGTCGTCGCGCAGGTCACCGCGATCGAGGCGAGCCTGCTCGCGTTCGTCGTGTTCACGGCGCTCGCGACCGCGCTCGCCCGCGACGTGCTCGCGGCGGTCATCGTCTTCGGGGCGTACAGCCTCGGGATGGCCGCGCTGTACACGTTCTATCGCGCGCCCGACGTGGCGCTGACGGAGGCCGCGATCTCCGCCGGCGTGACGACCGTCCTCCTGCTGTTGACGCTCGCGAAGACGACCCGGATCGACCACGATGCGGTCTTCGAGTCGGTGAACCTCCCCGCCGCGGGCGCCGCCGGGTTCCTGTTCGCCGGCCTGCTGCTCACCATGGGCGATATCCCGGCGATCGGTTCGCCGGACGCGCCGATCTGGTCGAACCCGGACGTGACGCAGTGGTACCTCACGGAGACGTACGCGCAGACCCACGTCGAGAATACCGTGATGGCCGTGCTGGCGGCGTTCCGTGGATTCGACACCTTCGGCGAGGCGATCGTCGTCTTCGCCGGCGGGATCGCGGCGCTGATCGTGCTCCACCGAGAGGTGTTCGCATGAGCGACCGCGTCGACGACACCGACATGACCGACACAGCCACCGACGGCCCTTCAGACGCCACCTCAGACGCCTCGACAGCCGACCAGAACGACGCGGAGCCCGACGTCCCGCCGCACCGTGCCGCCCCCCGGTCGGGACGACTCGACTCCGAGGAGCGACAGGGGGTACCCTACACCGAGAGCCAGGTGATCATGCCGACCGTGAAGGTGGTCGCACCGTTCGCGTTCACCTACGGGCTCTTTATCACCTTCCACGGGAGCGGCTCCCCGGGCGGCGGGTTCCAGGGCGGCGCGATCATGGCCGCCGTGGTGTTTATGATCGCGTTCGCGTTCGGCATCGAGTCGACGCGCGACTGGCTCGCGAACACCGTCGTCGTCGCGCTCGCGGTCGGCGGCGCGCTCGCGTTCGCCGCCATCGGGCTCGTCCCGGTCGCGCTCGGCGGGGCGTTCCTTCAGTACGACCTCCTTCCGATCCCGATCCTCGACCCCGTCAAGTACGGGATGGAGGCCGTGGAGGTCGTCGGGATCGCTCCCATCGTGGCCGGCGTGCTCATGGGGCTGTTCTTCCTGCTCGCGAGAGGGTTCGACTCCGCCGAAGACGGGTTCGGAAACAGCTCGTTCAGGGAAGACGGGCCGAACGACGAGGGCGGTTCCCTCGAAGAGGAGGCGGCCGACGCCGGAGGTGACCGATGACGGGTGCTCTCGACACCACGGCCGGGGTTGCCTCCGCACTCGCGTCCGGGACCACGGCCGTCTCGGCGCTCGACGTGTTGACGACGAGACACTCGTACGTCGCGTTCGCGCTGCTGCTGTGTATCGGGCTCTACATGATGATCGCCAACCCTCACCTCGTGAAGAAGATAATCGGTCTCAACCTGTTCCAGACGGCGATATTCCTGCTGTTCATCACCTCGGCGTACGTCGAGGGCGGCGCAATCCCGATCATTCCCGAGGGTGCGGCCGAGACGCAGACGTTCGTCAGCCCGCTCCCGCACGTGATCGTGCTCACCGCCATCGTCGTCGGCGTGAGCCTCACTGCGGTGGGGCTCGCGCTCTGTATCCGTATCTACGACGAGTACGGAACGCTCCGCACCGACGTGCTTCGGGAGCTACTGCGCGACGAGGGGTCGCTTCCGGAGCGGCCGGCGGTCGGCGGGGTCGACGGGGGTGAGACTGATGAGTGACGTGCTTCTCCCGGTCGCCATCGCCCTCCCGCTCGTCGCGGCGACGCTCCCGATCGCACTCGGGCTGAAGTACGACGATATCGGCTGGTCGGTGGCAGCGGTCGCGACGACCGCCCTCGCCGTGCTCGCGGCTGCGATCGGTATCGAGGTGGCCCGCGACGGAGCGCTCTCGCACGCGCTCGGAACGTACCAGCCGCCGATCGGAATCGAGCTGGTGGCCGACGAGCTGTCGGTCGCGGTGCTCGCCTTGGTCGCTGCCGTCTCGCTGGCGACACTCGTGTTCGCGCGCGTGGCCGGCCCACGCGGCAACTCGTTTTACAGCGGGTACCTGCTCTTGGTCGGCGGGCTCACCGGGCTCGTGCTCACGGGCGACCTGTTCAACATGTTCGTCTTCTTGGAGATCGTCGGGATCTCGACGTACGCGCTCATCGCGGCCGACCGGTCCGGTGCGAGCGCGTACGCCTCGCTGAAGTACCTCGTGGTGGGAACGGTCGGCGCCTCGTTGTACCTGCTGGGCGTCGGCTACGCCTTCCTCGCGACGGGGACGCTGAACATGCTCGACATGCAGGTACAGATCGTCGAACAGGCGAGCTACGCCGACCCGCTGATCCGGGCGAGTTACGCGCTGATCATCGCGGGACTCGGGCTGAAAATTGCCGTGTTCCCGATCCACGCGTGGCAGCCGGACGCCTACCAGCGCGCACCGGACGCCGTGACGACGATCGTCGCGGCCCTCGTGTCGACCGCGAGCGCGTACGCGCTGATCCGGGTGTCGTACACCGTCTTCACGGTCGACTTCCTCGCGGCCAACGACGCGATCACGACGGTCATGCTGATCGTCGCCGGCGCGTCGATCCTCGCGGGCTCCGCGCTCGCGGCGATGCAGTCCGACCTCAAGCGGATGTTCGCGTACTCTTCTGTCGCCCAGTTCGGGATGATCGTCGCCGCGGTCGCGCTCGCGAACGAGACCGCGCTGCTCGGTGGGATCGTCCACCTCATCGGCCACGGGCTGCTGAAGTTCGGACTGTTCCTCGGGGTCGGCCTGCTGGCGCTCGGCTACGGTACCCGAGAGCTCGACGACCTCGCGAGCGCGGCCCGCTCTGCACCGTACACGACCGGAGCGATCGCCGTGCTCGGGCTTGGGCTTGTCGGGATTCCGCCCTCGATCGGCTTCCTCGGGAAGTGGTACATCGGCGTCGGTGCGGTCGAGTCGAGCATGGGTGGGGGTGACCCCGCGGGGATCGGGATCGCGGTCGTGATCTTCGTCAGCACGCTGTTCACCCTGTCGTACGTCGCGCGAGTGATCGAGCGGTTCTACTTCGCCGGCGTCGGACTCTCTGACGGTCACGGCGAGGAACACGGTGACGACCACGGCGACGACGATCACGACGACGCTCACAGCGCCGGCCCCAATGACGGCGTCGCGGCCGACGGTGGTCACGAATCGGCGACCAGCGACGGCGACAGCCCCCTCACACCCGTCGAGGGGGCGTCGCGGTCACGGTTCGTTCCGGACCGCGTGCCCTCGGCATCGCTCGCGATCCTGATCCTTGCGGCGCTGACGACAATCGCGCTCGGCTTCGCCGGCTACGCGCTGTTCGAGTGGTTCGATCCGTACCTCACGGAGGTGTTCGCATGATAGAAGCTCCAATCACCGATCTACGTCCCCTACTGGCGGTTCTCGTCTCGTTCGTCGCGGCGTTCTTCATCGTCGCGTCGTACCGTTCCCCGAACGTCCGCGAGGGGTGGACGATCGTCGCGGCGGTCGCGAAGTTCGCGATCGTCGCCTCGATGCTGCCGGCCGTCCTCGACGGAGCCGTCTTCGAGTGGTCGCTCGGCGCGTTCCTGCCCGGCGGCATCGAGTTCGTCCTGCGCGCCGACGCGCTCGGGATGCTGTTCGCGTTCCTCGCGAGCGGGCTGTGGATCGTCACCTCGTTTTACAGCATCGGCTACATGCGCGGCAACGACGAGGTGAACCAGACCCGGTACTTCGCCGCGTTCGCGGTGTCGCTATCGGCGACGATGGGGATCGCGTTCGCGGGCAACCTCGTGACGATCTTCGTCTTCTACGAGCTCCTCTCGATCGCGACGTACCCGCTCGTCGCCCACGACGAGACCGACGAGGCCCGCGCGGCCGGCCGGAAGTACCTCGCGTACACGATGTTCGGCGGCGGCGTGCTCGTGCTCGCGGGGACGGCCCTCGTCTACCTGATCGCCGGTAACGTCTCGTTCACGGCCGGCGGCATCGAGGAACTCGCCAACGCAGATCCCGGACTCGCGATGCTCGCCTTCTTCCTCTTAGCAATCGGGTTCGGCGTGAAGGCCGGCATCATGCCGCTCCACCAGTGGCTCCCCGAGGCGATGGTGGCGCCGACGCCCGTCTCCGGGCTGCTCCACGCGGTCGCGGTCGTCAAGTCCGGCGCATTCGGCGTCTCGCGGGTCGTCCTCGACGTGTTCGGGCCGGAACTCGTCTTCGACCTCTCGCTCCCCTTCGGCTTCTCGGCCGGGCTCGTCCTCTCGACTATCGGGGCGATCACGCTGACCGCGGCCTCCATCATCGCCCTGCGGAAGGACCACCTGAAACAGCGACTTGCCTACTCGACGGTGAGCCAGCTGAGCTACATCATCCTCGGGCTCGGCCTGTTCGGCTGGTACGGGCTCGTCGGCGCGCTGTTGCACATCCCGGCGCACGCGTTCATGAAGCTCACCCTGTTCTTCTGTGCGGGGAACCTCCACGTCTCGACGCACACCGACTACATCTCGGAGATGGCGGGGATCGGCAAGCGGATGCCCCTGACGATGGGGGCCTTTACCGTCGCCTCGCTCGGGATGGCGGGGATCCCGCTGCTCGCCGGCTTCGTCAGTAAGTACTACATGCTGATCGGCGGGATCCGGATGGGCGCCCAGCTGACCCCGGTCGCCTACTACCTCGTCGGGGCGCTGCTGCTCTCGGGCGTCCTCAACATCGCGTACTTCTGGCCCGTGATCTATACCGCCTTCTTCGAGGCGGAGGACGCCCACGACGCGAAGCCGCTCGTCGACTTCCGGATGGGCGGTGAGTCGCGGTCGACGCTGCCGGCGACCGATGGTGGTCGGCCGGAGGATGCCGACGGCGATGACGGCGATAGCGACGATACCGCCGCCACCGACATCGACATCGACGAGGTCGTCGAGAGCGCCGAGGGCGACTCGGCGGTCGACGCCGAAGATGCGGACTCCGTCAGCGACGATGTCGAGGTGCCGGACGACTCCGACATCCCCGACGCGGAGATGGACGACCTTCCGACCGACGAGGACGGGGTCGTCCGCCCGAACTTCGACACGAGCGACCGGGACTTCTCGGAGCCGGCCGACCGCGTTGACACCGGGGATTACGCGGTCGACTCGCGCCCCTCCGACGCCGACGTGCCCTTCGGTGTTGGGCGCGGCGACGCCAACAGTGCCGACGAAGCCGACGACCAGACGGACCACGGCGACCACGACACGGGCCACGACGACCACGCGGACCACGACCACGGCCACGCGGGCGGTCCGCCGGCCGGCGGTTGGACGCATATCGACGGGCTCGACGTCCTCCTCGGGCGCGAGTCGACGTGGTTCACGCTCGCGCCCATCCTCACCGCGATGAGCCTCGCGGTGCTGCTCGGCGTGATTCCCTACGAGATGGGCTTCTTGGAGCTGATCGAACTCATCGTCGATACGCGGCTCCCTGAGGAGGTGATGCGTCCGTGAACCCGATCCTCACCTCACTTCCGCCGTACGTCGTACTCGCGGCGGCGGCGTTCCTCGTCCTCGGCCTCCCGCGCCGCGCCGGTCACGCGGCGGCCGCGCTGGCGACGGCGTTCACGTTCGCGCAGGCGGTGCTGCTCGGCGACGGCGGCACGGGCGCGTACGTCGCGACGCAGCTGTTCGGCTTCGACGTGATCCTGTTCAACGTCGATCAGTTCTCGTTGCTGATGGGGGTCGTCGTCGGCTTCCTCGCGACGGCGGCGGTGCTGTACGCGTACGGCACCGAGGCACCGAAGTGGGTGACCGCGTTCGCGCTGATCTACGTCTCATCGACGGTCGGGACGATCTACGCCGGCGACTGGCTCACGCTGATCTTCTTCTGGGAGCTGATGGCCGTCACCTCGACGCTACTGGTGTGGCAGTACGGCGGGAAAGCAGTGCGGGCCGGCTACCGCTACGCCCTGTTCCACGGGATCGGCGGGACGTTCCTGCTCGGGGCGGTCGTCGTCCACGGCGCATCGATGCTCGGGAGCGTGCCGGCCGGCGAGATCTTCTTGTTCTCGTCGACAACCGGGATCCACGCCTCCGCGACGCTGCTCGCGGCGATCGGGATCGGCGTCAACTGCGGGTTTATCTTCCTGCACACGTGGCTGCCGGACACCTACCCGCGCCCGCACGTCGCGGCGTCGGTGTTCCTCTCGGTGTTCACGACGAAGACCGCGGTGTACGTGATGTACCGCGCGTTCCCCGAGGGCGGCATGTGGCTCGCGTACCTCGGCGGGTTCATGGCGGTCTACGGCGCGTTCTTCGCGCTGCTGCAGTACGACCCGCGTCGCCTGCTATCGTACCACATTCAGGCGCAGGTCGGCTACATGCTGGCGGGGCTCGGACTCGCGACGGCCGTCGGTGACTTCGCCGTCACCGGCGGGTTCGCGCACCTGTTCAACAACGTTCTCTACAAGAGCCTCCTGTTCATGGCGGTCGGCGTCGTGATCTACCGGACCGGCGTCGAGGACATCAGGGACATGGGCGGGCTCTGGCGGGTGATGCCGGTCACCTTCCTCGTGTACCTCGTCGGTGCGGCGTCGATTACGGCCGTTCCGGGCTTTAACGGATTCATCTCGAAGGGGATGGTGATCGACTCCGCCCACGAGATCCACAACTTCGAGCTGCTGTTCGGCGAGGGGCTACTCTGGTGGCTACTCATCCTCGGCGGCGTGGGGACGTTCATGTCGTTCATCAAGCTCGGCTACTACATGTTCTTCCACGGGTCGGCGACGCTGTCACCGAAGGACGCAACGCGGTTCCAGACCGTCGGGATGGTGCTGGCGGGCGGCGCGTGCGTCTTCTTCGGCACGCCGTTCACCTACGGCTACCTCGTCGAGCTGATGCCGTTCACGGCCGAGGTCGCGCCGGAACTGCATCCCTACAGCACGAGCCACCTGACCGAGAGCGCCGCGCTGCTCGTGGCCGGCTTCGTCGGCTTCTTCGCGCTGAAGCGCCCGCTCGGCTGGCTCGCCCACCACATGCGCGACGTCGACGCCGTGACGTACCCCGCCGCGTTCTACCTCGCTCGCGGGTCGGTCTGGGGCGTCACCGAACTGTGGGCCGCCGTCGACCGCGCGGTGATGAACGCGATCGCGGCCGTCGAGTGGACCGCGATGCACCCGCGGGAGGCGCTCGGGCGCGCGGGCGTCGACGTCGAGATCCGAACCGGTATCGGCCGGAGCGTCCTCTTCCTGACGCTCGCCGCGGGAGTCGCGCTGTTCGTGTTCGTGCTCGGCTAGCGCGGCACGAGTTTATAAGTGATCGACGACCTCTCGTCGCCGACCGCGTTCGGTAGCGAACGCATTTATAAAGGTGGCTTCGATCGGACCCGTGAGTTCTTATTCCCCGAGCGGTGACGGACGGCCATGTTCACGGAGCGGTCCGACCTCGTCGCGGACGACGACCCGGTTCGGGGCTACGGCGTCGCGGTGACGCCCGGCCGGGAGGGCCCGCTCGTGTTCGTCGCGGGCTACGGGGAGCCCAATCGGCTATACGCCCGCGACGGCGACCGCTTCGTCGACACGGCTTGCGGCATCGTCGCCGACGGAACCCGACACGGGATGGGCGTGTGCGCGGCCGACCTCGACGCTGACGGCTGCGAGGAAGTGTACGTCCACAACTGTACCAAGGGCGTCGACGGCGGCGGCGACCCGGACCTCCTTTTAAGCCGGCTCGAATCTGAACGGTACCGCTGGACCGACCTGTTCGCACTCGATGTGAACGCCGATCGGCTCGACGTGCGCGCCGGGCGGTCGGTCGCCGCGCTCGACCGCCTCGGAACCGGCCGCTACGGCGTCGCCGTCTCCGGGTACGCTGCCCCCCTCGCCTTCTACGAAGTCGGCGACGACGGCGAGATCACGGACATGGCCGACGCGGTCGGGCTGGAGGTCGACGGGGGGTGTCGGTCGCTGCTCGCGGTCCCGCACTGTTCGGGCGAGGGCGATTTGTTCGCGGGCGTTGAGCGCGGGCCGAACCGGCTGTTTCGGAACGACGGCGGCCACTACGACCGGGCCGACAGCGGCGCGGCACTCTCGGACCCGGCCGGCGACACGCGGGGGGCCGCCCTCGTCGACGAGGGCGGTCGGTTCGCGTTCGTAGTCGGTAACGAGGACGGGTCGAACCGCCTCCTCCGCCGAGCCCCCGGTGGCGGGTTCGTCGACGCGGCACCGCCCGCACTCCGCGACACCGGGCGCGTCCGGACCGTCGTGGCCGCCGACTTCGACAACGACGGCCGCGAGGAGCTGTTCTTCAACGCCTCGGGAGAGCAAAACCGGCTCTTCGCTCGCGTCGCTGAGAGCGGTGACGACCCGTGCTGGCGTCGCATCGACCTCGGACCGGCCGCCGAGCCGGACGGCTTCGGGACCGGCGCGGTCGCGGCCGACATCGACGGGGACGGTATCCTCGAACTGATCGTCGTCCACGGCGAGGTCGCAGCCCAACCGATTTCGGTGTACAAGGACCCGACTGCGGCGGCTGCCGGGTGGCTCCGCGTCAGACCGACCACGCGCCACGGGGCACCCGCCAGGGGGGCGGTGGTCCGGCTCGAAACGACCGGGGGCGTCCAGCGCCGCACGGTCGACGCCGGCGGCGGTTGCCTCTGTCAGACGGAACCAGTGGCGCACTTCGGACTCGGGGGAGCGACCCCGGTCCGCGTCGACATCCGGTGGCCGGACGGGCGCGAGCGGACCCTGACCGACCCAACGGCGAACGAGGAGATCGCGGTCGAACACCCCTCGCGGACTGCAGCGCCGACCGGGAGGCGACGGGGTGGAGGAGAAATCGAAGGAGATGGCGGCCACTCCGTCGGGCGGTGAGACTGAGTCGCACGGCCAGAACTGCCGCCCTTCGCGGGTTCAAGTGTCCGGAGGCGTACGGACGGGTATGGTAGATCCGACGTCCGACCTCGAGGAAGATATCGATGAGGAATCCGCACCGCGCTGTGTGACCTGTAGCGAGCCAGCGCTGGGCACTGGTCGCCGAACCGTCACGTGGGTCGACGGCGACGATGCGGTGCATCGACACTTCTGCTCGCAGACCTGTCGAGCCGAGTGGACAGACGAGCGGCCCTCGGCGGGGAGCTGACCGGAGGGGTAGACCGGACTGAATGGTCGAGGTTGCGGCGCGTCGCGGGAGGCTTTTTCACGACGGGGGTGGTACCGTTCAGTATGATTTCGCTCGACGAGGCCGTGACGGCCCGATTGGAGTCACACGGCGAACGGTTCGAGGTGCTGATCGACCCCGACGCCGCGCTCGCGATGAAACGGGGCGAGTTCGAGGGCAACCTGGAAGACGTGATCGCCGCCGAGGACGTGTTCGAGAACGCCTCGCGGGGCGATCGCCCGGCCGAAGAAGACCTAGAGACCGTGTTCGGCACGACCGACCCGCTGGAGATCATTCCCGAGGTCGTCGAGCGCGGGGAGATCCAGATCACCGCCGAGCAGCGCGAGGAAATGATGGAACGCAAGCACAATCAGCTTGTCACCACCATCACGCGCAACGCGGTGAACCCGCAGATGGATGACTCGCCGCACCCGCCCGAACGCATCGAGCGCGCCTTAGAGGAGGCGGGTTTCCAGATCGATCCGATGGAGCCGGTCGAGAATCAGGTCGACGACGCGCTCGAGGCGCTCCGCCCGGTGATACCGATCCGTTTCGAGGAAGTGACGATGGCGGTCCAGCTCCCCGCCGACTACGCGGGATCCGGGCAGGCCCAGATCCGAGAATTCGGCGATCTGGAACGCGAGGAGTGGCAGAACGACGGATCGTGGGTGGGCGTCCTCACCTTCCCCGCCGGACTTCAAAACGACCTGTACGATCTCGTCAACGAGGTCACGTCCGGCGAGGGCGACGCTCGCGTGATCAAGGACAAAGACGAGCTACGGACGCGGTAGGGCGTCGACAGCGCCGCGCTTGGCCACCGGTCTCGCCCGATCGCGATACGTGCCGCGGCCGGGAGCTTCATACCCAGACGCGGGCTTCTTTCTCGTCATGCACGAGCGTGCGGCGGAGTTCTCGGAGCGGGCGCGGGAGCGACACGGCGTCGACCTCGACGTGCTGGAGTTCGACGCCGGCACGGAGACGGCGGCCGCGGCCGCCGACGCCGTCGGATGTGACACCGCGGCGATCGCCTCCACCATCGTGGTGTCGCTCTCGGGCGGGGAGGCCGGAGCCGACGAAGAGGCCGGAGCCGACGAAGAGGCCGGAGCCGACGAGGACCGGCTCGTCGCGGCGATCACGAGCGGCGCGAACCGGCTCGATCTGGACGCGGTCGCGGAGCGGTTCGGCGCAGCCTCAGCCGCGATGGCAGACCCGGAGCGGATCCGCGAGGTCGTCGGCTGGAGCATCGGCGGCGTGCCGCCGATCGGTCACGACGCCTCGATCCCGACCGTTTTCGATCCGACGCTTACCGGATACGACACGGTCTACGGCGCGGCGGGGACGCCGAGTGCGGTGTTCGAGACTGATCCGGAGACGCTCGTCAACCTCGCCGAGGCGACGGTCGTCGATCTCACCGAATAAATGAGAGCGTCTGCCCCAAATGGTGACACCGAGTTGTTAATCGGGGACGCTCTCGACGCCCATTTTATTAATTCGGGGTTATGAAATAACAACATTTTTCTGTTAATCAGCGGTATCGATAGATATGACTCACTCACGGCGGTCGGTGCTGCGTCGCGGCGCCGGTCTCGCGGTCGCGGGAACGGCGGCGTCGTTAGCCGGCTGTTCCGGCACCACAAACGGCGGATCCGGTGGGTTCGACGCCGGCTACGCCGCCTTCTTCACCCTCAATGACTGGGCGAATCAGGTCGCGGGCGACCACGCGAGCTTCGAGGACCCGGTCGACGTGGGGCAGCTCGGTCACGGCTGGACGCCGGACGGGAACCTCGCTGTAGACGTCGCCTCCACCGACGCGTTCGTCTACCTCGACAGCTCGGAGTTCTCGTGGGCGCAGGATCTGGCCGCGACGCTGGAGGACGATTACGACACGGTCGCCGTGATCGACGGGCTCGCCGGGCTGGAAGAGGACCTCCTTGAGTGGGACCATAGCCACGACGAAGAGGAGGAAGACGCCCACGACGACGAAGACAGCCCCGACGACGAAGACGGCCCCGACAGAGGGCAGTACGACCCCCATGTCTGGGTCGATCCGGTGCTTGCCGCCGATGTCGTCGACACCATCGCGGCAGGGCTCGGCGAGGCGGACCCGGACAACGCCGACGACTACGCCGACAACGCCGCCGCCTACGCCGAGGATCTCGACGCGATCGACGATGCCTTCGAGTCAATCGCCGAGAACGCCGAGCGCGGCGTGGCGGTCATGGCGGGCCACAACTCCTTTCAGTACCTAGAGGCGCGCTACGGGTTCCGGCTCCACTCGCCGGTCGGCGTCTCGCCGCAAAACGAGCCGACGCAAAGCGAGATCGCCGACACGATCGAACTCGTGAACACGGAGGGGATCGACGCGGTGTTGTACGACCGCTTCGAGTCGCCCAGGCTCGCCGAGTCGATCGTCGAGAACAGCGATGCCACCGAGGCGGTCCCCGTCACGCCGGCCGGGGGGACGACCCGTGAGTGGAACGACGCCGGGTACGGCTATCTCGAACAGATGACCGAGATCAACGTCCCCGCCTTCGAGCGGGCATTCGACGCGCAGTGATCAGTGCGGTCACCGACTCGTCGGGCGACCGCTCCGACGACAGCGACGACGGACTAAAAGAGCTAAACGTGCGGACAACCCAGATCGGACACACGCAGTGACCGTAATTGTCGATCTCGACGGCGTGACGTTCTCCTACGGCGACACGGTCGCCGTGAGCAACGTCTCTCTGACGGTCGAGGAGGGTGATTTCCTCGGGCTCGTCGGGCCGAACGGCTCCGGGAAGACCACCCTGCTTCACCTCATGCTCGGGCTCCACGAGCCCGACGAGGGATCCATTGAGCTGTTCGGCCGCCCGGTCGACGAGTTCGACGACGGCGGTCGGATCGGCTACGTCTCCCAGAAGGCAACGAGCCGGGGCGGCGCGATGCCGGTCACCGTCCGCGAGTGCGTCACCATGGGCCGGTTCGCGCGCGCCGGCCGAGGGCGGCTCTCCGCGGCCGACCGTGCCGCTGTCGCCGACGCGATCGAGACGGTCGGCATCGGCGAACTCGCCGACCGACTCGTCTCGGAGCTGTCCGGCGGCCAGAAACAGCGAGCATACATCGCGCGTGCCTTGGCGAGCGACGCAGATCTACTCGCGCTCGACGAGCCGACCGTCGGCGTCGACGCCGAGTCGCGCGACGCCTTCTACGCCCTCCTCGACGAGCTGAACGACGAGGGGATCACCATCATCCTCATCGAACACGACATCGGCGTCGTCACCGACCGCGCGAACCGCATCGCCTGTATCAACACCGAGCTGTACCACCACGGAGACACCGAGTCGTTCGTCGAGAGCGACGCCCTCGCGGAGGCGTACGGCACCACGGGACAGGTCGTCCACCACCACCACTGATGAGCGGGGAATCAGCCGCCGACACGAAAAATCGCCCGCGCCCCGACCGTGGCCTCCGCCGAACCGCCGAACTCGTCGGAATCGCGATCACGGCCGTCGTCGCGGCCGTCATGCTCGGATTCGTTCTGCTCTACTGGGCGCAGGACCTCCCGGTAGCGAGCGAACTGTACGCCGCGTTCCGCTCGTTCGGACGCGGGATGGACGCCGCGTTCGGCACGAATGTGTTCCGGCACCCGATCATGTGGCAGTCGATGGCGGTCGGCGTGCTCGTCGGGGTCGTCGCTCCGCTGGTCGGTTCCTTCCTCGTCCACCGCGAGATGGCGCTGATCGGCGAGACGCTCGCGCACACCGCATTCGCCGGCGTCGCGATCGGCATCCTCGTCACGTCTTCGACCGGGTGGAACGGTTCGCTGCTGCTCGTCGCGCTCGCGGTCGGGATCCTCGGCGCGCTTGTAGTCCAGTGGCTTACCGAGCGCACTGACGCCTACGGGGACGTGCCGATCGCGATCATGCTCAGCGGGAGCTTCGCGGTCGGAACCCTGATCATCAGCTACGGTGACGGACTCACCGGGGTCAACATTCAGGGATACCTGTTCGGGAACCTCGCGGTCGTCACGCCGGAGGGAGCGCGCCTGATGGGCGCGCTCTCCCTGATCGTCGTCGCTGGCGTGGCGCTGACGTACAAACAGCTGCTCTTCATCACCTTCGACGAGCAGGCCGCGCGGGTCGCTCAGCTGAACGTCACCGGATACAACACCCTGCTCGTGGTGTTGACCGCGGTCGTCGTCGTCGGCGCGATGCAGGTGCTCGGCGTCATCCTCGTCGCCGCGATGCTCGTCGTTCCGGTCGCGGCCGCCTCCCAGATCGCTCGGAGCTTCCGCGAGACGATGTACCTCGCGGTGATCTTCGGACAGCTGTCGGTGATCGGCGGCTTCGCCGTCTCGATCGGCTTCGGACTTCCCTCCGGGGGGTCGATCGTCATCACCGCGATCGCAATCTACCTCGCGAGCATCGTCGGCTCCGGCTTCTCGGTGAAGGCGATCTCGGCGCACGGGTGACGGAGGAGGTCGCCGATCTCCCGTGAAGGAACTGCCAGATAATCGGGCCCGCTTTCCACAGACCCTTATGTACCGGTCCCGATCCACGGGTATGGGAGAGACAGAAACCTACACGATCACCGGTCCCGACGGTGACGAGGAGTCTTTCGAACTGCCCGCCGGTCTCGTCGACGTGCTCAGCCAGCAGGGCGAGCAGCCGACCCGCGTCGTCAGCGACGTGGTGGTGCAGGCGATGGCCCAGCAGGCGCACGTGATCGCCCACCACAGCGAGGGCGAGGTCCCGGACGACATCGCGGAGATGAACGACACCGCCGCGGAGCTGTTCGAGGAGCGCTTCGGCCAGTCGCTCGAAGACGCGCTCGGTCACTCGCACTGATCGGTCCGATCGGTCCGATCGGTCGACACATTTCTTTTATACTGCAACCCCCTCAGCCGGTCGCTTAAGCCGCCGGAGTGCGTACCCGAAGGCATGGACACCGACCCGGACGCGCCGGTGCTGATCTTCGACGGCGACTGCCCGTACTGCTCGGTGGCGGCCGTCGCGCTCCGGCGGCTGGAGGGCGTCGCGGCGGTGCCGTGGGAGGCCGATCCCGTCGGGCCGTTCCTCGACGCGCAGTTCGGCTCGCGCCCGTTCGCGATGGTGCTCGTCGACCCCGGCGAGGGACGGGTGTACGCCGGCCGCTCGGCGGCCGAGGAGCTGGCCGAGCGCGCCGGCACCCCCGAAATCGTCGGCGGGCTCGTCCGCGACAACTACGACCGGATCGCCGGCGTCGTCGGGACGCTGTCGGGGCGCGGCCGCGACCCCGACGACGTGCACGAGACCTACCGGCTGACCGACGCCGCGAGCGACCTCGTGGACGGCCTCCGCCTCGCGGCGAGCGACCGGCCGGAGGCGCTGTCGTAAGCGGGGGCAGAAACGGGGGGGACGGAAGCAACGCGATCGACGGCGATCCCGAGAGCGACGCGGGCGGCACCTACACCCTCCTCGTCGAACTCGCGGCCCCGGCGACGATCGAGGTCGGTGCGCTCGGAGACCGCCGATTCGAACCCGGCATCTACGCGTATACCGGCAGCGCGCTCGGCACCGGGGGGTTCTCCCGCGTCGACCGCCACCGCCGGACCGCCCGCGGCGAACACGACGTGCGCCACTGGCACGTCGACCACCTGCTCGGCCACCCCGACGCCCGGATCGACAGCGTCGTTCGGAGCGTCGACGCCGACGTGGAGTGTGCGGTCGCCGACCGACTCCCAGCGAGCCCGGTTGACGGCTTCGGCGCGTCCGACTGTGACTGCGGGAGCCACCTCGCCGCGGGCACCGACGGCGCCACCGCCCTCGCCACGCTGGTCCGCGAGGCGCACGAGGTCGCGGTCGAGGAAACCGGCGGACACGTCGATGTGATTCCCGGATCCACGGAGCGGATCGACGACGCGAGCGCGACTCGGTGAGCCGCGGACGGATTCCGCCGGTCGTCTACAGATCGTACCGCTCGGCCACGCTTCGGAGCTGTTCGCGCCGCCCCTCGATCGCGTCGTCGCGCAGCGTCTCCTCCGCGTCGGTCGGTGTGGTCAGCTCCGGTACGCTCGCCGGGGTGCCCTCGTCGTCGAGCGCGACGAAGGTGAAGTAGGAGGTCGTCGTCCGGCGGCGCTCGTCGGTCCTAGGGTTCTCAGCGCTGACGTGAACCTTCACGTCGACGCTCGTGTTCCCCACGTTGAACACGTACCCCTCGATCACGGCAACTTCGCCCATCTCGATGGGAGAGATGAAGTCGACGTGATCCATCGAGGCGGTGACGACCTGCCGGTTCGAGAAGCGCATTCCGGCGATGGCGCCGCAGATGTCCATCCAGTGGAGGACCGCGCCCCCGAGCGCTCGCCCGAGGTTATTCGTGTCGTTCGGCAACAGCAGTTCGGTCATCTCGGTGTACGACTCCGCGACCGTCGCCGTCTCGTCCATGCCGTCGGTGAGGCGGCGGGTGACTTGAACCTCCTGACCGGCGGCGAGTGCAGCGGTCAGGCGCCGCCTTGGGGACCGTCGTCGAACCGGATCGAGTCCTGCGGGCGACCCGCCTCGTCAATCACCGCGTCGGAGACGATGATCGGACAGTCGATCCGAACGGCGATCGCGAGCGCGTCGGAGGGGCGCGCGTCGAAGACGAACCGCTCCGGCTCGCCGTTCTCGTACCGCTCGGCGTCGACCTTCGCGTAGAAGGTTCCGTCCCGGAGGTCGTCGACTCGGACGCGGTCGATCGCACCGCCGAACTCGGTGAGGATGTCGACGAGGAGGTCGTGCGTCAGCGGCCGGTCGAACGGTTCGCCTTCGAGCGCCATCCCGATCGATTGCGCCTGATCGGCGCTGACGAAGATCGGGACGTACTCGCCGCGCGCGGACAGGATGACCGCCGGCACGTCGCCGCCGGGTGCGGAGCCCGCTCCGACCCCGACGACCTCGGCTTCGTGTTCCATACCGGATCGTGGCGGCGGCGGCATGAATAGCTGTCCCACGTGAGCGCAGCCCGAGGCGATCGGTACTGTGTGTCGGCAGCGCGCCCCGTCAGCGGCCGCCCCAGTACCAGTACGCCCAGCCGATCGTGAACACGAGCGCGGCACCGACGAAGAAGACGACCCCCGGCTCAAGCAGCGAGACGGCGTAGTCAGCCAAGGGATCGACGACGTACTCGACGGTGCCGTCGATCTCGCCGCTGCCGCCGCCGTCGGCCTCAGAGACCGTCTCGATGGAAGGCCCGTCCGCAGCGTCTTCGGTCGCCGCGTCGCCGCCGGCACCCCCGCCCGTGCTCCTCGACACGCGAGCGGTCGGTCTCGGCACCGAGAGCACCCGCTGGGCCGCGACCGCCGCCAGCCCGATGATCCCGTAGCCGCCGAGCAGCCGCATCAGGGCCGACTTGATCCCGTTCGACTCCTCAGAACCGCCAGCGAAGAGTACGAGTGGCTCGTCGGCGGCCGCGTACACGTCCATCTCTCGGCCCTTCTCGGAGTAGGTCGTGTCGACGACATCGACGAGGTCGGCTCTGTTGAGCTTCGAGAGGTGATACTGGACGTTCTGGAGCGTGGTGTCGACGGCGTCAGCGAGTTCCGATTTCGTCGCCGGCTCGTCGTGGAGCCGCGTGAGAATCTCGCGTGCCGTCTCGGAGCCGAGTGCGGCGATGAGCTCGTCTGCGTCATCTTCGTTGACGCCGACCACCCGCGGCTCTCGATCTTCGGGGGTCGCGTCGGGGAGGGAGGGCAACAGCCGCGACATACCAGTCTCTGTGACCCGTGAGAATACAAATTTGTTGGATCCTTGAGGCGGTGCCGCGCGCTCACCGACTCACAAACCCTAAACGCGGCGACGGAGTACGTCGTGGCAATGACAGAGACGCCAGGGGGATCCGACGGCGCGTCCCCGCCCCCGACGGCGAGCGAGCCGGCGCCGACGGCAAGCGACTCGGCGCCAATCGATGGCGAGGGTTCCCCTGCGAGTGGTGCAGCCGGAACGCCCGCCGCCGGCGACGAGTCCGGCTCCGTGACGGTCGTCGGAACCGCGCACGTCTCCAAGCAGTCGGTCGACGAGGTCGAGGAGACGATCGAGCGCGAGCGACCCGACGTGGTCGCCGTCGAGCTCGACGAGGGGCGATACCGCCAGATGAACGGCGAAAGCCCCGACGATCTCGACGCGAGCGACCTGCTGCGGGGAAACACCGTCTTCCAGTTCCTCGCGTACTGGATGCTGTCGTACGTCCAGACCCAGCTCGGTGACCGGTTCGACATCGAGCCCGGCGCCGACATGCGGGCCGCCATCGACGTCGCCGAGGGGCTCGGCATCGACGTGGCGCTGGTCGACCGAGACATCCAGACGACGATACAGCGCTTCTGGGCCCGGATGTCGCTCACCGAGAAGCTGCGAATGGTGGGCGGACTCGCGTTCGGCGTCACCGACTCCCGCGTGGTTGGGGTGTTAGTTGGACTGTTCGTCGGTATTCTCGCTGGTCCGGTGATCGGGCTCTTCGGTGGGAGCGTCGGCGTCACTGACGCCCTGTTGACGAGCGTCACGGGCGGCGTGCTCGCCACGGTTGCGGTCGCGATCGCCGTCGATCAGGTCGGGAAGGTCGCGCTCTCACCCGATGGACGCCTCTACGCCGCAGCGGCACTGGGCGTCGCGGCCGGTATCATCGCCGCCGCGGTCGGTGCGCTCGACGGGATCGTCGCGACGTATCTCGGCGGCTTCGCCGTGACGGCGATCGGCAGCCTCGGGCTCGGGATCTCGCTCGGCTTAACCCTCGGTGTGGTCGCGTCACTCGCGATGACCGTCGTCGGACGGGGCACCAGCGAGCCCGAACACGGCGGGATCGAGGAACTCGGGATGGAGGACCTGACCGACACCGACGTGGTGACGATGATGATGGAGGAGTTCCGGCAGTTCTCCCCGGGCGGCGCGGAGGCGCTCATCGACGAGCGCGACGCCTTCATCGCCCACCGGCTCGTCGCCCTCCGCGAGGCCGGGCACAACGTGGTCGCCGTCGTCGGCGCGGGTCACCGCGCGGGGATCGAGGGGTACCTCGCCGACCCCGCGTCGCTCCCGCCGATGGAAGACCTCGTCGGGAAAGAGCGCGGGCGACGGCTCCCGTGGAAGAAGGCGATCGGCTACGCGATCACCGTCAGCTTCGTGGGCTTCTTCGTCCTGCTCGCGCTCGCCGGCGTGGAGAACGCGTTCCTGTTCCGGCTGTTCGGCGCGTGGTTCCTGATCAACGGCGCGTTCGCGTTCGCATTCGCGAAACTCGCCGGCGCACGCTGGACTTCGGCCGGCGTCGGCGGCGCCGTCGCGTGGATGACCTCGATCAACCCGGTGCTCGCGCCCGGCTGGTTCACCGGCTACGTCGAGCTCCGGCATCTCACGGTGAACGTCGGCGATATCGGACGGCTCAACGAGCTGCTCTCCGACGAGACGCAGTCGCCCTCCGAGCTGGTCTCCGCGATGCTCGACGTGCCGCTGTTCAAGCTCATCGTCGTCGTCGCGATGACGAACATCGGCAGTATCGTCGCGAGCTTCCTGTTCGCGGTGTACGTCATCCCCGCGATGTTCGGCGACGTAGGCGGCGTCGACGAGGTGGGACGGCTCATGGTCGAGGGCGCACGCACCGGCGCGGAACTGATCCGAAGCGCGGTCACGGGTGGCGCATGATCCGACGCGTTGCGGTGGGCATAACTCGGCGCGCTAGTGAGGTGAACGCATGAGCGGAACTCTGCAGGGCCGACGGATCGCCGGGCTCTACTTCAGCGGGACCGAGATCCGCGACCTGCTGGTCGCGTGGCTCGCGCTCGGCGTCGCGTTCACGTTCTTCTTCGTGAACGGCACCGCCGGTTTCGATCGGCTGCTCGCGGCGGGGATCGTCCCGCCGCTTCTGGTCGGGCTGCTCACCGCGGGCGTCGCGTTCCTCCTCCACGAGATCGCCCACAAGGTCGTCGCGGTCCACTACGACCAGGTCGCCGAGTTCCGGGCGGACAACAGCATGCTGTTTCTGGCCGTGATGAGCTCGCTTCTCGGGTTCATCTTCGCCGCGCCCGGTGCGGTCCACCACCGCGGCCGGCTGACGCCCCGCGAACACGGCCACATCGCGCTGGCCGGGCCGGTAGTCAACCTCCTCCTCACGCTCGTGTTCCTGCCGGCGCTCCTGCTCGGTCCCGTCGTCGGGAGCCCGGTGATAACCCTGATCGGTTCCCGCGGGATCGCGATCAACGTCTTCCTCGCGGCGTTTAACCTGATTCCGTACGGCCCCCTCGACGGGAAGACCGTGCTCGACTGGAGCAAGGGTGTGTGGGCCGGCTTCTTCGTCCTCTCCGTCGTGCTCACGATCGGGCTCGTGTTCGTCGGCGGACTCGGCTTCGGCGGGCCGTTCTGAGCCGGGCGTCGCCGGCCCCTGCCGGCCCCGCGGTCCTCGCCCTCCACCCGTTCGCGGGGAACGGTGCGCTTTTGCTCCGCGGGCGTCCCTCGACACACATGACCGAGGGCGACGGCGGCGAGACGGGCGGCGGCGACGAGGAACCGACGATCGACGGCGACGACGAACTCACCTACGCGGACGCCGGCGTCGACATCGACGCCAGCGAGGCGGCGACCGCGGCGCTGATCGGCGCGGTCGGCGAGGGGGAGGGCGACTACGCCGGCCTGCTCGACATCGGCGACCGCTACCTCGCGCTGGCGACCGACGGGGTCGGGACGAAGCTGCTCGTCGCCGAGGCGCTTAGCGACTACTCGACGGTGGGGATCGACTGCATCGCGATGAACGTCAACGACCTCGTTGCCGCCGGGGTGCGCCCCGTCGCGTTCGTCGACTACCTCGCCGTCGACGAGCCGGACGAGCGGTTCGCCGAGCAGGTCGGCGAGGGGCTCGCGCGCGGCGCCGAACTCGCCGACATGGAGCTCGTCGGCGGCGAGACCGCGGTGATGCCCGACGTGATCCGCGGGCTCGATCTGGCGGGGACCTGCGCCGGACTCGCCGCGAAGGAGGCCGTCTTCGACGGCGCGGCGGAGCCGGGCGACGCACTCGTCGGCTGGCGTTCCTCCGGGATCCACTCGAACGGGCTCACGCTCGCCCGGGAGGCCGCGACCCGCGAGCACGCGTACACCGACCCGTGTCCGTTCGACGGGTACGAGACGGTCGGCGAGGCGCTGTTAGAGCCGACCCGGATCTACACCGATCTGCTCGACCCGATGCGCGACCACGGCGTGCGCGGCGCGGCTCACGTTACCGGCGGCGGCTGGACCAACCTGACGCGGCTCGGCGCGAATCGGTACGTCGTCGACGACGCCTTCGAGCCGCAGCCCGTCTTCGAGTTCGTGCAGTCGGAGGGGAGCGTCTCTGACGAGGAAATGCACCGGACGTTCAACATGGGGACCGGCTTCGTCGCCGCCGTCGACCCCGACGCGGCCGAATCGCTGGCTGCCGAGACGGATGGGCGTGTGATCGGGCGAGTAGAGGAGGGCGATGATGATGAGGGGAGCGTCGCGATCCGCGGACTGGAGTTATAAGTAGTTGTTGTCAGCGGGAATCCGGTTCCTGTCGGCACTGTAGCCGATCGCTTATAAATGGGCGTTGGCGTGGGAACCTCCTCTGGAGCGGTTCTAAGCGTTCGCTAATAAATCGTTGCTGGCGCGGTGAACTGTTTCGAATTCTCATTCGGTCATTTATAAGTAGTTAACAGCGGATCGACGGTGAACACCTCCAAAGCCCCCAGCCGCGACGACTCGCGCGCTTTGCTGCGCGCTTCAGTCGCTCACTTTGTTCGCTCCTTGCAGTGCTTGCTGCAGCGTGCTTCGTCCTCGCGACTGCCCCTTTGAGTCCCGCCCCGCCCCGCCCCGCAGCTGCAGCCTCACGCCTCCCCAGCCTCGTCACCGGCGCGTAGCGCCGGTTGCAAGCGAGAGATTCGCTCTCGCCCTGTCGCTGGCGCCGTCGGCGCCAGCGACTCCCTCGTGCGGGCTGCTTGCGCCCTAACGGGCGCTCGCAGGCGCACGCCACCGCACCGTTCATTTATAAGGAGCTGTCGCCGTTTTGCGCGGCGTCGACGCGGTCCGCCGTCGACTCCAGCGCCTCGGCGAGCGTCCGTGCCTGCGCGGGCGAGAGGTCGACCTCGTCGGCGTGGGCGGGGAGGTCGTCGATCGCCGTGTTATCGAGTTCGACTTCCAGCGTGACGTGTTCGGGGTCCTCCCGGGGAGCCGTGACGTTCACGACGCCGGGCGCGTCGGCCTCGAACTCGTGCCCGCGGGCGCGGCCCTCCACGAGGTCGAGCGTCGTGTAGGCGTTCACGCGGAGCAGGCGATCGGACATCGTCAGTCGTCCGCCGGCGTCGGCGGCGCGTCCTCCATCGTATCGTTCTCGGCGTACGGGTACCAGGTGCGCTTCGTGTTGTGCATCATCGGGTCCTCGTAGTCGGTCTCCTCGGGCTCGACGAAGGCGTCTAGCTCGTCGTCGTCGTGACGGGCGACGAACGCCCGGAACGACTCGCCCTCGTCGCGCTCGGCCGCGAAGCTATCGATCAGGTTCGCGATCGCGCCCGGAACCTCGTCGACGGGCACGCGCTGGGTGACCCACCGGGCGAACTGCGGGTTCTCGCCGAGCCCGCCGCCGAGGCCCACGTCGAGCGCCTCCACCGGGTCCCCGTCCTTGCGGGTCTTCATCCCGCGCAGGCTCACGTCGGCGATCTGCGGCTGCGCGCACGACGCGGTACACCCCGAGAGGTGGATGTGGAACTCGTCGACGTCGGCGGGGAGGTCGACGTTGACCTTCAGCCAGCGGGCGAACCGGACCTGCCGGTTCTTCGTCTCGACGATCGACAGCGAGCAGAACTCCGTACCGGTACACGCGACCGAGCCGCGCATGAACGGGGAGGGGTCGGGCGAGTAGTGGTCGAGCAGCGGCTCGTCGCGGAAGTCGTCAAGGGCGTCGTCCGGCACGTCGGTGACGATGACGTTCTGGCGCTGCGAGAGCCGGACCTCGCCGGAGCCGTACTCCTCGGCGAGGTCGGCGAGGTTGAGCACGTCGTCAGCACCCATCCGTCCGACGAGCACGTTCAGCCCGACGAAGTTCCGGCCGTCATTCTGGTCGTGGACGCCGATCAGGTCGTTGCGCTCGCCCTCGCCGGCGTTGTAGGTGTACTCCTCGCGAACGTCGCGCCCGGCGGGTTCGAGCTCGAAGTCGACGTACTCCTCCTGAAGCGTCTCGCGAACTTTGTCTGCGCCCCACTCGTCGACGAGGAACTTCACCCGCGCGTTGTACCGGTCCTCGCGGTCGCCGTAGTCGCGGAACAGCGCGGAGAGCCCGCCGGCGACATCTGATACTTGCTCCGGTGGCACCCAGACGTCGATGTCGCGGGCGAGCCGCGGCTCGTTGCGCGCGAGCCCGCCGCCGACGCGGACGTTGAAGCCGACTGCGTCCTCGCTCTCGTCGCCCTCTCCGTCTCCGTCGATCGACTTGTACGCGGGCTCGAACGCGAGGTCGTTGATGTCGCCCTGCCCGGAGCCGTCCGCGGACCCGGTCACGGACACTTTCCACTTCCGGGGGAGGTTCGCGTGGTCGTCGTTTCCCTTGAACGTCTGGTTAAGGTCGCGGATCACCGGCCACGCCTCGACGACCTCCTGTCCGTCCTTGCCGGCGACCGGGTTCCCGACGATGTTCCGCCACGAGTCGCCACACGCCTGCTGCGTCGAGAGGCCGTTCGCGGCGAGCTTCTCGAAGATCGCCGGCACGTCCGAGAGTTCGATCCAGTGGAGCTGGATCGACTGTCGAGTGGTGAAGTCGGCGTACGCGTCGCCGAAGATCGGGTTCGTCCCGGGACCGCGAGCGTACTCGTCGGCGATCTCGCCGATAGTTCGGAGCTGTCCCGGTTCGAGCACGCCGTTCGGGGTCCCGATCCGCATCATAAAGTACCCCTCCTGTCCGTTCCGCTGGTGGTACAGGCCCCACCATTTGAACCGCTCGAACCACGCGTCCCGCTCGTCGTCCGGGATCGAGTCGTACCCCTCCTCGGCGAACTCGAACAAGCGGTCGCGGACCTCTCGCCCGTACGCCTCCGATTTCCAGTTCTCGACGTCCGTTGGCATCGAGAGCCCCTACACCAGACTCCCTCATAGCTGACAGCGTGGTGTCAACCTTCCCCGGTGCTGCACCGATGGGGCATTTGTTGCCGCTTTCCTCAGCGTCGCACGCGGCGGACCGCGGAGCGGTCGAGTTCGGCGAACTCGCCCCCTCGTACCCGCCCGATCGGGACCCATCCGGTCGTTCCCGTTGCCCCGCACGCGATACACTGACCGTAGACCCGCGCCTTCACGGTCGAGCCGTCGACGCCGACCGACTGGAAGTTCTCCACGACCAGATCGGTGAGCGCGCACTCACACAGATCCGGCGCGTCGAGCCGCCACAGTTCGCTGACACGCACTTCCCGGCTGTCGTTGACGGAGATCCACGCCCCGTCGTCGAGGACGCGCAAACGAGTGGTCACACCCCCAATTGGCCCGCAACGGCCCAATGCGTGACGGTGTTCGCAATCGGCGACAGTTTCGATGACGCCCCCAAGATCGGAAAATCGTTGCACTGCGCGGTGGAACCACCCACAGATGCCGTCCGAACTACCGGACGTGAAATCCGGTATCCGAGAGTAGTGGTTCGATTTACATGTGTACCGGTACTTATGGCTCGCGTACCCCTACCTCGGCGTGATGACCGATTCGGTTCCCGACTCCACCGGCGATCGACCCGTCGACGCGGTCGACGACGGCGAGTACCGACAGCACGCGTCCGCGGACGTGGCGCCTGAGCTCTTCGACGACACCCCGGAGGGACGATGACCGAACACGCCGATCCCCAAGCGACCGACGACGAACGAGAAGGCGTCGAGGCCGATCGGCGGGGGGACGACGTGGACGCGGAGGGAGAGACGGACACCGACCCCGACGACGGTACGGGCCACCTCAACGACATCGAGGACGGCGCCGGCTGTACGGAGATTTGGGAACGGCTCTCGGAGCGGCGAGAAGAGTGACACCTCTCGATTGCAGCGTGTTCTGCCCCCGCGAACACCGCGGGACGCCCCTAATCCCCCTTACGACAGGTGCGCAGCGATGTCGGCCTCGGTGATGATTCCGACCGTCTCACCGCCGTCGGTCACCATCACCGCCTTGTAGTGGTCGAGTAAGTTCCGAACCTCGTCGACCGTCGCGCCGGGCGCGACCGTGGGGAACGACTCGCTCATCACATCGCTGACCGGATGGTCGCCCACGTTCTCGCCGGCGTGGACCACGTCGCTCTGACTGATCGAGCCGACAGGCACGCCGTTCTGGAGCACCGGGAGCTGCGAGTACGCCTCCTCTTCCATCAGCTCGACCGCCCCGTGCACCGCGTCGTCGGGCGCGACGCTTATCACCGTCTCGTTCATCAGGTCGCTCGCGCGAACGACTTTCCCTTCCGCCTCTTGGAGCGCGTTGACGATACGCCGAAGCGTCGAGAGTCGCGGATCGACGTCGCCGCCCTCGATCCGCGCGATGAGGGGCTGCGAGACATCGGCGGCGTCCGCCAAATCGCTCTGGGTCAGCTCCAGCGTCGTCCGCCGCTCGCGGAGGTCCTGTGGCGTCGGGAGTTCCATACGCTAAATAACTAGGGGTTATTAGAAAAGGTTTCGGCGGCGACCGATATCGCAACGACGGTCGAATCGGTCGCGTCGTCGCACCGCTCGCGAAATCCTACTCGTCGTCGCGGTCGCCGTCCTCGTCCCCGTCGGTTTCGATGACTTCGATGATCTCAAGCGGAACGTCGCGGAGGGCACCGCCGACCTCGCTCTTCGCGATCCGCTCGGCGTGCTCCTCGCTGTCGGCGTTGAAGATGTCGATCTCCAAGAGGAGTCCGACCAAGGCGGTGTTCGCGGCGAGGAACGCGGCGTCGAACGGCTCGCCGCAGGCCGGACAGCCGGTGACGCCGGGCTCGACCTCGACGTACTGCTTGTCCGTCTCGTTGAGTCGCTTGCCGGCTTCGCTGACCGCGACGCCGATGGCGTCGTCGGTCTCCTTGACGTCACGGACCAACCAGGCTGCTTCCATCGCGACTTCGTAGTTGCTCATACCTGAGTCGACGGGCCGCAGGGTTTCCTTTCTTGTGGTTTGCCTGTGGTCACGAGTCTCGTTCGCACGGCGAAGAGTTAGGTGGTCGACGGGTACCGGAGGCGGCGCTCGCCGCCTACAGCCGGTCGAGGATCGCCGCGGTGACCTCGTCAGTCGTGGCGTCGCCGCCGAGATCGCCGGTCCGCGGGCCGTCGGAGAGGACGCCCTCCACGGCGTCCCGGACTCGCTGGCCCTCCTCGACGTGTCCGAGGTACTCCAGCAGCATGGCGGCCGACAGGATCGCGGCCGTCGGGTTCGCGATTCCCTCGCCCGCGATGTCGGGCGCCGTGCCGTGAACCGGCTCGAACAACGCGTTGTCGTGGCCGACGTTCGCGGACGGGAGGAGGCCGAGCCCGCCGACGAGTCCCGCTGCCAGATCGGAGAGCACGTCGCCTGCGAGGTTCGGACAGACGATCACACCGTACTGAGTCGGGTCAAGCGGGAGCTTCGTCGCGAACGCGTCCATCAGCTCCTCGTCGGCGTCGACGTCGCGTTCGTCGGCGACCGCGAGCACCTCCTCGCGGAACCGGCCGTCCGTCTCGCGCATCACGTTCGCCTTGTGCGCGACGGTGAACCCCTCGTCGGGGTCGCCGGCCGGTCCTCTCCCGTCGTCGACGAACTCGCAGGCGAACTCCGCCAGCTCTCGCGAGGCCGACGAGGTGACGACCCGCGTCAGCGTCGAAAGGTCGTCGCTGAGCCGGTTCTCGTGGCCCGAGTAGACGCCCTCGGTGTTCTCGCGGAGGAAGACCACGTCAGTCTCCGGCTGGAGCGCGTCGACGCCGGGATACGCCTTCGCCGGCCGGATGTTGACGAACGAGTCGACCGCCTCGCGTAGCGGGAGGATGACGTCGGCGGCCGTCTCGCCGGCCGCGCCGAACAGCGTCGCGTCCGCTTCGGCCGCGCGTTCGTACGTCTCCGCTGGGAGCGCTTCTCCCGTCCGCTCTTTCACCGCGTCGCCCGCCTCGGCCTCGACGAACTCGAAGTCGACGGGGAGCGCCTCCAGCACGTCGACGGCGGCCGGAACGACCTCTCGGCCGATCCCGTCGCCCTCGATGACGACGATGTCGTGGCTCACGCCTCGTCCCCCGGAATGTCCTCGGCCGGAACGTACGGCAGCGACCGAGCGGTCTCGCGGACCGCCTCCTCGTTCGCACCCATCAGCGCCGTGGTGTCCCAGACGCCCTCGACGAGCGCCTTCCGCTGGGCGTCGTGGACCGTCGCATCGACGACGGTGTCGCCGTAGGTGATCGTCTCGGCGGCCACGTCGATGTCGACCTCGGCGTTCGGGTTGGCCTCGACGAAGTCCTGCAGCGCCTCGATGTCCTCTTGGTCTGCCGTGACCGTCGGAATACCGAGCGCGAGGCAGTTACCCGCGAAGATCTCCGCGAACGACTCGCCGACGACCGCGTCGATCCCCCAGCGCATCAGCGCCTGCGGGGCGTGCTCACGCGACGAGCCACAGCCGAAGTTGGCGTTGACAACTAGGACGTTCGCGCCCTGGTACTGCTCCTCATTGAACGGGTGGTCCTTCTCGTTGTCGTCGTCGAACCGCTGGTCGAAGAAGGAGAACTGGCCCAGTCCGTCGAAGGTAACTACCTTCATGAACCGCGCCGGGATGATCTGGTCGGTGTCGATGTCGTTGCCTCGGACCGGGATGCCGGTGCCGGAGACCTCGGTGACCTTCTCGGCCGGCGCCTCGCCCTCGCTGAACTCGGGCGAGCTCATACGGTCGCCACCTCCTCCATCTCGCGGACGTCGGTGACCTCGCCGGTCACCGCCGCGGCCGCGACCATGATCGGACTCATCAGCACGGTGCGCCCGTCCTTCGAGCCCTGTCGGCCGACGAAGTTCCGGTTCGACGAGGAGGCGCTCGCCTCGTCGCCCACCAGCTGGTCGTCGTTCATGCCGAGACACATCGAACAGCCGGGCTCGCGCCAGTCGAAGCCGGCCTCGATGAATATCTCGTCTATCCCTTCGGCCTCGGCGGCGTCGCGGACGCGCTGGCTACCGGGGACGACCATCGCGCGCACGTCGTCGTCGACCTCGCGACCCTCGACGAACGCCGCGGCCTCGCGGAGGTCCTTCAGCCGCGCGTTAGTACACGAGCCGAGGAACGCCACGTCGATGTCGTACCCCTCCATCGTGTCGCCGGGCTCGACGCGCATGTGTTTCTGTGCCCGCTTCGCGGTGTCGCGGTCCTCCTCGGGCAGGTCGTCGGGATCCGGGATCGGCTCGGTGATGCCCGCGGTCTGACCGGGCGTGGTCCCCCACGTGACGGTCGGTTCGATCGCCGAGCCGTCGATGGTGACCACGTCGTCGTACTCGGCGTCGGCGTCGCTCCGGATCGACTCCCAGTAGGGTTTCAGCCGCTCGAACTTCTCGGGGTCGTCGGCGAAGGCGTCCGTCTCCGCGAGCCACTCGTAGGTGGTCTCGTCGGGGTTGACGTATCCCGCGCGGGCGCCGCCTTCGATCGACATGTTACAGATGGACATCCGCCCTTCCATCCCGAGGTCCTCGATGGCCTCGCCGGCGTACTCGTAGACGTAGCCGACGCCGCCGTCGGTCCCGAGCTTCCCGATGATCGTCAGGATGACGTCCTTCGCGGTGACGCCCTCGCCGAGCTCGCCCGTGACCTCGATCTTGCGGACCTGCTGTTTCTCCATGGCGATACAGCCCGTCGCGAGCACGTCGCGGATCTGCGAGGTGCCGATGCCGAACGCCAGCGCGCCGAACGCGCCGTGCGTCGACGTGTGCGAGTCGCCACAGACGATCGTCATTCCCGGCTGGGTGAGCCCCTGCTCCGGCCCGATAACGTGGACGATCCCCTGGTTGCCGGAGTCCGGATCGGAAAAGTCGATGCCCGAGCCGCGGACGTTCGCCTCCAGCTCCGCCATCATGTTCTCGGCGGCCTCGTCGCGGTAGGGCCGATCGCGGTTCCCAGTCGGCACAATGTGGTCGACGGTCGCGTGCGTGCGCTCCGGGAACGCCACCTCTTGGTCGCGCTCTTTCAGCATGCCGAACGCCTGCGGGCTGGTGACCTCGTGAACGAGGTGGAGCCCGACGAACAGCTGGTCCTGTCCGGTGGGCAGCTTCGTCACCGTGTGCCGGTCCCACACCTTGTCGTACAGGGTCCCCTCGCTCATCGGGGATCACCTGCGCAGCGCGTGGGTCGCGTGGTCTCGCAGATCCGGTTCGCGTCGCCGCGTCCGCCCATCAGGCGGTCACCTCGGCCGATTCCTCCTCGTCGTCTTCTTCATCTTGCCACGCGAACAGGCCGCGCAGTTCCTCGCCGACGGCCTCGATCTCGTGGTTCTTCTCCGCGGCCCGGAGCTGGGTGTAGGAGGGCCGTCCCGCCTGGTTCTCCGCAATCCATTCGCGGGCGAACTGCCCGTTCTGGACCTTCTCCAGTACTTCTTCCATGTTCTCGCGAGCGTGCTCGTCGACGACCACGTCGCCCTGCGTGAGCCCGCCGTACTCCGCGGTATCGGAGACCGAGTCCCACATGCCGCCGAGCCCGTCTTCGTACATCAGGTCGACGATGAGCTTCAGCTCGTTGAGACACTCGAAGTACGCCATCTCCGGGGAGTAGCCGGCGTCGACGAGCGTCTCGTACCCCTGCTTCACGAGGGAGGTGACGCCGCCACAGAGGACGGCCTGCTCGCCGAACAGGTCGGTCTCGGTCTCCTCGCGGAACGACGTCTCGACGACGCCGGCGCGGGTACAGCCGATCGCGGCCGCGTACGCGAGTCCCTCGTCGTGGGCGTCGCCGGTCGCGTCCTGATACACCGCCAGCAGGCCGGGCGTCCCCTCGTCGTTCTCGTAGTTGCGGCGGACGAGGTGGCCCGGCGACTTCGGTGCGACCATCGTCACGTCGACGTCCTCGGGCGGCTGGATCTGGTTGTAGTGGATGTTGAACCCGTGCGCGAACTGGAGCGTGTCGCCCGCGTCCAGGTTCGGCTCGATGGCGTTCTCGTACACGTCCGGCTGGACCGTGTCGGGCACGAGCACGCTGACGATGTCGGCCTCGGCGACCGCGTCCGCGGGGACCTCTACGCGGAGCCCGTCGCTCTCGGCGGCGTCCCACGAGGAGCTGTCCTCGCGGAGGCCGACGACCACGTCGACCCCGCTGTCGTTGAGGTTCTGCGCGTGCGCGTGGCCCTGCGAGCCGTAGCCGAGCACGGCCACGGTCTTGTGGGCGATCGCTTCGCCGTCGGCGTCTTCGTCGTAGTATACTGTCGAGTTGAACGTCTGTGTGTCGTCTTCGGTCATGTGTATCGTGTGAATTCGCGTGTCAGTCGTCGTGAGTCGTCGGTTCGCCGGCCGTTCCGGGTTTCTCTCCGGGCGCCGTCGGCGTGTTGCCGCGCGCGAGGGCGGTCGGCCCGGTGCGCGCGATCTCGACGATGCCGAACCGCTCGAACGCGCCGATCGCGTTGTCGATGCTGGCGTTGTCGCCGGTAAGCTCGACGGTGATCGTCTCCGGACCGGCGTCGACCGTCCGGCCGTCGTACATCTCCGAGACCGCGTGGACCGCTGCAGGGTCGTCCGCCTGCACCTTGAGCAGGACGAGCTCCGAGGTGACCGCGTCGCCGGAGACCTCGCCGACCGAGATGACCGGCTTTAGCTTCGCCATCTGCTTTTCGATCTGGTCGATGCCGGGGTCCGTCTCCTCGACGACCATGGTGATCCGCGAGTGACCCTCCACGGTCGTCGGGCCGACAGTGAGGCTCTCGATGTTGAACTGTCGGCGGGAGACGAGACCGGAGACGCGCGCGAGCACGCCCGGCTCATCTTCCACCAACGCCGAGATGACTGCGCGGCGAGACTCGTGTTCCGCCTCGACGACCGGGTCGATGCGGATCCCTTCGAGGTTCCGGCGTCCCGTGGGATGGTTGCGCTCCTCGGGGCCGGGCTGTTCGCTCGGCATGGGTCGCGAGTCGGCCTCGGGCACGCCGCCGGACGCGGGGGAGCCGCCATCGGTCGCGGGCCGGGAGTCGGGGGAGTCGCCGCTCATAGCTGGTCCTCCGCGGTGGCGAACTTACCGTTCGCACCGCCGCTCGGCACCATCGGCAGGACGTTCTCCTCGGGATCGACGTGGAAGTCGATCACGGCCGGTCCGTCGTAGTCGAGCGCCTCCTCGACCGCGGGCGCGACCTCGTCGTAGTCGTCGACGCGGAGTCCGAGCGCGCCGAACGCCTCGGCGAGCTTGTCGAACTCGGGCATCCACGTGTAGTCGGAGGCCATGTGACGCCCTTCGTAGAAGGCGTCCTGCCACTGGCGCACCATCCCGATGTACTCGTTGTTGAGCACCGCGATCGTGATATCGAGGTCCTCGCGGACCGCCACCGATAGCTCCTGCATCGTCATTAGGAAGGAACCGTCGCCGTCGAAACACACCACCTCGCGGTCCTGCTCACCCATCGTGTCGGCCGCGACGCGCGCGCCGACCGCGGCGGGCACGCCGTAGCCCATCGTCCCGAGCCCGTGAGAGGAGATCCACGTCCGGGGCTCCGTGTACGTCCAGAACTGGGAGGCCCACATCTGGTGTTGGCCGACGCCGGTCGTCACGATGGTGTCGTCGTCGGTCGCCTCGTCGAATGCCTCGACGACGAACTGCGGCTTCAGCGGCTCGTCTTCCGGGGTCGCGTACGTGAGCGGGTACGTCTCCTTCCACTCGGCGCACCGGTCGCGCCACGCCTCAGCGTCGGGCGCCTCGCGCACCGCCGCGGTCAGCTGCTCGAGGATGCGCTCAGCGTCGCCGATCAGCGGGTAGTCGGCGTAGACGTTCTTCGAAATCTCGGCCGGGTCGATGTCGATGTGGACGACCTCGGCCTCCGGGGCGAACGTGTCGATCCCGCCCGTCAGCCGGTCGTCGAACCGGGTGCCGACCGCGATCAGGCAGTCGGTGTGGGTGATCGCCATGTTGGCGTAGCCGGTGCCGTGCATCCCGCCCCACGAGAGACAGAGGTCGTCGTCCTCGGGGAACGAGCCGATGCCGGGCATCGTCGTCGTCACGGGGATGCCGTACGACCGTGCGAAGGTGCGCGCGGCGTCGCTCGCGTCGGCCTTGATCACGCCGCCGCCGAACAGACACACGGGTCGTTCGGCCGCCTCGATCGCGCGGGCGGCGTCCTCGACCGCATCGGCGTCGGCGTTCGGGTCGGGGTCGGTTCCGGCCGGGGGCGCCGCCGGCCCGGGCGTCTCCTCCGTCTCGGCCTGCGTCACGTCCTTCGGCAGGTCAACGAGCGTCGGCCCGGGACGGCCCGCGCGCGACAGCTCGAACGCCTCGCCGACGGTGTCGCCGACGGTGTCCGCGCCGTTTGCGAAGTAGTTGTGCTTCGTGATCGGACGGGTGACGCCGACCGTGTCGGTCTCTTGGAACGCGTCGTTGCCGACGAACTCGGTGGGCACCTGCCCGGTCAACGCGAGCATCGCGTCGGAGTCCATGTCGGCGTCGGCGATGCCGGTGACGAGGTTCGTCGCGCCCGGTCCCGAGGTCGCCAGACAGAGTCCCGGTTCGCCGGCCACGACGCCGTAGGCGTCGGCGGCGTGGGCGGCGCCCTGCTCGTGGGCCATCGTCACGTGGCGGATCGAGGAGTCGTACAGCGCGTCGTAGACGGGCATGATCGCGCCGCCCTGCACGCCGAAGGCGGTCTCCGCGCCGGCGGCCTCCAGCGCGGCGACGACCGACTCGGCACCGGTCGACACCGGTCCCGCCACGGGACCGTCGGTGTCGCTCGGATCGTCGGTCTCGGCCGCGACCGACTCGTCCGCGTCCGGCGGATCTTTCGGCTCCTCTGCGTCGTCCTCTCGTGGCTGTGCTGCTGTGTCGCTCATTGTCGTGGTGGTGTTCGGTGGTGCATCTCGCGGGTGTGAGATTCGGTCGGTCCGAACGCCGGGTCGCTGGACGAGGAACGGCTCGCCCGTCGGCGTTCATCGATGCGTGGCGTCGGTGAGGAAGGGGTGGTGTAGGGGATTATACCCCTACAATGATCGGCGCGACGGCTCCGGCGACAGCGGCGGTCGTCGGAATCGTGGTGTGCCGTCGCATCTCGGCTCCACCAATGCGGCCGGGGTATAAATCCCTGTCGGGGAGCGGGACCCGCGGACCGGTTCCGGACGGCGGATCGGGCAGGGTGATCGCCCCCTGGCGCCGCGTCCGACGGCGGTCGCTCGGCGGGCTCCCCCTTCAGGGAAGCGGCCATCAGATCCGGACCTCCTCCTCCTCGCGGTCGATGTCTGCCTCCTCGGCGAACCGCTCGACATCGCCGGCAGTCACCTGACGCTTGCCGGAGCCGTACTCCTTGACGCGCTTGGTGATCCGCCGGACCTCGCTGTCCGTCGGGTCGAAGCCGGCCTCCACCAGGTGCTTGCGCACGCTGTGGGTGCCGGTGTGTTTCCCGAGGACGAACTCGCGTTCGGCCCCGACCATCTCGGGAGTCATCACGCCGGTCTCGAACGTGTCGGCGTTCTCGATGACGCCGGCGGCGTGGATGCCCGACTCGTGGGCGAACGCGTTTCGCCCGGTGACGGGCTTGTTCGCCGGCACCGGGATGTCCGAGGCCTCCTCGACGATCCGGGCCAGCTTGGTGATCTGAGTCGTGTCGATGCCGGTGTCGACGCCGTACACCGATTCGACCGCCATCACGACCTCCTCGTAGGCGGCGTTGCCGGCGCGCTCGCCGATCCCGTTGACCGACACCTGCGCCTGCTCCGCGCCGTTCTCGAAGCCCATGACCGCGTTCGCCGCGGCCATCCCGAAGTCGTCGTGGGTGTGCACGTCGACGCGGGCGTCGGTCGCATTGACGACCGCCTTCACCGTCTTCCCGAAGCTGGTCGGCATCGCGACGCCGCACGTGTCCGGGATGTTGATCCAGTCCGTGCCCGCGTCACTGACCGCCTCGACGATCTCTCGCAGGTAGTCGGGGTCGGTCCGCGTCGCGTCCATCGGCGAGAACATGCACTCGACGCCGGCATCTTTCACCTGCTCGACGGCGGCGACGGCGCGCTGTTTCGCCTCTTGCCGGGTCGCGTGCATCGAATCCTCCAGCTGTACGTCGCTGGTGGAGACGAACACGTGGACCATCTCGACGCCGGAGTCGATGGCGGCGTCGATGTCGCCCTCGACGACCCGCGCCAGCCCGCAGACGGTAGTGTTCGTCGCGGCGGCGATGTCGCTCACGGCCTCGAACTCCGCGTCCGAGTTCACCGGGAACCCCGCCTCGATGACGTGGGTGTTCATGTCGTCCAGCGTCGCCGCTATGCGGCGTTTCTCGTCGTAGCTGAACGACGTGCGCGGTGACTGTTCACCGTCTCGTAACGTCGTGTCGAAGATCCGTACAGGACCGATATCGATGTTAGAAGCTATCGTGCCCTGGAAGAACTCGATCCGCCGGGGTGTCCGACGAAGCCTCCGTGATGTCTGTCATCGACTCACAGAAGCACGGTCGAGAACTTAACGCTTGTGCCGATCACAAAAACGACCCGTTTGGGGAGACCTCGTGGTCGAGCAGCGATCTCAAAAACCGCAAGACAGCAACGTGATCATATGGCCTTATATACATTATACACACACCCAGACGATCGGGGTGATGTGGTTTCGGAACCGGGTTCATAAGGCGAATCGACGTTCGTTTCGTTCCGTTCGAAGCCGGCGCGCGGTCGGCCCGTGCCTCAGTTGCTGTTTGCCCACGCAGAGAAACCGCCCTCGATCAGCGTCTCCGCCTGTCGGTCGATGTACTCGCGTTGGGTGTCGTAGACGGCGGTCTCGAAGTCGTCGCCGGCGCCGAGGCGCTCGCGGACGCGGTCCCGCTTCCAACTCGCCGGCGTCGTCCGATTCGCTACCCGCCACCGGAGCGGGGCGAGCCACGCGGCGGCCTCCTCGTCGGGACAGCCCGCGGTCCGGAGGCCCGCTTCGGCGTGGTCGAGGAGATCGGCGTACAGCGCGTCGGTGTCAGTGGTGCGCTCGCCGTCGAGCCCGACCCACTCGATCTCCGCGTCGAGCCCGCCGGCGACCGCGGCGTAGAAGTTGTCGCGGGCGGTCTCCCAGTCGAGCCCGATGACGGGGTGTTCCTGCTGTGGGAGTGCCTGCATCAGCCCCGCAAACGCCGCCTGGAAGGCGATCGAGTCGCGGACGGTCGGTTGCCCCGGAATCGGGCGAAACTCGATCCGGGCGTTGGCGCTCGACCGGCTCGCGCCCTCGAAGACGGGACGAACCCACCGCCAGTAGCTGCCGTGTTTCGTCCGGAACGTCGCGAACTCGTCGTCGAAGCGGTCGGTCCCCTCAGGCTCCGGCATCGGGATCAGCGTCTCGTCGGCGACGATCCGGTCGACCGCGGTCTCGATGTCGTGGAACTCCCGCGGAAATCGGACCTTGCCCTCGTCGGTCCGCGCGTTGAGAACGGACTCGAACACGTGGATCCGATTCTCCGTCGCGCCCTCCGCGAGGACCCGTTCGCCGTCCCATCCCTCGTCGTACAAGTCTGGCGGGAAGAAGGGGGAGTTGACGCCGAGCGCGAGGAGGGGGCCGGCGATCCGGAGGGCGTAGCGGAAGTGCTGCGGCAGGGTGTCGGCCTGCGCAACCTGGTAGTGCGGCTGGATCGAGGTGATGAGACTTTCGGGCATCACCGTATCCGCTGCAAGCGACACCCCGGGCGCCTTGACAACCGTCCCGCGGTGCTCGTCGCCGCCCGTGTTCGCCATCGCGTGGTACCGGACCGCGTCGCTCATGTTGACGGCGACGGTGACCCCGTCGACGTCGACGCTGTCCGTGAGGTACCCGCGGGCCGTCTCACCAGTCGGCGGGATGGTCCAGAGGGCGTCCGAGACGAGCCGCATTCCCTCGACGCCAGCGGTGTTCTCCGCGGCCTCCAGTCGCGCACGGACCTCTGCGAGCTGCGCCCGGAGGCCGTGATCAGAGAGCGGTTGCGGGCTCGTCGACATCTCGGCGTTGTGGAGCCCGAGCTCCTTCTCGAACCCCATCAGCTCCAGCAGACGGCGGGGGACCCGCATCAGGGCGTACTCGCCCGCTCGTGACTCCTCGCTCCACCGCCCGTCGGCGACCGCGTAGAACTCGTACTCGAAGCCCACGATCGACTGGTGGTTGTCGAAGGCGCCGTCGCGGAGCCCCTGTTTGACGATCTCCGCCTCCTCCTCGGCGCGAGCGTCGAACTCTTCGGGGTCGACCGCGAGCGCCTCACGGACCCCGTCGGCGAGGACGGACTCGGTGCTCATGGGACGGTCGACGACTCCGGCCGGTAAAAAGGTCTGCGCCCGATCGGCGGCGTGGAAGCGATCGGCACGCGGCGTGGAGGACTACGCGGACGATCGCGATGCATCTGCGCCGAGATCGACCCGTATCGGGGCGCTTTTGCCGAGCGATCGCCGATTCCGCGCATGGAGTTCGCAGCGTTCGCCGACCGGGCGGAGGAGCTGGCGGCCGAGCCCGCCGACATCGGAACGACTCGCCTCGTCACCGACCTACTCGGGGCCGCCGGGGGAACCGACGAAAACGACGACGATCTCGCGACGGTCACCCGGTTCCTGCTCGGCCGCGTCTTCCCGGCCCACGACACCCGGACGCTTGACGTGGGACCGGCCCTCTGTCGCGAGGCGATCGCCCGCGCCGCCGGGCCGAACGTGACCGCCGACGACGTGGAGGACCGACTGGCCGAGGAAGGCGAGATCGGTGCGGTCGCAGCAGGCTTCGAGTTCGGCGGCCAGCGAGGGCTCGCCGCCTTCGGCGAGGGGCGGGACCGGCTCACCGTCGCCGCGGTCGATGCGGAGCTACGCAGGTTGGCGGCCGCCGCCGGCGACGGTAGCGAGTCCCACAAGCGCGACGCCCTGTTCGGGCTGTTCAACCGGTGTGAGCCTGCCGAGGCGAAGGTTATCGCCCGGCTCGTGCTCGGCGAGATGCGGCTCGGCGTCGGCGAGGGGGCCGTCCGTGACGCGATCGCAGAGGCGTTTCTCGCGGGGAACCCGGAAGGCGACGAACGTGACGAGAGCGACACCGACGACGATCCGATTCTCCGCGCCGGCGACGAGGCGGTCGTAGCCGTCGAGCGCGCGCTTCAGGTGACCAACGACTACGGCCGCGTCGCGGTCCTCGCCCGCGATGAGGGGCTCAACGGGCTGCGCGCTGAGGGGCTGGCGGTCGGCCGACCGGTACAGGCGATGCTCGCGCAGGCCGGGACGGCGACCGACGCGGTCGAGGCGTTCGGCGAGGTCGCCGTCGAGACCAAGTTCGACGGTGCGCGGGTGCAGGTCCACTACGTGCCCGAGTCGGCCGCCGAGGGCGACGACGCTGCTGGCGGCACCGAACTCGGCCCGCGGATCTACTCGCGGAACATGGACGACGTGACCGACGCCCTCCCGGAGGTCGTCGAGTACGTCGAAGCGCGCGTCTCGGTCCCTGTCATCCTCGACGGGGAAGTTGTGGCGGTCGACGACGACGGCGATCCCCTCCCGTTTCAAGAGGTGCTGCGACGCTTCCGGCGAAAACACGACGTTGACCGGATGCGGGAGGAGGTCGGGCTCCGGCTCCACGCGTTCGACTGCCTCCACGCGGACGGCGAGGACCTGCTCGACGAACCGTTCCGCGCCCGCCACGACCGACTCGCCGAGGTTCTGTCCGACGCGGCCGCGAGCGTCGAATTCGCGGGCGATCCGGCGGCGATCGAGGCGGCGGAGGCGGCCGCGCTCGGCGCGGGCCACGAGGGCGTGATGCTGAAGAATCCCGAGGCGGCGTACACTCCGGGTAACCGCGGTCGCGACTGGCTGAAGCGCAAGCCCGACGTGGAGACGCTCGACGCGGTCGTGGTCGGCGCGGAGTGGGGCGAGGGGCGCCGAGCGGAGCTGTTCGGGACGTTCCTGCTCGGCGTGCGGGCGGGAGACGACGAACTCGCCACAATCGGCAAGGTCGCGACCGGACTCACCGACGAGGAGCTCGCCGACCTCACCGAGCGGCTGGAGCCCCACGTGGTGAGTGAGGACGGAACCGAGATCGAAATCCGCCCTGAGGTCGTCCTCGAAGTCGGGTACGAGGAGATCCAGACCTCGCCGACCTACTCGTCGGGCTACGCCCTTCGATTCCCGCGGTTCGTCGGCGTGCGCGACGACAAGTCGGTCGATGACGCCGACTCATTGGAGCGCGTCGTGCGCCTCGCCGGGGATGAGAAGTGACACAGAGCCGATAGCCACCCTCAAGAATATCGCGGCCGAATATCTGTGCATGACGGTTCGATACGATGACTTTTCGGTGGAGTGGCTCGGCTACGCGACGGCGCGACTGGAGCCCGAGGGCGGCCCCGTCGCCTACACTGACCCGGGTCGATACGGCGTCCTCGACGACTACTGGGCGCGGGACGGCGACATCGTCGTCGTCACCCACGACCATCACTACGACCCCGACGGCATCCGATCGGTCGCGCGCGAGGATGCGACGCTCGTGATCTACGACGCGGTCGACTCCGCGGGGATCGACCGCGACGTGGAGTCGATCGACTCGCTCGCCGACGACTACGACGTGATCCGAGTTGACGACGAGGCGCGCGTCGACGTGGCGACCCCGGCCGGCGAGGTCGCCGTCTGGTCGGTCGCCGCGTACAACGACCCCGAGGGGCCCAACGCCGGGCCGGACGGCTCGGTGATCCACCCGCCGGGGTTCGGCTGCGGATTCCTGCTCGGGCTCGGCGACCGCACCGTCTTCTGGCCCGGTGACTCCGACGCGTTCGACGGGTTCGCGGAGCTCGACGTGTCGATCTTCCTCGCGAACATCGGCGGCGGTGGGCTTGTTTCTGACCGCCACGCCGCCGCAGAACTGGCCGAGGCGATGGACCCCGACCTCGTCGTCCCGATCCACTACGACACCTTTGAGCAGTTGGAAGCCGACGGCGAGGCGTTCGCGGGCGACGTGGCCGCCCGCTCGATCCCGGTCGCGCTCGACGCGCGCTCGGCGAATCAGTAGCGCCGCGAGAGGAGACCGTGTCGGCGACGACCCTCGCAGGGGGTACAGCTCGTCTACTGTCGTCGCGCGATCAGCGCCGCCGCGAGTGCCGCGATTAGGGCGGTGACGACGCCGAATCCGGGCGCTTGGCTCTCCGAGCCGTCTTCGCCGTCGCTCGTTCCGTCTTCACCGTCGCTCGTCCCGTTCTCGCCGTCGTTCGTCCCGTTCTCGCCGTCCGTCGTGTCCTCACCGTCGGCCGCCTCTTCATCTTCCGTCTGCAGCTCCTCGACCGCGGTCGCGAGCGTCTCCGTCGACTCGATCACACTGCGCGGCGCCGGCTGGTTGAGGTAGTTCACGTTCATCACGACGTAGTTGCCCTCGACCCCGGCGGTCGTACTGGCGTACGGCTCCTCGTCGAGGATTGACGCCTCGGGGTCGGTGACGAGGATCAACTTGGGATCGGTCTGGAGGATGATCTCGTTCGAGAGCTGGGGGTAGCCGTCGCCTTCCGCGGCCGCGACGTTGTCGGTCCCGCCGATCTGCATGATCTCGTTAATGAACGTGTTCCCGCCCGCGACGAACCCGTCACCGAGCGGGTACAGGGCAGCGGGTCGGTCGAGGTCGGCGGTGCGGTTCTCGGCATCCGTGACGGCCTGATTCATTTCCTCGTTCGTTTCGGCGGCGGCCTCGCAGTTACCGACGAGACGGCCGGTGATCTCCGTCTTTTCAGCGATGTCTTCGACCGAGGTCGCCGCAGGGAAGTGGTAGACGGTGAGGCCCTGTTCGCGGAGCGCCTCGACCTGTCCCGCCGACGCGTTCGGTGCGAGCACGAGATCCGGATCGGTGTCCACGACGCGCTCGACACTGACGCCGAACCCCTCGGCGGAGACGTCCGTCTTCTCGCCTGCGCCGTCGAGGTACGCGGCGTACTGCGTCACACCGACGACCCGGTCTCTCGCGCCGATCTCCCAGAGTGTCTGGGCGGCCGACGGATTGATCGTCGTGATCCGCTCGGGCCGCTCGTCAAGTGTGATCGTCGTTCCCGTGGCGTCGGTCATTTCGACCGGGAATCCACACGCGTCGTCCGTCTGGTGGACGCTCGGACCGCCGGTCGGGTTCTCAATCGTCGACGACTCCATCGTCGGCTGTGCGCCTGCGGCCGGGCCCGCGACGCCGCCCACGAGGGCGGTCGTCACGAGCAAGGCCATCGCGATGACGTACCTGTTTCGCATCGCATCGACGACGACGCTCGTCCAATAAGTATTTACCTACTACAAGTTTTGTTGGAGAACGAATGAGTGCCTGGGGACGGTCGGTCGGGTGGTCCGCAGCGTTAGCGGCGGCGCTGGCCGTCGTGGTAGTCGTAAGCGCCGCGATCGGTCCCGTCCGGATTCCGCCCGCTGAGGTGGTGATGGCGGTGTTAAACGCGCTTGTTGTTCCCGTCGGAGTCGAGACGACCTCGCATGGTGTCGGACTTCTCACACTTCCGAGCATCGACCTCGCGTACCGGTCGCCGTTCGCCTTTCCCGTCAACGACGTGCACCAGCGGATCGTCGTCGGCGTCCGGCTCCCGCGGATCCTCATGGCCGCACTCGTGGGATTCGCGCTCGCGGCCGCCGGCACGGTGATGCAGGGGTTCTTCCGCAACCCGATGGCGGACCCGTCGATCATCGGTGTGTCCTCGGGCGCGGCGGTCGGCGCCGTCACATTCATCGTCTTCCCCGTCGCGCTGTCGACGACCCTGACGCTCCCGGTCGTCGGCGCGGTCGACATAGCGCTCTCGTACGGTGCCGGCGTCAGCCTCTTCGCGTTCGTCGGGGCGCTCGTCGCCGCCTTCGGCGTGTACGCCATCGCGACCCGGCACGGTCGGACGCCGGTCGCGACCCTGCTCCTCGCCGGCGTCGCCGTCCAGACGTTTCTCGGCGCGGTCATCTCGTACCTCCAGCTGCAGGCCGGCGAGTCGCTCCGCCGGATCGTCGCGTGGCTGATGGGCCATCTCTCCGGGGCCGCGTGGAGTGATGTCGCCGTCACCGCGGTCGTCGTGCCGCCGCTTTTCGGCGTCCTGTTGGTGTACGCTCGCGACCTCAACGTCATGCTTCTCGGCGAGGAGGAGGCCCAGGGGCTCGGTATCGCGGTCGAGCGCACGAAGCGAATCCTGCTCGGGGCCTCGGCGCTGATCACGGCTGCGGGCGTCGCCTTCGCCGGGGTCATCGGCTTCGTCGGGCTGATCGTCCCGCACATGCTCCGGCTGGTCGTCGGCCCCGATCACCGCGTCCTACTCCCGAGCGCCGCGCTCGCGGGCGGGTCGTTCCTCGTCGCCGCCGACACGCTCGCGCGGTCTGGAAGCACGGAGTTACCGGTCGGAATCGTCACCGCGGCCGTAGGCGCGCCTTTCTTCATCTACCTGCTCGTGACCCGGGAGGTGCACGAGCTGTGACCGCTGAACAGTCTCCCGCCGGCGACACCGATCCGTCGCCGGTCGCCGCCGAGATCCCCCCGATCGAGGTCAGCGACCTGTCGGTCTCTTTCGGTGACGTACCGGTCGTCTCGGGGGTCGATCTTCGGGTCGAGCGCGGGTCGATCGTGGGGCTCGTCGGCCCGAACGGTGCGGGGAAGACGACCGTCCTCCGGGCGATCAAGGGGACGCTCTCGCCCGGCGCCGGCGAGGTCCTGCTCGACGGTGACCCCGCCGAGTCGCTGTCCGCGCGCGAGGCCGGACGGCGGGTCGCCAGCGTCCCGCAGGAGACGAGTCTCGCGTTCGACTTCCGGGTGCGGCAGATCGTCGAGATGGGACGGACGCCGCACCTCGGGCGGTTCGACGGCCACGGCCCCGACGACGAGCGTGCGGTCCGCGAGGCCATGGACGCCGGGGGCGTCGCGCGCTTCGCCGACCGAGCGATCACCGAGGTCTCCGGGGGCGAGCGCCAGCGGGTCCTGCTGGCCCGGGCGCTGGCACAGGAAACCCCGTCGTTGCTGCTTGACGAGCCAACGGCCAGCCTCGACGTGAATCACGCGGTCCGGACCCTCGAACTCGTCAGGCGGCTCGTCGACGACGGGCGCGCCGCGCTCGCGGCGATCCACGACCTCGACATGGCCGCGCGGTACTGCGACGAGATTGTCGTCCTCGCGAACGGCGGCGTCCGGGCCGCCGGCCCGCCCGAGGATGTGTTGACGGCGGGGACGCTCCGGGACGCGTTCGACGCCGAGGCGTTCGTCGGCGAGAATCCGGCGACGGGATCGCCGACGGTCACCGCGTTCGACGGGGGCGGCGGGGGCGACTCGGCCGACTCGGCCGAACTGGCAGAGTTGCTCCGGATCCACGTCGTCGGGAGCGGTCAACCAGCAGGGCGGGCCGTCGCGCGACTGGCCGCGGCGGGTCACGCCGTCTCCGTCGGCGTCATTCCCGAGGGCGACGCGGCCGCTGGGATCGCTGCCGACGCGGATGCGCAGATCGTGACGGCGCCTCCGTTCGCGGCGGTCCCGCCCGAACGGCGGGCCGAGGCGGTCGTCTTCGCGCGGGAGGCCGACGTGACGGTCGCGGTCGGGGAGGCGGGGAAAGCGGGATCAGAAGCAGGCGGCGAAACCGCAGCGAACGCAGCGGTATTGACCGCAAGCGACCGAATCGCACACGTGGACGACACATTTGACGACGGCGAACTGCTCGACGCGGTACGCGGGAGAACTGCGGACACCGCGCCGGACCGATAAGACCGGGTGAAACGGCACCGTCGCTAACGGGTGTGAAAACGGGTATGAATGGCGGACAAGCGGGGTGGCCCGGCGTTCCGACGTGGGGTATCCCGGTTGCCTTCTCCACCCCGCGACCCGACGAGCGACGGGCGTCCGGCGGTGGGCTGCTCGCTTCCGCGCCTGACCCAGTGTCGCCGACGAACCGCGACGGACCGCTCCTGCGAGCGGGCGTCGCGGACCGCTGTCCCCGGCGGACGAGGCTTCCACGTTGGCTCTCGGGGCCCGCGCCGGTCAGACCGGACGCGCCCGCTGTTCGGTCCCCGCTAAAGACTACCTCACGGGTGACGAGCGGGGCCTAACCGCCCGACCTAGTCCACTTCGAAGTATACGGCTCCACCTTAAGGGCCTTTCGTTCGCCGGATATCTGGTCGCGTCGTGAGCCGACGCTATGCCAGCAGCTCTCGGGCGTACGCGGCGGCGGCGACCGGTATCAACACGGAGAGCGCGACGACGACGCGTGCGTGCCACACCAGCCAGAGGTTGTCGCGGAACATCGGACTCGGCTCGATCGCCGTCGCCCACGCCGCCGCGCTCAGGGTCGTCGCAACGCCGAGGACGACCGCGGCGCCGGCGAGGGTTCCGGGGTCGAGGTTACCGCGCTCGACAGAGGCGACGACGACGACGCTGAGCAGCGCGAATAGGGCGATTCCGGCGCCACCGACGACTCCCGACGCGTAGTAGTCGGCGAGCTGCGACGCGTACGATCCCCCCGACAGGACCGCGTACGGTGCGGCGAGCGCGAGCACGGTGACGACGCCGGCGGCGATCCCCACTCGACGCGAGATGTCGCGGAGCTCCATGTCCGAGGTTGGGTGGGGGACAGCGGTAAAAGGACCGGATTGGGGCGGGGTGTCTTCGCGAGGCGCTCTGTTCTCGAGGCGTCTGTCGCCGCGCCACCCCTCCTCGCGCCGACGCGCTCCCGTACCGTTTTGAGTCACCGGTGCGGAGGGGAACGCATGAGCCTCGACGTCGATTCGCCGGAGCCGCCCGAACTCGCCGCCGTCGACCCGAACGAGTACGAGGACGCGGAGGTCGCTGGCGGCGAGTACCGCCGCGACGATCTGGAGGCGCTCCTCCACGAAGGCGCGTGGGAGGACGCGTTCTCCGAGTGGTCCGACACCACCGACATGGACGAGGAGGACTGGGCGATCGCCGTCGACCTCGGACTCGTCTCCCGATTCGACTTCTTCTGGGACGACTTCGCCGACCGCGTCGGCTACCACGCTCCCGGGCTCCCCGAAGACTGGAAGGAGCGCGACCTCCACCCAGATCTCGACTCGTGGGGGACCGTCTCCGCGATTAACGCGGGACTTACGGAGCTCGGGCAGATCGTTTGCGAGACGCTCAAAGAGGAGTACATCGACTGGGAGGCCGACTTCGAAGCGCCCGACGACCTGCCCGACTTCGAGGAGTAGCGCGCGGCGCTCCCGGGTGATTCAGCCGGTTAGTGCCCCCAGAGGTTCCCGTCCGGGTCGTACCGCGCATCCATAATTCGGTCCCACTGGGCGTCGGAGAGATCGAGGTCGGTCGCGGCGACGTTTTCCGCAAGTTGGTCGGTCGTGCGCGCGCCGACGATGGGAACGCAGGTGAACTCGTCCCACTCAGTGAGCCACGCGAGCGCGACCTGCGCGGGGGTCGCGTCACACTCGTCGGCGACCTTGCGGACCGCATCGAGCACCCTCCAGCCGCGCTCGGAGAGGTAAAAGCGCTCGAACCGGTCGTCGAGGCTCGCTCGCGAGCCGTCCGGCGCGATCACCTGCTTGGGATCGTCCGGATCGGCGCGCTCGTACTTCCCGGTGAGGAACCCGCCCGCCAGCGGAGAGTACGGGCAGACGGCCAGATCCTGATCGGCGCACACGTCGAGGTACTCGCTCACGTCCTCGTAGTAGCCGGCGTGGTGGAGCGGCTGGACCACGTCGAAGCGCGCGTAGTCGTTGGCGTCGGCGGTCCACAGCGCTTTCATCAACTGCCACGCCGCCATCGTCGATGCGCCGAGGTAGTGGATCTTCCCTTCCGAGACAAGCTCGTCGAGGACCCGCATCGTCTCCTCGATGGGCGTCTCCTCGTCCCAGCGGTGGATGTAGTAGATGTCGAGGTAGTCGGTGTCGAGCCGGTCGAGCGTCCCCTCAACCTGCGCCCGGATGTGCTTGCGCCCCAGCCCCGAATCGTTGGGACCGGGCTCGCCGCGCCCGTCGAACGGGAAGTACACCTTCGAGGCGATCACGTAATCCTCGCGCTCGCGCTCCGCGAGCCACTCGCCGATGTACTCCTCACTTTTCCCGTTCGGCGTCCCGTACACGTTGGCGGTGTCGATGAAGTTTATCCCGTGGTCCGCCGCCGCGTCGAGGAGTTCGTGCGCCTCCTCGCGGCCCGTCTCGACGACGCCGTTCGTCTCTCGTCCGAAGCGCCACGTCCCGAAGCAGAGCTCGGAGACGTTGAGACCCGTGTTACCGAGCCGTCGGTAGTCCATACCCAACCCACCCGTTCTGTGGGCATAAAACGCCGTGACCCCGTTTCGGCCGATCGGGGCACCCCGGACTTGATGTTTAAGTCGATTCCCCGCGGATAGTTATCATGGAACACATAAAGTACGCGTACACTCGCGGGATGGACGACGCCGAGACGACCGAGCGGTTACGCACGGCGCCGTCTGGCGTCCTCTCGCTCGCACGGGGTAACGACGCGTACGCACTTCCGCTGGCGCACTACTACGACGGCGAGAAGCTCTACTTCCGTCTCGGATTACGAGACGGGAGTACGAAGCGGGCGTTCTGGGAGGCCACCGACACGGCCTGCTACGTCGTCCACGGCACAGAGCCTACCGACGATCCACAGGAGATCGACTCGTGGAGCGTCGTCGTCACTGGGCGGCTCACCGAACTGTCCGAGGCCGAACGCGAGCGCTTCGACACGGCGGAGATCAACCGTCACTTCACGCCTATCCGCGTCTTCGACGAGGCCATCGAAGACGTCGACATCGTCATCGCCGAGTTCGTGATCGACACACTGACGGGACGAAAGACGCCGGCCGCAGATCGCTAACGCCGGTTACGCGGCGTCGATGTGGCCGGGTGATGCCGACTCCGCCGTATTCAAATATGCGCGCGAAGACCAACGGATATGGACGATATCGACGACCAGTACACGCCCGCGGACGTCGAGTCGGCGGTCGACGAGTACTGGGACGAGAGCGACGCCTACGATTCGGCGAAGGAGGCGCACGCCGACGACCCGCCCTTCTTCTTCGTGGACGGGCCGCCGTACACCTCCGGCCAGATGCACCTCGGCACGGCGTGGAACAAGACGCTGAAGGACGCGATCATCCGCCACAAGCGGATGACCGGCCACCGCGTCACCGACCGCCCGGGCTACGACATGCACGGACTCCCGATCGAGGTGAAAGTCGAGGAGGAACTCGGCTTCGAGAACAAGCGGGACATCGAGGAGTACGGCATGGAATCGTTCATCGAGAAGTGCAAAGAGTTCGCCCTACGCAATCGGGCGGCGATGGACGAGGACTTCCAGTCGATCGGCGTGTGGATGGACTGGGACGACCCCTACGAGACGATCGATCCCGAGTACATGGAGGCCGCGTGGTGGGCGTTCTCGAACGTCGCCGATAACGGGCTCGTCGAGCAGGGGAAGCGCTCCATCTCGCAATGCCCGCGCTGTGAGACCGGACTCGCCAACAACGAGGTCGAATACGAGGACGTTGAGGACCCCTCCATCTACGTGAAGTTCCCGCTCGCCGACCGCGAGGGAAGTCTCGTCATCTGGACGACGACGCCGTGGACCATTCCCGCGAACACCTTCGTCGCCGTCGACGAGGACCTCACCTACAACGCGGTCCGCGCCGAGAGGGACGGCGAGAGCGAACTCATCTACGTCGCCGCCGACTGCGTCGAGGACGTGCTCCAGGAGGGTCGCTACGAGGAGTACGAGGTCGAAGCCGAGCTGTCGGGCGCAGAGCTCGTCGGCTGGGCGTACGACCACCCGCTCGCCGACCACGTCGCCGAATACCCGAACTTCGAAGGCGCCGGGCAGGTGTACGCCGCCGACTACGTCGAGGCCGACCGCACCGGACTCGTCCATTCCGCGCCGGGACACGGGGAGGAGGACTTCCACCGCGGTAGCGAGTTGGGCCTCGACATCTACTGTCCGGTCGGTCCCAACGGCGAATTCACCGAGGCCGCCGGGGAGTACGCGGGCGAGTTCGTCCGCGACGCCAACGACGACATCGTCGACGACCTGGTCGCCGACGGCCACATGCTCGCGCACGGCACAGTGAACCACAGCTACGGGCACTGCTGGCGGTGTGACACCGGCATCATCCAGCTGGTCACCGACCAGTGGTTCATCTCGATCACGGACGTGAAGGAGGACCTCCTCGACAACATGGAGCAGTCCGAGTGGCACCCGCAGTGGGCGCGGGACAACCGGTTCCGCGACTTCATCGAGGACGCGCCCGACTGGAACGTCTCCCGCCAGCGCTACTGGGGGATCCCGATCCCGATTTGGGTGCCGGAGGACGCCGAGGCCGGGAACCTCGACGACGATATGATCGTGATCGGCACCCGCGAGGAGCTCGGCGAGCGCGTCGAGGAGGACATCGACCCCAAGACGATCGACCTTCATCGCCCCGCCGTCGACGACCTGACGGTCGTCGAGGACGGGACCACCTACCGCCGAGTCGAGGACGTGTTCGACGTGTGGCTCGACTCCTCAGTGGCCTCGTGGGGCACGCTCGGGTACCCGAGCGATGAGACCGCCCACGACGAGCTGTGGCCCGCCGACTTCATCGTCGAGGCGCACGACCAGACCCGCGGCTGGTTCTGGTCGCAGCTCGGGATGGGAACCGCCGCAGTCGGAGAAATTCCCTACGAAGAGGTCCTCATGCACGGGTTCGCCAACGACGAGAACGGCCGAAAGATGTCCAAGTCTGTCGGTAACATCGTCACGCCCGAGGAGGCGATCGAGCGCGCCGGCCGCGACCCGCTCCGCACCTACCTGCTCAGCCACGACCAACAGGGAGTCGACCTCGCGTTCGAATGGGACGGACTCGGTGAGTTGCAGGGGAAGCTCAACATTCTCTGGAACGTCTTCCGATTCCCGCTAGAGTATATGGATCTCGACGGCTACGACCCCGCCGAGGCCGACCTCGATGACGGCGAACTCGAACTCGTCGACGAGTGGGTGCTCTCCCGGCTCCAGTCCGTCGAGACGGAGGTGACGGAGGCGTGGGCCGACTACCGCGTCAGCGACGCCGTCAACGCCGTGATCGAGTTCGTTACGCAGGACGTGTCGCGCTTCTACGTGAAGGCGGTCCGCGACCGCATGTGGGAGGAGGCCGACTCCGCCTCCAAGCGCGGCGCCTACGCGACGCTCGCGACCGCCCTCGACGAGACGACCCGGCTGCTCGCGCCGATCGCGCCGTACATGACCGAGCGCATGTACCAGACGCTCGACGGTGAGGCCACGACCGTCCACCAGCTCGACTACCCGGAGCCCGACGAGGATCTCCACGATCCCGAGCTTGAGCGTGACGTGGCCGTCCTCCGCGACGTGGAGGAGGCCGCCGCGAACGCCCGTCAGCAGGCCGGTCGCAAGCTCCGCTGGCCCGTGCCGCGCGTGGTCGTCGAGAGCGACGACGAGAACGTGATCGCCGCGGTCGAGCGGCTCTCGGATCTGATCGCCGACCGCGTCAACGCCCGCGAAGTGACCGTCACCGACGCCTTCGACGAGTTAGTCGAGACCGCCGAGCCGCAGATGGGTGCGATTGGTCCCGCCTTCGGCGCCGACGCCCAGAAGGTGATGAACGCGGTGCAGGGCGCGACCCGCGCGGCGGTCGAGGGCGGCGAGGTGACCGTCGACGGCGATCCGGTCGACCTCGCCGACGAGATGGTCGAGTACGTCGCGGAGCCGCCGGAACACGTCTCCGGTGCCGACTTCGACGGCGGCGCCGTCTACGTCGATACCTCCCTGACCCCGGAGATCGAATCGGAGGGCTACGCCCGCGACGTGATCCGCCGGATTCAGGAGATGCGCAAGGAGCTCGATCTGGACGTGGAGGCCCGGATCCGCGTCGGCGTCACGGTCGACGACGATCGGGTGGCCGACTTCGTCGACGAGCACGCCGACCTGATCGCCGGCGAGGTGCGCGCCGACGCGTGGATCGACGACCCGAGCGACGCCGCGGACGCCGAGGGCGGTCTCGTCGAGGAGTGGGAGGTCGAAGGTGTCGCGGTCACGATCGGAATCGAACCGGTCGCGTGACGACCTGATCGGGGCCTTCGCAGGTGAACGCACGACGGTCCGTGCGATCACGAAGATGTCAGACGCGGAACCGCCGCGTAACTGATCGTTCTTACTATTCCCGTTCTCAGAGCCCTGCGAAACGTTGTCATCCCGAAACCTATAGGTGACTTCTCCACCCACGGTCGTACATGCATGTCCGGGCGGCGCGGCCCGACGATGCGGAGGCGCTGCGGACGGCGGTCTCGCGGGCCCGCGAGGCGACCGTCTTCGACGATATCGGAGCTCCCCTTCTCGACGTGTCCGCCGCCGGCGTCCGCGAGGCCGCCGCGGAGGCCGAGTGGTCGTTCCTGATGGAGGACGAAGAGGGGCCGGTGGGCGTTGCCATCGCTCACCCCGACGTGGAGGTAACGACCGACGAATCGACAGACGCGGAAGAATCGGCTGACGACGCGAGAGACGCAAACGGTGGCGACCGAGAGGCCGAACTGCTCGCGCTGTGGGTCCACCCGAACCACGCGGGCGAAGGCGTCGCGAGCGAGCTGCTCGCCCGCATCGCGTCATCGGTGGCCGACCGAGGCGTCGGAACCCTTCGCGCGACCGTTCCCGCCGACAGCCCCGGGGCCACGGAGTTCTTCAGCGCGCACGGGTTCGTCCACCGTGGCACCTGTCGCGGCCCGGCGGGTGACGAGTCGATCGTCGTCACCGACGTGGACGCGCTTCGGTGACCGCGACGCGGACAGACCGAACTAGCTGATCGCCCGACGAACCGTCGTCACTTCAACCGTTCCTGGAGGAAGGAGGGGTGCGCCGCGGTGACGCCGTCCACGCCGAGGAGCTTCTCTGAGATGACGTCGCCGAGTTCGTCACCGTCGCTGGCGCGGACCTCAGCCATCAGCATGTGGTCGCCAGAAGAGGTGTACAGCGCCTGCACCTCGTCGAGATCCTTCAGCTTTCGAGTCGCGCCCACGTACTGTCCCGAGTCGACGTCCATCCCGACCATCGCGATCGACTGCGACGAGAGCTTCTTCGGGTCGACCTCCGCGGAGTAGCCGACGATCACGCCCTTCTCTTCGAGGCGGTCGATGTACTTTCGCACCGTCGGCTTCGAGACATCGGCCCGGTCGGCTATCTCCGCACAGGAGGCCTGCGCGTCCTCCTCCAACACAGATAGAATCCGTTCTTCCGTCGATACCGTACTCATACTGATTCTTTGTCTCGGCAGAAAAAATACCTTGCGAATCGAAAAATCAGACGAACGGACGACGAATCGCAGCAGGATCGACGGGCGATCCCGGTCTACGACCGCGTCAGGCGTGCTTGTCGAGGAACTTGTCGTGAGAGCGCTCCCACTCGTAGTCGTCGTCCCAGTACCGCTCGGCCAGCGGCTCCTCGGGCATCTCGCCGATCGCCTGCTTCTCCGCGCCGTAGGACTGCCGGTCCTCGTCGACGTAGAAGCGGCCGGTGAGGACCTCGCCCTCGTACAGCGACTCCTCGGTCTCGCGCATCATCTCTGCGGCCTCGACGCGGTCCGTCTTGTCGAAGTCGTAGTCGTCAGACTCGTTGACGTCGATGTAGGGGACGTACTGGCGCGCGTCCTTATTCCACGTCGGGCACTGCGTCAGGAAGTCCACGTGCGCGAAGCCATCGTGCTCGATCGCTTCAATCAGGATCTCTTTGGCCTGGTTCGGGTTGACTGCGGCCGTGCGGGCGACGTACGAGGCGCCGGCGTTGAGCGACATCGAGAGCGGCTTGATCGGCTCCTTGGCGCTGCCGGACGGCTGCGTCTTCGACTTGTGGCCCTTCGGGCTCGTCGGGGAGGTCTGCCCCTTCGTGAGCCCGAAGATCTCGTTGTTGAAGACGATGTACGCCATGTCGTGGTTCTCCCGGGCCGTGTGGATGAAGTGGTTCCCGCCGATCCCGTAGCCGTCGCCGTCACCGCCGGCGGCGATCACTTCGAGGTCGGGGTTCGCGAGCTTCGCGGCGCGGGCCACGGGCAGCGAGCGCCCGTGGATCGTGTGGAACCCGTACGTGTCGAGGTAGCTGTTCAGCTTGCCGGAACAGCCGATACCGGTACACAGCAGAGTTTCCTCGGGCGTGCGCCCGACTTCCGGGAGCGCCTGCTTGAGCGCCTTCAGGACGCTGAAGTCGCCGCAACCCGGACACCAGGTCGGCTGGGGCTCGACGCCGGGGGTGTACTCGTCACGGTCGATCTCTCGTTCCTCTCCGATTGCTGAAAACGTGCTCATGAGTTAGTCACCTGCGGCTGGGACGAAGGTGGTCTGATGGCCGGACGCATCGCCGTCGCCCTCGATGATCGCGGCCTCGAACCCGTCGACGATCTCCGCCGGCTCGAACGGGTTCCCGTTGTACTTCAACAGGCTCGACAGCTTCTCGCCGTAGCGGCCGAGGTTCTTCTGGATGAGCCCGCGGAACTGTCCGGACGCCGTCATCTCGACGACGAGGACCTCGTCGACGCTCTCGACGAACGCCTCGACCTGCTCCGTCGGGAACGGAAGCATGTCGGAGACGCCGTACGATTTCACCGAAATTCCGTCGTCGTTGAGCCGGCCGACCGCCTCCTCGACGGTGCCCTGCTGGCTGCCGAACGTGAGGATACCGTACTGAGCGTCGTCGGGACCGGCGTACGAGCCGGTGTCCTCGGTGTCGAGGTCGGCTCGGATCGCCTCCAGCTTCTGGGTCCGGCGGTCGATCTGCGCGACGCGGTTGTCCGCGTCCTCGCAGATGTGGCCGGTGGGGTCGTGTTCGTTGCCGGTCGCGAGGTAGCGGCCGCCCTTCTGGCCGGGGATCGACCGCGGGGAGACGCCGTCCTCGACGTCGTGCTGGAACCGGTGGAACTTCCCGTCGGCCGAGTGCGGCTCGTCGGCCAGCGCGTCCTCCGAGAGCGTCTTCCCGAGGGTCGGGTTCGGCTCGCGGTCGAAGTGGCTCTTCGGGACGTTCACCAGCTCGCCGCCGAGCTTCTGGTCGTACAGGAGGATCGACGGGATCTGGTACTCGTAGGCCAGCCGGAAGGCGATTCGCGACTGCTCGTACGCCTCCTCGACGGTCCCGGGCGCCAAGACGACGCGCTGGGAGTCGCCCTGTGAGGTGTACAGGACGTGTTCGAGGTCGGACTGCTCCGGCTTCGTCGGCATCCCGGTCGAGGGACCGGCGCGCATGGCCTCAACGAGGACGACGGGAGTCTCCGTCATCTCCGCGAGCCCGAGCGGCTCCGACATCAGCGCGAAGCCGCCGCCGGAGGAGCCGGACATGGCCTTTACGCCGGCGTGCGAGGCGCCGACCGCGAGCGCGGCCGCCGCGATCTCGTCTTCGACCTGCTCGGAGATCCCGCCGAGCTTCGGCAGGTTCTTCGTCATGATGGTGAACACCTCGGTCCACGGCGTCATCGGGTAGCCGGCGATGAACCGGCAGCCCTCGTCGATGGCGCCGTAGGAGATGGCGTCCGAGCCGGACATGAGCAGCTGCGTCTCGTCGTGTTCGCCGGTCGGCACCGACACGTCCGAGGCGTCCACGTCGTACTCCTCGCGGACCTGGTCGTAGGCGATCTGGAGGATCTCGAGGTTCGGCTCGAGGATCTTCTCCGGCATCGCGTCGCGCATGAGGTCCTGGACGTGGTCGAGGTCCATCCCGGTGATCGCGCAGGTCGCGCCGACGCCGGCGGTGTTGCGCATGACCTCGCGGCCCTGATCGCGCGCGAGTCCGCGGAGGTCGAGGGAGTATACGTGCCAGTTGTTCTCCTCTACGCGCTCCTCGAAGTCCGGAATCTCGGAGGCGTCGAGGAGCCCCTCGTCGTACACGATGACCCCGCCCTCGCGGAGTTCGTCCAAGTTCTCCGAGAGCGGCTTGATCTCTTCGTTCCCGTAGATGGCCTCTTCCTGCGGGTTGCGGGCGAACGAGTCGCCGAGCGCGAGCAGGAAGTTGTAGCCGTCCCCGCGGGATTTCACCGGATCCGAAGACGCTCGGATCTCGGTGTAGGTGTGGCCCCCGCGGATCCGCGACGGGTAGTGGCGATGCGTGAAGACGTTGAGCCCCGATCGCATCAAGGCCTTCGCGAAGTTCTGGCTGGTCGAAGCGATCCCGTCACCGGATCCCCCCGATATCCGCCAGATGAGTTCGTCGTCAGTCATAGTGGTATGTGAGCCCGTGAGGGCCTAGTGACTCGACTTTGTATTGGTTACCTCTTAGGGCTTGCTATGGAATCACAAGGAACAATCATGAAAGACCTTTAGGTGCTACCCGCTGCGAACGGCCGCGATCCGTTCCGCGCCCTTTTACTCGCCGCCCGCCCGACGGGCCGTATGCTCACATTCATCGGTCTCGGCCTCTACGACGAGCGGTCGATCACCGTCGAGGGGCGCGAGGCGCTCCGGTCCGCGGACCGGGTCTTCGCCGAGTTCTACACCAGCCGACTGGTCGGCGCCGACGTCGACGACCTGGAAGCGTACCACGACACGGAGATAGAGGTCCGGGCGCGCGAGGGCGTCGAGCAGGATCCGGAGGCGATCCTCGCGGCGGCGGAAGACGGCCACACCGCCTTCCTCACCGCCGGCGACACGATGATCTCGACGACTCACACCGACCTCCGGCTGCGCGCCGAGGAGCGCGGCATCGACACCCGCGTGATCCACGGCGTGACGGCCCAGTCGGCCGCGTCGAGTCTCACCGGGCTCCAGAACTACCGGTTCGGCAAGGCGACGACGCTCCCGTTCCCGTACGCTCACGGCGGCGACGACGTGCCCGGAAGCGTGATCGACACCATCGAGGCGAACCGCGAGCGCGGGCTCCACACCGTCGTCTACCTCGACATCAAGGTCGGCACCGGACCGACCGGCCCCGACCCGGACCACGAGGAGTACATGACCGCCGACGTCGCTGCCGGCCTTCTCGCCGACGGGTGGGAGGACGCGCTCGCGGTCGTCGTCGCCCGCGCGGGCTCGCCCGACGCGGTCGTCGCCGCCGACCGCCTGAGCGCGCTCGCGGACCGCGAGTTCGGCGACCCGCTCCACCTGCTCGTGATCCCCGGCGACCTCCATCACGTCGAGGCCGACGCGCTCGTCGGCCTGGCGGGCGCGCCGGCGGAGCTCGTCGAGGAGTAACTCCGGATCGACCGGTTGTTTGATATCCCGGTCCAACGTTATCATAGTTCATGGCAGACATTCCCATCGAGCGGCTGATGTCGACTGAGCTCGTCACGATCGACCCGGGGGCGGCCGCCGCGGACGCGGCGAACCGGATGCTGGAGACGGGAGTGAGTTCTATCCTCGTCGTCGACGACGACGGACACCTCGCGGGGCTGATCACCGCGACGGACTTCGTCTCGCTCGTCCGACGGAACGACCCGGAAGACGAGACTCCCGTCGAGGCGTTCATGACGACAGACATTGTCACCGTGTCTCCCGACGATTCCGTCGAGGAACTCGCCGAGCCGACGGACCGAGGGTACACGCACCTGCCGGTGGTCACCGCGGACAGCAAGCTGGTCGGGATAGTCTCGACGACCGATCTCACGACGTACGTCTCGGAGCAGCGGTGACCCTCCCGGCGGTGAGTGAATCGCTCGAAAGACAGTTCCCAGCCGACTAGCGACCCGACGCGGATATCTGATCGTCGTACGTGGCGCCCGCCGCGATCAGGAAGCCGATTATCGCGGTGACGAGTGCGATGCTCCCGATAGCGACGACGGCGACGGAGAACAAGTCGTTCGGGAGGACCTGCGCGGACGTCAGCAGCGAGACCGCCGTGACGAATCCGATCAGCAGTAGGAGACGCCCGAGCCGCGCGGCGTCGATCCCGTTATCACTTGACATAAGCCCTGATCTCGTTGATGACGCCGTCGTATTCGTCGTCACTTGCCTCCGCACCGAGCGAGTGGATAGACTGACAGATCCACATCCCTGCGGTGAAGTTCAACAGTGCAACGAACGACACCAGCCCGAGCTGCGAGTCCACAGTGAGCCCGATGAGGAATCCCAGCGGGAGCGTTATCGACATGATGGCGTGCGTGATCAACGACCGAGTTCCGAAGTCGTCCAACAAGCTGAGAACCCCTGCCATATGAATAATATAGGCACGAATGCGTATATATGCTCGTCCGAACGACATCATTCCCCCGGCCATTCGCCAGCCCGTCGCGGAAGTCAGACTGATCGGACGGCGTCAGACACCGGAAGAGTAATCAGATCTGCTATCACATGGCATGGTATGGATCTGAACGACCGGACCCGCGTCAGCGAGGTCATGTCGACACCCCTCGAAACGATCGGGGCGAACGAGCCGCTCCGGGAAGCGGCGCGTCGGATGAGCGATAGCGACATCAGCGCACTCGTCGTGACGACCGGCGGCGGCTGTATCGTCACACAAAGCGATATCGTCGGCGCCGTCGCCGAGGGGGAAGATACCACGGAGACGACGGTTCGGGACGTGATGACCCGGAACGTCGAGACCGTGACGCCGGACCTCATGATGGAGGAGGTGGCCGCGATGATGACGATGTACGGCGTGAAACACCTCCCGGTCGTCGACGACGACTACGTCGGGATGGTTTCTTCGACCGATATCGCCGAACACCTTTCGTGAGTGGGCCGGGGCCGGCAGGTCTCTCGCGGCGTTTATCGGAGGAGCAGCGGTGCACCGACCACGACACCCACCGCGATCAACACGAGGTTCCAGAACAGCACCGGCCGGACCAGTTCTCGCGTGATGCTCGCGGCGAACGCCGTCTTGACGAGGACGCTCGCGACCGTCCCCGCGACGACCCCCGCGACCGCGGTGTCGACGCTTATCTGACCGGTTCCCAGAAGCGAGACGGCCGTGGTCGTCGCCGTCCCGGAGGAGACGAGTCCCGCGAGGAACGACGTGGCGACGAACCCGCCAGCGCCGAACGTCCGCTCGGCGCCCGCCGAGACGACGAGCACGAGGAGGAACAGCGCTCCGAACGTCAGCGCGTTCCGGAGGCTGAACGGCGAGGTGAGCTCCGCCTCCATCGTCGTCTGCCAGTCGCTGCGCCACACTGCGATGAGGATGCCCGCGACCGTGATTGCGCCCAGCGGCGCGCCCACGATCAGGGCGGCCTCGGGGACGAAGACGGCGACGACCGCGGCGTTCCGGAGGGCCATCGCGGCGTTCGCGAGCAGGATCGAGCCGACGGCGATATCGAGTAAGTCCGCCTGCCCCTTCGCGCGTTTGGCCATCTCGGCGACGACCGCGGTCGAGTTCACGAGCCCACCGAAGAAGCCGGTGACCGCGTAACCGCGCCCCTGGTACCGCTTTACAAGCACGTAGTTGACGAAGCCGATGGCGCTGACGGCGACGACCAGCGACCAGATGAGACGCGGCTGGACCGCGCCCCACGGGTCGATGGTCTCCGCCGGGAGCAGCGGGAAGACAACGAACGCGATGATCGTGAACTCGACCGCGCTGCGAACCTCCTCCCGCGAGAGCCCCCACGCGAACTGGTGAAGCTCGCGTTTCAACACGAGCAGTAGCGAGGAGAGCATCGCCACCGTCACCGCCTCGATGAAGAACTCCTCGACGACGAGCGCGCCGACCCCGTACGTGACGAGCATCGACACCGACGTAGTCAGCGAGAGCCCATCAACCGCCTCCTCGACAAAGCTCCGGACCGCGAGCAGCACCGCGATGGCGACGATCAGCGCCCCACCGACGATCAGGAGCCCGTCGTGGCCGAGCAGCGAGAACACGGCCGCCGCGAGACTGATCAGCGCGAACGTTCGGATACCTGCGGATTTTTGAGACCACTCCCGCTCTAGGCCCAGAAACATCCCCAGCGCGGTCGCCAAGACCAGCTTCGCGACGTTCGTCTGGAGGTAGACCAGCGGGTCGATGGCGCTCAACACGGGGCGTCACCCCGTCGTCGCCGTCGCGGTCGCCCCGGGTCCCTACCCGACGGAGTCGTCGCGTGCATACGCTGAAGCAGTCGACAGCGACGCCTATAGCTTACCATATATGTCCATATAGTAACATTCTGTAGCAGAGCGCAATCCCGAAATACGGGCGCTCACGTCTCGGACGCCGCGTCAGCGGTTGGTCGGCTCCCGTGGGAGTTCGAGCGCCTCCGTCAAGTCGTGCTCCTCGCCAGTGAGCAGGTAGAGCACGTCTTCGAGGATGACCACGAGCTCCGGCAGCTCTCGCACGACGAGGAAGGTGATGCCGATCAGCGCCACGACCGCGAGCAGCTGGCTCATGATCCGGTCGGAGATCAGGAACGACACGCGGTAGGGGTCGCTCGCGCCGAACATCGCCAACACGAGGTCCGGGTACCACTGCATGTACTGGTTGCCCGCGACCACCGAAATGAACGTCGTCCGGAGGATGTTGAGGACGTAGATGAGCGAGACCGACACCGCGAGCCCGCGGAGCTTCCGTCGCAGCGGCGCCTCGACCGCCGCGACGAGCCCGCCGAAGATCGCCATGCTCCCGAGTCCTGTACAGGCGAGCACGATGTCGATCCGGTAGGTGTGTCCGTCGTCGAGCGTCCACAGGTAGGCCGCGTTGTACCCCTCGCTGCTCGCCACCCGCTCCGGCACGTAGCCGAGTAGGTCGATGAGCATCCCGGTCTGGGTCGCGACCGCCTCGATGAGGATCCGGCGAGGCTCGGGGAACGCCATGCCGCCGAGCGTGAACGCCGGAATCGTCTCGAACGGGAGGTAGATGAACAGCATGATCGCGATCGCTCGCGTGAGGGTGAACAGCGACCCCCGCCCGTTGTACAGCAGGTAGCCGGCGTATATACAGGCCGGAACCCCGACGAGCGCGAGGATCGACTCGACGTAGCTCTGGTGCTCGAACGCGAAGTACGGCACCGTGGTCAGCCAGAAGAGCCCGAACAGCGCCCACGTGCCGGCCGCGAGCGAGCGACCCGCCGCCAGCCCGCGGCTGTCGAGCAGCCACGCGACGGCGAAGAGGATCGCGACGAGCCAAGCGAACGTGAACGTGTCCGGCAACAGAGTTAGAACCGCCGGCACGCCGGAACCAAACATGTCCGAAGCGTCAGTCGGCGTCGGATAAAGCCCTTGTCGTTACCGACGAATCCTCGGGTAGATCGAACGAGAGATCGGAGCGGTCCGACCGCTCAGCGCTCGTCCGAGTCGAGCACGCGGATCTGGTCGCCACGGACCGTCACCGGAATCGGAACGGTCGCCTCGTACAGCTCGACAGTCACCTGGTCTTTCCCCTCGTCGATCCGCTGGACGCGGGCCTTCTCGCCTTTGAAGGGGCCGGCGATCAGCTCGACGATGTCGCCCTCGGCGATCCCCTCCACGTCGGGGGTCGGCGAGAGAAAGTGCTCGACCTCGGAGAAGGGGCTCTCCGCCGGGCCCTCCGAGCCCTGAATCACGCCGCGAGCGTGGGGGATCTCGTCGAGGATTCGGGCGAATACGCTCCCGTCGGTGGCCTCGACCATCACGTAGCTCGTCAGCTGGTCGGGGGCGATGACGGCTTGAATCTCCGGCATCTCCTTTTCCGCGAGCATGTCGGCGACGGTCCGCTCCTGCCTCGCGGTGGTCTTGACCGAGAAGATCGGCATTACGCGCCGACCCCCGGCAGGAGGCTCATGATCGCGAACATCAGGAAGCCGATGAAGCCGATGAGGAGGATCCCGGCCCCGGCGATCTTCGACACCTGGAGGAACTCGTCGGTGCTCGGCGTGCTCGCCAGTTTCAGCACCCGAATGTAGCTGTTGAGGTCGTACGGAACGTCCATGTTACGAGAGAATTCGTGGTGATCCGGTTTTTACCTTTTGATGCGAGGCGGACGGGAAGGGGCGGATGAAAACGGACGGAGACGGACAGAGATCGATGAGTCGACCCGTATTCGTCGTCGACGGCGCGACTACTCCACGTAGTCGATGTCTTCCATCTCGGGCGTTTCTCCTTCTCCCTCGGCCGATTCGCCGTTGCGGCCGTAGATCTGCGGCGACTCGACGCCGGTCACCACGATCATGGTCCGCATCTCGCCTTCCAGCTCCTCGTCAACGGAGGTTCCCCAGATGATCCGGGCGTCGGGGTCGATCCGGTCGTAGATCTCCTCGACGACGCCCTCTGCCTCTTCGATGGACATGTCGGTCCCGCCGGTGACGTTGACCAGCGCGGAGTTCGCGCTGGAGATGTCGACATCGAGCAGGGGCGAGCGGAGCGCCGATTTCACCGAGTCCTGCGCCTTCGAGTCGGAGTCGGACTCGCCGAGCCCGATCATCGCGACGCCGCCCTTCTCCATGACGGTGCGAACGTCGGCGAAGTCGAGGTTGACGAGTCCGGGCATCGTAATGAGCTCCGTGATACCTTTCACCGAGCGCATTAGGACCTCGTCGGACACCTTGAACGCCTGCCGAACGGGGAGCTTCCCGACCGAGTCGAGCAGGCGATCGTTGGGGACGACGATGACGGTGTCGCTCACGTCGCGGAGCCGTTCGAGGCCGGCCTCGGCGTTCGTTCGTCGGACCTCGCCCTCGGCAGTGAAGGGGGTCGTGACGATGGCGATGGTCAGGGCGCCCGACTCGCGGGCGGCCTTCGCGACGACCGGGGCGGACCCGGTCCCCGTGCCGCCGCCGAGCCCGGCGGTGACGAACACCATGTCGGAGCCGTCGATGGCGTCCTGGATCTCCTCTTGGGACTCGATGGCGGCCTCCTCACCGACCTGCGGGAGGGAGCCGGCGCCGCGACCTTGCGTCTTCTGCTGGCCCATAAGGATCTTCGTGTCGGCTTCGATGTTGACGAGGTGCTGAACGTCGGTGTTGGCCGCGACCAGCTTCGCCCCGTGGATCCCCTCCTCGGTCATCCGGTTGACCGTGTTGCCGCCGGCGCCTCCGCAGCCGACGACGGTGATGTTCGTCTGGAGGTCCTGGAGGACGTCCTGCAGCTCGTCGTCGGTCATCGTTCCGGTCTGAGGCGGGGCTCCGGCGGTTGCGCCGTTCTCGCCGGCGCCGGCCTCCCCGGAGTCATCTACCGGGGATTCCTCGGCTTCGTCGATGGCGTCCTCTACAATAGAGTCCATTATATGGTGTGGTTGCGAGCCGGACGTATTTATTTTTGCCCGATCGTCTGACGCGAGTCAGACGGCGGGAGACGGTCTTGAGAGCCGTCGAAACCGGCGTGTCAGCGATCGCTCGCGAGGGCGCTCTCGAGGGCGCTCTCGATCCGCCGACCGCGCTCGAACAGGGCGGTCACTCAGAGGGTTCGGTAGGGGGCTCGGCGGCGGAGTCAGTGGGGGAGTCGATCGGGAATCGGTTTGTCCGCTCTCGCGACACGTCCGCCGGCGCGATCGTTTCGCCGTCGACTTCGACCGACTCCCCGCTCGCGAGCCGCCCGAACGCCGGCCCCTCCGGGACCCCACGCTTGGCGGCGAGCTCGGGATCGAACGCGGTCTCGCGCGCTATCACGGCGCCGTCGGTAATGTCGACCGTGTCGTACCCGCGCTCCAACACGCCCGCGAGGTCTGCGACGAGGTCGTCGTATCCGGGCGACACCTCGTCGTCAGCGAACGCGACCGACCCGGCCGCTCGCGTTCCGGCCTGCTCGGTGTCGAAGGCGACCGCGTTCGTCTCCACGGCCACGCGGGCCGCGTCCGCGTCCACGCCCTGTGCCCGCGAGAGCAGGTCTTCCGGGAGGCCCCTGACGCGGATCGCGTCGGGTGACGCGGGGACGACCTCACCGAACCGGAGCCCCTCGTCGATCGTCGCGAGGTCGGACTCCAGCCGCTCGACCAGCGGCAAGGGGCGATCGCCGACCGCACGCACCCACGTCTCGCTCACGACACGGTGGCCGAGCGCCTCGACCGTCGCTTCGAGATCGGGCTTTTCACCCTCGATAACCGCCACATTCGCCTTGCTCCGCGCGAACGCCTGCTCGATCACGTCTCGGTTCGCGTCGGGCGCGCCAAGTTCTCCGAGCGCCCAGTCGGCGCCGACGTGTCCCACCGCCCACTCGGTCTCGCGGACAATTCGGGTGAACCGCGGGGCGTAGTGGCCGCCGCCAAAGCCGACGACGTGGCGGGGGTGGGGGTCGTCGTCGATCTCGTCAGTCGTTTCCCCTGCGTCAGTGACCAGATCCGCGTCGGTCCCGCGCAGGTCGAGCACCGCCCGCGCGACCGCCCGGGCCGCATCCGCGTCGGTCCACTGCGGCTCGTCGGAGCCGAGTTCGACGAACAGCGACGGGACGGACGTGTCCGTCGGGCCGTGGTGAGTGCACTCGATCCCCACGTCGTACCCCTCGGGAGCGTGCGCCGCCAGCGCCTCGACGACGCGCTTCTCGGCTCCCGGCGCCGCCCGAGCCAGCGTGTCCGGCTCGCCCCCGTATGGCGCAGGGCCGAAGTTCCCGGTGACGTGAGCCGTTAGTAGCTCTCCCGTCTCGCCGGAATGGCGGGAGACGAACGCGAGGAACTCGGGGGTCTCGTCGGTGTCGTCGCTTGCCGCGTCGTTCGTCTCGTCACCTGCCCCACCACCGAACGCGGCCGCGGGATCGTCCAGGTAGATGTGGAGGTCGTCGAACTCCCGCAGCTCGAACCCGTCGGTCCGGTAGTACGTTCCGCCGCCGTCGGCGTCGGGACGACTCGGGTCGTCGCGGCGCTCCCAGTCGCCGAGGTCGAGCAGGTGCTCGCCGATGTGTTCCGAGGCGCTGTCGGCCCGGCTGACGACGATCGCTATCACGCCTGTTGGTCAGGGTCGGGCAGCCGAATAGCCGTCGATACGATGTCGATGGAGCGGTGACGAACTTATTTGAATGCCCGGTCGATCGCTTATAAGTGAACGACGCTGATTCGGCGACGAACACCTCCAAAGCCCCAGCCGTCGAGGAGGCCGCACACTCGTTGCGCGCTTCAGTCGCTCACTCCGTTCGCTCCTTCCAGTGCTTACGTCGCCTGCGGCCTCCTCGACGGCTGCCCCTTTGAATCCCACCCCGCACAGCACTGCAACCGCACCTCACGCCTCCCCAGCCTCGCCGGCGCGGCGCTCAAAAGCGCCGCGCCGACTCCCTCGCACGCGCTCCTCGCGAGCCGATGGCCCGCTCGGAGGCGCGCGCCACCGCACATCGCTTATTTTCCATTTATAAATATCGTCGTCGTCGACCACCGATCCAGTGCGCCCGCCGCAGACTCACGGCAGCAGCAGGTAGACGAACAGGACGTAGCCGACGACGAGAACGCTGCCGTCAACTCGCGAGATGCGGTCGCCGCGGTACATCAGCCCGACCAGCAGAGCGGTAAAGGCGAGTAGCGCGGGGAACTCGAAGCCGCGCACGCTGGGGGCCACGCTGATCGGCGTGACCACCGCGACGATGCCGATGACCGCGAGGATGTTGTAGATGTTCGAGCCGACGACGTTGCCCACGCTGAACTCCGCCTCACCGCGGATTGCCGCGATGACGCTGGCGGCCAGTTCCGGCAGCGAGGTCCCCAGCGCCAGCACCGTGAGCCCGATGAAGATGTCGGAGAAGCCGGCGGCCGACAGCAGCGACTGCCCCCCATCGACCAGCCAACTGGAGCCGACGACGAGGGCGACGATACCCCCGACGACGGCGGCAGCGTCTCGGACCCGCGCTTCCGGCATTTCCGCGCGCTCGGCGGCAGAGATCCCAGACTGGGTCTGCTGGACCCGTCGCAGGACGACGGCGGTGAACGCGACGAGGACAGCGAGCAGGAGGACACCGTCGACGGCGCCGATCTGGCCGTCCCACCCGAGGCCGACAAGAAGCAACGCCGCGAGCACCATGAACGGGATGTGACGTTCGAAAACCGTCTGAGAGATGTTGAGCGGGCGGATCAGCGCGGAGACCCCCAACACGAGTCCGATATTCGCGATGTTCGAACCGACGATCGCGCCCAGTCCGGTGTCGGTCGACACCGTGACCGCACCGAGGAGCGAGACGAACAGTTCGGGGGCTGTCGTCGCGAACGCGACGACGGTGACCCCGACCGTCGATGCCTTCAGCCCGACCGCGAGCGCGAGGTCGCTGGCGCCTTTGACGAGCAGTTCGGCGCCGGCGTACAGGAGGGCGGCGCCACCGGCGAGCAGTAGGAGTTCCGTGAGCGGCGACCCGAGTAGCACGGCTCCGAGTTGTCGTCGGCGTTTTAAAAAGCGTCGTGATTCCGGAGCGTCGGTGGTCTGTCGAGTGAGTCGATTTAGGGCGGTGCCGCGGACGTGCGCGGCCTCAGGCGTGCGTCGCCCGGAACTCGCCGTGTTTCATCCCGGTGACGAACGCGATGGCACCGAAGACGACCATCGAGGGAAGGACCATCATCAGCGTCGTGGAAAGCGCCATCGGTGTCCCGAAGGCGACTCCGGCGGTTCCGAGGGCGACGATGAGCGCGACGATGCCGGCCGCACGCGGGAGGTCGAACTCCATGGCCGCGGTATGGTTCGCGAACCCCTAAGCGTTCGGCCCGCGGAAGCGCTGTCTCCGACACGCCGGCGGCTCTTCTTCTCTCCTCCTGCCGACGCGGCGCTACGCCTCGATGATCTCGCCGCTGTCGTCGTCCGCAGGCACTCGCAGCTCGCCGTCCATCGAGACGACCGCCTCGCCACCGACGCGCACCACGTCGCCCGCGACTCGGACGCGGACGTGTCCCGGTCGGTCAAGGAAGTGACCCTGCTCGAAGCGCAGTTCGTCGGGGAAGTCGCCGTCGAACGCGCCCACCTCGCGGAGGTAGGCCCCGACCGCGCCGCTCGCGGTCCCCGTCACGGGGTCCTCAGGCACCCCGATCGCCGGGGCGAACGCTCGGCCATGAAGCGTCGACTCGGCGTCGAGCGCGTCGAACGTGAACGCGTACACGCCGGCCACGTCGTGTGCCTCTGTGATTGCCTCGATCGCCGCCATGTCCGGTTCAGCCTCACCGAGCCGTTCGAGGAAGTTCACGGGGACAACGAGCCACGGGAGCCCCGTCGAGGCGACCGCGACCGGGAGGTCCGCGCCCACGTCGCGCAGGGCGGCCGGGTCGATCCCCAGCGCGTCGCCAAGTCGGTCCGCGTCGAGGCCGCCTCCGCTGTCCCCGTCGCTGCCGCTGTCCGGTTCGATCACGTCGACCGTCGGCGGGTTCTGACGCATCCAGACGGTTCCGTCGTCGTCGATCGTGATTTCGAGATCGCCGACGTTGGTCCGGAGGGTGCGGTCGCCGGCGTCGATCGCGCCCTCGGCGAACAAGGCGCCGTAAGTCGCGATCGTGGCGTGGCCACACAGATCGACCTCGGTTGAGGGAGTGAAATACCGGAGCCGCTCGTCGGCGCCCTCGCCGGCGTCAAGCAGGAATGCGGTCTCAGAGGCACCCAACTCCGCAGCGATTCGTCCCATCCGGTCCTCGCTCAGTTCCCCGACGTCCGGAACGACGCCGGCGACGTTCCCGGCCAGCGGCTCGTCCGCGAACGCGTCGACGAGAAGCGTGCGTCGCGTCTCCATGGGTCACCCTGACGGTCCGTCTTCAAAAGGGTCCCGAGGGAGCAAGAGACGGCGGTCGGTGGGAGGATGTCGGTGGGAGGGTGTCAGTGGGAAGGTGTCGGCCAACCGAGACCGAGACGTACGGAAAGCGATGTGAACTCTTTTGCCCTCCACGACGGATGTACCCCTATGGGCCTCTTCGACCGGCTGCGAGGGAACGACACGCCTCGCGTGGCGTTCATCGGGATCGACGGGCTCCCCCACCGCCTCGTCGCCGACAACCCGGACACGTTTCCGACGCTGTCGACGATCGCCGACAAGGGCGACGGGGGACCGATCGACAGCGTTGTGCCGCCCGAGTCGAGCGCGTGCTGGCCGGCGCTCACAAGTGGTGTGAACCCCGGCGAGACCGGTGTGTACGGCTTTCAGGACCGAGAGGTCGGCTCGTACGACACCTACGTCCCGATGGGCCGCGACGTGCAGGCGACGCGAGTGTGGGACCGAGTGACCGAGGCGGGCCTCAACGCGACGGTGATGAACGTCCCCGTCACGTTCCCGCCGCAGCGAACGGTCCAGCGCATGGTCTCCGGCTACCTCTCGCCCGACGTGGACAAGGCCGCTCACCCGGAGGAGCTCCGGAAGTACCTCACCGAGAGCGACTACAGGCTGTCGGTCAACGCGAAGCTCGGCCACCGGAAGGACAAAGCAGAGTTCATCGAGCAGGCCCGCCAGACGCTCGACGCCCGCGCGGAGGCGTTCTCCCGCTACGTCGAGATGGACGACTGGGACCTGTTCGTCGGCGTGTTCTCCACCCCGGACCGGATCAACCACTTCCTGTGGGGCGACTACGAGGACGGCGGCCCGTATCGCGAGGACATGCTCGCGTTCTACGCCGCCCTCGACGAACACATCGGGAACATCCGGAAAGCGCTCCCGAACGACGTTCGGCTCGTCGTCGGCTCCACGCACGGGTTTGCGCGACTCCGATACGACGTGTACTGCAACGAGTGGCTCGAACGCGAGGGGTGGCTCTCGTACGAAGGCGGCGACGACCACGGATCGCTGTCCGACATCGCCGGCGACGCCCGCGCGTACTCGCTGGTCCCCGGACGCTTCTACCTCAACGTGGAGGGCCGCGAGCCCGACGGCGTCGTCCCCGAGTCGGAGTACGAGGCGGTCCGCGAGGAGCTCCGGGCCGAGCTCGAAGCGTGGGAAGGGCCGAACGGGAACCCCGTCGCGAAACGGGTCGTCGAACGCGAGACGGTGTTCCGCGGCGACCACGACGCTATCGCCCCCGACCTCGTGGTGATCCCGCACGAAGGGTTCGACCTCAAGTCGGGATTCCGCCCCCACGATGCGGTGTTCGATCCCGACGGCCCCCGAACCGGCATGCACACGTTCGAGGACGCCGCCCTGTTCATCGATCACCCCGATGCAAAGGTCGAAGACGCGGACTTACTCGACGTTGCTCCGACCCTCCTGCGCCTGCTCGACGTCGACTACGGCCGGACCGACCTCGACGGCGCGAGTCTCATCTGAGGAGACGTCGAGATGGAACGCACGCCAGACGGAACTCCGGTCGGCGTCGACGACCCGTATGCGGTCGCCGGCGTCTGTGACCACCTCACCGACGACGGTCGCTGTCGGTTCGCGCTGACGCGGGCGGGTGACGACCCCGAGTTCGCAGCCGAACGACGCCGAGACGGGTACGCCTGTCACGTCGGCGCGGACGACGCGTGGCGCGCGTGTCCGCATTACCGGTCGACGACCGACGAGCGAGAGTGTTACCGGTGCGGGCTGACGGAAATCCGACTGGCTCACGCCGACGCCCGGCCGCTGGTGGAGGAACACCACCTATCGTACGGCGACACCGCTTCTGTCGACAATTCTTCCCCATCCGACGATCCCGACCCCGACACTTCCAATCCCGACGGCGACGCCGGGCCCCACGAGATCACCGTCGCGCTGTGTCGCTGGTGTCACACGAAGGTCCACAAGTCGTTCGCCCGGATCGACGACGACGCCAGTCCCGATCCCGAGGCGATCGCGGCACGAGAGAGTCGACGGAGCAAAGAACAGTTGGAATCCGCATTCGAGACCGCGAGCGAGCGGTTCGATCCGGAAGGGTAGCGGGACGGAGAAGGACAGCGCAGTAGCGGAGGGTAGATACTACCCGGCGTGTCAGCCGTCGGGTTTCGGACGGATCAGGTTCGCCAGCGCGACCAGCACACCAAGGAACCAGCCGAGCGGAACGGAGATGCCGACCCACATCAGCACGTACCCGAGGCCGGTGACGCCCCACTGCTGCCCGAACGTGTTCAGGTCGAACGCGCCACGGAGCGTCTCGTTGATCCCGCCGACGGCGAGGAACGTATCGAGGATCCAGCGCGCGAGCTCGTAGCTCGGATCGAGGATCACGTCCGAGATGGAGGGAGTCAGCAACGCGGCGACGACCGGAGGTAAGAAGATCGCCGTCATCGCGAACGGGTACGCGAGGAGGACGCTGACGAACCGACCGCCGACCTTCGAGAATCCTGCGGCCAGTCCGGCAGCGACGACGGCAACGACGCTGGCGCCGCCGATTCCGAGCATCACCTCGGTCGGCAGTTGGAAGTGCGCGAGGAGAGTTAACGAGCCCCACACGACCGTCGCGACGATCACCGCGCCGAGCACACCGAACCGCGCGACTGCGGAGTCGAGCTTCGCCGCGTAGTATCGGGTTGCGAACCCAACGAGCAGGAGCGGATACGCCACCGCCACGAGCGGCGCCCCGAAAATTGCCCAGAGGTAGTACCCGACCGTCTGGACGGAGCTTTCCGGTTTCCACTTCCCTAATACCGCACTCGGATCGAGCTGTCTGGGGAAGACGACCTCCATCCACGTCTCGTGGAGACGAACGACATCAAGGAGGAGCGCTTCCACCAGCCCGATTTGTCCTCGGCGTTCCATTTGGCTCACCTCTCACACGACACACCGTGAACTTTGTGCCTTCGATCGGACCACCGGATTCGGCGTGAATGCCTCGTCAGCTGAATCCGCTTGTTCCGGCTGAGCGCCCCCGAATTGCGAGATTATCAGTTTGGCATATCTACGGCGATACGCTTAACCGTTCCAGTGGGAGAATCCATCAGTATGCACAGACGCGGACTGCTCGCGGCCATCGCCGCATCGACATCCGTCGCGGTCGCCGGGTGCGCCGGCGGCGAGAACGGCAGCTACGAGTTCGACGCCGAACCGGCCAGCGTTCCGTCCTCAGCCGCGTCCGAGGCGGGGTACGAGGGAGAGGAACCGAAGCCGTTCACCATCGAACAGGAGTTCGACGTGGCCGGCGTGAACGCGCAGGTGTCCGCGACCACGTGGGCCGCCGGGTACGAGAACTCCGAGAACGGGTCAGCGCTGTTCGTGGCGAGCACGCCGAACGCGTCGGTGGGCGGGCAGTCGGTCAACCCGCTCGTCCGCGCGGACGACGCCGAGCTGATCCGACGGCTGTTAGAGCAGGTGGATCAGCGCGGGATCGGCGGTGAAGGCACCGACATCGAGGCGAGCAATATCGAAAATCGGGGGTCAGAGACCCGAACTATCCTCGGTGAGGAGGTGGAGATCTCGATCCTCGAAACGACCATCGACGCAGAGGTCGACGGCGGTGGCGGAGAGAGCGGCACGGTCGAGGACGTTCCGGTGTACCTGTACGTCGGGACGGTCCAACACGGGGAGGACGTGATCGCACTCGTCGGCGTCCACCCCACCGCCGTCGACGCCTCCGAGTCGCTGCTCTCCCTGATGGAACAGGTCGAACACTAACCGCTCGTTCACTCTCCGCTTTAAACCAGAATTTCGCCCCGTATAGGCTGTGGTACGTCCGATAAGTAGCGATCAAAATCGTCCGACTGCACCGTCTTTGACAGTGACATTTCCGTAGACGGAAGCTTCGCAGTCCGCAACCAATTTATAAGTAAATGATCCGAATACGACCACCTCGCGTTGTGAGACTGCGGTACGGACTCGTGGCGTCACGATCGACGGCCTGAGAGTCCGATAGCCGCTGCTCTAACAGCCGTGGACACGATATGGCTCGGAGAACAACGATCCGGTGTGCGGCGATCTGTAGTCTCGCTCTTTCATTCTGTGTTTTGTCCGTTATTGGAGTTGGAATTGGGGTAATCCCCGCGAATGGGGCAGTTTGGAGTATAGATGAGGCTGATAATATTGACATAGGATATAATGAAAATCAAACAATTAGCGGAATTAAAACACGAAATGGAGATAAGGATATCAAAATCCGAGTGGGAGATCTTGTTACTAGGGGAGCTGAGTTTGACGGATCAAATTCGTCATATACGGTAGCTGATCGAACAGATGTGGCCAATTCAGATGTATATGTAAAAAACCGGAATAAAAAGAACGCAACGATTGTTGTTAATAAATCTATACCAGATGGATCTGAGTTTGATATAAAAATATCAAATATGAGTACAAAATACATGAGCGTATACAATGAAAATTTGTCAGACACAGATACAGACATCGAATATGTCATAGAGCAAGGGTACTCTGAAAGATATGTACAGTTTAGTATACACTCGTCTGCTGAAGTTGATTTCCAAAATGATACGTATAATAGCAAGACAGAGAAAGTTCATCTTGAAAAACTAGAATTGATAAATAACTCAAATTATGTAGTTATCTGGGAGAGATCTAAGGAAGGAAAGTTAGTTCGACAGATTGGGAGTTCACAAGGAAGTAAAAAAGAAATCAACGTTACTAGTGAGAATATAAGTGGCGAAGCAGAACTTGCAGGAACAATACATCCGGGAAAAACAGAGCCGAATACAAACGTTATATATGCAGCAGATAATCGATCTGTTCAATTCCCAGTACCGATAACAGTAGTTAAAAAACCGATACATTACTTTGACAATTCTTTAAATAAGAGTAACACCACTTCAGTTCTGTCAATAGTATTTAATACGGAAATAAGTTCAAAAGAAGGAAAAATATCTATAGAATTCTTTGATCAGTCTCGATCAACGATCAATATTAGTGAAGATAGTGAGAAGTACAGGATCGATGGAAATCGTGTTGATATTTCACTCAACGGCACGTATACTGAGTCTGGTAATCAATTTCCGTATATAACGGAAATTTCAGCTGATGATCTCGAATCAAAACACTACGAGAGTACTTATTCTAAAACAAAATACTCTCCTCGTCGAATCGCTCACACTATTGAAAATAAAACAAACATTACCGCGACTCAAGGTACGTATATTGGGTTGAATTCTAGTACCTCTGCTACAATATCACTATCCTTGGAAGGACAAGATATACAACAGAATCACAGCTATGAACATGGAAATCTCAGTATTATCAACACTAGTGTGCTTTCAGAAGAGGAGTATGTAATTCAATCAGAAACAAATATTAACCAAACACAACTTACTCTTGTCAATACTCCTTTCTCACCAAATGTACCAACTACATCTGTTGAAAATGGGATAGTTGCCGAATTTGAATCCACTCGATCTACTCGGTATATCGCTGCTAATATTCGAGGAAATTCAAAAGTAAATCGAACTACATTCATCATTAATAGATCCAGAACAAATGGTAAACTAGTGAATATCTCGGAAAGTGGGGACTACAATATAACTTTTATAAATGTCAATACTGGTAACACAGCCAATAAATCTGTAACTGTTCTAAAAAAGAAAGATCTTGAATCAAATTTCCCGATGTCGGCTGAATCTGTTCCTTCAGGTCAGATACTCCCTATCGATATCTCATCTACGTATAATACTTCTCTCGTTCACATTGATAACACAAGTACCAACACCACAGTAGCCACCATCAACCTCGAAACACCGGAAGAGGGCCAGACAACACTCGGGTTCAACACGTATGCGGCGGCAAACGGGTCTCTCAACGAGAGCGTCAGCGTGACGGGGTCGGGAGCGTCGATCGAGTCGGTCACCACACCGGGAGCAAACGGGACGCTCCCGCCGGGTACCTACGAGATCGCGGTTCGCTCGGAGCACGGTATCGCCGAGACAAGCGATAACGCGACTGTGACGCTCGCGCGACGCTCGACGAACGGGCTCACCACCTACGCCGGGACAGGGGTGACTCGGTCCGATCTCGGGAGCGCAGCGGCGGTGCGAGACGCCATCGAGGGCGACACGCTCTCGCAGTCGGAACGGGTCGGAACGAACGACACCGTGGTCTACGCGGTGAACGCGTCTGGGCTCGCTGGGCTGCCCGCGGCGCGGAACGCCACGGTCGAAACGGGTAACGATCTCGACCGGCTCGACGGGTTCGAGTTCGGCGTTCGATCGGCAGGAGGCGACGACGGACTGACCACGAGCGACACGCTCGGTGAGACACCGCGCAACTCGACCGTCCACGTCGACGAGACTGGACTCTACGTGATCGCCGACGGCACCGACGCGCTCCCGACCAACAGGGAATCGGAGCCCGGCGAGGAGTTCATCGCCGAGTTCCGAGTCATCGACGACCGCCTCCGCGAGGCCGCGTCGGATCCGCCGGATGGTCATCGCGTGACCTCGACAGTGACGTTCGCCGACACCGACCGAGGCAGTTTGCCGGGCGGTGACCGCGAACGGATCGCTTCCGGAGGTCCCGTCGCTGGGGGCGGAAACGGGAACGGCGGCGGAAGCACCGGAACGGGTGGCTCCGCGGGAGGTACGGCTCCGACCGGCGCCAGCGGAGGCGGCGGCCCGGAGGGACCGAACGCGGGTAGCGCGGCGGGAACCGCTGGGAACGACGATCAGATCGCTCCCGCTCGGGGAGTCGGGTTCGGGGTTCGGCCGAACGCCGAGCGTCGGACCCCGCTTTTGGACGGGCCGATCGCCGTGTCAGCGCCGACAAAGATCGGGGAGACCGGGGCGACTGGAGAGGACGGAACGCCCGGCGACGGCGCGCCGTCGATCGACGACGAGACCGACGACGAGACCGACGACTCCGAATTTGGCGCGGGCGAGCCGGATCGAGCGACGCCGACCTACGAGAACGCGCCGATCCGAGCGACCGCCGAAGACGTTCCCGGGTTCGGTCCGCTTCAGTCGCTGGCGGCCCTCGCGGTGACACTTCTAGTCGCGATCCGAACACGGCGGACCCGCTAATGTGCGATCGATCGTGGATTCGCTACGGAGCTGGCGGTATCCTTTTGCTGGACCGCGTCCTTCGTGAGTGTATGAGCGCCACTATCACCCCACCACGGGAGCGTGAGTGTGAGCTGTGCGGCCGCGAGGAGCGCTGGGACGACGACGCCGACGGGTGGCGGATCGAGGACGAGCCCGGGGATGTCTACTGCATCCACGAGTGGGACATCAACGGATCGTTCACCCCGCTGATCGAGTGACCGTAATTCGGGACTGGGACTGCCGCTCTTGGCACTCTGCCTTCTCGTTCTCATCCCCAACTCTCTTTTCCTGATTTGACGATCGCTAAGTTACGCTCCGGATTTAACCACTTACGTCTCGGACGATTCCGCTGACGATCGGATTGTTTACTCGAAGATGGGTATCTTCTGATCGAACAGCGATTACGCTATTGGAACACACCCCTGATGAATAATTACCTTATATTCCCTAATGTGTGTACGATGGATCCTACCCCTATCAGGGTCATACCTTTAAGTGACCGATCCAGAGTGTGTGGCATGACCGAGCCACGTAGTAACACCCGGGAGGTATCGGAGCGGGATCTCTCGGGCCACGGTGGGGGGCTTGCGGCAGTAACGGACGAGCGTTCGAACTGCGGGATCGGCGGAATCGTTGATCTCGACGGCGATCCGAGCCACGGAACGGTGGCCGACGCCGTCGAACTGCTCGAGAACCTCGAACACCGCGGTACGACGGGCGCCGAGGAGAACACGGGCGACGGCGCCGGCATCATGGTCGCGCGCCCCGACGACTTCTTCCGCGAGGTCGTCGACGCCGATCTGCCCGAGGTGTACGCCGTCGGCTCCGTGTTCATGCCGACCGAACCGAGCGTGCAGGCCGAGATCCACGACGTTATCGCGGAGGTGTTCTCCGTGTACGGACTGGAGGTCTTGGAGTGGCGCTCTGTCCCGACGGACAACGCGGATCTGGGCGCGACCGCGCTCGACTCCGAACCGGAGGTCGCCCAGCTGTTCGTCGCGCCCGTCGAGGGCGCCGGCCTCGCAGAGCGGTTCACCAGCGAGGAGACGCGCCCCGACGACGCCGACCCGGAGATCCTCGGCTTCGATCGCGCGCTGTACGCCGCGCGCCGCGAGATCGAGAACGCGGTGTCCGACATCGACGGCGCCGGCCGGTTTTACGTCTGCTCGCTCGACCGCCAGCGCGTCGTGTACAAGGGCCTCCTCAAGGGCTCGCAGCTCGCCGGCTACTATCCGGACCTGACCGACGAGCGCTTCGCGAGCCACGTCGCCTTGGTCCACGCGCGCTTCTCGACGAACACGCTCGGCGCGTGGCACCTCGCGCACCCGTACCGCAACATCGTCCACAACGGCGAGTTCAACACGATCCGCGGGAACGTCAACTGGATGCGCGCCCGCGAGAACGACCTCGATCACCCGGCGTTCGGTGCGGAACTCGACACGATCAAGCCGGTGATCGACGATCCCAACCAATCGGACACCGCGAGCGTCGACAACGCGGTCGAGCTCCTCTTGCAGGCCGGCCGCGACCTCCCGCACACCCTCCGGATGCTGATCCCGGAGGCGTTCCGCGACGACGACCTGATGGAGCAGGCTCGCGCAGATTTCTACGACTACCACGCCTCGCTCGTCGAGCCGTGGGACGGCCCCGCGCTCGTCATCGGCTTCGACGGCGACCGCGTCGCCGGCGTCCTCGACCGCAACGGGCTCCGCCCGTGCCGGTACGAGGTAACCGAGGACAATCGACTCGTGGTCGGCAGCGAGGTCGGCGCGCTCCCGACCGAGCCAGCGGACGTGCGGCGCCGCGGCCGGCTCCAGCCGGGTGAGATCTTCGTCGCCGACCCCGAGCAGGGGCGGATCGTCCCCGACGACGAGGTGTTCGACGACCTCACCGACGAGAAGTACGGCGAGTGGGTCGCCGAGCGGCAGGTCGCCCTCGACGAGATCGTCGAAGAGGACGATGTCGCCGCCGGGGTCGAGTCAGAATCCGACGATAGCGACGACACCGGCGAAGACGGCGACGCCGAGCCCACCGTGCGAGCCCACCAAGCCGCGTTCGGCTACACCACCGACTCGCTGGACCATCTCGTCGAACCGATGGCGAGAGACGGAAAGGACCCGGTCGGTTCGATGGGCGACGACACCCCGCTGTCGGTGCTCGCCGATGTCGACCGCCCGCTGTTCACCTACTTCAAACAGCTGTTCGCGCAGGTGTCGAACCCGCCGATCGACTATATCCGCGAGGAGCTCGTCACCTCGCTGGAGACCCGGATCGGCAACCAGCGCAACCTGCTGGACGAGACGCCCGAACACGCCGAGCAGATCGTCTCCGACACCCCCGTGCTCACCGACGCGGAGACGGCCGCGCTGCGCGAACTCCCTGGCCCGGGCGAACGCGAGCCGGCCGACAGAAAGGGCGACGAGCCGGACGCGTCGTCGTTCACCTCGGTAGTCGTCGACGTGACGTACGACCGCGACGGGTCGCTGGTCGACGCGGTGAATCGAATCCGTGAGGACGCCGCGACCGCAATCGAGGACGGCGCCGACGCCGTGGTCCTCTCGGACCGGGCGGTCGGGACGGACCGACTCGCGGTGCCGAGCCTGCTCGCGACCGGCGCGGCTCACCACCACCTCGTCCGCAACGGGCTGCGGAACCGCGCGGGGCTCGTCGTCGAGTCCGGCGAGCCGCACGAGGTCCACCACCTCGCGACGCTAGTCGGGTACGGCGCGGACGCGGTCGACCCGTACCTCGCGTACGCCTCCATCGCCGACGTTGTCGCCGGCCCCGACGGCGCTGACGAGGACGAGGCGCTGGCCGCCTACCGGCACGCGCTGGAGGACGGCCTCCTCAAGACGATGGCGAAGATGGGCATCTCGACGATGGAGTCGTACCAGGGCGCGCAGATCTTCGAGGCCGTCGGGCTCTCGTCGTCGTTCGTCGCCGAGTACTTCGAGGGCACCGAGATCCGCACCGAGGGGATCGGTATCGGAGAGATCGAAGACGACCTCCGGACGCGCCACGCGATGGCGTTCGGCGCCGACCCCGAACTGGAGACCACCGGCGAGTACGAACACCGCTCGTCGGGGATCAAACACGGCTGGAACCCGCAGACGGTCGGGACGCTCCAGCAGGCGGTCCGGGGCGGCGACTACGAGCAGTACCAAGAGTTCGCGGAGTTGGTCAACGACGAGTCCGAGAAGCTACAGACCCTGCGCGGACTCTTGGAGTTCGAGTCCGACCGTGACGCCGTCCCGGTCGAGGAGGTCGAACCGGTCGAGTCGATCGTCGAGCGCTTCTCGACGGCCGCGATGAGCCTCGGAAGCATCTCGCCCGAAGCCCACGAGAACAACGCGATCGCGATGAACCGGCTCGGCGCGAAGTCGAACACGGGCGAGGGCGGCGAGCCTCCGGAGCGATTCGGCACCGAAAAGGAGTGTAACGTCAAGCAGGTCGCGTCCGGCCGGTTCGGCGTCACCTCCGAGTACCTCGCGAGCGCAGACGAGCTGCAGATCAAGATGGCACAGGGGTCGAAGCCCGGCGAGGGCGGCCACCTCCCCGGCAAGAAGGTCAACGAGATGATCGCGCACGTCCGGTGTTCCACTCCCGGTGTCGGGCTCATCTCGCCGCCGCCACAACACGACATCTACTCGATCGAGGACCTCAAGCAGCTCATCTTCGATCTGAAGGCTGCGAGTCCCGACGCCGATGTCAACGTGAAGCTGGTCTCCGAGGCCGGAATCGGTACCATCGCGGCCGGCGTCGCGAAGGCGAACGCCGACGTGGTGCACGTCTCCGGCCACGACGGCGGGACCGGTGCCTCACCGAAGACATCGATCAAGAACGCTGGGCTTCCGTGGGAGCTCGGGCTTGCGGAGGCGAACCAGATGCTCCGCGCGACCGGCCTCCGGGACCGCATCCGCGTGACGGCCGACGGCGGGCTCAAGACCGGGCGCGACGTGGCGGTCGCCGCCGCGCTCGGCGCCGAGGAGTACGTGTTCGGCACCGCGTCGCTCGTCACCGCCGGCTGCGTGATGGCGCGACAGTGCCACGAGAACACCTGTCCCGTCGGCGTCGCGACCCAGCGCGAGGACCTCCGCCAGCGCTTCCCCGGCCAGCCGGACCACGTCATCAACTACATGACGTTCATCGCGCAGGAGCTCCGCGAACTCATGGCCGACCTCGGGTACACCGAGGTCGAGGAGTTCATCGGCCGGCCCGAGCTCCTCTCGCAGCGCGAGACCGACCACGAGAAGGCCAAACACCTCGACCTGTCGGCGGTCATCGCCGAGCCCGCGGGCGACGCCCGCACGAAGACCCGCGAGCAGGACGACGCCGACATCGACGACCTGCTCGACTGGGATCTCATCGAGGAGGCGAGCCCGGCCATCGAGGACGGCGCGCCCGTCGCGCTCACCCGCGACGTGGAGAACGTCGACCGCGCAATCGGCGCAACCCTCTCGAACCGGATCGTCTCCGAACACGGCGGTGACGGGCTCCCGGACGACACCGTCACTTGTCGGTTCGACGGCTACGCGGGCCAGAGCTTCGGCGCGTTCCTCGCGCCGGGGATCACCATGGAGCTGTCCGGCGCAGCCAACGACTATGTCGGCAAAGGCCTCTCCGGCGGCCGGATCGTGATCAACACGCCCGAGGAAGCCGGCTACGACCCCGCCGAGAACGTCGTCGCCGGCAACGTCGGACTGTACGGCGCTACCGCGGGCGAGGTCTACGTCAACGGCGTCGCCGGCGAGCGGTTCGGCGTCCGCAACTCCGGCGTGAAGGCCGTCGTCGAGGGCGTGGGCGACCACGGCTGCGAGTACATGACCGGGGGCGCCGTCGCCGTGCTCGGCGACACCGGGCGAAACTTCGCGGCCGGGATGTCCGGCGGCGTCGCGTACGTGTACGACCCTGACGACCGGCTCGACGCCCGCGTGAACCGCGGAATGGTGTCGCTCTCGGAGACCCTCGATGAGTCCGACGAACGCATGCTCCGCCGGCTCGTCGAGAACCACCGCGCGTACACCGACAGCGACCGGGCGGCCGAGCTGCTCGACGACTGGGCGGCCGCGCTCGACGACTTCGTGCGCGTCTTCCCCGACGCCTACGCCGAGGTCATCGCCGAGGGCACGGGCGCCGACGTACGCGAGGAGCTGCCGGAACCCGCCGCCGCGGTTCCCGGCTCCGCGTCCGACGCGACCGAGCAGGCGTCGAGCGACGACTGATTCGGACTCGGCGGGGCTCGCTTTTTAAGCGCTTACGGAGAATCAAGGAGAAAGCCTCGCGCTTCAGCGCGGGGATGAATCCGACATTGCAAGGATTTAATTACCCGCTTGTTGTCTTAACGATAAACCGAGGCGGCCTGCCCGCCCAATCAATCGGACAATATCGGGATTCGACGGTTCCAAGCAGAAGGCACCCCTTCTGTGTCGGAATCGGGTGCAGTCAACAAAAGTATCTCCGAATCCCATGCCGGGATAGGAGTAACGGCTGATTGGCACAGCCAGTAGCCGCCCAATGTGGTCGCTACAAACCGTAACCATCCCAACCCAGCGGTGCGGTGCCGTGGGAATCCTCGCGCTTCAGCGCGGGGAGGATGTCAACTGTTCTGGCCGTTTCAATCGTCGAGCGTCTCGCTCTCGACGGTCTCCCCTTCCATCGCCCGCTCGACCGCGCGGTCGACGTGGCGCTCGTGGGCGCGCTCGACGAACTCCTCCGGAAGCTCATCGATCTCGCCGGCCTGCACGCCCCAGAGCTTCGCGTAGAGGCCGTCAGCGTCGAGGAGATCGTCGTGAGTCCCGCGCTCGGCGACCCCGCCGTCCTCCAACACGAGCGTCAAGTCCGCGTCGGTCACGGTCGAGAGCCGATGCGCGATGACGAAGGTGGTGCGGTCGGCGGCGAGTTCGTCGAGCGAGCGCTGGATGAGCATCTCCGTCTCGGTGTCGACCGCGGAGATCGCCTCGTCGAGGATCAGGATCGCGGGATCCTGTAAGACGACCCGCGCGATGGCGACGCGCTGGCGCTGGCCGCCGGAGAGCTTCACGCCGCGCTCGCCGATCCGCGTGTCGTAGCCGTTCGGCAGCGAGTCGATAAACTCGTGCGCCTCGGCGGCCTTCGCGGCCTCGATCACGCGGTCGCGGACCTCGCTTTTCGCGTCAGCGCCTGCGCTTCTGCCCTCGGTGTCGACGCCCGTGAACCGCCCGTACCGGATGTTCTCGGCGATGGTGCCGTCGAACAGCGTGGTGTCCTGCGCCACGTAGCCCACGTTCGATCGGAGGCTCTCGACGGTGAGGTTCCGTACGTCGTGGCCGTCGACCCGGACCGCGCCTTCGGTCACGTCGTACAGCCGCAAGAGGAGTTTGAGGAGGGTCGACTTTCCAGCACCGGTCGGACCGACCAGCGCGACGGTGTCGCCGGGATTGGCCTCGAAGGAGACGTTCCGGATCACCTCCTCGTCAGCGTCCGCGGGGTCGACGAGAGCGTTCTCGGCGTAGGCGAACGAGACGTCGTCGTACTCGACGGCGCCGGCGACGCTGCTGCTTTTTCCCCCGAGATCGATCGCGTCCTCGCCGTCCGTGATTCGGATTGGGATGTCGCGGAGGCCGAAGACGCGCTCGCAGGAGGCCTTCGCGTTCTCGTACTGGTCGATGATGTTCGACACCTCCGCCAGCGGGGCGACGAACTGCTGGGTCAGGAGGACGAACGTGACGAACGTCCCCACCGTGAGCGTCGTCGAGAACGGGCCCGGCGGCCCGGCCGAGAGCCAGTACCCGCCGACCGCGAAGGTGGCGGCGAACGCGAGACCGGCGAACAGCTCCATCCCCGGCCGGTAGACGTAGTTGAGCCGGAGGATCGACATCGTGCGCTCGAAGTACTGCTGCGAGGCGGTCTCGACGCGGTCGCTCTCGTGGGCCTCGGTGTGGGAGGTCTTGACGAGTTCGACACCGGCGAGGGCGTTTTCGAGCGCCGTGTTGAGGTCGCCGACGACGGAGCGTTGGGCGACGTACCGCGGCTCGACCGCCCGCATGAACCACACCGTGAAGAGGATCATCAGGGGGATGACAGAGAGGGTGACCACTGCAAGCTCATGGTTGTAGTAGAAGAGGACGCCCGCGATGCCGACGAGCATCACGCCGAGGCGCGCGGAGTTCTGGAGCGCGTTATCCAGGAAGACCTCCAGGTTCGAGGCGTCGTTGTTGAGGACGCTCATCACCTCGCCGGTCTGTTTGTCGTCGAAGAAGGTCATGTCGAGCCGCTGCATCCGGTCGAAGGAGTCGGTCCGGACCGCGTGCATCACGCGGTGTGCGAAGTTGTTCGCGGCGATCCCGTAGATCCACGTGAAGACGCCGGTTATGAGGAACGACCCGACGATGAGCGCGACCGAGAGCCGGAACTGCGCGGGCCCCGCGGTCGGTAACCACGCGTCCGGAACGATCGGGAGGGTGTACGGGCCGGTTCCGGTGAAGACGGCGTCGATGGCGACACCGAGCACGACCGGCGGGACCAGCCCCGCGACGCGGGCGATCACATTCGCGGCCATCCCGATCGCGAGCCAGTGTGCTTCGAGAGCGCCGTACTCGCGGAACAGTCGCAGGAGGGGCCGATCGACCCGATCGCGGTACACTTCGAAGGCGTTGCGATCGTCGGCAGCCATGGGCGTACGAGCGCGGCGAGCCAAATGTATCCGACGGCTTCGGCGGGCCGTTCCGGGTCCCGATCGGGAGGACGATCGGAGTGTCGATGGCTTATAAATGACGTGCGGCCGGCGCGTGCCTCCGAGCGCCCTATGGGCGCGAGTAGGGAGAGACCGAAGCGCCTCGCTGTCACCGGCGCATCGCGCCGGCTGCAAGCGAGAGCTTCGCTCTCGCCCTGCCGCGAGGACGAAGCACGGCGATGCAAGCACCACAGCGAAGCTCTCTCGTCATCGCCGGAAATCGGAAATTTCCGGCTAGCAGTCAGAATCCGACGGATTCTGACGACATCACGAGACGCCTTCGGCGTCTCGAACGACAGCGAGTCGCGCGAGTCGTCGCGGCTGGGGCTTTGGAGGCGTTCCCAGTGAGTAGACGGAGACTCACGAGATCCTCACTTACGCGTCCAATCGTCGGACCGCTTATTAGGCACCGGCCGAACCTCCCTGCGTGGACGAACTCGTCGTGAGCACAGATGTGCACGCCGACCCCGAAGACGTGTACGCGTTCCTGCTCGACTTCCCGCGGTACGCCAACTACTCGAAGTACCTTCGGGAAGTGCGGACACTGGAGGGCGAGGGCGGACCGGGTACCTGCTACGCGCTAACGTTCGCGTGGTGGAAGATCACCTACACGGCCCACTCGCGTGTGACCGGCGTCGAGCCACCCGAGCGGATCGACTGGGAGATCACGAAGGACATCGACGCCGGCGGGTGTTGGCGGGTGACACCGGCGGAGTCGGAGGGCGCCTCCGACCCCGCCGCCTCTGACAGCAACGACGCCAACGACGCCAACGACACCGACGACGATCTGACCGACCGACCGTGCAAGGTCGCGCTCGAAGTCGAGTTCGACCCCGGCTCAGCAAGCTCGGACGCGCTCGATCTCCCGATGCTCGTCTCGCTCGACTGGGTGGTGAAAAAGGCGATTCCCTTGATCAGAGGCGAGGCCGAGCGTGTCATCGAGCGCGCCGTGCGTGACCTCGAGGGGTCGAATCGCGACGTCGATCTCGACGTGTACGTCGATTCCGCGCGGATCTGAGCGCGTGTGGGAGTCAGTGTCGACGGTGTCGCCGAGTCGAAGGTCTTAATATATCCAGCGGGGAACGAATGAATGCGTACGAGGGCTCGTAGATCAGTGGTAGATCATCCCCCTGGCACGGGGAAGGCCCGGGGTTCAAATCCCCGCGAGTCCACTACCGTTTTGCGGCTGTGACCAGAGTTCTTCACTGCAAGGTAGGACTCTTCTAACAGCTAGATTCGAAACTTTTGGGCTAGACTCTTCGTTCTAAGTTCTCGTTTGTAGAGAAATGAGAAATTGTGAAATTGGGCCTTGTTTAGACGCTCCCGAGAACGTGGGCTAGTGTCTGTGTCGGCTGAACGATATCTGTCTATGAGAGCCTCTCTATTCGATTTTGCTCTTCAGATAGCGACCGTTCCGTCCGATCTACGTTGCGTCTAAACAAGGCCCACAGGGTGTATTCAGGGAGATTATTGCCAACGCTACACCGACGATCTTCTGTGTGAGGAACCCTCAGCGACCATCGGCAAGTTCATCCATAAACTCCTCGCAAACGAAAAAGCGGAGACGTTCGCAGCGAACATTGATCAAGCACTACAAACAGGGGTCGTCCAGGAATTGGAATACTCGTTGCCTATTGAGGGGAAGACCCGTACATTCGCCGGCTACATGGCTCATGGATGCGGATGTTGATGAGCCGCTCGCTATTCCCACTGTTCTTGTGCTCGGGATGGGCGATCGCGTACGTATATGTCGTCACGGACTTCCTGGAATGTATTTATAAGTTCCGCGACTGCATGGGTAATCGTCTCGAAGTACTCCTCGCCGAGTTCGGCAGTTGCATCGCTTGGATCTCCCCATACCCCCGTGTCACTGACTCGGTAAAATGCACCCTTTCCGATGGGGAGATGATCCAGTAACGCACCAGGATTCTCAATGTCTTCCGGCATATCTGGGTCATCGTACGGCGTTTCCGACAGGTCAACCAGCCCTTCGTTTATAGCCATAACTGCCGCTGTTTCACCGATATTTGCATGCCAGCCCGCGTCGAACGAGAGATAATCCTCCATGTCGTCGCTGCTTAATGCGTCCCAGTACGGGAATGCGTAGGCGTAGTGTTCTTCTGGCAGATCATGTGACGCTTGATTCGCTCCGACTTTTGCCGCCCAGTCGTTCGTCAGATGCCCTGAAATGAATACGATATCGGTGAACCCGCTCTCGGCTAATGAGTATGCCAGGTCTCGGACAACCGTTGCAAGTGTCCGGTAGGGGAGGTAGGTGATACCCTCATATCCGGCGTGCATATCTGAGGCCCCGTAGTTAATCGGCGGCCCGACGAGCGCATCCGTATCTTCAGCGATACGCTCGCAGATTTCGGTCGGTATCATTGAATCCGTCCCCATCGGTAGGTGTGGCCCATGCTGCTCGGTCGTTCCAACAGGGATTAGCGCAGTCGGCGTCTCACTACTGTCCAAATACGCCTCTACTTCCGGATGTCGTAGTTCGTCAAGCCTTCGTGAAACTGACATTGCAACTAACTATTATAATAATCAATAAATAAGTAATTTATTATCAGTATCTGAATACGAAGGCGAGTGAACACGGGACTCCAAATCGCACCGCAGGACGGGCATTTTTCCGTGTGATATCACAGTTGCTTCACCAGATTAGGCAAGAGCGACGCAAACATCAACGCTCAGAATAGACTAACCATCGAACTCGTTTAGATACAATTCCTTCCGCTCCAGCACGTTCGGGATCGTCCTTCGCGATACTCCAGAGTGGCGTGAAGCCTTTCGGTGGGACCAGTCTTCGTCCTCGACCGCGACGATCGCGTCGACGGCGCCGTCCTCGACGAGGTCCATCAGCTCACGGTAGCCGGCACGATCTGTGTCGGTCCCAGTCGACTTGTCGGCGAGGACGTGGTTGGCGTCGACGTCGAGGCCGAGATCGCGTGCGTAGTCGAGCAGGTTGTCGCGCTGTGTGTTGAGCTCCTGGTCGCGGATCGAGACCCTCGCGTAGACAGCTGCGTTTGCCATGCTCCTGCCCGCATGTCAGGTTGTATTAAAAATAGGGGGCTACTCGCCAGTTGGGCGAGAAGGATGTGCTTCTCGCCATATCTGAACGTCCGGCTCTCACCCAATTCCCGGATACCCCCTCTTACTCAACTTATCTTCCTGAAGAAATAAAGATGAGTAACAATACGAGAACGACGATCAAACCCAGTGGACCAACTAAAGCAGCGATAGTAGACCCAACTGAAGAACTGAGTTCCAGACATGCCTCAGCGAATGCTCCTGAATCATCACAACGCGCTGCGAATGGGGAGAGAATTCGGAGTCCGATCAGACCGACCACAGCTGCGATTATAAGGGAGAAAACAGCGCCGACAATGGCACCTGGTGAAATCTCGCCCTGACTATCCATGGGAACCTCTCATTACCGGGGTAATGAGCCTCCAGTGAAATATCTGCCTAGAATTAGCTGCGCATCAATATTCGACACTCCATCACTTGTCGGACACAGAAATACTAGTGGCTCTGTTTAAGTCCTCGATCGGTGATCGTTCGTAGATGCCCTGCTGGATACAGAGCGTGAGTGTGGTACAAACCGAGGTAGGTCTGCGGACGGGAGTGATCACCCAGTACAGGAGATGCATTTAGCAATACAGGACGACACCCAACCGCTTGGAATCGCTTTGGATGTTTTATGATTGCTCTCGCACTATCTCTCGACACGATTCGATGAATTCGATCAGGTCTCGACCGGCGTCTCGTGAAACACTGATGAGAATCGTTTCCGATTCAGAATACGGAATCTGAATCACGCACGCGTTCTCGTGATAGTCGATAAGGGCGCGTCGTTCCCCTACTGGTGTGCCTTCCAGTGCGGGCGATAGAAACGGATTTTCGAGGCGGAAAGTTTCTACAATCTCTGCGTAGGCCTCTTTTGAGTATTCCCGTTGAAGATCGTCTTTGAGATAGCGAATTTCGTGATCGTTATCGCGGACGATGACCACCGTTCGAAGACCGTCGCCAACCAAGTCATATACGTACTCTGTAAGTAGATCTGCAATCTCTTCGACCATGTGAATCGATCTTGGTACCGAGTTCAATAAGATTGCTTTTGTGTTAATATCGGTCTTCATCTGATTGTCCAATAGGTCCTGATGCTGAGACTTAGGAGGGAGATCTCGATGGAGAAGGCAGGCACGTTTACTGACCAGCCGATTCAGTACTAACCAACCAAAACAAACGAAGTCGTCGTACTGCACTCGTCCTCTGTATTCAGCAGGTTACCTATCCCGTTCAACACGGCCGCGGATCCGTATCGAACGTACGGCCACATACCCAGATCGACAAGCAATAAACGTTATTCTGATTTCTAAGTCCCGGGATTTTTGTTGTGTGGTCTTTAATTTGATCCCATAAAGATACCTTAATGAAATCACTCAATAGTTCAGATTTACTTTCTGACAAGGAGGCCCGAAATGAGCTCTATGACCTTTTACATCAAAGTCTCTCCAGGAAACAAGCCATAGAAAGGGTAGTCGAAATTGGAACGGGGTACCTCGATCTGGACCACGGTCACATCGCCAGTATCAACGAAGCCGAAAATCGGTGGGAAGTCATCGGATCAACGGACTCACCCGAAGGCCCGTATCCCGATGGCCTCACTTCGGAGTTGAGTGACTCATACTGCCGTCATACGTTTCAACAAACAGCACCACTCGCGTTACACGACGCTGGCAATCAGGGCTGGAGTGATGATCGCGCGTACCAGCTCCAGCAGCTTGAAACCTATCTCGGGATACGCATCGACGTGTTTGGTGAGTCATATGGGACGATCTGCTTCGTTGAATCAGAGGCGCGAGAGGAGCCATTCTCCGAGGAGGAACATATTTTCATTGAGCTGGCGGGTCAGATACTGAGTAAAGTACTCGAAGAAACCCACCATGAAAAGGACCTTGCCAACCGAGATCGTTTGATTTCGGTTCTCAATCGTGTGCTTCGTCACAATCTCCGGAATGATTTGAATGTCGTTCGTGGTTACGCACGACTGATCATAGAACAGACATCTGGAGACGAGGCTAGGTTAGCCTCAGTCATTGAATCGAAAACGACCGGACTGATTTCTCTCGCCGAAAAAGCGCGAACACTGGAGAATCTTACGCGATCTGTCCCAGTTTCACGGCCGGTGGACATTGTTCCAATGGTACGCAAGGCGGTGAGTGACGTTTGTGATAATAACCCCTCAGTCAACTGCTCGCTCGATACTCCAGAGCAGGCCATGTCGTTTGCGGCCCCACAACTATCGGATGCAATCTCGGAACTGCTAGAGAATGCGGCCAAACATGCAGGAGATGAACCGTCGATAGACGTGGTGGTTCATCAGGGATCTGATCACGTTACGGTGCAGATCGAGGATGACGGTCCCGGGCTGCCACCAAGTGAAAGTAGGATACTTTCCGGTGAAAATGAGCAGCCATTACTCCACGGAAATGGTCTTGGGCTTGCGCTTGTCTACTGGATAATTACCAACCTCGATGCCGAGATCGAAGTGGCAACAGCGCCTTCCGGAACGACCGTTGAAGTACATCTGCAACGGGCAGAATCGATTCAACGGGAGCACAGTAAATCAGGGGATACGGCCTGAATTAGAGCGTGTCTGTTAACTTGAACCTCTATCTTTAGCTCACCCTTCTTGTCAAGTGGAGGGGGTTCAGCTGGCTTGATCTCTCTCATTTTAAATTGAAGTGGCTACTCGCCTGGCGAGATGGACTTCTCGCCATATCTAGGCGACCAATATTCCTCAATTGTCTGTCATATAGATACTAGGGCTCTATTTATATCCTCGGTCGATGATTGTTCGTAGATACCCTTCTGCATACAACGCGCGTACCTCGCACAGAATTATCACCATATTCGACTCAGCGGATTGGTCAACACAGTCCGCTTAGTTATCCGGATCATCTGAACATGTCGCTCGGAACTCGAACCGTGCGCCGCCTTCCGTGCTGTCTGTAAGGGTAACGTCCCAGCTGTGAGCTTGGGCAATTCGTGAGACAATTGTGAGTCCGATACCGCTTCCGCTGTAGCCTGTCGTATAACCGTGATCAAACACGGTGTCACGTTCGTCAGGGGGAATACCGTCACCGGTATCTTCAACGTAGAACCCGTTTTCAAGCGGTCCGACCCGGACAGTCACGTCTGGGCCACCGTGCCCGACCGCATTCCGGAACAGATTTTCGAAGAGTGTCGTGATCTGGCTTGCGTCGCCAGTTACTGTGCACGGTTCCGTTGACAGGGTTGCTGACCGCGTGTCTATCAACTCCCATGCGTCGCGGGCCACCTCAGACACCGACACTAGTTCGTGGTTTTCGTCGGGGATGCCATAACGTGCGAGTGAGGTAAGATCGGTAATGAGCTCCTGAATGCGGGTGAGAGCCGTATCAATCGTTTCTAAACGGGATTCCTCACCGGTTTCCCGATATAATTCCAAGTTTCCGGACGCAACTGATAACGGATTGCGTAAATCGTGTGAGACCATACTGGCAAACTGTTCGAGCCGTTCGTTTTGGGCTTCTAACTCCGCTTCTCGCTCACGTAACTCCTGTTCGGTGGTGACCTGGGAGAGTGCAGTGGTAAGATGGGCGGTAAGTAGTTCACCAACGGTTACGTCTTGTGAATCGAACTTCGAGGGCGTTGGTGACCCGGCCATCAAGATACCATACTCACCCAGCGGGAGGTACAACTCGCTGCGAATCGGTGACTCCGGGTTGTAGATATCTGTGTCAGTCTGGATATCATCAATCGCTGTCGCGTTTCCATCCGCAAACACCCGCCACGCGATACTCTGTCCGTCACGAAACGTCGGGGGGTCACCGATGAGCTCCAGAACACCATCAGTGTATGCAACAGGTGCCAGTTCCTCGTTCTCCGCGTCGTACAGGTGAATCGCATTCGCCTGTAGATCCAAGATCTCATGAGCGGCGACAACCCCGAGTTCGGCTACTTCCTCGATCGTCTCAGCGGACAATAACCGTGGTATCTCTCGATTGAGTGCTTCGAGTTGCCGTTCTCGTTCTTTACGTTCGGTGATTTCTGTGGATACGCCGAACACGCCCTCCACTTCACCAGCAGCATCCAGCACAGGGACTTTCAATGAGAGATACGTTCGCTCGTCACCATCCACCGTGATTTGTTCTTCAGTCTCAATCGGTTCGCCTGTTTCGAGGACACGACGATCGTTCGCCTGGACGGTTTCGGCCATGTCCGGCGGGTGGATATCCGCATCGTACTGTCCGATGAGCTCCTCGGAGTCCACATTGAACAACCGCTCGTATTCGGCATTCACAAACACATATCGACCCTCAGTATCTTTCAGATACATCACTGCGGTCGTATTGTCGAGAATGAGATTGAGCCGACGCTCTGCCTCTTGGAGATCTGAGAGGACGTGTCGCCGATCAAGGTAGGCCGTGACGAGCTGTAGAACCGTGGTGATTAGCTCTCGTTCTTCGGGGAGAAACACATCACCATCGGTTTCTGACACTGAGTCGATCGTATAGCCAATTATAAGTGTGAGTTCATTACCGGCGGTGGTCACGTCTTGGACTGAGAGTTGGTGAACTGGTGGTTCGTACTCCGGAGAGGTGAACTCGGTCTCATCGATAGAGAGCGAAGCAACTGCCGCTTCTGTGAACTGGAGAGACTGTGAAAGGTACGTAACGACTTGCTGGAGTTGCCCTGCCAGCTGGCCGTCACTGTCGGTGAGTAGATCGCTGATCGTTTGAATTGCAGTGAGTTCTTTCACTCGTTCTCGCAGTTCGTGTTCCGTTCGGTACTGGGCAACTGCGTGACCGATGCGTGTGGCAAGCCGGTCGTACTGTTCTGAGCCTCGTTTCTGTAGGTAATCGGTCACTCCGGCAGAGATGGCTTCGCTGGCGATTTCTTCTGAGCCTTTCCCTGTAAAGAGAATAAACGGCAATTCCGGGTGAGTTTCACGAACTGTGCGTAAGAACTCAAGTCCATTCTGGTCGGGCATCTCATAATCACTCACGATACACGTAATCGGTTCCGTCTCGATGAGTGTTCGCGCGTCGTGGATGCGTGTCGCAGTATGTATCGTCGCCGCAGGGAGCTTGCGTTGTAAAAAAGTGGTTGTAAGATCCAAGAAATCCGTGTCGTCATCGACACAGAGAAGATGCATAAAAAGAGTGTATCACACCCTTATCCAAATACTTTCTCAAAATACATTCTTTAGAGCCTTTGTACGGATACTATCAAGGTGCTACCGCCGATTCGGCTTACGAAGGTGTTCCTAAGATACGGCTCTGTTGAAATCCTTAGCACATCAGTTGGAACCTCTACTGTAGCTGGCAGATCTCGGGATGGTCAGTCCGCAGGCGGGTTCTATCGGCTGATTCAGGATTAATTTGGAGAAGTAACAAAACTCTTGTGCTGATTATATCCTCTATATCCAGCATGTCCTTCTTGTCAGGTAGAGGGGGGTTTAAGCCGGCTTGGTCTCTCCCATTTTAAATGGAAGCAGCTACTCGCCAGTCTGGCGAGATGGACCTGCTTCTCGCCATCGCTGAGATTAACACTCTCGGTAGAGTACTTCGCCGGCAGGACCGACTGCCCTACCAGGGGCACCATTCCACTAACGAAAAGATTTGACTTTACCAGTTCTATCCCCTTCTTTGCCGCCCAAACTACGAACCGAATGAGAGCCTGTACGAAAAATATCTTGAGACCGATCCTACCGATAGATATCGAGATCGCAGATATCTCTGGAAGATCGATCCCTTCGATACTGATAGACAGGAAGTCCGGTATTTTGTTGTAGTACGAATAAATCTTCTCAGCGATTGAAGGTCGCGTTAAGTTTGGCGTGAATTGTGATAGACGGCGACGGCTTCGAGCCAGTTTTGAGCTGTCTCTAGCGCGACATTGCTGAAACTATTTGTAAACGATGATGTACGTCATTCTATTTCCCAAAAGACACGTTCGATAGCATTCCGATTTCCATGTTGAATGATTTGAAATCGACACCCATCCTCAGCAAGAACTGGTCCAAGATAGTCTACGTCATCGACGAGAAATTTCACATCATCGAGCTGGTAGCGCCGGTGTAGCTCGGTCAGAAACCAGCGCGCTGTCTGTTTCGTTGCGGTCGGATAGAGGCTTACGTGAAAAATTTCGTTCGTATACGGATCAACCGCGCCGTACAGCCAGAATTGCTGACCGTGGAGACGGATCATCGTTTCGTCAACCGCGAGTTGATCCACAGAGACGGTCGAGATCGGCTGTCGATCGGCTTTATGAACCCAGTTGTGGATAGCGACGTGACTCCGATCTATTCCGTATTCCTCGAGAAATTTACTCACCTCGCATAGTGACATACCGGCCAAGTGACAGCGGATCCCTACTTCAATCGCACAGAGCGGCGTTCGATCTCGCTCCACAAACGACAAGTCAATCCACGCGATACCATCGTTGAGGCGGTCGAATTCTGACATAGACACTCAGAACTCGTCCGCCTCATCCTCTAACTTAACGCGACCGGGTAGGCACCACTAACCCTCTTGTGGCGTTACTCGTCGATCTCGTCGACCAGCTCGTCGGCGACGCCGACATAGCCCGCTGGAGTCAGCGCCTTGAGTTCTTCGCGGACGCCCTCGTCGACGTCGAGGTCGTCGAACAGATCGCGGAAGTCGTCGAGGGTAACGCGCTTCCCGCGGGTGAGATCCTTCACGCGCTCGTAGGCGTCCGTGTCGCCCTCGCGCCGGAGGATCGTCTGGACGGCCTCGCCGATCACCTCGGGCGTCGCCGCCAGCTCCTCGCGCATGACGGTCTCGTTCGGGACGACCGTCGCGAGCCCGTCGCCGGCCTTCGAGTAACCGATCAGGCAGTGCGCGAGGGCGGCGCCCATGTTGCGCTTGACCGTGGAGTCTGAGAGGTCGCGCTGAAGCCGCGAGGTCGTCACGTAGTCGGCGAGGAACGTGAGATCCGAGTTCGCCTTCGAGAGGTTCCCCTCGCTGTTCTCGAAGTCGATCGGGTTCACCTTGTGCGGCATCGTCGAGGAGCCGGTCTCCCCCTCGACGGTCCGCTGGCCGAGGTAGCGGTCGGAGACGTACAGCCACGCGTCCAGGTCCAGATCGAGGAGGATGTTGTTGACGCCCCGCAGCGCGTCGAACAGCGCCGCGAGGTCGTCGCAGGGGTTCACCTGCGTCGCGAGCGGCGTGTGTTCCAGATCAAGCCCGCGCACGAACGACTCGGCGAACGCCCGCCAGTCGACATCGGGGTAGGCCGCGTCGTGGGCGGCGTAGGTGCCCGAGGCGCCGGCGAGTTTGCCGGAGAGGTCGCCGTTCGCGACGACGACTCGGCCGAGCGCGCGGCCGAGCCGCGAAGCGTACACGGCCATCTCCTTGCCGAACGTCGTCGGCGTCGCAGGCTGACCGTGGGTGTGCGCCAGCATGGGCGTCCCGCGGTGCTCCTGCGCGAGGTCGACGAGCGCGTCCCGAACCTCGCGAATCGCGGGCACGATCGCCTCGCTCACGGCCTGCTTCACCAGAAGGCGTTGGGCGAGGTTGTTCACGTCCTCGCTCGTGAGCCCGAAGTGGATCCACGGGTACAGGGCCTCGCTGTCGGCAATCGTTCCGGAATCGTCCAACCCGTCCAATCGAACCCGCAGGAAGTACTCGACCGCCTTCACGTCGTGGTTGGTCGCGGCATACCCCTCGGCCCCCTCGACCTCCAGCGCCTTTATCAGGCGGGCGTCCTCGGCGGAGAACTCCTCGTAGACCGCGCGAAACGCCGCCTCGGCTTCCTCGTCCAGCGCGATCGGCGTCGCGTCGAGGGCTGCGAGTTCGATCAGATACTCGACCTCGACGCGGGTCCGGGCGCGCATGAGCGCGGCTTCGCTCGCATACGGCGACAGCGGTGCGGTCCGAGCGGCGTACCGCCCGTCGAGCGGTGACACCGCCGCGAGCGGGTCCGACCGCGATAGCCCTGCGATGTCGTCGTCGCCCGCCGGTTCGGAGTCGTCGGTCATGTCCGCGACTGCCGCCGGAGCGAGCAAAAGCGTGTCGATGAGAGTCGCACGGACGTGGATCCGTTTCCGCCCTCCATCCGGTTCTCGGGAGACATATATCCGCGAACGTGAATACACACCCGGACCGGACCGCAATCAATATACGCGATCGGTCGGACCCATCGTGTATGAAGATCGCCGGACTCGCGAGCAACCGGGGACGGAACCTCAGACACATCGCCGACGCCGCGCCGGGTGATGCGGAGCTGTCGGTCGTCCTGACCAACCGCGAACAGGCGCCCGTGCTGGAGGCCGCCACGGAACGCCGGATCCCGACCGAGGTCGTCGAGCGCGAAGACGGGGAGTCGCGCGAGGCCCACGAGCGACGGATCCTCGACCGACTCGCCGATTACGACTTCGATCTCGTCTGTCTGGACGGGTACATGCGCGTGCTCACCGACGAGTTCCTCGACGCAGCCCCAACGACGCTGAACGTCCACCCGTCGCTTCTCCCCGCGTTCCCCGGTACGGACGCCCACGAACAGGTGATCGACGCCGGCGTCCGCACCACCGGCTGTACCGTCCACGTCGTCACCGAGGCGGTCGACGCCGGCCCGATCGTCACGCAGGAGCCGGTACCCGTCTACGAGGGCGACGACGCCGAGGCGCTGAAAGGCCGAGTACTTCACGACGCCGAGTTCACGGCGTACCCGCGAGCAGTGCGGTGGTTCGCGGAGGACCGAGTGACGATCGAGCGCGGGGGCGACGACGACGCTCCCGTGAACGTGACCGTTGACGGCGACACCGGCGGCGACTTCCCCGAGCGGCGGTTCGTCTCCGAGGAGCGCGCCGACACGCTGCGGTACGGCGAGAACCCCCATCAGGACGCCGCGCTCTACGTCGACGACGGCTGCGAGGAGGCGAGTGTCGTCGGCGCCGATCAGCTGAACCCCGGCGCGAAGGGGATGGGGTACAACAACTACAACGACGCCGACGGCGCGTTGAACCTCGTCAAGGAGTTCGACGAGCCCGCCGCCGCCGTGATCAAGCACACGAACCCGGCCGGCTGCGCAACGAGCGACACGGTCGCTGACGCGTACGACCGCGCGCTCCGCACTGACGCGAAGTCTGCGTTCGGCGGTATTGTCGCGCTGAATCGCGAGTGCGACGCCGACACCGCCGACGCCATCGTCGACTCGTTCAAGGAGGTCGTCGTCGCGCCCGGCTACACCGACAGCGCGCTCGATGTGCTCCGGGAGAAGAAGAACCTCCGCGTGCTCGATGTCGGCCCCCTCGGTGAGGGTGATGAGCGCTTCTCCGAACGGTTCACGGAGAAGCCGGTCGTCGGCGGGCGGCTGGTTCAAGAACGGGACCGCCAGTCGCCGACCGCCGGCGACCTCGACGTGGTCACCGAGCGCGAGCCCACCGACGAACAGCTAGCAACGATGGTGTTCGCGTGGAAGACGCTCAAACACGTGAAATCGAACGGGATCTTGTTCGCGACCGGCACCGAAACGGTCGGCGTCGGGATGGGGCAGGTGTCTCGCGTCGACGCCGTCACGCTGGCGGCGATGAAGGCGGAGAAGGACGCCGAGGGGAAATCTGCAGAGGGCGCGGTGATGGCCTCGGACGCCTTCTTCCCGTTCCCGGACGCGATCGAAGAGGCGGCGGAGGCCGGGATCGAGGCCGTGATCCAGCCCGGCGGCTCGGTCAACGACGAGGACGTGATCGCCGCGGCCGACGAACACGACATGGCGATGGCGTTCACCGGCTCGCGCTGCTTCCGACACGACTGAGCCGTTCGAAGTGGTTAGGCCTCGTCCGACTCCATCCCTACGACCCCAACTGCTCGCGCGCGAACTTCGCCAAAAGCGGGATGTCGTCGAGGTGGAGCAGCTTCGCCATCGACGCCTTCTCCCCTTGATTCGCCTTCTCGAGCGTGTTCTCTTCCGTTTTCCGGAGGTCGCGCATGAACCGGTCGTACCGCTCGTTCGGCGCGAGGTACAGCAGCCGCGTGAGCATCAGCCGCGACTTCATCCGCGGGGCCACGTCGCGGTGCCAGAGCCGCTCGTAGACGGCGAGGCTCTCCGCATCGAGGCGACGCTTCGAGTCGGTGAGACACCGGTCGACGGTGGCCGCCGCGGCGCGAGCCGACTTCATCCCCTTGTGGATCCCCTCGCCCCAGAGGGGGTCGATGGAAGGGACCGTATCTCCGATCGCGAGGAAGCGGTCGGTGTGCATCTGGTCGGGCATCTGGATGTGCGCGGAGCCCCGGTGGACCTTCCCGTTGATCTTCGTCGCGTCGGCGAAGCGGGGGTCGCGGTCGATCCACGCGTCGAGGTAGCCGTCGACGGTCTGGCTCTCCTGTGCGAACTCGCGGTGGCGGTCGTTCTGGATGTAACAGATCCCGACCTTCGCGGTGTCCTCGCCGGTTGCGAAGATCCACGAGTAGCCGCCGGGCGCGATGTCGTGGTCGAGTCGGAGCATCATCGACCGCCGTAGATCGGCGTACTCCGGGTGGTTCATCTCGACGCCCTCCATCTCGTACTCGATACCGATCGCCTGATTTTTGCGTTCGAGATCGACCACGTCGAGCGCGCTCGCGATCGGTGCCGCGGGACCGGTGGCGTCGACGACCACCTCTGCGTACACCTCCTCGTCGCCGTTGTACCGAACGCCCTCGATGACGCCGTCGTCGTCGAGGATCGGCCGGGACACCCGCGAGTCGAACCGGTACTCGGCGCCGCTCTCGCGGCCGTCCGCGACGAGGAACCGCTTGAAGTCGGCGAACTCTAACACCGCGCCGGGCTGGTAGCTTTTGTAGTGGTTGTTGGGCGACTCCAACACCACGTCGTCGGTGTACGACATCACCACATCGTCGGGGATCCCGAAGGAGGACATCATCGACGGGAACGTCCCGGCGGTCGACTTGTTGCTCTGGCGGGGGAACTCGTCTTCCGACTCCGTTTCGAGAACGACGACGTCGTAGTCTCGCGTCGCCAGATCGCGAGCGCACTGAGCGCCCGCCGGTCCGGCACCCGCGATCACGACGTCGTAGCGATCAACCATATACCCGTGAATACGGACCCACGTAATTAGGCTTGCTGAAACCGGTCGCAAACAGGCTGTGACCCGGCTGGGTCGCCGGATTTTGGCGATCCACTGAGGTCGGAATTACGGTGGGTATCGCGATCGCGATCTCGATCGGAAAAGGCGTCGGCCGCAGATCGGGGTGCAGGTAGAGAAACCGCCTGCGTGCTCGGGGGCGGTTCAGTAGAACTCGCGGACGAGGTCCGTCGCGCCCTCGGGCGCGCCGTCCGGGATGACGGACATGTCCTCGTCGACGCCGTGACGCTCGTGGTACGGCACCGACTCCTCGTCCTGGTAGATGATACCCTGATGCTCCGTATCGTCGTCGAAGATGACGTCTTTGGCGGCCTCCTTGTCGCTGGGATCGTGGTCCGACTCCTTCAGATCGACCAGCGAATCGCGGAAGTAGTCGTACGTGTCCACGTCGTTGAACGTCACGCACGGCGAGTAGACGTTCACGAAGCCGAACCCGTCGTGTTCGACCGCCTTCTGGATGATCTCCTGATGGCGGAGCGCGTCCGAGGAGAACGACTGCGCGATGAACGTCGCACCCGACGCCAGCGCCAGCGCGTGCGGGTTGACCGGGGGCTGTTTGGGGCCCTCGGGGCTCGTCGACGTCTCGAAGTCCTCACGGGAGGTAGGCGAGGCCTGCCCCTTCGTCAGCCCGTAGATGCGGTTGTCCATCACGACGTACGTCATGTCGACGTTGCGCCGGACGGCGTGGACGAAGTGGCCCGCGCCGATGGAGTAGCCGTCGCCGTCGCCGCCGGCGACCATCACTTCGATGTCGGGACGGGCCATTTTGACGCCGGTCCCGACCGGAAGCGCGCGTCCGTGGACGCCGTGGAGCGCGTAGCTGTGCATGTACGTGCCGATCTTTCCGGAACAGCCGATGCCGGCGACGACGAAGGTGTTATCGGGGTCGTTGCCCGTCTCCGCGAGGGCCTTCATCATTCCGTTCATGGTGCCGAAGTCGCCGCATCCCGGACACCACGTCGGCTGCTTGTCGGACTTGAAATCGGTGAATCGAATGTCTGAGCTCATTGGTTACGCCTCCACCCCCGCCGCGAGGGTCTCCTTGATGTCATCTGCGAGTTCGTCCGCCTTGAACCGCACGCCGTTGTACTTGTTTATCCGATCGACGCGAGCCAAGACGTCGTGTTCGATGAGGTTCGCGAACTGACCCCGCTCGTTGCACTCCACGACGATGACGTTCTCCGCCGCCTCGACGTCCTCGGAAAGGTCCGGGCGCGGGAAGATGTACGGCACGGAAAGCACCCGCACGTCGACCCCCTCGTCGGCGAGGAGATCGACCGCCTCGGCGAGCGCTCCCTCGTTCGACCCCCACGAGATCACGAGCGTGTCGGCGTCTGCGTCGCCGAACTCGCGCGGGCTCCAGTCCTCGCGCTCCTCGGCGGTATCGACTTTCCGGTTGCGCTTATCGACCTGCTCGACGCGCATCCCGGTATCCTCGGTCCGACGACCTTGCTCGTCGTGTTCGAGGCCGGTGGACATGTGCGCGCCGTCGGCGGTGCCGGGGAACGCCCGCGGCGAGATCCCGTCGTCGGTGATCTCGTGGGGCTGGAAGCCGCCCGACTCGCTCATGTGGTCGTCGATCGTCGTCTCGTCGACGACGAAGCCACGGTCGATCTCCACCTCGTCCATGTCGAAGGTGTCCGGCGTGAACGTCTGCTCGGTGACCGCCATCGAGAGGTCGGCGGTGAGGTAGACGGGGAGCTGGTACTTCTCGGCGAGGTTGAACGCCTCGACGGTCTTCCAGAAGCACTCCGCGATCGTCGTCGGTGCGAGCACGAACCGGGGGACCTCGCCGTGGCCGCCGTACAGCATTCCGTTGAGGTCGCCCTGCTCCTGTTTCGTCGGCATCCCGGTCGACGGGCCGGAGCGCATCACGTTACAGATGACGAGCGGCGTCTCCGAGGTCGCGATGAGCCCGAACGTCTCCGTCATCAGGTCGATCCCGGGACCGGACGTGGCGGTCATCGACCGCGCGCCCCCGCGGGCGGCGCCGAGCGCCATGTTGATCGCGGACAGCTCGTCTTCCGCCTGCACGACGTGGCCGCCGTATCGCTCGATCCGGCCCGTGAGATACGTCATCACGTCGGTCGCGGGCGTGATCGGGTAGCCGGCGTAGAAGCGGCAGCCCGCCGCGATGGCGCCCATCCCGATGGCCTCGTCGCCGTTGAGGAGGACGTAGTCCTCGTCAGTAGTCTCCAAGTCGTAGTCGAACTCGTGGTCGTACTCCTCGTCGACGTACGACTGTCCAGCGCGGGCGGCCTCCTTGTTGTTGTCGACGAGCTTCTGCCCCTTATCCGCGAAGCGCTTTTCGAGCGCGGAGTCGAGGTTCTCGATGGGGAACTCGGCGACCTCACAGGCCGCGCCGAGCGCGACGACGTTGCGCATGATCGCTCCGCCGGCCTCCTCGGCGAGCCGCTTGAGCGGAACGTCGATCCCGATCATCTCGTCGGGGATCTCCACGTCCTGCATCGTGGTTCGCTCGCCGTCGTAGATGATCACCGACCCCTCGTGGAGCTCGTCGAGGTTCTCCTCGATGGTCCGGGGGGTCAACGCGATGAGCACATCGAGCCGGTCAACGACGCTCTGTACCTTGTCGACGGAGGTTCGCACCTTGTAGGCGGTGTAGCCGCCTCGGATCCGCGAGGCGAAGTCCTTCGACGTGAACACGTGTCGACCCGCCCGAGAGAGCGCTTGCGCAAAGATCTTCCCGGTCGAGTCGATGCCGTCGCCGGCCTCCCCGCCGACAGCCCAGTTGAAGTCCGCAGCCATACTATAACGGGGCTTTCGCCGGACTCATCAAAAGACTTCTGGAAGGAGCCATTGGCCCATTTCTGAACGTTCGTTTACTACTTTGCAAATATTGTCAATTACGATAGTGTACTAGCCGGTGTTTCAGGTGTTTATTGGACAAACGTTTTCCAAATTCTTCACGATCAACCCTCTGCGTCAACGGAGTTTCGACGGTCGTCGAATCGGTTCGGTCGCCCGCGCGCTCGCGAGAGCCCTCTGCGTCGGCGACAGCGGCGAGTTTCACGACGGTTTGCGATGCGGGCAGCACCGACGCCGACGGGAACACGTTTGTGTCTCCCGATCGGATCGGATGTATGGACACGACAGCGACGGTCAGCGCGGTCGAGACGGTCGGCCGCGACACGTACGCCCTCCGGTTCGACGCGCCAGACGGCTTCGCCGCCGAACCCGGTCAGTTCGTCAAGCTCGGCACGGAGATCGACGGCGAGTCGGTCGCCCGCTTTTATACCCTCTCGTCGCCGACCATCGACGACACCTTCGAGGTCACGGTCGGCATCGACACCGACGAGGGTGGCGAGTTCTCCGCGTTCCTCGCGGATGCCGAGGCGGGCACGGAGATGACCCTCTCCGGCCCGTTCGGTGACCAGCACTACGACGGCGAGCCGCGCGCGGTGGTCATCGCGGGCGGTCCCGGCGTCGGCCCGGCGGTCGCCATCGCGGAGCGCGCGCTCGACGACGGCGCCGAGGCTGCGGTCGTCTACCGCGACGACGACGTGTCGCACGCGGATCGCTTGGGCCGACTGGAAGCGCGTGGCGCCGCGGTTCACCTGCTCGACGCGGACGACGAGCTTGACGACGCGGTCGCCGAGGCGCTGACGGGCAGCGAGGGCGAGACCGTCTTCGTGTACGGCTTCGCCGACCTCGTCGCTGACGCGGAGGCCGCGATCGAGGCCGCCGGCAGCGACGCCGACGCCGCGAAGGTCGAGAACTTCGGCTAGACGCGACTCGTGGTGCTCTAGCTGCTCGTTTATAAGTGGACGACTGTGGATCCGCGGAGAACACGTCCAAATTCCCAGTCGCCGGCGGCAAAGCCGCCGGCTGCCCCTTTGAGTCAACCCTAACCGCTCCGCAACCGCACCCTCACACCTCCCCAGCCTCGCGGTTCGCACTCTCCGAGCGCTCACCGCGTCCAGCGAGAATCGAAGATTCTCTGGCAGCCGGCGCGTAGCGCCGGCGACCTCGCGCGGCGCTCTCGCCGGCGGCTTCGCCGCCGGCTGTCAGAGTGACCTTCGGTCCCTCACTACTCGCGGCCGTTTATAAACGGCCGCTCGGAGGCGCGCGCCACCGCGGATCCGACACGGATCAGTCCCCGAAGTAGTCGGCCAGTCGCTCTGCGGCCTCGGCAGCCCGCGGCGTCACCAGGGCGAACCGGATCCACTCGCCGCGGGCGGTGCCGAACGCGTCGCCCGGCATCCCGGCGACGCCGGCCTCGTCGATCAGGCGCTTGACGTTCTCCATCGTTCCGGGGAACCCCTCGAAGCGCGCGAGCACGTAGAACGCCCCCTCCGGGCGGGTGTACTCCGCGCCCGCCGCGTCGAGCGCGTCGGTGAACGCGTCCACGCGGTCAGCGAGCAGTTCGCGGGCTTCCGCGTAGTAGCTCGGCGGCGTCTCCGCGAGCGCGTGGTGGACCGCGTACTGGGAGGGACGCGCCCCGGCGACGTTCACGAGCATGTGCCGCGTCTTGGCGTCGCCGACGTGCGCCTCGGGGAAGATCCCGTACCCGACCCGGAATCCGGTGATCGCCATCGACTTCGAGAAGCCGCTGGTGACGATCACGCGATCGGAGTCAAGCATCAGCGCGGACTCGAACTCGCCGGTCAGATCGAAGTGGTCGTACACCTCGTCGACCATGACGAGGGCGTCGACCGCGTCGGCGACCGCGACGACCTCGCGGACTGCGTCGAGGTCGTACACGGCGCCAGTCGGGTTGTTCGGCGTGTTCAGGACGATGAGGGCGGTGTCTTCGCTTGCGGCCTCGCGGATCGCGTCGACATCGAGCCCGCCGTCGCGCTCGGTCGGGACGAGCGTCGACTCCCCGCCGAGCATGTCCGTCTTGCCGGGGTAGTACGGGTAGACGGGATCCATCAGTAGCGCCTCGTCGCCCGCGTCACGCTCGAATGCGCGCGCTATCGCGAGGTAATTCGCCTCGCCGGTTCCGTTCGTGACCACCACGCGGTCGGCGTCGACGTTCCGACGCTCGGCGATCGCCTCGCGAAGCTCCAACAGTCCCTCGCTCGGCGGGTACTGGAACTCCGCTGAGGGGAGGTCGGCGTACTCACGGAGCGCCTCCCGGAGGGTGGCCGGTGGCTCCCAGTCGGGATTGCCGCTCACCATGTCGATGACGTCGCCGTCGGCCGCGCCCGCGTACTGCATCACGTGGAAGAACTTCGGCTCCTCGTACTCCATACCGGTCGCTCGGCGTCGGGCGCCGTGGCTCTTTCGACCGCGACACCGCGACCGCGACGCCGCGACCGCCCGGACCGCAATTGCGGCGCCGCGGCCGCCCGGTCCGCGACCTTCATCCCGTTCCAATCCGGTGGTTTCACCTGTAGCCATGTCGACCCCGGCGTATGAACAAACGCGGCCACGTCCTCAACGCCCTCCTGCTCGCGCTCGGGCTCGGCTTCGTCATCGAGCCCGGCCTCGACATGGCCACTGCCCGGACCGTCGCCGAGATCACTGTCCCGATCGTGTTGGGGGCGCTGTTCCCCGACGTCGACACCGCCTTCGGTCGCCACCGGAAGACGCTCCACAGCCTCCCAGTCCTCGGGATCTTCCTCGCGTACCCGATCGTGTTCGGGAACCTCCAGTACGTCTGGATCGGCGTGTTGACCCACTACGCCCTTGATGTGATCGGGAGCCGCCGCGGGATCGCGCTGTTCCACCCGCTATCCGACACCGAATACGGGATGCCGACCGGCGTAACGACGAGCAGCAAGTACGCGGATCTCGTCACCGTGATCGTTACGGCCGTGGAACTGGCGGTCTTCTGGGCGCTCCACACCTACGTCGTGACCCTCGATCTCGATATCTCGGCGGCCGCCTCAGAGGCGGCTGCAGGGCTCGGAATCTGAGGACTCAGTCCGGGTTGCGAAACGGCAGCTGCGTCACTTCGGCCGGTAGTCGGAGAGCGTCCCGGAGTAGACGCTCACGTCGTTGAACCGTCCCTCGTAGGCGACGTTGCTCGGAAGGGTCGGCTCGTCGCCGGAGAGGAACTGTCGATCGAGCTTCTCCCAGGTGTTCTCGTACGCGAGGTGAGCGAACTCCACGAGCCCGCGGAGCTGATGACCGATCCCACCGCGGTGGACTACGGTGCGAGGCCGCGCCTCGCGGAAGGCGTCGACGACCCCGTCGACGCCGTCGTAGTCACCGTCGAACTCGGTCCACGCCTCGCCGACGGTGCCGGGAAGGTGAGCATACGACGAGCCGAACCCCGGCTGGTCGGTGGCCTCGGCGATTCGCCGCGTCCGAGCGTTCTGGTGGGGGAGAAGCTTCGTGTTGTACGTCTCGACCGCGTCGATCCGGGTGCTGTGGGCCGCGATCTCTGGGCGGGTGAGCGAGATGGTCGCGAACCCCGGGTGCGGCGCGAGCACGACCGCATCCTGCCGGTCGGCCTCCGCCATCGCCGCCTCGAAGGTAATGTAGTCGGGAACGGGCTCGTCCAAGCCGAGAACGAGGATGTGCCGTCGGTTCCCCCAGTCGCCGGTGAACACCTCCCGGGCGGGAACCACGGTCAGGTCGTCGTCGGAGAACCGGGCAGCCCGCTTCCGGATCGTCGGCAGGCGGGTAAAGTGCGGGGCGTATACGAGCGCGTCGATCCCTCGTTCCTTCGCGAGGGCCACGACGTCGTCGTCGAGCACCTTCACGTGGGCGTCGACGCGCGTTCTCGGTCGAGTCACGGGTGGGCGTTCTTCGTCGCCGAGCAAAGGCGTATCGTTCGACAGCGAGCCGGTCCTAGCCAGGCCGGTCGAGGGGACCGCGGCGAGATCCGAAGGGGGGCGCACCGGGGACGAGAGACGGCCGCCGGGGGAAACCGTTAATCCCTCGCGGCGGGGACAGGGTGACATGCCCCGCTGGACGTGCGGTATCGACGGCTGCGACGCCGCCTTCGACGACGTGGAGTCGGCCATCGTCCACCAGACGAACGGCCACCAGCGCCACGAGTGCAAGGTGTGCGGCACGATCGTTCCGGACGGCTACTTCGCGATCCGGCACGCGTTCGACGAACACACCCGGGCCGAGTTCGTGCGCGCGTACGACGCTGACTCCGCGGCGGTCCGTCGCCGGGAAGGAATCAAACGGGATATCGAGCGCGAGGCGGACCTCCAGCGAGTCGTCGATCAGCTGGACCGGAGCCCGTAGGCGAGACTCCCCGGGTCACAGCACCCGCTTTCCGAACGCGCTCGCGGCCAGTTCCGTCGCGAGCTCCGCGGTCTCATTGTGCTGGTCCAGCGTCGGATTCACCTCGACGAGTTCCATCGACCGGACACAATCGGTCTCGGCGACTGACTCCATCGCCCTGTGCGCCTCCCGGTAGGTGACGCCCCCGCGGACGGGGGTGCCGACGCCGGGCGCCTCCTTGGGGTCGAGCCAGTCTAAATCGAGACTGACGTGGACGCCGTCGACGCCGGCCGACGCTTCGGCCATCGCTTCCTCAGTCACGTCCGTGATCCCGCGGTCATCGATGTCTGACATCGTGTACGCCGCGAACCCGTGGTCGCGGATCACGTCGATCTCCGCGTCGTCGACGGAGCGGAGCCCGACGAGTGCGACGTTTTCCGGATTGAGCCCGGGCGCGGTCGCCCAGTCCGACCCCTCGAACTCGCCGAGGCCGAGCGCGGCCGCGAGCGGCATCCCGTGGACGTTCCCGGAGGGCGTCGTCGCGGGCGTGTTGAGGTCGGCGTGAGCGTCGAACCACACCGCGCCGATCTCCGCGTCGCGCGCGGAGCCGACGAGCGAACCGATGGCGATCGAGTGGTCTCCGCCGAGTGCGAGCGGCACAGACCCCTCGGCGAGCGTCCCGCTCACCTCGTCCGCGAGCCGGCGGCAGACGTCGGCGGTTTCGCGGAGGAACTTCGCGTCCCCCTCGTGCGGGGCCTCCGCGTCCGGGTCACGCTCCTCCGCGCGGGGGACCGCGAGGTCGCCCGCGTCGACGGTCTCGACGCCGGCGCTCGCGAGCTGGTCGGCCAGCCCGGCGTAGCGGATCGCTGACGGCCCCATGTCCACACCGCGTCGGTTCGCCCCGTAGTCGGTCGGTGCGCCAATGATCCTGACAGTGGTCATGTCCGAGAGAGCGCCCCCGTAACGCTTGAATGGTAGGGTCTTCGCTGCGATCGCACCGCGATCGCACACGGTTTCACGGGTGGGCACCAACGACGAGTATGAGCGGCTCCGAGGACGACTTCGCTCCGGCCGACATCCAACCGATCGGCGCCATGATCGCCGTCGCGTTCACCGGTGCCGTGATCGGGCTCGTCGGTGCCGGGCTCGCGTTCTTCGTCGGGGACCTCGGTCTGGCGCTGATCGGCGTCGGCGCCGTGGTCGCGCTCTCCAGTCCGATCGCGTACGTTCGGCTCCGTCGGCTCCGCAGATCCTGAGAAACCGCACGATCATTTATAATGAGCTTCCATCGCATTTAAGCGGTGCCGCCATCTATTCGCGTCTATGTCATCGATTGAGCTTACATCGAGTCAGAAAAGCATCCTCACGGCCCTCATCAACCTGTACGGGGAACAGGAAGACGCCGTCAAAGGCGAGGCGATCGCCGAGGAAGTCGACCGCAATCCCGGCACGATCCGCAACCAGATGCAGAGCCTGAAGGCCCTCCAGCTGGTCGAGGGCGTCCCCGGCCCGAAGGGCGGCTACAAGCCCACCTCGAACGCGTACGAGGCGCTCGACATCCAGCGGATGGACGAGCCCGCCGACGTCCCCATCTTCCACGAGGGCGAGGAGGTCACGGGCGTCAACGTCGACGGGATCGACCTCTCCAGCGTTCACCACCCCGAGCTCTGCCGCGCCGAGATCCACGTCCAGGGCTCCGTCCGCGACTTCCATGAGGGCGACTCCGTCACGGTCGGCCCGACACCGCTCTCGAAGCTCGTCATCGACGGGACTGTCGACGGGAAAGACGACACCGCCAACGTCCTCATCCTCCGAATCGACGACATGCGAGCGCCCGACGAGCCCGCCGAGCACTAACCGCCTTTTCGACGATATCGTTCTGCTGTCCTCTCTTTGCGAACCCGTCAATAGCCCGAGCGCAGCCGCTCGAACTCTGTATCTGACTTCGTCGCTGTCGATAGAACCACTGCTCGCGGATCCGAGAACCGTCGCCCCTCGACGAAAGATCTCTCCGAATCGGGTGTCGCTCGCTGACGCCTACATATCGCCGAACGCGCTCACGCCGCGCCCGGTCGAGGAGATCTTCGCGATCCATCGCACCGCGATGGACTTCTTCAGCAGCTTCGCGGGGGTGCCGCCGAACGTCTTGATCGGCATCCCCATCACGTCGTGGGCGACCGCGTCCTCGCCGACCGAGACGACGGTCCCCTTGTCCGTGTGTTCCCACGACTGGAGGGGCGCGCCGCGGGCGGCGCGCGCGAGGTTCTCGCCGGCGACCTCGGCGGCCTGCCAGGCGGCCTGTGCCGTCGGCGGCGCCACGTCGTCGTCGCCCTGCTCGACGAGCGCGGTGTCGCCGATAGCGAACACGCGGTCGTCGCTGGTGGTGAAGTCGGAGCCGGCGTGGACGCGGTTCGAACGCTCGTCCTTCTCGACCTCGACGTTCTCAAGCTCCGGCTGGCCGGTGATGCCGCCGGTCCAGATCAGCACGTCGTACGAGAGTTCCTCGGGCTCCTCGTCTTCGCCGCCGCCGAAGTACACCGCGTCCTCATCGGCCTTCGAGATGAAGTCGCCGGTGAGTATTTCGATGTCGGCGTCTTCGAGCCGCTGGCGGAGCGCGCCCTGAAGCTGGGGATCGTTGCCCGGGAAGACCTCGTCGAGTCCCTCGACGAGCTTGATATCGACGGGCGCGCGGTGTTTATCGCGGTACTCCGCGATTTCGCCCGCGGTCTGGATGCCGGAGAGCCCGGCGCCGCCGACGATGACCTCGACGGGGTCCGAGCGGGTCGCCTCGGCGGCAGCCGACCGGACGTCCTCGTGGATCGCCTTCGCGTCGGCGAGGCTCTTGAGTTGGTGGGCGTTCTCTTCGAGTCCCTCGATCCCAAAGAAAGCGGTCGTGGAGCCGACGCCTAACAGGAGGTAGTCGTAGTCGACGGTCGTCCCGTCGTCGGTCTCGACGACCTGCTCGTTGGTGTCGACGTCGACGACGCGGCCCCGTACGAAGTTGGACTCGGGGGATTTGATCTCGTCGACCGGGATGGTGATCTTCTCGGCGACCGCGGGGTTGCGGATCGCGCGGTGGACCTCGTGGAGAACGAGGTGGTAGTCGTGCTCCGAGATCCACGTGAGATCGGCCTCACCCTCGCCAACCTCGTCTTCGAACGCCTTCACTGCCCCTGCACCGGCGTACCCGGAACCGACGACGACGACCTGTGTACTCATGTGTGTAACTCCTCGGGCCGCGGGTAAAGTCGCTTTGGAACGTCGTTGACGCCCCTATCGGCCAGCCGTCTCGCGGTCGTTCGCTGGGACCGACGCTCCGCCCGCCTACAGCGAGAGGCCGGCGTGCCAGCGATCGGCGCCCGCCTCGCGTTTGACCTCGTCCATCCGTGCGAGGAGGGTCACGGCGAGGCTCGCGGTCTCGGCCGCCCGCGACTCCCCCTCGGTGCGGAACTCGCCGGTGACCCGGTTGGCGTAGACCGAGCAGATCGCGCCCGCGCGGAGCCCGTACACGTTCGCGATCGTGAGGATCGCCGACGCCTCCATCTCGATGTTCTTCACGTTCGCGTCCTGTAGTTCCGCGACCAGCTCGTCGGAGCCGGCCGCCTCAAACCCCTCGAAGCCGGGGCGGCCCTGCCCGGCGTAGAAGGAGTCGGCGCTCATCGTCACGCCGGTGTGATAGTCGTAGCCGAGCCGCTCGGCGGCGGCGACGAGCGCCGAGACGACCTCGCCGTCGGCGGCCGCCGGGTAGTCCTCGCGGACGTACTCGTCGCTGGTACCCTCCTGCCGGACCGCGCCGGTCGTGATCACCAGATCGCCCACGTCCATCCCCGGCTGGATCGCGCCGCAGGAGCCGACCCGGATGAACGTGTCGACACCCACTCTGGCGAGTTCCTCGACCGCGATGGCGGCCGACGGCGAGCCGATCCCGGTCGAGGTCACAGAGATCGGCGCGTCCTCGTAGGTCCCGGTCGCAGTGCGGTACTCGCGGTGGTGTGCGACCTCCTCGTGGCCGTCCCACAGCGCCGTGATCTTGTCCACGCGCTCGGGATTGCCGGGGAGCAGCACGGCGTCCGCGACATCGTCCTCACCGACCTCGACGTGGTACTGCACCTCGTCGTTCGGATCCTCGCTCCTGTCGCTCTTGTCGGTCATGTCTTCGCCCTTCGGCGAGCCGTTTAAAAGGAGTTCCGTCTCGGTCGCTCGAAGTCTGTTCCGTCCGTTAGACCTCGCGCGCGTCGTCGAGCGTATCCTCGGAGATGGTGTTCGGGAGCAGTTCGCCCAGCGTGTACTCGCTGGTCTCCCCGTCGCCCTCGTCGCAGACGACGATCAGGTCGTCGGCCGCAAACTCCGTGAGCGACTGCCGGCACATCCCGCAGGGGGTGACGCCGTCGCGGACGCCGGAAGTGACGGCGATCCGATCGAACTCGCGGTGACCGTTCTTCACCGCCTCCGCCAGCGCGACCTCCTCGGCGTGGAGGCTGTTGGAGTAGTTCGCGTTCTCGATGTTACAGCCGGTGTAGACGGTGCCGTCTGCGGTCCGAAGCGCGGCGCCGACGCGGTATTCGGAGTACGGGACGTGTGCGTCGTCGAGCGCGTCGCGCGCGGCCTCGATCAGGTCCATACGGAGGCGTCGACCGGGGATCGAATAAATGGCCGGTTCGCGACCTCACCGTTCACGAGACCGACCGCCCACCTGTCGAACCCCCTCACAGTCCGTGCTTGCGAGGGCTCAAGCAGTCGGCTCTCCGGTGTGTTCCCGAGCGAAGCAATCGAGGACGAGTTTCGCGCCGCCGAGGACGACGGGGCCGATGAACAGGCCGACGGCGCCGAATACGACGAGCCCGCCGAAGATGCCGATGACGATGATAGCGGAGTTGAATGCGCCGGTCCGACCGATTAGCGCGGGTCGGAGGTACGTATCGGAGAAGGTAACGAGCAGGCCGTACACGGCTATCGCCGCGCTGGCAATCGGTCGTCCGACTGCGAGGAGATACATTGCAGCCGGGACCCAGACGCCGAACGCGCCGACGAGCGGGAGCAGCGTCAGCACGAACGTAACGACCGTGAGAAAGATCACGGCGGGGAGGCCGGCGATCGCGAGCCCGACGCCGAGGAGCGCCGCCTGAATGGCCGCGACGGCGACGTTCCCGACGACAGAGGCCCACATGAGCTGATCCAGTCCCTCGCGGAGTTCGTCCAGGATGTCCTCGTCGACCGGCAGCACCCACTGGACCCACGCCACGAGCTGTTCCCCGTCGCGCAACAGGGCGAAGAGGACGAACAGCGTGATGGTCAGTCCGATAAACAGCCCTGGCAAACTCCCGGCGAGGTCGATCGCCCCTGACGTGACCTCTTGGAGACTTGTTGCGATCCGTTCCTGATTCGATTCGTACAGCGCGACGAGGTCGATGCGGTATCCGGTACTCTCGAGGAGTTCTTCGATCGACGCAACGTCGATTTGTCCGTTTCTGACGGCACTCACGACCCTGAGCGACTGTTGGACGGCGATCGTGAGGAGATAGATGATCGGGATCAGTACGAACAGTAACGCGCCCAAGACAATGACAATCGCCGCGATTGTGGGCCTGACGTGCTGCTCGGCTCGTTGTTGGACGGGAAACAGGATGTATGCGAGAACCACGCCGAACAGAATGAACTGGAGATACGGCAGGAGGACGAACAACGCGAGGAGACTGCTCAGCAGGACGAGTGCGGTCAGCCCTGGTTTCCCGACGAGCCACGTCGGGGGGGCGGATCTGTCTGGCATATCTGAATATGGATTGACACGTACATTATTCTACTGGCCCGAAATCAGGGCTCCGCGCGACTCCGAAGAGCTCAACGCACGGGTGTGATACGCCGTCGTCTCACCGACCCGTGTCGTACTTATACGTGGCCGACTCGGGATCGATTCCGAAGTCCTCGGGCGACTCGGTCGCGTCGTCAGCGGCGGCGTCAGCCGGCTCGGCGGCCTTGAACGCCTCGCGGAACCGGTCGAGCATCTCGAAGTCGTCGACGGCCAGGTGCAGGCCGACCACGTCGCCACCGAGGAACTCGCGCTTCTCGTCGAGCCGGTCCGAGAGCGCCTCGGGGAGGTCGTCGGTGTCGACCCGCTCGAAGCCGAACTGGGTCAGGTACTCGGGCTGGTCGGTGAGCACGTACACCGTCTCGAAACGGTCCGCGGCCGCGGTGTCAACGAGGCGCTCGATCACGTGCGCCCCGACACCGCGGTCCCGCCACTCGGGGAGGACGCCGATTCCGGTGAGTTCGATCCGATTCTCTTCTTCCTCGTCGCCCCGGTGCAGACGCAGTCGACCGAATCCCGCTCGGTCACCCGACTCCTCGTCGACCGCGATCACGTAATCCCGTGACCGGAAGGCGACATCGTCGAGCCCCAACTGCTCGATCGCGTCCAATAACCACGCCTCGTCACGGTTCTTGGCGTCACGGATGTACATGGATACACGTACGCGGGCCGACCTGAAAACGGTTCCCCGCGGGACGTCGGCGTCGACTGCTATTTAAATACCCTGTCCCATCAGGTGGCTGCGCAGCACGTCCGGCGTCTTGAGCCCGGCGTCGCTGTTCACGAGGATCACCGTCTCGTCGCCGTCGAAGAAGCCGTCCTCCTTGAGCGCCCACGCGCCGGCGGGCGCGGCGCCGCCGGTGGCGCCCATCTCCATCACCTCGTTTTGCGCGACCGCGACCGCGCTCGCGAGAATGTCATCGTCCTCGACGCCCACAGCGGTACCGCCGCTCTCGCGGACCGCCTCGACTGCGGCCGCGCCGCCCGCGGGGTCGGCGATCTCCAACTCGCCGCAGATCGTGTCGGGCGTCGACCACGGCTCCGGCTCGTCGAGGTCGCGTTCGATCGCGGCCGCGATCGGCGCACAGCCCGCGGCCTGCGCCGCGACGATCTTCGGGACATCGTCGATCGCGCCGACGCGCTCCAGCTCCGAGAAGCCCTTATAAATCCCGGCGACGACCTCACCGGAGCCGGTCGGCACGATGACGACATCGGGCGCCGCGTCGAGGTCGGCGACCAGCTCGAACGCGAGCGTCTTGACTCCGTCGTGGCGGTACGGCGTCACGAACTCCCCGAGGTCGGTGTAGTCGGTCTCCAGCTGCTCGTCGACTGCGTCAGCGGCGTCCGGGAAGCGCCCGCCGACCACGCGCATGTCGCCGCCGTGGACGTTCGTCATCGCCTTGTTCGAGAACGCACAGCGGGAGGGGACGAAGGCGTACGACCGCAGATCGGCTCGGCCCGCGTACGCCGCCATCGACTGTCCGGCGTTCCCGGGGCTCGCGCACGCGAGCGGCTCCACGTCTTGGCCCTCGGCGGCCCGCGCGGCGACCGCGGTGAGCGCGACCGAGAGGCCGCGGTCGAGCACGGTGCCCGTCGGGTTCCGCCCCTCGTCTTTGACGTACACCGCGTCGACGTCGAGTTCGTCGGCGAGCCGCTCGGTCGGGACGAGGGGCGTGGCACCCTCGCCCGCCGAAATCGCGACATCGGCGGGGAACGGGAGCAGCGCGTCGAAGCGCCAGTGGCCGCGGCCCGTCCCAGCGGGGCCGTCGCGGGGAGACTCCAGCAGCGTCTCCGGGTCGACCGCGTCGTAGTCGTAGGCGGGGTCGAGCCCGCGCGCCTGCTCCTCGGCCGAGACGGTCGTCGGGTCGGCCGTCTCGTGGACGCGACCCGACGCGCGACTCTCCAGCCCGCGGAACGCCGTCGTCGTCTCCGTCGTCTCCATACCCGCCCTTTCGACGGCGGCGACTAATCGCTTCCCTCTCGGCGCCGACCCGCGATTCAGCTGATTCCGTCGATTCCGTCGATTCCGTCGATTCCGTCGATTCCGTCGATTCCGTCGATTCCGTCGATTCCGTCGATTCCGTCGATTCCGTCGTTCCCGTTGATCTAGTGGTCCCGCAGCCCCATCGATCCCCGGATCAATCAAACGGGTACCGCGCGGTTGCCCCGCATTCGCGACATCGGACGACGACCCGGCCGGGGCGGAGCCGGACGCGACCCGTCTTTCCCGGTCGGAGGTAGACGTCGCAGTCGTCACAGGTCTTCCGTGAGAACTCGGCGGGGACGCCACAGCGGTTCCGCTCCGCGATCCGACGCGCGAGCGCGACGTACTCCCGCGCGCGGTCGTACTCGTCGTCGACGACGGCCTCGCGGGCGAGCGCGAACAGCCGATCGATCCGTTCCGACGGGATCCCCATACCTCGCCGGGGGTGACGGACCGGCAAAGTCGTTGCCATCGACGCTGACCGCCAGACCGCTGCGCTCTGCCGTCCGCCACTCTCGCCGGCTCGCCAACCCACACGCTTTTTTAGCGGTCCGCGCGAACGACGCGGCATGAAAGAATCCCTGATGGACGTCATCTGCTGCCCGCTCGACAAGGCCGACCTCGACCTCGATATCGACGAACGAGACGACGAGGAGATCCTCACGGGGACGCTCACGTGTACGGAATGCGGCGAGATCTACCCGATCGAGGACGGGATCCCGAATCTCCTCCCGCCGGACATGCGCGAAGAGGCGATGGCGTAGGACGCATCAACATCTCATTCCGTACTGCATCTTTTTTTAGTGTGAGTGCGTCAACCCATGCGTGTCGACACTCTCCGTCGAACTGAACGGGGACGCGGTTCACTCGATCCGGGCGCCCGATCGGTTCGAGACGACCGGCCCGTTCGCCGTCGCGCTCGAAAACGAGGGACGGTCCACGCACGTCCACCTGCACTTCGACGACGACCTCGACCGGGTCGTTTCGGTGGCCGAGACGAATCACTTCGTCGACGACGAGGCCACCAAACACGTCCACGTCTCCGTCGCGGACGTGGCGGAGCCGGTCCGTGGAAAGCTAAAAATTGTCACCGGCTACGGCTCCGAGACTCGGTACGTGGACCTTCGAGTCGATCCGCCTGAGGACGCCGCGCCCGACGAGGTCGCCGTCGACGAGGCGTTCACGAAGCCGCCGGAGCGTCCGCCGGAGGTCTCGTCGTCCCAGCGCGCGGCGACCGCGGCCGACCGGCTGATCGAACGGGGCGGCGTGCCCGCGGCGATCACCGGTGTTCTCGCGCTCGCCGCTGGGATCGCTATCGCACTCGCGCTCGACAGCGCGGTCGTCTCGGCGGTTGTCGCCGTCGTGTTGACGGTGTCGGTCGGGGTGGCACTCCTAGCAGTGTGGTGACGAGATGGCGCGGAAGTGGTATCTCCCGCCAATCGCCGCGAATCCGGACGCTTTTAAGCGTGCCAGCGGAAGGTGAGCGCATGAGCTTCGAGAAGGAAGACGAGGTCGTTCTCCACGACAAACACAGCGAGTACGACGGCGAGACGGGCACGATCACGCAGGTCATGGAGACGATGTTCGGCGACGCGACCTACACGGTCAGCTTCGAGGACGGTCAGGAGACCGGCGTTCCCGAGGACGCTCTCGACGCCGTCGAGAGCGAGGAGTAACTCCCCCTTTTCCCGACCCGCATGGCTACAGTCCCGTTCCACTACGTCGACCTCCGGGCGTTCGCGTACGCCACCGAGGACGAAAAGCGGGTCGCGGACGCCCTCCGGACGTTCCTCCCCGAGGACACCGAGTTGGACCGCGTCGAGAACGTCGGCCACCACGGCGACCGGATCGTCGTGCTCTCGGCCCGGATCGAGAATGCAGACGGAATGCGCCACGTCCTCGATCGACTCTCCGAGCTCGACGAGGTTGATCGCGTGATCGACGAGCTCGACCAGCGGGTCGACGACAACTGCGCGCTGTTCCTCCGCGTCGACAAGCAGGCCGCCTTCGGCGGCGAGGTTCGGCTCGGCCCCGGCATCACCGTCCGCGCGAAGGTCGAGGCGTACCCTGCGAAGAAAGAGGCGGCCGTCGAAAACGCCCGAGAGACGCTCGGGCGGCTGGCGGACGATAGCGATGATAACGGTGACGACAGCGACACCAGCGACGACGACACCAGCGACGACGACGCCAGCGGCGACGACGACACCAGCGACGAGTCGTAGCTGACAGAGAGCGCGAGGGACGGGCGCCCGACCCGCACCCCCAGCGTGGCTTTTTATTACACCCCGCCGTCGATGCGTCCATGAGCGATCCGTTCGTCGTCGTCGGTGCGGACGCGGCGGGGCTGAGCGCGGCCAGCAAGTTCCGGCGCGAGGCGCCCGACCGCGAGGTCGTTGTCTTCGAGAAAGGACGATGGATCTCGTACGCCTACTGCGGGATGCCGTACTTCATCGAGGGGCGCGTCGAGCGCATGTCGAACCTGCTCTCGCTGTCGCCGAGTGAGGTCGAGGAGCGCGGGATCGATCTCCGACGCGATCACGAGGTCATCGCCGTCGACTCGGATACGAAGACCGTCGCCGTCGAGACCGCCGAGGGCGAGACGATCGAACAGGGCTACGACGACCTGCTGGTCGCCACGGGCGGCCGCGCCGAGACCGGCTCCTTCAACGTGCGCGGGCTGGACGGCGCCTTCACCCTTCACGACATGAACGCCGCGGCCGCGATCGACGCGTACATCGCCGAACCGGACGCCTACGACCCCGCCCGCGCCGACGTGAGCGCAGTCGACCGCGAGCGCGTCGACCGCAACGCCGCGATGCCGGCTCCCGAGACGGCGGCGATCGTCGGTGGCGGCTACGTCGGCGTCGAGATGGCCGAGGCCCTGTCCGGTCGCGGGCTCGACGTGCACCTCTTCCAGCGCTCCGGCCACCTGCTCCCGCCGTTCGGGGAGGCCGTCGGCGAGCGCGTCGCGGACGAACTGGAGGCGGAGGGCGTGGCGGTCCACAGGGGAACTCCCGTGAAGTCGCTCGTCGGCGACGACCGGATCGAAGGCGTCGCGCTCGACGGAGCGGCGGACTCGGTCGCCGCCGACCTCGCGATCGTCGGCGTCGGCATCCGTCCGAACACCGAACTGCTCGACGGGACCGGCGTCGAGACCGGCGAGGGCGGCGCGATCCGCACGGACGAGTACGGGCGGACGAGCCTCCCGGACGTGTACGCCGCGGGCGACTGCGCGACCGCGGTCCACGCCGTCACCGGCGAGGAGGCGTGGATGCCGCTCGGGCTCACCGCCAACCGGGCCGGGCGGGCAGTCGGCGCCACGATCGCCGGCGACCCCTCGCCCGTGGGCGAGATCGCGGGCACCGCGGTCGTGAAGGCGTTCGATATGGAGGCCGGGCGGGCCGGGCTGGTCGAAGAGGAGACGGCCCGCGAGGCCGGCTTCGACCCGGTCCGCGAGACGGTGACCGCTGGCTCCCGATCGGGCTACTACCCGGGCGCGGCGCCGACCGACGTGACGCTCGTCGCGGACCGCGATACGGGGCGTCTCATCGGCGGGAGCATCGTTGGCCCCGATCGCGCCGCGATCCGGATCGACACGCTCGCGACCGCGCTGGAGGCTGACATGACCGTTCCGGAGGTCGAGCGCTTGGACCTCGCGTACGCGCCCCCCTTCTCGCCGGTGTGGGACCCGATCCTCGTCGCTGCGAAGGTGCTCAACGGAACGCTCGACGAGGAGTAGTAGTTCGGATCAGTCGTCCGCGTTTGCGCTTTCGTCCGCGGGGGCCGCGTCGCTTTCTCGCTTATCGCCCCCGATTCCGGCGGCGACTCGCCCGATCGCATAGCCGGCGACGCCGACCGCGACCGCGGCCGCGACGGCAACGCCGAGCGATTCGACGACGGCGGCGAGGAAGGGAACGGGGTCAGCGAACGCGATCGCGTACGGTTCCGGACCGGCCGTCCGCAGGAGAACCGCTGCGAAGGGACCATAGGCCAGGAGGACCGCGGGGATCACACCCCCGCCGACCGCGGCGAAGGCGACCGTGCCGACCGCGGTCAGCGCCGCGAGGGCCGCAGCGACACCGGAGGCGGCGGGAGTCAGCCCCGCGACCTCGCCGACGAGCGCGGCCACGTCGAAGGCGACGTACGAGACCGCGAAGCCGACCGCGCTCCAGACGGTTGCGCGCTCGAACCCCGCCTCGCCGAGAGCGACGCGTGCGAGTCGCCCCGGGTCGTTGTCCGCCGTCATTCCGGGCGAGTCGCGCCCCGACCTTCCCGGTCGGGGGTGAGGGTACCGTGTTCGTCTATCTCGCCGGCGACGATCCGGGTCGAGGAGATGCGCTCACCGTCTTCGGCCGAGACGTGGTCGACCACGACGAGTTCGAGGGGGTCGTGGCCGCGTTCGCGGCGGATCTCGTTTATCCGATCGCCGCCGTCTCTCGTCTCCGGGGAGACGATCAGCGCGTCGAACTCGGGCTCGACGGCGATGCCGGTCGGGTCGGTCAGCTCGCGGACATCGAACTCGCGGCCGTGTTCGCCGGCGAGGTCGGCCAGCTCGGCTTCGAGGTCGCGCTTCCGGCGGTCGTACGGGCGGACGTACCGCTCGACGTGTCGGGTCTTCGGCGCGAGCCGGTCAGACGTGAGTCCGACGGTCACGTCACCCAGCTCGAACGCCCGTTCGAACAGCTTCCGGTGGCCGTCGTGAACGGGATCGAACGTACCACCCAGCGCGACGTTCATGCACGACAGTTGCGCGGGCGGAACTTAAAACGTCTTGAACCGGGAGCGGACGAGGGCGGCCTAGCGGTCGCTCTTGGTGCCGTCTTCCTCGCCGTCGTCGGCTTCGTCGGCCTCATCGCTTCTCTTCTCGTCTTCGTCATCGCTGTCGACCGAGATTTGGACCGGCTCCGTGTCGCCGTCGGGGGACTCGCCGCCGAGCCGCCGGTCGAGGTTGAACACGGCGTTGAGCTCCCGCTGAACGTCGCCGACGACACCCTGCACCAGCTCGCTCGGCGCGATCGCCTCGTATTCGTAGGGGTTGTTGCCCGCGCCGCTCGCCTCTCGCTTGTCGCGGTCGACGGTACCCTCGTCGTGGAGCTCCGCAAGCGCCTCGCGGACCGTGCTCGGGTAGAGCCCGGTGCCGTCGGCGACCTCGTCGCTGGTGCTGTTCGGGTTGTCGCGGAGGAAGACGTAAATCCGCGCGCGGGTCTCGGTGTCGAGCAGCCACGACAGGAGATCGACGATGTTGTCGTCGAACCCCTTGACGGCCTTGTCCGCGCTCTCGCCGAGCCGTTCTTTGGTCTTCCGCAGCTCCTCGCGGGTTCGCTCCGTCGGTGACTCGTCGTCGGCAGTTGAAGCGGGACCGTCAGCGGCGTCGAAAGCGGGGTCGTCGCCGGAATCGTCGTCGGAATCGTCCGTTGTCATACCGGAAACTGCGGTCCGCGCGCCCAAAAGCGTTTCTCGTCGTTTCGGTTCCGACGGAACGGGCGGACGAGTCCGCCGCCTACGGCGACAGCATGAGGTCGTCACAGAGCGCGTCGAGACCGCCCTCCTCGCGGAGTCGGCGCTGGCGCTGGCTCCCGCTCTCGGCGTCGTACACGTCTCGGATCCCGTCGATTCCGAGGCGGTCGCACTCGTCGGCGACGGCCTCGCCGAGCGAGACCGTGTCCTCGCCGTCGCGAGTGATGAAGGAGGCGTCGTGACCGTGGCGGATCGCCCGCCACTTGTTCTCGTCTAACAGCTCCCGGCGGAGGGTCGGCGGGGACTCGCCGTCCGCGTAGCGCTCGGCGTAATCGACGACGAGGGCGTGGACGTACTCGACGAACGCGAGAGTGACCCCGGGGTCGCGCTGGGCGTCCGGGGCGCGCACCTCGACCGTGCCGTGGCCAGTGTGGGGGCGCACGTCGAACCAGAGTTCGCCGCGGTCGGCGATAGAGCCCCGCTCGACCATCCGGCGCTCGTAGCGCTGGAAGGCGTCGAAGTCGTCGAACGCGGAGGGGATCCCCGTGTTCGGGAGATTCTCGAAGATCTTCGCACGGGCCGACGCGAGCCCGGTGTCGAAGCCGTTCCAGAACGGGGAGTTCGCCGAGAGGGCGAGCAGCACGGGGCAGTGCCACCGGAGTCGGTTGGCGATCCAGACGGCCTTGTCCGCGTCGTCGACGCCGACGTGGACGTGGAGCCCCGCCGTCGTGTTTCGGTGTTGCGGGTACTGGATCCGGTCGAGTTGCGCCTGATACCGCGGCTTCTCCGCGTGTTCGAGCTCCCGCCACTTCGCGGCCGGGTGGAGGCCCGCGGCCGCGATCCGGTAGCCGTCGGCGGCGGCGTGATCGACGAGCGCCGCCCGCACCGTCGAGAGGGCGTCGACCGCGTTCGACGGATCTTCGATCAGTTCCGTCTGGGCCTCGATGGTGCACTTGAACAGCTCGTGGTCGAACCCCTCCGGGACTTCCGCCGGCGGATCGCGGCCGTAGACGAGATCGTCAATCCCCGAGGTCGGGCGGCCGTCGGCATCGACGATGTAGAACTCCTCTTCGATGCCGAGGGTCTCCATCCGGGCGAACGCGTCCCGCGAACCGAGTTCCATTACCGCTCCGTATCGCCCGCGCGGTCTTATAACGATTGAAAGCCGAAGCGGAGCACCGGTGTCGTGGACGGGTATGTAACCGATCGACGAATCCGGGATCTCCGCTTATAAATAACGGACGGCTGCGGTGGCGTCGCCGGCGGCTTCGCCGCCGGTGACTGGAGCTTTGGAGGTAGTCACCGTGGAGTCGTCGCTCCGACTCCGACCGATTCGTGACTGATCGCTGTGTCGTCGCTCTGCGACGAAACGACGTTTAAAAACCGAATCTGAACCCGAATCTAAACCCGAACTTACGGAAAACGAGTCGGCGGCGTGCGTTCACGCGCCTCGTCTCTCTCCCCACCCGCGATCGTCCCCGTTCAGCCGAGGATGTACCGGAGCGCCGGGAACTCCTCGACGAGCGCCTGCCCGCCGACCTCAAACCGCTCGATGTAGGCGTCGAGGCCGAGGACGCGGCCTGCGCCGAACGCGGCGACCGTGAGGAACACGATCGCGTACACCAGCGTCGAATCGAACAGCGCGAGCGCGTCGCCGCTCCACCCGCCGAGGTAGAACAGCGTCATCTGTATCGCGCCGCCGAGCGCGGCCAGCCGGACGAACGCCCCGACGATGAGCGCCGTGCCGATGAGCAGCTGCGTGGCCGGGACGAAGACGTTGACGAACTCCATCAGCGCCGCGTTCGACGCCATCGCGGCGTACAGCCCGCTGACCGGGCTCGCCGCGTCGACGCCGTGAACGAGGTAGCCGGCCGCGTCGAACGGCCACTCCGAAACCTTCCCGAGCCCAGCGAACAGGATCATCCCGCCGATGGTCGCTCGAAGCAGGACGATGAACAGCGCCGACAGCGAGTGCGCCTTCCCCAGGATCGTGACGCCGCCGATCTCCCCGCCGAACTCGTTTGTGGTTTTTGTGGACATTGTGTCTCTCCTCATATACGGATACGCCGAGAGCACACATAAACTCGGAAGCGAGTTCCCTTTCAAAGAGAACGGATCGGCGATCTCCCCGCGTCGTGTGGGTCTTTAAATACTCGTCCCGAACGGATGACTCTCTACCACGCCTCGCCGCTCGCCAGATCCACGTCGCCGTCGGCCTTCTCCGAGGGGCACACATCCGCGAGCACGCAGTCGCCGCAGTCCGGGTTGATCGCGGTGCACGTCGCGCGGCCGTGGTCGATCATGAGATGCGTGAACTGCTGCCAGTCCTCCTCGGGAACCACGTCGAGGAGGTCCTGTTCGATCTTCTTCGGGCTCTCCTCTTCCGTGATCGCGAGCCGGCGGGTGATCCGCTGGACGTGGGTGTCGACGACGATCCCCTCCACGACGTCGTGGCCGTGCTGGAGCACGACGTTGGCGGTCTTGCGACCGACGCCCGCCAGCTCCGTCAGCTCCGACATCGTGTCGGGTACCTCGCCGTCGTGTTGCTCGGCGATGTCGGCGCAGGCCGACCGGATGTACTTCGCCTTGTTGTTGTAGTAGGTGATCGAGTTGATTGCCTCCGCGAGCTCCTCTTGGGGCGCGTTCGCGTAGTCTTCGGGCGTTTCGTACGTCTCGAACAGATCCGCACACACCTTGTTCACGCGCTCGTCGGTACACTGCGCGGAGAGGATCACGGCGATGAGCAGTTCCAACCGGTTCGAGTAGTTCAGCGAGATGGTCGAATCGGGGTACTCCTCGTAGAGTCGATCGAGGACCTCCTCGACCTGCTCTTCCCGTGGCTCCAGTGGCGTTCCCATATCGGTTCCTCCGCACGGGCGCCATTGAACGATCCGGAAGCGACGCGATCGATCCCCGCGGTGAGAGAGCCGAATTGACGACCCGACGCGGACTACCGAACTGCCGAACCGACGCAGACTACCGAACTGCCGAACCGACGCGGACTGCCGACCATACCGAATCGTCAGGTTCACGTCGCCCCACCGACACGTCGAGACGTGTCCCGGTCCCGCGATCGACGCCGGCGACGCCCGGCGTACAACCGCCGACCACAGGAGTTCTACTGGCTGTGGATCGCCGCGACCGCGACGTACGGCGTCGGCGACATCGTCTCGACGATCGCCTTCTTGGAGTACGTCCCGACGATCGGCGAGGCGAACCCCATCGTCGTGCTTGCGCTTGACTCGTTCGGACTCTCCGGGCTCGTACTGTTAAAAATCGCCGTCTACCTCGTGATGCTCTGGATCAGCGTCACGGGCGCCCGCGACGGCGACACGCTCCTCTACTACTTCCCGCCCGTCCTCCTGACGCTCGTCGGGACCTACCTCACCGCGAGCAACATCCGTCTGCTGTGGCTCTCTTGAGCCGACCGACAGTACCCTCTTCGTTGCGCGACCTGCCCCGGTCAACGCCGGTTTGCACCGATGCGACCCGCGGAGCCGAACATGTTCGCGACACGGCCCATCCCCCTCGGAGACCGAGACGCGCACGATGACCGAACTCGATGTCAGACAGATCCCGCCGAGCGAGCGACACGACCGGATACACGACGAGTTTGCCGAACTGGAGCCCGGCGAGACGCTCACCATCGTCAACGACCACGAGCCGACGCCGCTCTACCACGAGATGGCGGCGGAGGTACCCGCGTTCGACGCTGACGGCTACGCCGTCGAGCGCGAGGAGGCGTCGCGGTTCGTCGCCGAGTTCCCGAAGGTCGGACCCGAGTCAGGCCCGGAGCAAGTCCGGCTCGCGGATCTCGACGGCGAGCCGCACGCGGCGGCGTTCCCCGGGCGCGAGCCGAAGACGGTCCGACTGTCGCTGGACGCCGGCCAGAGCGTTCCCGAGCACACCCACCCCGACCGGACGGTGTTGTTCCACGCGCTGACGGGGGCGTTCGAGGTGCGACTCGACGGTGAGATGCACGCGGTCGAAGCGGGGGAGATTGTCAGGTTCGACGGCGAGACGGCGATCGAGCCGACCGCGACCGAGGACGCCACCGCGCTCGTGGTGCTGGCGCTGAAACCGGACGAGTGAGTCGGTGATAGCGGTTGGCTCCGCCGGCGACGTTTTATATATCGCCGTCGAATCCGGCCCATGGAGACGACCCGCCAGCGTATCGCCGACACCCTCCGCGAGGGGCCAGCGACTGCGAGCGACCTCGGGGTGACGTTTTCGCTGCCGACGCCCGTCGTGTACGACCACGTGGAGCACGTCTCGCGGTCGGTCGAGGGCGACGCGGAGCTGCTGGTCGCGCCGCCCGAGTGCCGCGACTGCGGCTTCGACGGCTTCGATGACCCGATCAACCAGCCCTCGCGGTGCCCGGAGTGTAAGAGCGAGCGGATCGAAGAGCCGGCGTTCGTAATTCGGTAGGACCTTTGCTTTTTAAAAAGTAGGCCGAGACCTGCGATCCATGGCGATCGCCCTCCCGGATCTGTTCGTCGACTCTCGATTCTACTTATAAATGCGCTCGGAGATCCGCCTACATCTCCTCAAGCAGCGTCTCTGCTGCGGCCGCCGACGATCCCGGGCCGCGCCCGGTGATCAGGTCGCCGTCGACCGTGACGCTCGTGTCGGCGTCGAGCTCGGCGTCCCAGTCGGCGCCCGCGAGGACGACCTCGTCTTCCACCCAGTACGGGAGCTTCCGTCCGTCCGGCATCACGTCGTCGTCGTCCACGATGTCCTCCTCCCACGCGTTCGGGAAGCCGGTGACGGAGCGCCCCTCGACGAGCGGGGTCCCGTCGGCCTCGCGGGTGAACGCGAGAATGCCGACCGCGTGGCAGACGACGAGCGCGACGCTCTCGTCGCCCGCGACCGCGTCGAGCAGAAGCTGGCGGGCGTGACGGTCCTGATTCACGTCCCAGACGGTGCCGTGACCGCCGGGGAACACGACCGCGTCGTAGCCGTCGGCCGCGACGTGCGCGATCGGCTCGGGATCGTTCAGCCCCGGATGCTCCTCGTCGACCTCGCGAAGCTCCGCGACTCGCTCTTCGCCCCCTGCGGCGTCCGGGTCGAGCGACCGCTCGTCGACCACCGGCGGCGACCCGGACGGCGTCGCGATCGTCACGTCGACGCCCTCCGCTTCGAGCGTGGTCAGCGGCTCGATGCACTCTTCGGCCCAGTACCCCTCTTCGCTCACGACGAATAGCGCGCTAGTCATGCGTGACTCCCCGTTGGTGTGCTCGACGTAAAAGACGCCCGCGCCCGGAAGCGACGGGGGGCGCCGCGAAGTTTATCAGTGTTCGATCGGAACCCGCGGCTCAGGTCGTGAACAGTTCGGTGTCGTCGGGGACGGCGAACAGCCCCATCCGGACGCCGGCGTCGAGCCAGCCGTAGCCGTACGAGTACGACGCCAGCGCGTTGACGGGGTCTCCATCCTCGCGGAAGTGGCGCCCGTCCTCCAGATACGACTCGGCCATCTCCAGCACGTCGGCGGCGGCCTCGCCGAGCGGGGTGTCGGCAGGTGGGCGCGGCTCCGCGACCGCCAAGGCATCGGCAAGCATTCGTTCATAGCGGTCCGTCTTCTCCTCCAAATCCGCGGTCATGCGCCCCGTTCCGGGGAGGCGTTCAAAAAGCCGTCGGCGAAGCGCAACCCCGATACCCCCGGAGCCGAAACCGACGGGCATGTACGAGGCCGTCCACGCTCACCCCGACGGCGACGCGACCGTCGCCCGCCACGCCGCTACCGCCGAGCGGTACGGCTACGAGGGGATCGTCGTCCGGACGCGGGAGGCGCTCGATCCGGCCAGCAAGAGCAGTGAGCACGCAGACGAGGCGACCGCGCTCCGTGACGAGTACGGGATTGACGTCGTCGACGCAGTCGAGATCGACGCTGACAACGCCACGAGCGCCTCGGGCGCTGTGGGTAACTACCGATCCGACCGCACGGTTGTCTGCGTCGTCGGCGGCGACGACGGTCTCAACCGATTCGCGGTCGAGGAACCCCGCGTCGACGTTCTGGTCCGTCCCATGGGCGGCGGCGACTTCAACCACGTCCTCGCGAAGGCCGCCCGCGACAACGGAGTCCACGTCGAGTTCGATCTCGGCCCGCTGTTCCGCGCGACCGGCGGAAAGCGAGTCCGCGCGCTGGCGGACCTCCGGAAGCTCCGCGAGATCGTGACCTACTACGACACGCCGCACGTGGTCAGTGCGAACCCGCGGTCGCACCTCGACCTCCGCGCGCCGCGCGAGGTCGTCGCCGCCGCCGAGGCGGTCGGGTTCGACGCCGAGTGGGTCAGAGAGGGGCTTCGGGCGTGGGGCGAGATCGCGACCCGCAACCGAGAGCGCCGCTCCGAGGCCTTCATAGAGCCGGGGGTCCGACGTGGCAGGTATGAAGAAGACGGTTGAGGAGCACGCCGCGCGCTTCTCCGAGAAGGCGGCCGAGTACGACGACTCGAAGAGCGACGAGTACCACGCCTGCGCGAGCCTCGTCGTCGACTACGCCGACCCGGACTCCGACGACGTGGTTCTCGATCTGGGGGCCGGCACCGGCGCCATCGCGCTGGCGCTCGCGCCCCACGCCGAGCGCGTGCTCGCCCGCGACATCAGTGAAGGAATGATGGAAGAGGGACGCCGCAAGGCCGACGAGCGCGGCCTCGCGAACGTCGAGTTCGCGTACGGCGAGTTCCGCGAGCCCGAAGTCGACTCCGACCAGCCGATCGATATCGTCACCTCGAACTTCGCGCTCCACCACCTCGCGGACGACGAGAAGCGCGAGGCGATCCGCGAGATGGCCGCCACCGGTGCCCGCCGGATCGTCTTGGGCGACGTGGCCTTTTTCGAGGAGCCGGACCCCGACGCGCCGTTCTACGGTCCGGAAGTGGACGATCCGGCGACCGTCGGCACGCTGGTCGAGGCGTTCACAGACGAGGGATTCGCGGTGACCGCCGTCGAGCGCGTCCACGATCAGGTGGCCGTGATCGTCGCCGAACGGCTCGGTGACCGGGGTGAGGACGCCGAGCGCGGAACCGCGCGCTCTCGGTGAGCAGCCGTGAAACACCTCCCCAAACACCTCCGACCCCGCTGGCGGTACTTCGCCGTCGGGATCGAGACGTGGCCCGACGCCGACCTCGGGCGGCGCGGGTTCCAGCGCGCGCTGTGGTACGCTGCGGGCAATCTCCTCGGCGACGCCGGCAGCGCCGACGCCGACCTCACGCTGTTGTCCTTTTCCCACGACGGCGGCGAGGGAGAAGCGATCGTCCGGGCCCGTCACGGACACGTCGACGACGCGCGAGCGACGATCGCGTGCGTGAGCGAGGTCGACGACGAGCCCGTCGGGGTCCGCGTTCGCGGGATTTCGGGGACGGTACGTGCCTGTGAGGAAAGATATATGGGCCGCGCGGGCGGTAGTTCGACACAGCGAGACGTCGCGTTCGAGGGCGCCGAGCGGTCCGCGGTCGTGCGCGAGGACGCGTACGACGTGTGGACCGGGTCGGCGTACGTCGGCGCGGCGGCGTTCGACACCGAGTGATATCATGCAGGGCCAATCCCAACAACAGGCGTACGACCGAGGAATCACCATCTTCTCTCCCGACGGCAGGCTCTACCAGGTCGAGTACGCCCGGGAGGCGGTGAAACGCGGGACGGCAAGCGTCGGCGTCCGCGCCGAGGACGGCGTCGTCCTCGCGGCGGACAAGCGCGCCCGATCCCCGCTGATGGAGCCGGAGAGTATCGAGAAACTCCACAAGGCCGACGACCACGTCGGCGTCGCGAGCGCGGGCCACGTCGCCGACGCCCGCCAGCTGATCGACTTCGCCCGCCGACAGGCGCAGATCAACCGCCTGCGCTACGGCGAGGCGATCGGTATCGAGACGCTCACCAAGAACATCACCGACCACATCCAGCAGTACACGCAGATCGGCGGCGCGCGCCCCTTCGGCGTCGCGCTGATCGTCGGCGGGATCGAGAACGGCGAGCCGCGCCTGTTCGAGACCGACCCGTCCGGCACGCCCTACGAGTGGCAGGCGCTCTCGATCGGCTCCGACCGGAGCGACCTCCGCGACTATCTGGAGGAGGAGTACGAGGAGGGCCTCTCGACCGACGAGGCGGTCGCGCTCGCGCTCGACACCCTCGCGCAGTCCAACGACGGCGAGCTGTCGCCCGAGGGCGTTGGCGTCGCCACGATCACGGTCGACGACGAGGAGTACGAGGAGCGACCAACCGACGAGATCGAGTCGATCCTCGCCGACCGCGACCTGCTCGCGAGCGACGAGGACGAAGCAGACGACGCGGACGCCGACGGCGAGACGGACGACGCGAACGCCGGCGACGAGGAGTAACGCGACGGCGGGCGGTCTGCGGACGCACGTTTCGCCTTTTTGTCGTTCCACTGTTCCACCGCCGGCCGGGAGAGTTATGCCGCCGGGGACCGACCGACGACCCGTGCAGAAGACGGTACTCATCACCGGCTGTTCCTCGGGTATCGGACGCGCCGCGGCGCACGCGTTCCTTGACGAGGGGTGGACCGTGTACGCGACCGCGCGGAACCCTGCGGACATCGAGACGCTCGGCGAGGCCGGCTGCGAGCTGGCGACGCTCGATGTCACGGACCAGAGCGACGTGGACCGCGTCGTCGACCGCATCTTGGACGAGGAGGGCGCGATCGACGCCGTGGTCAACAACGCCGGCTACGGCCAGTTCGGCCCGGTCGAGGACGTGCCGACCGCGAAGGTCCACGAGCAGTTCGACGTGAACGTGTATGGTCCCCATCGACTCATCAAGGCCGTCCTGCCCGGGATGCGTCGCGAGCGCGACGGGACGATCGTCAACGTCTCGTCGGTCGCCGGGCGGGTGTCGTTCCCGGGCGGCGGCGTCTACAGCGGCTCGAAGTTCGCGATCGAGGCGCTGTCGGACGCGCTTCGCAACGAGGTCGCCGAGTTCGGGATCGACGTGGTCGTCGTCGAGCCCGGCCCCGTGCGGACGAACTTCTCGAAGCGCGCCGAGCGGGAGGCGGGAGGCGGGGACGCGGACGACGAGGCGACTGAGGGATCGAGGTCGGCCGACGGCTCCGAGACGGACGACGCCGGGCTCGACCGCTCCGGCGCCTACGAGGAGTTCTACGAGATTTTCGAGGATACCCAGCTGCTCGGGGGTGACGGTCCCGGCGCGATCGAGCCCGAAGTCGTCGCCGACGCGATCGTCAACGCCGCGAGCGCAACGCAGCCACCTGCCCGCGTCCAGCCCGGCACCGCCGCCCGGATCGGCGTGCTTGCACGGTTCCTCCCCGACGCAATCCTCGATGCCGGATACGACTTCGTCCGGAAGTTCACGAGCTGACCGCTGCTCGGCGGCGGCCGACCCGGCGCTACTCGTCAGTCGGTGACGCCACCGCGAACGGGCTTTCTCCCTCCCGCCAGTCCCACCCGGGGAGCCGCGTCTGGAACCCCGCCGCGAGCGCGGCGTCGAGGTCATCGGCACCGGCCGCTCCCGCGCCGTCCGCTGTCGCGTCCTCGCTCACGTGTACGTCGACGAAATGGAACGTCGCCTGCGCGAGCAGCGAGAGGGGGCGCCCCCCAGCGATCGTCGCCGCCAACTCGCGGCCGAGAACCTCGTCGACGACAAATCCGGGGTAGTCGCCAGCGACGTCGAGGTCGCGAAGCAGGGCGACGCAGCCCGCGACGTTGACCGCGACCTCGCCGTCCGCGAACACCGCATCGACCTCGCGCCGGTACGCCTCGGGGGTGATCGGGTCCACGTCGGTCTCGAAGATCCGGCCCAGTCGTTCGCGGGTGTCGTTGATGGTGGGGACGACGACCGGTTCGCGGTCGCGGACCCACGCGTGCTCGTCTCGCACCGTCTCGGACGTGATATGCATGTACTCGCCGTTCACAGGCCGGGGGTTTGCCATTTGCGAAGGGTTTTATAACGACCGGGCTAATCATCAGCTAAGCGGGTTTTCGCTGGCTGTTCCCGCACGGAACCACCTACGGACAGTACTACCACTATGCCTACCCCGTCACGGTTGACCGTTCGACGCCGAGTCGCGTCGTGTGTCGGTATGCAACTCGACGGCGACGACAATCACGACGGCCCGCGGTGAGATATGAGTCAAGTCGATAAGCAACTCGATACCCTGAAATCAGAGATCGAACAGGAAATTCCGAACGACATTACGGTCACCGACGTGAAATACGAGGGGCCGGAGCTGGTCGTGTACACCCGCGACCCCAAGGAGTTCGCCGGCGACGGCGATCTGATCCGCCGGCTCGCCTCCAAGCTCCGGAAGCGGATCACGATCCGCCCGGACCCGAGCGCCCTCGCTCCGCCGGCGCGTGCCGAGGAGGAGGTCCGGTCGGTGATTCCGGAGGAGGCCGGCGTGACCGACCTCGATTTCCACGAGGACACCGGCGAGGTCGTCATCGAGGCCGAAAAGCCCGGCATGGTGATCGGTCGCCGCGGCTCGACGCTCCGGGAGATCACCCAGAAAGTCGGCTGGACCCCCGAGGTCGTTCGGACGCCCCCGATCGAATCCTCCACCGTCTCGAACGTGCGCGGCTTCCTGAAGAACGAACGCGAGGAGCGCCGAGACATTCTCGAACGCGTCGGCCGACAGATCCACCGCGAGGAGATGTCCGACGACGAATGGGTCCGGATCACCACGCTCGGTTGCTGTCGCGAGGTCGGCCGCGCCGCCTTCATCCTCTCGACGCCCGAGACGCGCGTCCTGATCGACTGCGGCGACAAGCCCGGCGCGGAGGGCGAGGTGCCGTACCTCCAAGTGCCCGAGGCGCTCGGTGCCGGCGCCGCGACCCTCGACGCGGTCGTGCTCACTCACGCCCACCTCGACCACTCGGCGTTCGTCCCCCTCTTGTTTAAATACGGCTACGACGGCCCGATCTACACGACTGAGCCGACCCGCGATCTCATGGGTCTGCTCACCCTCGACTACCTCGACGTCGCCGCCAAGGAGGGGCGCACGCCTCCTTACGAATCGTCGCAGGTCCGCGAGGCGATCAAACACACGATCCCGCTGGAGTACGGCGACGTAACCGACATCGCGCCGGACGTGAAGCTCACCTTCCACAACGCGGGCCACATCCTCGGCAGCTCCGTCACCCACTTCCACATCGGCGACGGCCTCTACAACGTCGCCTTCTCCGGGGACATTCACTACGAGGACACCCGCCTGTTCAACGGCGCCGTCAACGACTTCCCGCGCGTCGAAACGCTCGTCTTAGAGTCCACCTACGGCGGCCGCAACGACTACCAAACCGATCAGGCCGACTCCGAAGAGGCGCTCAAAGAGGTCATCAACGAGACGTACGACCAGGGCGGGAAGGTCGTCATCCCTGCGTTCGCCGTGGGGCGGTCTCAGGAGATCATGCTCGTCTTGGAGGAGGCGATGCGGAACGGCGATATCCCGGAGATGCCGGTCCACCTCGACGGGATGATCTGGGAGGCGACCGCGATTCACACCACCTACCCCGAGTACCTCCGAGACGACCTCCGCGACCGGATCTTCCACGACGACGAAAATCCGTTCCTGGCCGACCAGTTCAACCACATCGACGCCGGCGAGGACGAGCGACAGGACGTCGCCGACGGCGACGAGTGCATCATCATCTCCACCTCCGGGATGATCGAGGGCGGACCGATCATGTCGTGGCTCCGCCACATCGGCCCGGACCCGGACTCGAACCTCGTGTTCGTCGGATACCAGGCCCAGGGGACGCTCGGTCGCCGGATCCAGAACGGCTGGGACGAGATTCCGGTCGACGGCTGGGGCGGCGGCGGCCGCGGCGACACGCTCACCCTGCAGATGGGGACCGAGGTCGTCGACGGCTTCTCCGGCCACGCCGACCGGCAGGGGTTAGAGAACTTCGTGAAGACGATGAACCCGCGCCCCGAGAAGGTGCTCTGCGTCCACGGCGACGAGAGTTCCGTCCAAGACCTCTCGTCGGCGCTGTACCACGACTACAACATGCGGACGTTCGCGCCGAAGAATCTGGAGACGTTCCGGTTCAAGTGAAGTTTCGCCCGGCGCGACTGCTGGACGGGACCCCACCCGACCGCCCGGCGCGTTGCGCCGAGGGGAGTTTTTAAGCGCCGCCGTGGCAACGCTCCGCTCATGCACATCGCGCTCATCGCCCACGACGAGCTGAAAGACGAGATGGTCGAGTTCGTCACCGCCCATGCCGACGCGCTCAGCGAGTGCGAACTCGTCACCACCGGAACGACGGGGAAACGCATCGCCGACGAGACGGGACTGGCGGTGAACCGACAGGCCTCCGGACCGCTCGGCGGCGACCTGCAGATCGGCGCGAAGATCGCCGACGGAGCGATCGACGGCGTCGTCTTCCTCCGCGATCCGCTCACCGCACAGGCTCACGAGCCCGATATCTCCGCGCTCCTGCGGGTCTGCGACGTGAAAGACGTCCCGCTCGCGACGAACGTCGCCTCCGCGGAGCTGCTCGTCGACGGGCTCCTCGACGAGGCGTAACGACGGGAGCAGCGCACCGGTCCGTCCCCTCATTTTGAGTATCAGTTCGGATAACCGACCCCGCGCCGTTTTTACCCGTCCGGGCGTACCCCCCGTCGATGACGTGTCGCTCTCGGACCGGGCTCGTCGCCCTCACCACGCTTTCTGTCGCGCTCCTGCTCGTCTCGGCGACCGTCGTGAGCGGGGCGTTCGTCGGCGGCGCGGCGGCAACACCGAGCGGCAGCAGCGCAGCGGCGGACGGCGCTCTGGGCGACGGATCCGACGCCACCGACGACCGGGTCGATCCCCCGACCCGCTGTTTCGCTGGCGAGGGGTATCCGATCTCGATCGGTGACGGCGGGGCAGCGATCGAGGCGCTCGTCCACCTCTCCGTGTTGACCGATCCGACCGCCGGCAACGAGTTCGGACTGGAGGCGGCGGGAACGCTTGACGGCGAGCCGATCGTGACGCTCGGCGCCGGCGTCAGGCTGACCGCGCGGGAGGCCATCGCGAACGGTGTCGACCCGTTCGCGGCGTTTGACGTGCTGTACGCCTACGAACTTCGGCTCCCGATGTTCGACGGATCGATCGGCGACTCCGAGTATCGCGACGAGGGGTCGCCGATCGACTCGGGCGCGGGCGCGGTTCCGTGTTAGCCGGACGCAGTCGTTTATAACTCCGCTTCGCTGCGGTCGTCGGGTGACTCCATCCCGCGAACGATCCCCAACAGTTCTCGACGCGCGTCGCTCGGGCTCTCTCCGGGCGGGTACGACGCCTCGTCGAGGGGGTACGCGCCCCCGCCGAGTAGATACTCGCCGGCCGTCCAGACCGCGAGTAGCGCCTCGACCGGTACACGTCTGTCCCCGGAGCCGACGCCTGTGACGCCGCGGAACGTCGAGAGCGTCGCGCGCGACGCCTTCGGATCGTCGACCGCGATCTCTCGGTCGCCGCGGTGTTCGATGTCCTCGATGTCGCGCTCTGCGAGGCGGTCGCGGAACCCCGAGCGCGCTCGGCGCTCGACGAGCGCGGTGAGGGCCGGGTTCGGCGCGGTCGCCGGGCGGATCCGCAGGCGACTCGCGAAGCAGAACGGACGCGGGGGCTCCGTGGCGTCGCGCTCGTACCGGACGGTACTCGCGTCGACCGAGACAAAGCCGGCGGTGAACGCTCGTTCCGTCGTCTCGTCGATACACTGCCAGCCGTCGAGGCGCGCGCGGGGGACGACGGGCGGGTCCATGGACGACGATTCTCCGTCGAGGTACGTAAAAGGAAACGACGATCAGCGGATTGTGGCGGCTCCGAGCGCGCTCAGTGGTCGTCTTCGCGCCACTTGTGCTCGCATTCGGTACAGACGAAGAATCGGGTCTCGGACTCGTCGGCCGACCGGATCTGCTGCATGTACCAGTACGCGCGGTCGTTCCCGCACTCCGGGCAGTGGGCTGTCGTCTTCGGGAGTCCTTTGTCCTCCGCGTCGCTCACGTCGATGACCTCCGACTCGACCTGCGATTCGGTGGTCCACTCGTCGTCGCCGTTGTCGCGGCCGAGCTCGTTACCACAATCCTCAGAGCTACACACCCAGTGGTCCTCGCCCTCGCCGGACTTCATCATCGATCCGCACTCGTCGCAGAACTTCATGGCGGAACCAACCGCGGATCGTATATAAACAGCGGGATCGCGGGCCGAGGGGCGACAGCTTCGCGCGACTGCGCTCACTCCTTGCCGTCGACGTGTTCGGCGAGCGCGAACCGGACGCGATCCTCGTCGCTTCCTTTCGTCTCCCGACCGGTGACGACGATCGGGCCGATCTCGGCAGTGTTCGCGACGTGCGTCCCGGCGCAGGCGGTGCGGTCGTACGGTTCCTTGTTACCATCGTCCCCATCATCGCCATCGTTGCCATCCGTTCCTCTCGCCGCGCCAATCTCGACGATCCGGAGTTCCGAGATCGAGTCGGGGAGCAGGTCGATTCGGGTGCGGTCGGTGTCGAGTGTCGCCTCCGCCTCTTCGCGATTCATCGTGTAGCTCGTCACCGGGCGCTCGTCAGCCACGAGCTCGTTGAGCCGGGTTTCGATCTGCACGAGGTCGCCGTCGTCGAAGCGCTCGTACGCCGCGTCGAGGTGCGCGTGGTCGTCGTAGAGCTGATTGCCCGTCGTCGACGCGTCGAACTCCGCCAAAAGCAGCGCCGAGAGCAAGTGCTGTGCGGTGTGGTACCGAGAGTGGGCCCGGCGCCGCGCCGCGTCGATCTCGCCCACGACGACTGTCCCGGGTTCGAGGGGTGCGACGGTATCGGTCGCCGAGTCGTCGCCGGCCCCAGAAGCTCCGTCTCCTGCCGGTTCGAGGGTGTGATACACGGTGTCCTTCTTCTCGACGTCGACGACCCGCCAGCGTCGATCAGCGTCGTCGCCGTCAGCGACACCGTCACCGTCGGCCATCTCCGCATCCGCGACCCGGAGCGTCCCCGTGTCGTGGGGCTGTCCCCCGCCCGTGGGGTAGAAATGGGTCTGGTCGAGGACGACCCGGTCGTCGAGCACGCGCTCGACGGTCGCCTCGAAGGTCGTCACCGTGTCGTCCGCGAGGTACAGCTCCTCGGTCATACCCGGACGGTGCGGCGCTGCAGGCTTAGGTGATGCGTTCGGAAAATGCGACGGCGTTCCGATCAGCGCTGGAGCCGGATGTTGACGGCGCCGTCGGGGATGAACACCTCGTCGCTGTGATCGAGATCCGCGACGACCGTGCCGTTAGCCGTGTCTGTCGCGGACTCGTTCACCGAGAACCCGTGCGTCTGCTCGAAGTACCGGCGCCACGCGGTCGCGTACGCCGACTCGATTCGGAGGTCGAAGGGGCCGTCGTCGGCGTCAGCGTCGGCGACCTGAACGAGCTCCGGCCGGGAGGTTCGGTCCACCGCGACCTGCACAGTCCCGTCCCGCTCGATGGTGTCCGGACCGAGCGGGTAGAGCCGGACGATCGGGAGTGTCGTTCGGCCGTCGGCCGCGACGAACCGCGGCTCCGAGCGCATCGCCGCCCCGCCGCCGTCGCTTCGGAACCACGCCCCGCCCTCGTACGCGATGGTCGTGTCCCCGTTCGCGTACGTCAGGGAGCGGAACTCGAACCCTCTGACCACCCCGTCAGACGCGTTTCGTAGCTCCACAGTGGTCGTCTCCGCGACCGACAGGGTCCCGCCACTGAGCCGGATCTCCGTCGAACGGCTCGGGTCGCCATACCGCTGGACATCCCGGAGGTTGTCGTCGAACACGTCGAAGGCACGCTCGACGTTCGCGACGCGTTCAGCTTCTTGTCTGTCCTCGAGACCCGTGATACCGACCGCGAACACCGTTCCGATCGTCATCGTGACGAGCGAGAACACCAGCACGTAACCGACGACGTTGCTCACGCCCCGCTCATCGCCCGCGAACGCGGAGAGTCCGCCGTCGCCGATCGAAACAGTCGGTCGTCTCCGGTCGGTCATCGTTCGACCACCGTCAGATTTCCGGTGCCCCCGGCGCCGTGGTCGTACTCGATCCGGATCGGCCCGCCGCGAACGCTCGCCGGCGTGACGTTCAGTCGTGCCGCGTGAGGGATTTCCAGCGTCGCCTCCGGGTGGTTCGTCCGCAGCGTCACGGCGTCGTTATCGACCGTGATCCGGTAGGGAATCCCCGCGACTCGGGTCGGGAGATCGACGGCGACCGAGACGGAGGCGTTCGTCGCGCCGGCCGCGTTCGACCGATCGGCCTCCGCCGCGCGGGCAAGCCGGTCGGCGCTCTCGACGTTCGCGGCCGTGGTCTGCCCGAGGACAGAGAGGTCTCCTCGAACGGCCCGGTCCGTCTGCGAATCGACGACGCCGCCGACGCCGATGACGACCCCTGAGAGCAACACCGCCCCGATCGCGAGCGTCAGGACGTAGCCGACGGTGACGCTCACGCCGCGCTCGTCGCTCAGGAGGCGTTTTCTTCCCGATCCACGGCGCTCACGCATTGGGCTCACCCGGGACGACCCGAACGTCGGTCTCGAACCGAAGCTCCGCGGTCCGGTAGCGGAGGCCGATCGTCGCCTCGTACACTGCCGGTTGTCGCCCCCCCGTGAGGTTGGTGGTGACAGTGTCCCCTGAGACGGCGCGCACGGTCGCAGCCGCCTCGCCGGCGGCAGCGTTCGCGCTCATGAGGGTGATGTCGTAGGCGTCGTCTGGTGCAACGAGAGCTGTCGGCCAGATCCCCGGACAGGACCGGCCTCCGAGCCGTTCGCCGGTCAGGTCGACGGCGACGCGGTCGCGTCCGTCGGGCGGCGTCTCGCACCAGACTGTCGGCTCGCCGCTGTTGTCGCCGACCGCGACGGTGACGTTTCCGTCGGTGCCGTTGTACACGTACACCTGATGGGTTCCGCCGGTCGAGTCGTTGAGTTCGACGTGGAACGCGTTGTCGACGGCGCCGGATGCGTTCGTCTCGACGAGCGATCCGGGGTCGACATCGAGGACGAAGCCGCGGGTTCGGTCGACATCGGCTGCGAGGGTCGACGCGTTCGGGTCGACCGCAGCCATGTCGGTGGTGATTCGGCTTCCGTTCCGAATCTCCAACAGCTCGATCCGCGCCACGCCGCCACGTTCCGCGTACGATCGGGAGGCCTCCCTGTCGAGATCTTTGACGCCATTTCGGACCGTCTCGGCGGCGTCAGCGTGGTCGGTCGGTCCCGCGCGGTTGGTCGCATCGAGCAGTTCGCCGGTCCCGTCGACCGCGGTCGCCCTCACCTCCAGTGCCTCGCCGTCGGCGGACTCGATCCCCCGAGTCGCGACGTTCTCGCTGTAGATGGTCGCGTTCAAAAGCACCACCAGCGTCACGAGCGAGACCGCCATCACCAGCCCCGCGACGAGCAGGAGTTGTGCGCGGTCGGCATTGCTGGTGTCTTCCCCACCGAAGAGGCGGTCGCCGTCCGGCGGGCCGATGCTCACATCCGCCATACGACGATGCGCACCTCCACGTAAGCGAACAGCGGACCCGACCCGGTCTCGGTCGCGTAGAACGCCCCCGTATCGGTTCCGCCGGCCAGCCCCCGAAGCGTCGACTCCTCGTACCCCGGGGTGGTCAGGTTCATGTCGTCAGTGAGCACGATCGTTCGGGTTGCGCTCACCGCGTTGTTGCTCGGTGAGCCCATATCGATCAGTGATGTCGTGTTCCGTTCCGTTCGGTCTGTGGTGTTGTAGTGGCGGAGATCCACGTTGACGGCGATCTGTCGGTCGACAAGTGTCCGGTTTAGTGCCTCGCCGAACCCGCCGAGCGGGGCGACGAATCCGTTCGGACCTGCGGCCCGGGGATAGCCTTCGCCGTCGACCTCCGGCGGACTCGACGCGAACGTCTCGTTCTCCGGATTCCAGTGGAGTATCGCGGCCTCTAGGTCACCGTTCTCGGCGCTCGTTGCCAACAGGTCGGTCGCGACCGCCCGCTGTTGATTCTCGATGTGCTGGTTCGACGTGCTGGCCGACAAGGGCGTCACCGCAGTCGCCTGCAAGGCGAACGTGAGCGCCGCAACGAGTAGGATCGCCGCCGCGAACGCCTCTAGCGTGTGCGCCTGTGCCCGGTCGTCTGTCGTCCTCATAATCACCACACCCGCACCGTCAGTCGGTACTGCGTCCCGCCGATCGAGACGAGTCGCTGTGAGACGGTGACATCTTTGCCGGCCGCGTCGCTCGGATCGGCGGTGGTTCGGTCGGGCTCGACCTCGAACCGCCCGTGACGCGTCGCGATCGAGAGGGTCGACGCGTTCGTGCTCGGGTTCCGCTCGTCGGGGGCGTGGATCACCACCTGCACGTCGCCGTCGATCCCGAAGTGGGCCGCCGGGCTCTCAGCGATGGCGGGGTGACAGTCAGCCTCGCTTCCGAGCGTCGCGTTCGCGCTGAGAAAGGCGACCGTACAGGCTGGCGACAGCACGCCCGGTTCCGCCGGCGACGCCGCGAGCAGGTCGCCGGCGACGCCGGCAGCGACGCGATCGCTCACCACCGGCGAGGCGGTCGCCGCCGCCGAGAAGGGATCGAAAAGCGTCGGGACGAAGGCGATCACGAACGCGAGCGTCAGCAGGAACACGCCAGCGCCGACTGTGAAGTCGATCGGGGTCTGCGCGCGGTTGCCGTTATCCCACATATATCCACACCCCCAGTGCGAGCGTCATCAGGACCACGGCGAACTTGACGCCGGAGACGATGTCGGCGTTCCGGATGTAGCCGCTGATAAACCCGGAGAGGACCGCCTGCAGCGTCACGGCGTGGAAGAACAGCATCGAGAGGACATCGGGGTCGACGCCGCCACCACCTCCGAAGCCGGCGCCGCCACCTCCGGACGCCCCGCCGCCGTCCGCCTGCGAGGAGAGATCGCCCATCACGTCGATGAACTGGGTCTGGAGAATCGCCATCACGCCCAGCAGGGTGACGTACGTCATCACGATGATCGCCACCTGCATTCGGGTCTGGGAGATCCGATTGCGCTCGATGTCGTCCTGGTTCTCGGAGGCCTGCGCCGCCGTGGTCAACACGTCCGTGATCTCTGACGACGCCTCCTGTGCCTCCGAGATGAGCTTCACCGTCCGGGCAAGCCGGGGGACCGCATACTTGTTGTTGAACTCCACCAAGGCGTCCCGCAGGCTCATCCCGTAGTTCACCTTCGCGTGGACCACCTCGAACTCCTCGGCGAGTTTTCCTGTGGAGGTCTCCGACACCGTTTCCACCGATTCGAGCAGCGTCTGCCCGGTGTCGTTTGCGGACGACAGCTTCCGGAGGCTCTCCGAGAGCTTCCCCGTGATCGCCCGCTTGGACCGCTGGCTCCACTCGTGGAACACCGCGAGCGGCGCCAGCACGAGGTACGCGGGGACGTACACCCAGACGAACGTCGCCCACACCGGACGGTTCACCCAGCCGTCGAAGGTCGTCGGTGCGTTCCCGGAGATGACTGTGACGCCGACGATGACGAGCGCGGCCGGCACAGTCAGCGCGAGCGTGTACAGCGGGTTGTCCCGGAGGAACAGGTGCGGCGCGGAGACTATCTGTTTGGTCTTGTACGTCCCCTCGCGGTTGCGGATCCGGTCGAAGACGCCGAACTGACCGACGAACGCCTCGATCAGCCCGAAGTGGAGCAGCCCCTCTTTGCTCGTCTGCCGGAGCCGATCGCTGCCGCCGTCGGGGCGGAGGTAGCCGTCGCCCGGCTCGTCCTGCTTAACGGTAGAGACGAGCACAAGGAAACCGACCCCAGTCAGCGGGATCAGGGCGTAGACGGTCGCGTACAGCAGGAAGTCGTCCGACTCGCCCATCATCCCCATGATGACGAGGATGATGATGAGAAGGAGGGGGAACAGCGACAGCGTCATGTACATCTCGCCGAACAGCTCCAGCGTCTCTAAGGTCATCTCGCGCTCCTGTTTCGACGTGCGAAGGTGCTTTTCCTTTTTGTCCTTCAGGAAGCTCTCCATATTGCCACCGGAGTTGACGATAGAGAGCATGTCCGCGAGGAACTGCGAGAGCTCGTCGGAGGGGGTCTCCATCGACTGCTGTCGGATCGCGTTCCGGTAGTCGGTCCCGAAGTACTCCGTCTCGTTGACGATGCTCTGAAACTCCTGAGACACCTCGCCGTAGGTGTCCTCCGCCGTCGCCATCGCGCGCAGGATCTCCAGCTGATTGAGCCCCCCGACCGACAGCGCGTACATGAACGACACCGAGTCGGCCAGGAGAAGATTTATCTCGCGTTCCCGTGCCGACGCCCGCGAGTAGGGGATCGCGACCACGCCGCCGAAACCGATCGCGAACCCGATCGACCCGAACACGAGCCCGCTGACGAGAACCGCGGTGGGCACGACGAGCGACCGCAGGAACGCTTTGATCGCCGGCGTCGGCGCGGGCATGCCGAGCGAGAGCGTCTCGGGGTCGATCAGCCCGAGCGAGAACGCGCCGTAGCCGGTCAGCGTTCCGAGCGCCCAGAGGGTCCCGCCGACGAGCAGGCCGACGCCCAGCGCTCTAGAGACGTACATCTCCACTTGGTCCGGCATGCGCGCCTCGGCGAGCTTGCGCTCGATGTCGCCGACGAAGTCGCCGTCCGGGTCAAAGAGCAGCTCGAAAACTGGGTAGAACAGCTCCGCGAGGAGGTTCCCGTCGACGGAGCCGTCGCCGACGCCCGTGTCGAGGCTCACGCGATCCACCCCGTTGGGACCATAGATCTACCGCTCCTCCCGGGACTCGACGGAGCCGAACCCCCAGTCGTCGATGTTGTCGGCGTTGTTCCCGTCGTCATCCTCATCCTCGCCCTCCGTGGCGGTGTCGCCTTCACCCTCATCGTCGCTCTCGGTGTCTCCACTCTCTTTCCGGGTGGCGGCGTCGCCCGCATCCTCGTCGTCGATTTTGGCATCTTCGACCCCGACCTCGACTTCGGTCACCCCGCCGTCGGCGTCCGCTCTGACACCGGAATCGGCCTGTTCCGGGTTCGGATCTGGCGCCGGATTCGGGTTCGGTCCCGGAACCGGGCCGGAATCCGGTCTCGAGTCGAGTACGTCGATCCCCTCGTCAAACGGCTCGTCGAAGTCGATCCCACCGTCTGGGTCGTCCGTGTCGTCCGCGTTTTCGCCGTCGCTGGTGTCGCCGGTGCGATCACCGTCCCGGGCGTCGCTCCCGTCGGCGAAGCTCCCTTCCGCCGTCACTCCGGCTTCGAATCCCTCGATCGGCGGCGTTGCGTCGGCGACGATGCGCCCCTCCTCAGTCTCGTCAGTTTCGTCGGTTTCGTTCGTCGCGCTCGACTCCCCGTCGAGCGCCGCGGCCTCGTCGGCCGCCTGCGCGAGCGCCTCCCGGTCGGCGACGGGTTGCGCCTCCACGTTACGGGCCGGCGCGACGTCGAGGAGGGCGTCAGCGACGGAGTCGGGCATCCGGCCGCGGTACTCCGCGAACAAGTCCTCGGCCTCCGCTAAGATCCGCTCGACCTCCTCGCGGCCCGCCTCGTCGGGATCGGGTCGCGGGACCATCTCCTCTTTGTCGCGGTCGACGTTGATCAGCACCGACTCCATCTCGCGGAGGTCCTCCAGTGACCGCTCCAGTTCCTCGTTCGCCATCAGCGCGAGCACCGTCTCCGGGTCGTTGATGAACGCCTGGAACGTCGCGGCCACCTGCGCGTAGCTGTTGAGCCCGCGATCGATGAGGTACGCTAACACGACGCGGCGCTTCCGGAGCTCCTCGTCGAGCGTCTTGCGGCTCCACCCGCGATCGAACATGATGTCTTCCAAGGTGTTCGAGTCGCCCATCTGGAGGAACTCGTCGGTCTCGGCCTGCCACTGGAACACGTCTTGGACGTTGATCTCGTCGTTCTCGGCGTCGTAGTGATTGATCTCGGTCAGCGACTTGTTCCGGCGTACCTTCTTTCCCTGTACCCGGGTCGACGTCTGGACGGAGACCAGATCGAGGGCAGTGAACATCGTTTTCGAGACGTTGATCGGCTCCGTGGTGAATCGCTTGAGCACCTCGCCGACGGTGTCGGCGTGGAACGTCGTGTAGGTGGTGTGGCCGGTCGACATCACCTGGAAGGCCGTGCGGCCCTCCTCGCCGCGGATCTCGCCCATCACGATGTAGTCGGGACGCTGACGGAGCGCGGCCTCCAGCAGGTCGAACTCGTCGATGTCGCCCTTGTCGTCGTCGGAGAAGGAGGGGCGAGTGACGGAGGCGATCCAGTTGCGCTGGGGAAGCTCGACCTCGCGGGTGTCCTCGATCGAGACGATCTTGGCGTTCGAAGGGATGAACAGCGAGACCGCGTTCAGGCTCGTCGTCTTCCCGGAGGCGGTGCCGCCCGCGAAGATCAGGCTCTTGTGGTTCTCGATGGAGAGCCACAGGAAGGCCATCTCGTCGAGCGAGAACGTCTTCCAGTTGATCAGGTCGATCGGCGTGAAGGGAATTTCGTTGAACTGCCGGATGGTGTAGTTGGTCCCGTGGTCCGAGACCTCGCGACCGAGCGTAAGCTGGGCACGGGAGCCGTCCGGGAGGGTGGCGTCCACCTGCGGGCGCCGCTTCGAGATCCCCTTTCCGGAGCGCTGCGCGAGCTTCACGACGAAGTCGTCGAGCTCGTCGGTCCCGTGGTAGACGTTGGTGATGATCTGCTCGTAGTCGGAGTGGTAGACGAAGACCGGGGAGTTGTACCCGTCACAGGAGATATCCTCGACGTTGATGTCGTACTTGATCGGGTCGATCCGCTCGTAGCCGATGAAGTCGCGCTTGAGGAAGTACAGCAGTTTCTCGACCTGATGCTTCGAGAGCGTCTCCGAGTCCTCTGCGAGCACCGCGGGCTCGGGCCGAGCGAGTATCTTCGCCGGTGCCGATTCTGACTCCGGCTCCGTCGGCGGCTCGTACCCGAGCGATTCGCTGATCCGGCCGGCGATACCCTCCGTGAGGTCGAAACCGAAGCGGTCGACGAGGTCGTCCACGAGGTCGTCGACGACCCCACGGTCGTCGTCCGTGCGCTCGTAGAGGTCGTATCGGTCGAGCAGCGTCAGCGTCTCGTCGACGATCACGCCCTCGCGGAACTCCTCGTCACCGCCCGCGATCGACTCGTCGGCGTACTTGATCGAGGTCCGGAGCTTCCCAGTGAGGAACTCGACGAGGTCGGTCTCGATCTCCGTCCGGTGCGGCTGAATCGCGTAGTACTTCACCTCGTTCTCCTTCGTCGACCGGAACACGATCACGAACGCGTACGGTTTGTTCACCCAGTACCGCTCGATCTCCCGGAAGTGAGTTTTTTTCGGCATCGGCACCGCCTTCTCCAGGTCGTATCGGTTCGCGAGGGTGGTGTGCCCCTCCTCCGTCGAGAAGAACGCGTCCTCGTCGATCTCCGGATTCACGTCGACCGTGCGCTCGTCGACCAGTTCCGCGAGGTCGGCCGCGGCGCCCCCGCCCGCCCCCAGTAGTTCCTCGGTCCGGTCGGGGTCGAACCCCAGCGCCTCGACCTTGTCGTCGTGGGTGAACTCCAGCGGCTCTTCTTCCCCTTCCTCGTTCTCCTCGGTCGGCGGGTTCCCCTCCTCGTCGAGGAAGTACTCGTCGCGGTAGTCGTCCCACGTGTAGTACCCCTTGAGCACCGGCACTTCGTAGAGGTTGTATCGAGCCGAACACAGGTCCCAGAGAACGTCTCCAACCGCCGCAGCCGCCCCGACGCGGTAGCCCGTCTCCGACGGATCGAACCCGAGGAACTCGCTCGGATCGATGTCAACCCGCGACCACTCCTCGTCAGTCGGTGTGCGGCGGGGAACCGGCTCCACGTCCTCGGCCGGGACGACCACGACCCCGGAGACGCCCGCGCCGTCGATCGAGATGCCGGGGCGAGCGTCCGGGTCGTCCGAGTCCGCACGGTCGCTTTCGGCCGATTCGTCGGCCGCTTCGGCGGTCTCATCGCTTCCGTCCTCATCGCTTCCGTCCTCATCGTCTCCTTCGCCGTCGTCTGCTTCGCCGTCTTCTTCGCCGCGATCGGTCTCGACGTCATCTTCGTCCCCTTCTACGGTCTCGTCGACGGATTCTACAGGGTCGGGAGCCACTGCCGCGGTCGAGGTCCCAGCCGGAACGACGGCCGCACCGCTGAGGACGACGTGGTCGGTCCCGATCACGACGGTGCCTGCTTCGGGCGTCCCGTGTCCCGAGACTGCGGTGTCGCCGTCGGCCGTATACGTCTCGTCGACGCCGGCGGCGCGGATCACCCGATCGACGCTGTCTTCGAAGTGAGCGTCGACGGCGGTCGCGGGGACGACCGGCTCCTCGCTGATGTCGGCGTACAGCTCGGTCGCGGCGTCGTCGCGGCCGCGGTCCCGGAGGAACGACCGCCACGAGTACCGTCCCACTGATACCGGGCGATCCGAGACCGAGGGATCGGACGGCGGCGGACCGGACGCCCGGTGATCGGACGCCGGCGATCCCGCCGTCTCGTCGGACGAGACGGGCGAGCGCTCGGCGTCCTCGGTTGTCATAAGTGCGTCCACGATTCGCCCGTTGAAAAAGGTGTCCTGCAAAACACCGCAACTGATAATCGGGTTATCAAGGCCTGTAATGCGTTTTTGCAACGATTTAAGCGGTTCACTAAATGTCAGTCGGTTATATATAAGTCGGGAGCAGGCGGAGCGACATCAGTGCGGCCAGTCGACGGTTGATCGCCGAGAGTTCAGTGGCCGCCGGAGACGAGGTGGAGCCCGACGATTCCGAAGACGATCACGGAGATAAAGAGGAGGCGAGCGCCCGTCGCCGGCTCGTCGAACAGGACGATTCCGAGCGACGCGGTCCCGACGGCGCCGATCCCGGTCCACACGGCGTAGGCGGTCCCGATAGGGAGGTCCTGTACCGCCTTCCCGAGCAACGCCATGCTGATGACGAGCGCGACGACGGTGCCTGCCGTCGGGATCGGCTCCGAAAAACCGTCAGAGTACTCGAGGCCGATCGCCCACGCGATCTCAAACAGGCCGGCGACGAAGAGGATAATCCACGACATCACGTCGGATTCGGCGACTGAGCGCACATGGCTTTCGATGTGTCCCACGGGAACTACGGCACACTCAACATACTCGCGCTCGTAGCGGGAGACAGTGAGTCGAAGTCTCGTCGCGGTGTTGTTCGGCGACCCATTCGCCGTGATGAACACGGTCGGGCTGGTCGCGTTCGCGCTCGTCGGGTCGTCGAAGGCGATCCGCGAGGAGTTCGACCTGTTCGGGATCGTCATCGTCGGGCTGGCGATGGCGTTCGCCGGCGGGGCGACCCGCGATCTTCTCGTGGCGCGGGTTCCGCTCGCGCTGCAATCCCCGATCGAGATCTGTCTGGGGCTCGTCGGCGTCGGCTTGGCGATCGGGCTGAACGTCGTGCTGTCGTCGCCGGAGACGCATCCGGTCACCCTCGTCTCGGACGCCATCGGGCTCGCGGCCTTCGCGACGGCCGGCGCGATCGTCGCGACCGAGGTCGGTGTGTCGGCGTTCGGCGTCGTGGCGATCGCGACGATCAACGCCGTCGGCGGCGGGGCGTTCGCGGACATCCTCCTCGATCGGGCTCCCTTCATCCTCTTCGAGGACTTCTACGCGAGCTGTGCGGTCCTCGGCGGGAGCGCGTACTGGGTAGTGGGAACGTTGGGTGCGACTGCCGGGACCGCCGCCGCGGCGTGCGCGGTCGTAACGGTGGGGACTCGGCTGGCCGCGGTGACGTACGGCTGGAACCTCCCGACGGCGCAGAACTTGGAACTGCAACGGAAATGACTCGATCGAGCGGAGAGGGGGCCTTTAGGTCGTCGCGGTCGAACCGGACGGTGTGACACGCTCCGATACCTCCGACTGGCTCCGGTCGCTCGGTCGGCTCCGGCGCGCGGCCGTCAGGCGGCGCGTCCGCGACGCGATCGCCGAGGAACTGCTCGGCACTCCACGGAGCCTCGCCGTCGTGCTCGGATTCACCGCGTTCATGCTCGCAGTCGGGATCGGGTACTACGCGCCGACCGCCGGCGAGGTGCCGGTCGCGCTGTGGCCGCTGTACGCGGACTCGGCCGTCGCGGTCGCGCTCGGCGGGATAGCCCTTTTAAGTCTCGTTCCGACGGTCCGCCGCGGCGATAGCGTGACCGACGCCCCGACCTCACGCGGACTCGCGTACCTCCAGACCGTCGCGTTCGTCTGGCTGGTCCAGTTCGGGCTCTGGCCGCTGATCTCGCTGAACCTCGCGTTCGGCGAGTACGTCGCGGCCCCCGACGCGTGGATCTACTACTGGGGCGTGCTCGGCACGCACCTCTGTTTCGTCGGACTCGCGCTGCTGTTCCCGGCGTTCGGTCGGACCACCCGCGGCGCGCTGGGGCTGGCGCTGGCGCTCGCCGTCGGCAACGTCGCCCTCGATTACGGCGCCGGCTACCACCCGCCGCTCCTGTACGAGCCCGGTCTCCTGCTAGCGGGCGCAACACTCGCGATCGGCGTCGGGTCGGTGTGGCTCGCGAACCGATCGTTCCGTCGGCTCGACGAGAATATTTAAAAACAGATTCGCGGTCGTGCTGTATACAGGTCGTCCTGAAGATACCGATCTTATCCAAACCGTCGTAGAGCGTCTGTTCGACAACCTCAACGGACTCTCCAAACTCAAGGAGAACGGCTACGGCGTCGGTCAGCTCAAGTGGAAGCCGCCACGAAAGTTTCGCAGTTTCACGTACAGTCAGTCTGGCTTCAAGCTCGACAAGAAGGGCGGTCAGACTGTCCTGTCGCTCTCGAAACTCGCGGACATCCCAATTCGGCTCCACCGCGCCCTCCCCGACGACACTACACTCAAACAGGTCACAGTCAAGAAGGAACCGACGGGCGAGTGGTTCGCCACGTTCGGCGTGCAAATAGACCGTGAACCGCCCGAAACCCCCGAGAATCCCGAGACGTGCGTCGGAATCGACGAGGGGATTCTCAAGTATGCCCACGACACGGATGGAACCGCCGTGGGGTCGCTCGATCTCTCCGTCGAGCGTGACCGCTTGGAGCGCGAGCAACGGAAGCTCTCACGCAAGCAACACGGGTCGAACAATTACGAGAAGCAACGACGGCGCGTCGCGAAGTATCACGCTGATCTGCGGCGGAAACGCCGCGACTTCTTGCACAAACTCTCGGCGTACTACGCGCGGGAGTACGATCTCGTGGCGGTCGAAGATCTGAACGTGAAGGAGATGATGGAATCGCCGTCGAACAGCCGCAACACCGCGTCTGCCGCGTGGCGAACGTTCCTCTCGTTGCTCGAATACAAGTGCAAGCGAGAGAGGACGCATTTCGTGGCGGTCAACCCGAGAGGGACGACCAAGGAGTGTGCGTCCTGCGGCGTCTCGACGGAGAAGCCATTGTGGGTCCGTGGACATTCCTGTCCCGCGTGCGGTTTCGAGGCGGACAGGGACGCGAACGCGGCGTGGAACATTCTTTCTGGCGGCCTCGAAGATATAGGAGTGGGACACTCCGAATCACCGTCCTCAGAATCGCGAAGCGATTCTGATGTGCGGACGAGAGCTTTGCTCTCGTCAACGCCTGTGGAGACTGCGCTCCCTGTGGATACGCCCGTATCTGCAAAGCACGTCGTGGAAACAGGAAGCCCTACCCTCGAGGAGCGAACGACATCAGCCGTGAGCGAGTAGGGTAGGGTAGTTCACTAGAGTATATGCTCCAGGGCTATTCTCCGTGGTAAGTGCAATCCAGACGAGAGCGCATATCGCGAGCGGCAGCGCTCTCTTCATGACCCCAGATCGGGTGAAAAATGCAGGTTACTGAGGATCAGGGCGGATGAAAATCAAGCAGAACCTGGATCGAACACCCAAATCATGTTGTTCTCGTGACCACGATTACCCGTATCCTCGCCAATGACGACCCGTCCGTCGTCCATGACAACGATGTTGTCAGGTTCGGCAATCGTGTTCTCCACGTCGAGTGAGGTTTGCCCACTCATGGCCATCGATTTTGCCAGATTCATCGTGCCCTTTAAACGACCTTGGTCTTCGTCGTCCTTTGTCGGGTTGAACGCGCACGATTGGCACGCCTTGTCGTTAGCGTTCGGATTCGCGTCGTAGGGACAGCCACCACAGATATTGGCCTCCGGCCCACCGGTGACGATCGGCTCCATCTCGCTGATGTCGTAATCGCTCTCCAGTGGCATTCGGTAGACGGCACCCCATTCGTCGCCGTTAAGCTGGATGTCGCCCTCGTCGTCGCCCATCGTTCGGTTGGTGTTCGACATGGCGACGTACATGTAGTCCTCGCCCGCTTCGGCACCGCGCCGGATGTTGATCCCCTCCATCTTGCGGAATTCCGTCGTTGCGCCTTTCCGCATTGCGGCCTGTCGACACTGGAGGAAGGCGACGCGGTCGTCGTCTGCGTCCCCTGCGGCCCACTCGTCCATCTCCCCTTCGGAGATATACGAGTTCTCACCGTCCTCGTAGTCCGCCTGGGTGATGTCGTCGTACTCGGCAATCCACTTCTCGATTTCCTCGTCGCTGGCGTGCCCGAGTTCGATCCACTCGATGCCGAAGCTGACCTTGTCGGGATCGCCGCCGAGCGGTCCCTTTTGAGTGGCCTTCGCAGCGTATAGCGTTCCTGAGGAAAGGTCACCCTTCTCGTCGGCGACAAATTTGTAGAAGCCACGGGCGGTCCCGTCGGAGGTGGTGTAGGCGGTCTTCTCGTCCGGCATGACGACCGCGTTCTCGTGCGTCGAGCGACCGAGTGCGAACCGCTTCTCGGGTATCGGCTCCTCGCTTTCCGGCTCTTTCAGTTCGACGATGTACCCGTAGCGGTACGGGTTCGGGAACTTATCGGCAAAGATGCCGTCATCGTTTCGTTCGTGGCCGAGGTGCCGTGCAAGCCGCTCGACACCGCCTTTGTATTGCCAGTCAGGGTTGTTCCACACCGGCGTATCCGGAATGGAGTAGTTCTCCTCGGAGGTCAGCGGGGTGCCCCACGGAGAGACGGTCCCGAAGCAGTTGACCCAGGTTCCTTCCACGGCGGAAAAGTCGAGATTCTCCATGCCGAGAACCCGCCACGTGCCGTTACGGCCGTTCTGCTGCAGGTGAACTCGCGTCATCGCTCCCGGACGGTGTTCCCAGTTGGTGAACAGGTAGCCTTCGTCGGGTTCCTCGCTCGATGGGACGTAGCCGTTGAAATCGGGGTTGATCTGTCCGGTGAGCGAGTCGCCCTCAGGTGTGTAGACCGATCCCAGTTCCTCGCCGTCGTCGGTCTCGTCGCCGCCGGTCGCAAGCCGCTGATAGTCACCCAGTGCCGTCCGCACCCGCTGGTCGTACGGCTCGGGTACTCCGTCGCCGTCGTCGCTGTAATCGTCGTCGTCTCCCTCGGGAATCTGGACGCTCTGGAAATCCCTGGGGAGCTGGTTCATGTCTACTCCCGTGACTGCGCCGAGAATTCCCGGTTCGTCCTCCCCGTCGAGGTTCGCGTCCGGGTGCTGGACGTTGAAGAAGAACCGCCCGTCCTCGGTGATGAACATGCCAGTGATCTCAGCACCGATGATGGTCGTCGCAAAGCGGTTGAGCGTCGCTCCTTCCTGTTCGATGCCGTGGCCTTGGCCTTCTGCCTCTTTGCCAGCCACACTGCCCGCTGTCTGGCTCGCCGCCGCTAACGCGGCTAGACTCGATACGACTGTGCGCCGGGTATAGTTGTTTGGCATCCAAGTCAGCCATTATCCACGTTCGTATTAATTTATTATATTTCTTATATGTTTGGCGAGGGACACGCTCGTTCCCCCAAGTAGTAATATAGAGGTCTACTTCCCGCTGCTTCTCCTGTTCGACCTTCCACTCACAGTTAGCTTGAATACTGAAGAATCCGGCCGCTGATCACGAACTGCACTGTTAAACCACGGAAGTACTGTTAAACCGCGAGTCAGACGAATTGATAGGCGCTTAAGCCCGTCTGACGAGGTCGATCCTTGCCCGGTATTATCAATCGGCTGGACGCAAAGATGATGGTATTATGAAGGATAGTGCCGTCGAAAGGGGGCCTTGGGGATCGGACGTCGATGTCCCCACGCTCCTCGGTGACGACCACGAGGCGTTCGAGGCGGTCCTCTCGGGCGAGAAGACCGGGCCGGTTGCCGTCGTGGGCGATCCCTTCTCCGGACGTGGGTCCGTCCTCGACCGTGCTGTGCGGGATCTGGACGCAACCCGGGTTAGCCTTGATCCGGGCGACGGAGTTGACCAAACCCGGGCGAGGATCAACGGGGGCCAGTTGTGATAGAGGACTGCCAGCACCTGTACGAGCGTCGCATCGGCGGCTTCGAGGCGCTGTCTGCGTTTCTCGACGAGCTGGCGAACGCCGATGTGACAGTGGTGACCGGCTGGAACCGGTACGCGTGGGTGTACCTCGCGGCGGTGCAGGCACTCGACCGGGAGTTTCTCGTCACCGTTGAGATCCAGCCCTTCCCGAAGAACGGATCGCGGAACTCGTGCTAGATCGGGACGACGAACTGCCGGCGTTCGTCGAAGACGACCCCGAACGGGGCGGCTTGGTCGTCGCGACGCGCCACGAGATTGGCTGGCGGGACTGGTCGGTCTCGGTGCCGGTCCCTATGCTGAGCCCAGTTGGAATCAGGGATCTGTTTTCGGATAGAAACCTGGGTCCAAAGGACGTAACGTTCAGCCGGCTCGCTGCTGTTTCGAACGGGAACCTCGGCGTCGCCACGGCCATCTGGGAGGCCCGAAAGGGATCGGAGGTGCGCCCGAGCGACATGACCGTCCCCGAGCCCGACCGGGACCTGAACCGCGAGGAGGCGTTCTGCCTGCGGATCGTACTCGCGAAAGAGCGGGTCAAGCGGGAACAGCTCTCGACGATCATCGATACACTCGACCGGGTCCTCGGGCGCCTCTCGCGCGCCGGCCTCGTCACGGTCGAAGACGATATTGTGGAACTGGTACCGGCGGCAGTGCCGGCCGCCGCGACGGCGACCGAACGGGGGCGGATACTGTGACCGTGCTCCAGGGTCTGGTAGACATCGGGATCGCCCAGGAGACGCTCACGAGAATGGCAGGCGTACTCGTAGCCGCGTACCTGGCCACTTGGTCGTCGGGTACCTGCTCACGGCGGTCGCCGAGCGCCTTCCCCGCCGACGGATCAGCATCAAGATTATTATTCCGATCGCGCGGGTTCTCATCTTCGGAACCGCGGCGTATCTGGTCTTGGGACCGTTGCTCCGACTATCGGCCGCACAGTTGCTCGCAGTGTCGGGACTGTTCGGGGCGGCTCTGGGGTTCGGCCTGAAGGACCTCTTCGCGGGGATAATCGGTGGGCTGGTGCTCGTGACCGAGCGTCCCTACCAGGTCGGCGACAAGATCACCATCGACGACGACCACGGCGAGGTAACCGACATCGACCTCCGGGCGACGACACTGAGGACGCCCGACGACAGCGCCGTAAGTGTCCCGAACGCAACGATGTTCACTGCGAACGTCTCGAACGCCAACAACGGCCAGCCGGAGATGATGGTCGTCGTTGAACTCGCGGTCACTGCCTCTGCTGACGTCGAACGAGTGAGTGCGATCGTCAAGGAGGCCATGATGACCTCGAAGTACGTCTACGTCGACGACGACCACCCGTTCGTGGTCCTGATCGAGGACGAGTCCTACTATCGGACGATTCGCGGCAAGGCGTATGTGGCCGACGTGCGCGACGAGTTCGCATTCGCCTCAGACGTGACAGAGCGCTCGATGGCCGTCTTCGACAGCGAAGGGGTCGAAATGCCCGAGGCGCCCGTTCACGTCTCCGAACACCGCTGAGTCTGCGTGTCGCCTGTCGGCTTCGCCCGACTGAAGCGAGTCTCTCGAAGATCTATTCTGGAACTTATCACTATCTGTCGATGGCATCGACTCTCTTGGACAGCCCTTTCTGTATGAACGGGCACGGCGGGATCCTCGCGAGTGAACGGAGTGAGCGTGGAGCCAGTCGCGGCCGTGACTGAGCGTTAGCGAAGGAGCGGGCACGGCGGGATTCGAACCCGCGATCGAGAGGTTAGGAACCTCTCGCCCTGTCCGCTAGGCCACGCGCCCAAAACAAGTGAAGAAAACGTCGCTGCGGGGATAGGCCGGCACCGCGGTGCCGATTATGCGCTGGTCTCTTTCTCGGTCTCAGTCTCGAACTCGTCGTCGTCGTCGTTGACCGTCGAGTCGGTCTCGAGCGGCGACTCGTTCTCATCGTCGCTCTGCATCTGCTGTAGTTCGTCCTCGACCTGTTCGCGCCCCTTCTTGAATTCGCCCATCGCTTGGCCGGTCGATCGAGCGAGCTTCGGGATCTTGTTCGCCCCGAACAGCAGGACCAACACGAGCAGGATGATGAGGAGTTCCGGGCCCGCCGGAATGCCGCCGATCAGTGGAATCGCACTTACCATCTCTACACCACCGTAGCTCTCTGGTAACTATAGTCTTTTTGCCTCGATGAACGAACTACAGATGTCGTCCGAGCGCTCCCAACCCCATCGATCACGGCGATCCCATGTTCGAGGAGATTCGCACCGGGCCCACCCGCCGAACCCGCTGCCGACGGCGAAACCATGATACTTCGTCGCCGCAACCGGTCTGTATGACCGATGTCGGCGACGACGCCCCGACCTTCACCGCCTCGCTCGTGACCGACGAGATCGAACCGTTCGACCTGTCTGACCGCCTCGGCGACGAGCCGGTCGTGCTCGCCTTCTTCCCGGCCGCCTTCTCGAACACCTGCACGGACGAGATGGAGGCGCTCCGGGACGGGTTCGAACGCGACGACTGCACCCTGTTCGGCGTGAGCACCGACCTCCCACACGCGCTGGCCGCCTACCGGGACCAGTACGACCTCCCGTTCGCGCTCGTCGGCGACCCGGCTCACCGCGCGATCGAGGCGTACGACGCGATCGAGTCGTTCGAGCACTACGGCGTCGACACGGTCGCGCGCCGCGCGGTCTTCGTGATCGACGGTGACGGCGTCGTGACGTACCGGTGGCTCGCCGATAACTCCGGACAGGAGCCCGACTACGACGCACTCGACGCGGCAGTCGACGACGCGAGCCCTTGACATCCTCCCCGCGCTGAAGCGCGAGGATTCCCACGGCACCGCACCGCTGGGTTGGGATGTTTACGGTTTGTAGCTACCACATTGGGCGGCTACTGGCTGTGCCAATCAGCCGTTACTCCTATCCCGGCATGGGATTCGGAGATACTTTTGTT